>OBLW0100001267.1_pt1 | contig 21546 bp, 20 predicted proteins | sample 1520161 | NCBI WGS metagenome assembly OBLW01 (sample SAMEA3539309, study PRJEB22396) | soil metagenome | biome: tundra; feature: field; material: soil | place: USA | collected 2010-05 | depth 0.15 m | reverse complement strand
ACCGCCAGGTGGCGTCCGACCTGCGGCAGGCGATCGCGGCCGGCCGGTACCCGGCCGGGCAGCGGCTGCCTACCGAGGCGGAAATCGTCACTGCGACGGGGCTGGGCCGGCAGACAGTGCGCCGGGCCTTCCAGGAACTCGTCACCGAAGGGGTCATCTACCGGGTGCGCGGCCGGGGTACGTTCGCCGTGCCCGGTGACGGAAAGTACCTGCGGTCATTCGGCAGCGTCGACGACCTGATGGCCCTCTCCCTGGACACCGAGATGCAGGTGGTTGAGCCGCTGCACGTGCTGGCCAGCCTGGAGGCCGCCGACCAGCTACACGTCGCCGACGACACCGTGATGAGCATGTCTTTCCTGCGGCTGCACGAGAACGTGCCGTTCTGCTACACCCGCGTCCACCTCCCGATGCGGCTCGGCCGCAGCCTCCGGGAGCTTCCTGAGCTGGCCGCCCTCGCGGAGCCCGGCGCCCGCGCCCGGCTCACCGTGATCAGCCTGGTTGAGCGGGTCAGCGATCACCCGATCCACGGCGCGCTGCAGAACACTACCGCGGTGGCGGCCACGGCCGACATCGCCCGGCGGCTGGGCTGCGCGGCCGGCCTGCCGGTGCTCCGCATCGACCGGCTGTACCGCGACCGTGACCTGCGCCCACTGGAACTCGCGACCAACCACTTCAACCCGGACCGCTACTCTTACCGGCTCCAGCTGCGGGGCCGGGTGGGCACCTCCCGCCCGGACGCTGGCGCGCGGTGACCGGCGACCTGATGCGGGGGCCCGCCCGCGAGATGGCAGGCCCCGGGATAGCCGGCCACGATATGTCCCCGTCCCAGCGCACGGCGGCCGCCATCGCTGGCGCGCTGTCCGCGGCCGGGACGCGGTTGTTGTTCGGGGTACCCGGCGGGGGGCCGAACCTGGATGTGGTGGGTGCCGCCGCGGCCAGCGGGCTGCCGTTCGTCCTCGCCCACGGCGAAACTGCCGCCACGATCATGGCTGCGACCTGTGCCGACCTCACCGGGGCACCGGGCGCCGTCGTTGTCACCCGTGGCCCCGGGCTGGCCAGCGCGGTCAACGGCATCGCCCACGCGGCGCTGGACCGGCTGCCGGTCGTCGTCATCTCGGACACCGTCCCGGCGTGGCAGCGGGACCGGGTCAGCCACCAGCGGCTGGACCAGGCCGCGCTCGGCCGGTCGGTTGCCAAGGCCGCGGTGACGGTCGGCGCCGCCAACGCGGAGCATGCCGCACGCTATGCCGTCGCGCTGGCGGCCGCGCAGCCGCCGGGGCCGGTCGTTATCAACGTCGACGCCGAGGCCGGCGACGCCCTCCCCGCGGAGGATGACCGGGGACCCGCGCTCGCCGGCGATGATCTCGCGCCGCTCACGGCGGCCCTGCGGACGGCCCGGCGCCCCGCTGTGCTGCTTGGTCCCGGTGCCATCCGGCACACCCGAGCCGTCCGGGCGGCCCTGGTGGGCAGCGGGATCCCGGCCCTGCACAGCTACCGGGCGCGGGGCGTCATACCGGACCGCGCCGCCGAGGCAGCCGGGCTGTTCACCGGCGGGACCATGGAGTCGCCGCTGCTCGCCGCCGCCGACCTCATTGTCGGCCTCGGCGTTGATCCGGTGGAGCTGATCCCGGCGGCGTGGGACTATCTGGCGCCCACCGTGCTAGTCACCGACGTCCCAGCCGGGTCCGCCGCCTATTTCACCGGCGGTATCGAGCTGATCGCTCCGCTGCCCGCCGCCATCGGGGCAGTGGCCGCCCACCCGGGCCGGCATAGCTGGCCCGAGGCCGCGGGCGCGGCCGCGAAGACGGCCGCGGCCGGGAGGCTGCGGCGGGCCGCCACCGCCGGGCCGGGACAGCTGACCCCGCAGGACATCGCCATCACGGTACGGGCACATACCCCGCCAGGAACGATCGCCACCGTGGATGCCGGTGCCCACATGCTCGTGGCCATGCCGCTCTGGCCGGTCGACGAGCCACACCGGCTGCTCATTTCCAGCGGGCTGGCCACTATGGGCTTCGCGCTGCCCGCCGCCATCGCCGCGGCCTTGTGTGTACCGGATGAGCCGGTCGTCGCCTTCGCCGGTGACGGCGGTCTCGGCATGGCGCTGACGGAGATCGAGACCGCGGTACGGCACCGGCTGCATGTCATCGTGGTCGTGTTCAACGATGCCACGCTGAGCCTTATCAAGATCAAGCAGCGTACGGAGGGCCAGGGGGGCGCCGGGGCAGTCGGCTACGGCCCGGTGTCGTTCGCCGCCGCGGCCATCGCGATGGGTGCGGCGGGCGCGCCGGTTACCGACATCGCGGGGCTGGTGGCGGCCCTGGCGCAGGCGCTCGGCCGGGAGGGCCCCACGGTCATCGATGCGCGTGTCGATCCGGCGACCTACCCCGCCGTCATGGACCTGACCCGCGGCGCCGCAGGCCGCCGCGTACCCGCGCCGACTCCTGAGGGACAAGAGACACACCATGGCCGCACCTGAGATCGCCGACCTCGACCCGGACGAGCGCGACATCGTCGCGGTCGTGCGTGACTGGGTTGAGGCCAGCGTGCGCCCCGTCGCCCGCGATCCCGACCATAACAACACGTATCCCGCCGCAACGTCATCATCCGGCAACTGATCGACCGGTACCCAGCCTGACCAGCCAACCGCCCCCCCGCGGGCAACACGAAGGAGTGTGCAGTGGCCATCACCGTAGCGAAATTCAAGGATGTCTCCCAGGGCACCCAGCCGGGCCAGTTCACCATCGGTGAACGGGAAGGGCTGGCCAGCCTGGCCGACCTTGACCCGGTCTACCGGCAGCTGCTCGACGACCCGGTCACCGCCACCGTCGCCGTCACCGGCGCGGACGGCCTGCCCAACCTCACGCCGGTGTGGTTCGACTACGACGGCAACACCATCCTGCTCAACCTGGCTACCCACCGCAAGAAAGTGAACTGGCTACGCAAGACGCCACACGCCACGTTCCTGCTGGTGAACCCGGAGAACGCGTACCACTGGGTCAGCCTGAAGACCACGGTGTCCCGTGAGATTTCCGAGGACGACCCGGTGGAGGGCCAGCGCGTCACCGATCAGCTGGACCGGATCTGGGTGAAATACACCAAGAACGACCCGCCGTACGGACTGCGGGATCCGTCGTTCGACGAGCGCCGGGTGCTTTTCGAGCTCGATGTCGTGAAGGTCGCGACATTCGGCCGCCCATAGCGTCGGCCGTCCCCTGCCCCAGCACTCTGGAGAGGAGCACAGCCGGTGTCCGGGATGCCCCGTGTCGTCATCATGGGAGGCTCGCTCGGCGGCCTGACCGCGGCGCTGGTCCTCCGGGACGCCGGCTGTGACGTCCGGGTGTTCGAGCGGTCCTCGTCCGCCTTGCAGGCGCGCGGCGCGGGCATCTGTGTTCTCGACGCCACGCTGCGCTATCTGACCGAACGGGGCGGCTACCGTCCCGAGGACGTCTGCTCCACCACGGGCTGGATCCGATTCGTCCGCGCCGACAGCAGCATCCAGCACGAGCAGCGGCACCTGTACCGGTTCTCCTCGTGGAACACGATGTACCGGTCACTGCTCCGGCTGTTCGACGCCGACCGGTACGTGCTCGGCGGGGAGGTGGTGAGCCTGGAGGACGCGGGCGACGCGGCCAGCGTCACGCTGGCTGACGGATCCCGCGCCGAGGCGGACCTGCTGGTCTGTGCGGACGGCATCAGCTCTATCGCCCGGACGCGGCTGCTGCCGCAGGTCGCGCCCTCCTATGCCGGATACGTCGCGTGGCGCGGCACCCTGCCGGAAAAGGACCTGTCACCGGCAGCACGCAAGGCGCTCGGCGACGCGCTCACCTACCAGGTGCTCGACCACAGCCACATCCTCGTCTACCCGATACCCGGCCTGGACGGCTCTCTCGCGGAGGGTGACCGGCTGATCAACATCGTCTGGTATATCAACGTCGCGGAGGGCGACGCGCTGGACAGCCTGATGACCGACCGGCGCGGGGTCCGGCGTACCATGTCGCTGCCCCCGGGCGGGGCCGCCGACGACGTTGTCGCTCGCATGCGGCGGGATGCTGCGGCCTGGCTGGCCGAGCCGATCGCCGAGGTCGTCACGGCCATCCCGGAGCCGTTTGTCCAGGTGGTTTACGACATCGACGTCCCCCGCATGGTCGCGGGGCGGGTCTGCCTCATCGGCGACGCCGCGTTCGCTGTCCGGCCGCACGCGGCGGCGGGCACGGCCAAGGCGGCGGACGACGGATGGGCCCTGGCCGAAGAACTCGTGGCCGCCAGCGGTAATGTACCCGGCGCGCTGGCGGCGTGGGAGCACCGGCAACTGAAGGTTGGCCGGTCCCTGCTCGCCCGCACCCGGGAGATCGGCGACAGTTCGCAGTTTTCCGGCACGTTCCGCCCTGGCGACCCGCGGCTCATCTTCGGCCTGCACGACCCCGGTCACTGACCAGCAGCAGTCACGTCCCAAGGAGACGACATGGCCACCACGATCCTCAGCGAGGGCACTTTCGAGATCGCCGACTACCAGGATGAACTCGACGGGGCAGCACGCAACCTGGATGTCGGCACCCATCTGTGGTTCGAGAACGGCCGCATCCGGGTGTGGGAAGTGCGGTTGCATCCGGGTGAGCGCGGTCCGTTCCATTCGCATACCCGCCGGTACTTCTGGACGGTCGTGGACGGCGGCATCGGCCGGCAGCGCACCGCTGACGGGACAGTGATCACCCGGGAATACCACGTCGGTGATACCAACTATTCCGAGCACAGTGAGAACGAGCCGATGGTCCACGACTTCGAGAACGTCGGCGACGGCCCGATCCGGTTCGTGACCGTCGAGCTGCTGGACTGAGCAGGGAGGATGTCGCGGTCAGGTCCGGCGAATCTCAGCACCCCAGACCCGGTGCAGGGCGATCATGTGTCCATGACCGACTTCCTGGCCGGCTATGTCGTTCCTCCTGGCGCTGGCGTGGCGGACGATCCAGGCATGAAGGCATCGCAGCGCTCCACCGGCGGAGCCCTGAGCGTCTTCGAGACCACGATCGAGGCCGGGCCGCCGCTGCACGTCCATGACCGGGAAGATGAGTGCTTATACGTCCTCGGCGGCGAACTGTCCGTCCGCTGCGGCGGCGACATCTTCGACGCCCCCGCAGGCAGCTTCGTGTTCCTGCCCCGCGGCCGCCCGCACCGGTTCTGGGCCAAGGACCAGCCCGCCAGGCTGCTCCTGATCACCGTCCCAGGCGGCATCGAAGACTACTTCCGCCAGATCAACAACGCCACCAACGACGAAGAACGCCACCAGATCGGCGAGCAGTACCACATTCGCGTCGTACCTGAATGAGCCGACCTGGAACAGCCCTCCCCCACCCAGACCTGGAGATGATCGGACTATGAGATCCCGCCTGACCGGTTGCCGTATCGGCCCGATGTGCGCTTGCGGCGCGCTGACGAAGGACGGTCACGCCGTATGGCGCGACGGGCATTCGCAGACGGCTGAACCGGGGGAAGCTGTCCGCGAATCCCGTACCCGAATGGCGGAAAGGAGGCGATGGCGCCCGGTTGCCGAATTGCGCAGCATCGGCCTGTGGCGCGCCACCGACGAGGCAGCGCTCGGGACGGTTCTGGCGTCACTGCCGCTTCACCCCTGGATGACATGAGCTCCCCGCTCTCTGATCTCGGCCTGGCCATACCGCTCATCGCAGCGCCGATGGCCGGCGGCCCGAGCACGCCTGCGCTGGTAATGGCCGCTGCCCGGGCCGGCGGCATCGGCTTCCTCGCCGCCGGATACCAGGAACCGCAGGCCTTGGCTGATCAGATCGCCGCCGTCCGGTCTGCGGGCGCACCCTACGGCGTCAACTTGTTCGCGCCGAACCCGGTCCCCGTCGATGCCGGAGCGTTCCGCCGCTACGCCGACGCGATTCAGCCAGAAGCGGACCGCTACGGCATAGACCTGGCCGGCTTCGATCCGGTCGAGGACGACGACCACTGGAGGGACAAGATCGACATCCTCTGCGCCGACCCGGTCCCCATCGCCAGCTTTACCTTCGGCATCCCGCACCGGACTGTGCTTGCCGTCTTGCGCAAAGCCGGGACCCTGATCGTCCAGACCGTGACCTCGGCCGAAGAGGCCCGCATCGCCTCCGACGCGGGAGCTGACATGCTCGCCGTCCAGGCCTCGGCGGCGGGCGCCCACTCGGGCACTCTTACCCCGCAGCACGCGCGGCCGGCTATCCCCATCACCGACCTGATAGCTCAGGTGCACAGCGCCGTCACCCTCCCGATCATCGCCGCAGGCGGCCTGGCCACCTCCGCCGATGTCGCCGCGGTGCTGAACGCCGGGGCGGGAGCCGCCATGGTGGGCACCGCGCTACTCCGAGCCGACGAAAGCGGCGCGTCAGCAGCGCACCAGGGCGCCCTCGCCGATCCTTCCCGCGGCCAGACGATCCTCACCCGGGCCTTCACAGGCCGGCCCGCGCGGGCACTGCGCAACGAGTTCACCGACCGGTATAGCTCCCTTGCGCCGGCCGGCTACCCGGCCGTGCATCACCTCACCAGGCCGCTCCGTAGAGCAGCCGCCGCCGCAGGCGACGCAGAGCGGATCAGCCTCTGGGCAGGGGCAGGCTACCAACAATGCGCCGCCGAGCCCACCGGCCGCATTCTCGCCCGCTTGGCAGGACGGCTCTGACCGGAGCTGCACCTCGACTGAGCCTGTTACCGGCGCCGGTTACCGGGCCGGCACCACCACGGTGCCGGTCGCGGTGACCACCACCAGGGGCTCGTCCAGTACCCGGGAGGCCGATGGGCCGCGCTCCGGTGCGGCCCGGCAGACCACCCGCGCCTCGAAGGCGATCTCGCGGCTGCGCCGCCCGACCCGGATCACGGTCGCAGTCGCCTCGATCACGTCCCCGGCCAGGACCGGCGCCAGGAACTGGACGTCAGAGTAGGACGCGAACAGCCCCTCGTCGCCGTCGGAACGGATCGACAGATCGGTCCCCACGTCGCCGAACAGGCCAAGCACGTACGCGCCGTCCACCAGGTTCCCGCCGTAATGGGCATGGCTGGCAGGCACATACCTGCGGTGCGTCACGGCCTGGCCCACGGTGGCGGTCACGCGGTGCCCACTGGCGCGGCTTCGCTTGCGGGAACCAGGGCGTGCACCAGGTAGCTGGCCACCTCACGCGGTGTCGTGCCCCGCCCGAAGACCTTGTCCACGCCCAGCTCCCCGGCCATGGCCGGGTCGAACCTGGGGCCCCCCACGACGAGCAGCGGGCGCCGCCCGCCGTCCGCCCGGAATGCGGCGGCCACCTCACGGGCACCGTCCAGGTGCGCCTCGCGCTGCGTGACCACCTGGCTGACCAGGACGGCGTCGGCGCGTTCGGCCCGGGCCCGGGCGACCAGATCGTCCACCCCCACCTGCGCGCCCAGGTTCACCACCCGCATCTCCCGGTAATACTCCAGGCCTTTTTCTCCGGCATGGCCCTTGACGTTCAGAATCGCGTCGATGCCCACCGTGTGCGCGTCGGTGCCGATGCACGCACCGAGCACCACCAGCTTGCGGCCCAGCCCGGAGCGGATCCGCAGGTTGATCTCCGCGGAAGGCAGCACCGGGAATTCCCGGTGGGCCACGGTCACCTTCGACAGGTCCACCAGGTGGCTGACCCGGCCGTAGACGATGAAGAACGTGAAGTCCGGCCCCATCCCCTTCGCGTGCACCACGATCGCCGGGTCGAGGCCCATGGACGCGGCGAGCTGGAGCGCGGCCCCTTCGGCCCGGGCGCGCTCCTCTTCACTGCCGAACGGAACCGGCAAGGTGAATGACACCTGCACGCGCCCATCCCCCGTCGTGTCACCGTAGGGACGGATCACCTGGCTGGTCACGGTCGCCGCCGGCTCGGTCATGACACACCTTCCAGGATGTCGGTCACCAGGTTGCTCTGCTGGCCCGGGAGGGCGACCCCCCGGAACCCCCCGCAGGGCCGTCCAGAATCTCTATCGCCGGATTGAAGTAGCCGTCGGCGCGGGCGATCACCCCGTCCAGGCCCCGGCCGCCGTCGGCGGGGCGGCGGGTGATGCCGAACGTGCCGTCCGCGATCGCGCCGAGCAGCCCGTCGCGGCCGATGCGGCGCAGCAGGCCCACCGCCTCGGTGAGCACCTGGTGCGCGCGCCGCTCGACCAGCCCGCCCGGCGGCGGCCGGAAGTTCTCGCCCAGCGTGGCCGCTGCCCGTGCCACGTACCGGACGTTCTCCAGCGCCAGGTCACGGTCAGAAAGGAACGGCGTGTGGATGCCCTCGGTCATCATGCCGATGAGCAGGATCGACTGATCGGTCATCACCCCGGCCAAGTTGAAGAACGCGTCCAGCAGGTACCCGGCGAACACGTTCCCGGTCATGTGCTTGGTCGGCGGCATGTACTTCAGGGGTGCGTTGGGGAAAAGCTCGCGGACCAGCTGGGCGTGCGCGAGTTCCAGCACGAACGAGTCCGGCACCTCGGGGTTGATCTCGAACGCGTGGCCGAGGCCCAGCTGGGTATCGGCCAGCCCGGCCTCCTGGCCGAAGAACTCGTTCAGCAGCTGGCTGACCACCACGGTGTGCGCGGCATCCACCGCATCGGCCGTGGTCAGGTAGTTGTCCTCGCCGGTGTTGATGACGATCCCGGCCCGGGCGTGCACCTGGCGGGAGAACCGCTGGTCGATGAACGTGCGCCGGGGGTTGATGTCGCGGAAGATGATCCCGTACATGCAGTCGTTCAGCATCATGTCCAGCCGCTCAAGCCCGGCCAGCGCGGCGATCTCCGGCATGCACAATCCGGACGCGTAGTTGGTCAGCCGCACGTACCGGCCCAGCTCGCGGGAGACATCGTCCAGCGCGGCCCGCATCAGCCGGAAGTTCTCCCTGGTCGCGTACGTGCCGGCGTAGCCCTCCCGGGTCGCCCCCTCGGGCACGTAGTCGAGCAGCGACTGACCGGTGGACCGGATCACCGCGATGATGTCGGCGCCCTCCCGGGCGGCCGCCCGCGCCTGCGGGATGTCCTCGTAGATGTCTCCAGTGGCGACGATCAGGTAGATCCACGGTTTCGCCGGGTCGGCGGTCTCGCGGATCATCGCGTCCCGCTCCGCCCGCCGGGCGTCGATCACGGCGATCCCCTGGCCCAGCGCCGCACTGGCCGCGTTCCTCGCCGCCGCGGCGTCCCGGCCTTCGGGCACCCGGAACTTGACCCCGCCCGCGGCGGCGTCCCTGGCCAGCGAGGCCAGGTCGGGGTACCCCCCCGTGAGCAGCGCGTCCCAGGCCGGCAGCGCGACGCCGTGCTCCAGCCCGGCGCTCTCGCGCACGGCATCGACGAGCCGGTTCACCCACGGCATGCCGTCCTCGTCGGCGCCGTCCAGACCGGCCAGCCGGAGCACGGCCCGCTCGACGGACACCGTCGTGTGCGTCCTGGCCAGTTCGACGATGGGCTGCCCGGCCGCCCTGGCCAGTTCACGGGCTTCGCGGACGACCGCTGGATCGAGTCTGAGCTTCGGCTCCATCACTGCGTCCTTCCTGCCGTGGTCCGGGCGTCGAAAATGGCCCGCACCGCTGGGTCGGCCCGGACCAGGCCGAGGGCCAGCTGCGCATGCCCGGGTACGTACCCGTTGCCGATGAGCATGGTCACATCGGCAGCCAGCCCCTCGGCGCCGAGCGCCGCGGCGGTGAACGAGGTCGCCATCGAGAAGAAGATCACCGTGCCCCCCTGGGCGGTGGCGAGCACCGCGCCGCCTTCGCAGCCTGGCACGTCCACGCAGACCACGGTGACGTCCGCGGGTCCGCCCGCGCTGCGGACGGCGCCGGACAGCGCGATGGGGTCCCGCGCGTCGGCGATCAGCACGTGGTCAGCGAGCCCGCTGCCGCGCAGCGCGGCCGCCTCCGCCTCGGCCGGCACTACGCCGATAACTGTCCCCGCGCCGGCCCGCCGGGCCGCCGCGGCGGACAGCGAGCCGCTTTTGCCCGATGCGCCGAGGACCGCCACGACCGGGCTGGTCATGGTGCTCACCACCCGGTGGGTGAGCGCCGGGGCGCCGCACACATCCAGCACGGCGAGGGCCAGCGGGCCAGGCAGGTCACCGGGCAGCACGGTGGCGATCGACCGGCCGAAGAGGATGGCGTGCCCGGCGCAGGGCACCTGCTCAGACCCGCCGTCCCAGCCGGCCAGGCCATCGGTAACGGCCAGCGGCGTGAGGCTGAGCGAGACCAGGGTGGCGATCCGGTCCCCGGCGGCCAGGCCGAGCGGGGAGCGCGGGCCCGCCTCCTCGACGACGCCGGTAAGCATCCCGCCGGAACCGGTCACCGGATTCTGCATCTTGCCGCGATCGGCGACGATCTCCAGGACCGCGGCCCGCATCGCCTCGGCCGCTCCCCCGGACGATTCGCGGAGCTGCCGGTAGGACGCGGCGTCCAGGTTGAGCCGGTCCACCCGGACCCGCACCTCGTCCGGGCCGATCCGCGGGTCCGGGTCGAGCCGCCAGGCCGCCTGGGGCAGCACCCCGGCCGGCTCGAGCACCCGGTGCAAGCCCAGGGCTGACGTCACCAGGCGGTCCTGGCCGCCGAGCGCCGATGGAGTCACGCTGCATCCTTCCTGGCCCGGCCCGGCCGCTCCCGGCGCCGCCCGGAACCGCTCGCGGCGCGGCGCGGCAAAGCAGATTTTCCTGTGATTAGCTAGTCTGACACTAGCTTCTTCTTTATTTGCCCCGGATGGAAGGCTATCGTTCGGCAAATGCGGGGCCGGAACGGAAGGGTGAGCGCCGTGGTCGATCAGCCGTATGCGTACCAGCGGGTCGAGCTCACGGAACCGGACTGGCGGCGCATCCCTGGCTGGTCGGAGGTCACCACCGCGGAGTGGGAATCGGCGCAGTGGCAGCGGGCGCACTGCGTCAAGAACCTGCGGCAGCTCCGTGATGTCCTCGGCGCCGGGCTGGACGAGGCCTTCCTCGCTGACCTGGAGCGCGACCAGCGTGAGCGGGCCACCATGTCCATGCTGGTGCCGCCGCAGATGCTGAACACCATGGCGGGCTCGCACCAGCCGGGCCGGCCGGGCTTCACCGAGGCGCTGCTCGCCGACCCGGTGCGCAGGTACATGATCCCGGTGTTCAGCGACCGGCGCACGGACTGGCCCTCGCATCCCTACGCGTCGCGGGACTCCTTGCACGAGGCGGAGATGTGGGCGGTGGAGGGCCTCACCCACCGGTACCCGACCAAGGTGCTGGCCGAGGTGCTGCCCACCTGCCCGCAGTATTGCGGTCACTGCACCCGGATGGACCTGGTCGGCAACCCCACCGCGTCCACCAGCAAGCTCAAGTTCGGGCTGCCCCCGGCCGACCGGCTGGCCGCGATGATCGACTACCTGCGGGCCACGCCCGGAGTGCGGGACGTGGTGGTCTCCGGCGGGGACGTGGCCAACCTGCCCTGGCCCCGGCTGGAGGCCTTCGTCGGCGCCCTGCTCGAGGTGGACAGCGTCCAGGACATCCGGCTGGCCACCAAGGCGCTGATGGGCCTGCCCCAGCACTGGCTGGCCGACGACGTGCGGGCGGGCATGGAACGGCTCGGCGCCAAGGCCCGCCAGCGCGGGGCGAACATCGCGATTCACACCCACGTCAACGCGGCCCAGTCGGTGACCCCGCTGGTCGCCCGGGCCACCCGGGCCATGCTCGACACCGGCATCCGTGACGTGCGCAACCAGGGGGTGCTGCTGCGCGGGGTCAACGACAGCGCGTCCGCCCTGCTCGACCTGTGCTTCACCCTGCTGGACGGGGCCGGGATCATGCCCTACTACTTCTACATGTGCGACATGATCCCGGGCAGCGAGCACTGGCGGCTCTCCCTGGCCGAGGCCCAGGACCTGCAGCACCAGATCATGGGCTACCTGCCCGGGTTCGCCACCCCCCGGGTGGTATGCGACGTGCCGTATGTCGGGAAGCGCTGGGTGCACCAGGTATCCAGGTATGACACCGGCCTCGGCATCTCCTACTGGACGAAGAACTACCGCACCGGCGTGGAGGCCGTGGACCCGCTGGCGCTCAGCCGTGAGTACCCGTACTACGACCCGATTTACCGGCTCCCGGAGCAGGGGCAGGCCTGGTGGCGGGCGCGCGGCCGCGCTTCAGGCGGGCTCAAGCTCGTGCCGAGCAGCTAGCCGCTGGTGCGGTGTCCAGGAACGTTCGCCGGTCGCCGGCACGCTCGGGCGATCCGGTTCAGCACCCTGACCAAGCTTTGCGAGGTTCTCGACTGCCAGCCTGGCGATCTACTTAGCTGTACCGTCCCTACGCGGCAGGCAACCCGAATGCAAGGTTCCTCACCCATGGCGCCACATCCTCTCCCGCAGCGCCATGATGCACGGCCAGCCAGCCCTGATCAACAGTTAGCCGGCCGACGGCGCGCTGTCAGGCCGCAGGGCCCGGTCTTCTCGGGCCCGGTCTTCCGCACGCACCGGGATGAAGGCCGCAGCGGCCAGCGGGAACAAGGCAACCGCACCGAACGCCACGCCGTAGCCCGCTCCGCCGATCACAGCGGCGAGCACCGGCGGCGTGGCCGCGGCGAACGCGTTCTGCCCGGTGTTCTGGATGCCGAGAGCACGTCCCGCCCACGATGGACCGGCGTGCTCCGCGACAGCGGTGAAGGCGAGCCCGTTGGTGCTCACCGATGCGACCGCGGCGACCAGCAGCGCCGCTATGGCCAGCGGCGACCTGGCCGCCGCCGCAAAAGCCAGGGCCAGCAGGACCAGGACAGTGGCCAGGGCCAGGATGCGCATCGGGCGCATCCGGCGGCCCGTACGGTCGGACCAGTAGCCCGCGCCGAGCCGGGACGCGGCCCCGCAGACCTGGGCGATCGCGAGCAGCCGCCCGGCGGCGGGCGCGGCCCAGCCATGCTGGTCCACCAGGAACACGAGGGCAAACGTGGCCACGGCGAACTGCGGCACGACCAGCAGTGCGCTGGCCGAGTGAATCCGCCACAGCACCGGGGTCCGGTAAGGCGACCCGGCCCGCTTCTGCGGCTGCCGGGCCGACCGGGCCGGATCACGCACGGTCACGACGACCAGCGCCGCCGCCGCCAGGCAGAACGTGCCGAGGAAGGCCAGGGCCGCCGATCGCCCGTGCTGGCCGATGCTGGGCAGGGCGAGCGCGGCGACCGCGACGCCCAGCGGCTGCGCGCTCTGCCTGATTCCCATGGCCAGCCCGCGCTCGTGCGCCCCGAACCAGCCCAGGATGAGCCGCCCGCTCGCTGCGTAGACCGACGCGCCGGCCGCCCCGGCCAGGGCCAGGCAGGCCCCGAGCATGATGACCCCATGGGCGGCCGTGCCCGCCAGCAGCACGAGCCCGGCCCCCGCGAGCCCGGCGCACAGCACCACTCGCTCGCCCCACTTGTCGGCGGCCGCCCCCCATGCGATCAGGGTAAGCAGCAGCCCCGCGGTCGGGCAGGCGACGAGGATCCCGGCCTGCTCCAGCGACAGCCCCTCCTGCCGGAAGGCCGGTATGAGGTACGCCAGGCCGTACTGGAAGGTGCAGCCGGCGGTCATCGCGGCCAGGCCCGCTACCAGAACCACCCACCGGCGCCGCGCCCCGCCGCTGGCCTGGCCTTCCTGCGGCATCACCGGCCCGGCGCGCGGAGCAGCCGCCGCGCCATCTCCTCGGCTCATATGCTGATAATAGATGTCCGTATAATGAGACAGCCGAAGGGCTGATCACGGGCGCGCTAGCGGCCGGCCCGCACAGGACCGGCCGGTCGCCCCGGGATACGAGTGTGTCAGCGCTGCCGGGCGGGGTCATCATCGGCGGCAGCACCGGAATCGGCGGCAGCACCGGCTTCTGCGGCAGCACCGGCTTCTGCGGTGCCTGCGGTGCCTGTCCCCACCGTGCTCTCATCCCCGGCGGGGCCGCTCCCCTCCCCGGGAGGCACCCCCGCGCTGGCCGCGGGGGTCTTGCGCTGTATACGCACGAACCAGACGATGCCGATGACGGTCAGGGCGGAGGCGACATAGAAGTTCAGCCGCAGGCCCAGGAAGTGCTCTGAGGGATCAACCCGCAGCGATTCCTCGAAGATCCGGAAGGCCGAGTATCCGGTGACGTACAGGGCGAACAGGCCCGGCGGCCTGACGTCACGATGATGACCCAGCCAGACCAGGAACGCCGCCAGGAGCAGGTCGAAGATCAGCTCGTACAGGAACGTCGGATGGAACGTGGTGTACTGCGTGTAGCCGGCCGGCCGGAACGCGGAGGTTATCTTCAGCCCCCACGGCAGGCTGGTCGGGCCGCCGAACAACTCCTGATTGAAGTAATTCCCGATCCTGCCGATCCCCTGGGCCACCAGCAGGGCCGGGGCGACGGCGTCCATGAAGAGGCCAACGTCCGCGCCCGCCCGGCGCACGCGCCACACGCCGACCACGGCCGCAAGCGCGATCCCGCCCCAGATCCCCAGCCCGCCGTCCCAGACCGCGAATACCCCGTACCAGTGATGCGGGATGTACTTCGGCGTGGTGATGTCGAAGTAGATCCGGCCGCCGACGATCCCCGCGGGCACCGCCCAGATCGCCACGTCGCCGACAAGTGCCGGGTCGCCGCCATGCGCCTTCCAGCGGCGCTGGGTGATCAGGATGGCCGCCGTGATGCCGACCACGTACATCAGCCCGTAGAAGTGAATGTAGGCCGGGCCGATGTGGAACCCGTTCACCGGCGGGCTGGGTATGTAGAAAGGCAAGGCCATGCGCCGAGCGTAGCGGGCGCCGGGCGCTGCGGCGCCCCGGCCACCGGGAAACCCGGGCTGACGTGACGCGCCGTCGGGCGCCGGGAATGCTAGAGTCTTTTACATTGTAAGTGTCTTTTACATTGATCGGAAGGAACAAGGATCCGATGAGCCAGCCGAGCAGCACCCGCGAACTATGGACGGCGGCGGACGTGCCGGACCAGGACGGCCGCACCGCGGTGATCACCGGTGCGAACTCCGGGATCGGCTTCGAGGCAGCCAGGGTGCTGGCCGAGCATGGGGCGGCGGTCATCCTGGCCTGCCGGGACGTTAGCAAGGCCAAGGACGCGGCCGGCCGCATCGCCGCGACCGCGCCGCAGGCGACCGTCACGACCGTCCGCCTTGACCTGGCCTCGCTCGCCTCCGTCCGCGAGGCGGCCGACGAGATCCGGGCCAGCCATGACGCCCTGGACTTGCTCATCAACAACGCGGGCCTGATGATGCCCCCGCGGGGCGTCACGGCCGACGGTTTCGAGCTTCAGTTCGGCACCAACCATCTTGGCCACTTCGCGCTCACCGGCCTGCTGCTCGACCGGTTGCTGCCGGTGAAAGGATCGCGCGTGGTGACGGTGAGCAGCAACGGCCACCGCGCCGGCCGGATCAACTTCGAAGACCTGCAGTCCGAGCGCCGCTACCGGCGGATGTCCGCGTACGGCCAGTCGAAGCTCTCGAATCTGCTGTTCACCTACGAACTGCAGGGCAGGCTGGCGGCGGCCGGCGCGCCGACCATGGCCCTCGCCGCGCACCCCGGCACAGCCTTCACGGAACTCACCCGCCACTTTCCCGGCCCGATCCAGGTTCTGAACCAGGGCCTCGGCCGGCCGTTCACGCAGAGCGCGCGGATGGGCGCCCTCCCGACACTCCGCGCGGCCACCGACCCGGCCGCGCGCGGCGGGCAGTACTACGGCCCGGATGGCCGTTTTGAGCTCAAGGGTTACCCCCGTCAGGTTCAGTCGAACGCGCGGTCACACGACGAGGCGGCGCAGCGGCGGCTCTGGCAGGAGTCGGAACGGCTGACCGGTGTCACCTACCCCGTCTGAGGAACCCGCCCCGCCCGCGGAACCCGACCGGCGCGGCCGCTATCACCATGGGGACCTCAGGTCGGCGCTGGTTGACACGGCGATAGAGGTGATAGCCGAACGGGGGGTGCGCGGCTTCTCGCTGGCTGAGGCGAGCCGCCGCCTGGGGGTGACCGTGGCCGCTCCTTACCGGCACTTCGCTGATCGTGATGACCTGCTCGCGGTGGTGGCCATCCGCGCGTTCGGCGTGTTCGCCGCGGTACTGGCCGGGACGCTGAGCGAGGACGCGACGCCCGCGGAGCAGCTGGCCGCCATGGCCGGTGTGTACGTGCGGTTCGCCGCGGAGCACCGGGCGCTATTTGATGTGCTGTTCGGCGCGGGCCTCGACAAGAGCAAGTACCCGGCTCTGGGCCGCGCGGCGGAGCCCGTGCTTGAGATGTTCCTCGCGCCGGTGCGCAGTCTCTGCGGCGGTGCCCCGGAAGCCGTCGACGACCTGGTCATGGCGGTATCCGCGACCGCGCACGGGCACGCCGCGCTGCTGCTCGACGGGGCGTTCGGGACCGGGCCGGAGGCGGTCGACGCGGCCGAGTCCCGCGCGGCCCGGGCCACCGCCGCCCTCGTCGCCGGCCGCGCCGCCATGCGCCTGCATGGAACGATGGATGGATGACGGACTACCGGGCGGTGAACCGGGGCAGGTGGGACGAGCGCGCGCCCGCGCACGCGGCCTCGGCCGACTATGGCGTGGCCCGCTTTGCGGAGGATCCTGCCTTCCTCAGCGACGTGGTGCGGTTCGACCGCCCGCGGCTCGGCGACGTCAGCGGCCTGCGCGGGGTGCACCTGCAGTGCCACATCGGGACCGACACGATCTCGCTGGCCCGGCTGGGCGCGACGATGACCGGGCTGGATTTCTCGGGGGCCGCGCTGGCCGAGGCGCGCCGCCTGGCCGCCCGGGTCGGCGCGGGGGTGGAATTCGTCGAAGCCGACGTCTACGACGCGGTCACGGTCCTCGGTGGCAGCCAGTTCGACCTGGTGTTCACCGGGATCGGCGCGCTGTGCTGGCTGCCGAGCATCCGCCGCTGGGCCGGTGTGGTGGCCGGGTTGCTGCGGCCAGGAGGGAGGCTGTTCCTCCGGGAGACGCATCCCATGCTGGCGTCGCTGGGTGACACGCGGCCGGACGGCCTGCTCGTCGTGGACAGCCCTTACTTTGAGCGTGACGATCCCTGCATCTGGGAGGAGGGCGGCAGCTACGTCCAGACGGACGTGGTGTTCACGCAGAACGTGGCGCATCAGTGGAACCATGGCCTGGGTGAGGTCGTGACCGCCCTCATGGATGCCGGGATGGGCCTGACCGGGCTGGCCGAGCATGACAGCGCACCCTGGGAGGCGCTCCCCGGCCAGATGGAGCGCACCGACCGCGGCGAATGGCGGCTGGCTGACCGGCCGTGGCGGCTTCCCTGCACATACACCCTGCAGGCCGTTAAACACGCCCAGGGTCGGGCAGAATAAGATGAGGCCCCTCCATGTATGAGATGGAGGGGCCTCACTCGGCCTCGCAGCGCTGGGCCCACCGATTGCTCGGCGTCCTTGCCCTGTCCGGCCTACCACCGGTCACGGATTTCCCGGCAAGAGGACCCGGTTTCCCGGTTCTTCCGCCTCCGGAGTTGCCCCCGGATGGCCTTCGTTTTCGGTGGTGAGAGAAGTTCTACTGCCCCGGCCCACAGCGGCACAAGGGGTTTCGGCCAGCATTCTCAAGATTTTTTGGTCATCCACAAGTCATCCACAAAACACTGGCCGTTATCCCCCGCGCAACCTGCCTATCCACCGGCTCATCCACAGCGGAGTCCACAGTGCTGGCCCGGGGGCACAGTGCCAGCCCGGGGGGCAACCCCCGGACCCCCGGGCACAGTGCCAGCCCGGGGGGCAACCCCCGGACCCCCGGCAGAAGGCGCGCCGGTACCGTTTACCCGTGGCCTCAGGAACCGAACACATCAGCCCGCGGATCCATGACTACGTCGTGGCGCACAGCAGCCCACCGGACGGGGTGCTGCGTGACCTGATCGAGGCGACGGCGCACCGTTTTCCCGACCGTGTGGTCCTCCAGATCGGCCCAGAACAGGGCACGTTCATGACCTTGCTGAGCCGGCTGATCGCGCCCACCCGCGCGATCGAAGTGGGCACCTTCACCGGGTACTCCTCCATCTGCCTGGCCCGCGGCCTGGCCGACGGAGGCAGGCTGATCTGCTGTGACGTCAACGAGGACTGGACGTCCCTGGCCCGGGAGTACTGGCAGAAGGCCGGCCTCGCCGACCGCATCGAACTGCGGCTGGGCCCGGCGGTCGACACGCTGCGGGCGCTGCCGCGCGACGCGTCGCTCGACCTCTCCTTCATCGACGCCGACAAGACCGGGTACGCCAGCTACTGGGACGAGATCGTGCCGCGCACCCGAAGCGGGGGGATCATCCTGGTGGACAACACCTTCCTGCACGGCCGGATCTTCGACCCCGATCCGGATCCGGACGCCCGGGCGATCAGGGACTTCAACGAGTACGTCGGCACCGACACCCGCGTGGAACTCGCGATGCTCTCCATCGGGGACGGCCTGACCTTCGCACGGAAGAAGTAGCCACGTGCGGTGACATGGCGTAATCGAGTAATGAAGCACCATACCCAACGATCGCCAACAGTAACTGCACTATCGCACCGAGCAAAGCTATGGTCACAACATGTCCATTGGGACACAGCTTGCCTGACGGTTCCGCGACAATGACGGCTAGCCCCCTGCTGGACTCGTGACCGCCATCGCGGCGGCACGTCAGGAGGATCAGAGCCATGGCTACCTCGACGGATCCGGTTTATCTGCGTGTGCTCGAAGACTTGCGGGAGCAGATCCACGGTGGTGTCCTCCCGCCCGGCGCCCGGGTGCCGTCCAGGAACGGCATCATCGCCCGGTATGGCGTCGGTGAGACCGCGGCCAAGCACGCCCTGCAGGTCCTGGCGACCGAGGGCCTCATCGAGGCCAGGGCCGGCTCGGGTTCGTATGTCCGCAAGGTGCCCGCCGCGTCCCACCTCGAGCACGACCGGCTGCACTTCCCCGGCTCACCGTTCGGGCTTGAGGATCCGCAACGATCCGTCGGCGGCGACGGTGCGGCCGCCGATGACGCGGCGCATTCACCCCGCCTGTCCTGGGAGCATCAGTCCGAGCGCGCTGTCGCACCGCCGCACATCGCCCGGCTGCTCGGACTGAGGCGTGGCGATGCCGAGGTGATCCGGACCAGGTACCTGCTCCGCGCGGACGCCACCCCGGTGCAGATGGCCACCAGCTACGAGCCCGTGGAACTCACCACCCAGACCCCGATCGCCCTCCCTGAGCAGGGCCCGTTCGCGGGCCGGGGAGTGATCGAGCGGATGAAGGTCATCGGCGTCTACGTGGACCAGGTGGTGGAAGACATTTCGGTGCGGCCCTCGCTGTCGGCCGAGGCCGTCACCCTGGAGATCCCGGCCGGATCCCCGGTGCTGCTCGTCGCGCGGGCGCACCGCGCTGGGCGGCGGGTCGTCGAGGCAGGCGAGGTCGTCATCCCGGCCGACCGGTTCCGGCTCCGCTACCGGATCCCCGTCGGCGACGAGCACCGTGCCGATGACGAGCACCGTGCCGATGACGAGCACCGGGCTGACGCCGGTCTCGCGGTCGGCGCGGTGCTGGCGTGATCCGGTGATCCGGTGATCCGGCCGGCCCGGGCCGGCGACGTGCCCGCGATCTACCGGCTCGTCCGTGACCTGGCCGACTACGAGAGGTCGCTCGATCAGGTCAGCGCCACCGAGGACGACCTGCGCCGGTCGCTGATGGCGGACCAGCCCGCCGTGTTCGCACATGTGGCCGAGCACGAGGGCGAGGTGGTCGGGTTCGCGCTCTGGTTCGTCAACTTCACGACCTGGGAAGGCAGGCACGGGATCTACCTGGAGGATCTCTACGTCCGGCCGGACATGCGCGGCAGCGGGCACGGCCGGGCGCTGCTGGCCGAACTGGCCCGGATTTGCGTGCAGCGTGGGTACCCCCGGCTGACCTGGGCCGTGCTGGACTGGAACTCCCCCGCCCTCGGCTTCTACGGCTCGCTCGGCGCGGCCACGATGGACGATTGGAAGGTGCATCAGCTCACCGGGACCGCCCTCCAGGCGCTGGCCGGGGCGAGCCAGGCTGAGCCCGCCAACTGATCCGCCTTGCCCCGGAGCGCCCCAGATGCAATGGTTTGCATAGTGGTGAGCTGTGCATGGTGGGGAGATGCATAGAAGGAGGCGAGGCATGACCGAGGACGCGGACATCGTGGTGGCAGGCGCCGGGCACAACAGCCTGCTCACCGCCTGCTATCTGGCCAAGGCGGGATACCGCTGCCTGGTCCTGGATGCGCGGCACATCCCAGGCGGCGGCGCCGCCACCGAGGAATTGCTGCTTCCCGGCTTCGGCATCGACACCTGCGCGACCGGCCATACCATGATCCGGGTCAACCCCGCGCTGCTGCATGACGAGCTCGGCCTGATAGCCGACTACGGCTTGCGCTATGTCGAGCCGGACCCGGTGGAGCACGTGGCGTTCCCGGACGGTGAGCAGTTCACCATGTGGCTGGACCGGGAGCGGACCGCGGCTGAGGTAGCGCGTTTCTCCCGCGCCGACGCGGCCGCCTACCTGCGCCTGCTAGACGAGTACGACGAGGTCAAGACGGTCTTCAGCCGTTCGCAGTTCACCCCGGTGGGGTTCGGCCCCTCGCTGGACCAGATGCTCGCCGACCATCCGAAGGGCCAGATCTGGGCGCGGCGGCGTCAGCTCAGTGCCGTCGACGTGGTCCGGCACGAATTCACCAGCCGGCACATCCAGGCTTTCCTCCTCTGGATGGCGTTCCAGGTCTTCCAGCTCGTGGACGAACCCGGATCGGGCGTGCTGCCCTACGCACAGGTCTTCGGGCGGCAGCAGCGCAGCTGGTCCATCCCGGTCGGCGGATCGGCCGCGCTGACCTCCGCGCTCACCGGCTACCTGGAGGACCATGGTGGCCGGGTGCTGTGCGACCGGCGAGTGACCAGGTTGCTGCTGTCCGGCGGCCGCGCCGCCGGCGTCGAGACCAACGACGGCGAGCAGTACCGGGCGGGCACGGCGGTGGTCTCCACGATCCACATCAAGCACTTGCGGGACATGGCGCCCCCGGATGCCTGGCCCGAGGAGTTCCACTACGGGGTGGACACCTACGACGTGGGAGTGCCGGGGTTCGCCGCCTACTACGCCACGACCGCCGCACCGGAGTTCGAGACCGCGGCCGGTCCCCGCACCGCCGTGTCGGCCGGATTCGCGGGCTGGCCGGAGGACATGATCCAGCTCGGCGCGGACTTGCGGGCCGGCCGGTTTATTTCCGACTCACCGTGGCTGCTGGTGGCCACGCCGACGCTCGCCGATCCGGGGCGCGTGCCGCCCGGAATGCACACGGTGAAGGTGCTGAGCCCGCAGGTGTACCGGCTCCCGGCGGGCGGGCCGGCCTGGGACACCGTGAAGGAGCAGCACGCCCGGCGCCAGCTGGAATGCCTGCGGCGGTTCGCGCCGGGATTCACCGACGAGAAGATCCTCGCCCGCCTGGTCAAGTCCCCGGCCGACATCGAGCAGCTGAACCCGCACATGATCCACGGTGCGTTCCACGGCGGGAACCGCGGCCCGGCGTTCAGCGGCCCGCTAAGGCCGGTGCCCGGCTGGGCGTCGCACCGGATGCCGATCCCTGGTCTCTACCAGACCGGCGGGAGCA
>OBLW0100001266.1_pt1 | contig 21558 bp, 16 predicted proteins | sample 1520161 | NCBI WGS metagenome assembly OBLW01 (sample SAMEA3539309, study PRJEB22396) | soil metagenome | biome: tundra; feature: field; material: soil | place: USA | collected 2010-05 | depth 0.15 m | reverse complement strand
TGGAAGAATTCTGCGCTCCTCCGCCTGCACCTGGCGAAGACATCATGGAGGGTTTTCCGTGTAGTGCCGGCCACACCGCCTGCTACATTTCCCCCTACGGCGATGTCTTTCCCTGTGTGCAATTTCCTCTTCCCAGTGGCAATGTGCGTCGGCAGAAATTCCTCGACATCTGGCGCAATTCTCCGCAATTGAAGGAGGTCCGCTCGATCCGCGCCCGGGATCTTCCGACCTGTTCGACTTGCGCCCACGTAGGAACCTGCACTCGTTGCCCCGGCTTGGCTTACATGGAGGGCAACATGCGAGGGCCGTCTACAGCAGATTGCGAGAAGTCCTTCCAGAGGACAGGCATCCCATCGGCGAACATGCTGGCGAGGACGCGAGCAGGTTCCGCGGGTCCGTTGATTCAAATCCAATCCCTTGTTAACTCACTGCCAATTCGACCGTTTTCGGCGGAAGATAACCTCCTCACCGCCTGAAGGATTGATTGGGATAAGTGCGAAGGGTTCGACTCGGCCGCCTCGCTCGTACGCCAGCTAGAACGAAAGAATTGACGGAAGTCCACGCACCGAGGCCGCCAAGTGGGAGTATCATTTTGCGTGTTACGAAAGTAAGGGCCTAAGTTCCAAAAATGTGAGCGAAGATAGGAATGGGATAAAGGTGGCACGATGGTGAAGTTCTTCGGAATAGGCACGATGCGAACTTACGCGTTCCGGTGGTTCTGCTTCGCGATTGGCTTGCTCCTGATGGGCATTCCGCTTTTGGGCCAGGCAGGGCTGGAGGGGACCTCTCAACGTGACGCGAGCGACGAACCGACGCACCTGGGGTATCCGCAGGACTGGAGTTCGCGGCACCTCCTGATGCCGGGCGGGCGCGCGGAGGATGTGCTGGCTGCGGGAGACCACGACCCGCGTTATGTTTACAACATGGTGATGCGGCAAGTGGCGGTGGAAAACTTGCGCAAAGAGGCGGAAGAATTGCCCATCGGGATCTTTGGGCCATTGCCCCCACGCCGAATTCCGCGGCGAATTCCCCGCCATAAAATGAAGATCGACTGGGCTGTTTCGCTGGAGAATGGGTACGTACCGCGGAACCAATTCCCGGCGAAATATCAGTTCAACGTGACCGGAGAGAATTGCAACTCCGATTACATTGTGTTTGGGCTGACCGTGACGTCAGGGACGCAGGCCAACTTGGTCGGAATCAACAACCTGTATACCTCAGCGAGTCCGACGTGCAATAGCGGATCACCGTGGGTGGCATTCGCTTACAACACGGTGACGCAGACAGGGGGCCAGATCACGACGTCGCCCGTGCTCTCAGAAGACGGGACCAAGGTGGCGTTCGTGGAAAGCACGAGCGGGGCTTCTTACTTCCACGTTCTGGTGTTGCCCAACCCGATTCCCGCGCCGCCGTCACAGTCAGGAACGGTGTTGAGTCCCCTGACTCCCGCCTCGTGCGCCCAGCCGACGACGCCGGGCTGTATGACAACGCTCACTATTGAGACTACCGCGAGCAATTCCAATTCCTCGCCTTGGGTGGACTACTCCCCGGATGCGGCGTACGTAGGTGCCGACAATGGCGTGCTGTATAAGATCACGCCGGTATTCGGCGGCGCGCCGGCACTGGTCAGCACCGGGGGCTGGCCGGTCACGGTCTCGACTCAGCCCATTAAGGTGTTGACCGCTCCGGTTGTCGATGACACGGCAGGCAGGATTTTTATCGGAGACGGGTATGGATACTTGTACGGGGTCAATCTGACCAACCCGGGTACATCCATGGCGCAGGTGACGGTTGGATGGGTGGGCAACGGCGCGGGGACGGGCGTTGTGGATCCGCCGATTGCGGCTACGGATCCCGCCAATCCCACAACCGATCAGGTGTTTGTATTTACAGGATGCAGCATAGTGCAGGGCATTGGCGGGGCCGTCAGCCAGATTCCAGCGAACTTCACGAGTTCCACCACCCTCACGACAAGCAATACAGTGGATCTGGGCTCCGGGCACGGAAACGGCGACTGCACGACGGACAACGTATACTCCGGGGCATTTGATAACGAATTCTGGGTGAATGGGTCGACCTCGGGCCACCTGATCTCGTGCGGATTCGTGTCGGGGACGGCGTCCACACCGCTGATCCCGTCGAATCCGAAGATGTTTTTCTTCCCCTTCGCGAGTAACGTCATTACGAGCACGGGCTCGTCCACCTTTGTGGTGAACAACACCGCGGGGGACGAGTGTTCGCCGTTGACCGAGTTTTACGACGGAACCACAGATCGATTGTTCTTCGGAGTCGGCAGCTCCAATAACGGATTTCTGGAAAGCTCGTCGATTACAACCTTGCTGACCACACCGACCTGCACCGGCTCACCGACCTCCAGTTGCGTGACGTCCCCGAACGCTCTCGGAGGGACCAGCGGCATTGTGATCGACAACGAACTGTCGAACGGTGGGACAAATATCTACTTCTCGACCCTCGGGCAGGGGTCGGTGAACAACCAGAAATGTAATGTATCAGGCGGTGCGGCAAATCCCTATTGTGCCGTGAAGCTTACCCAGTCAGCTTTACAGTAGGGGGATCTGGGATCTGCCTTTGGAGCACGCATTCCCCGTTGCGTATAGAACACTGCCTTTGATAATCCCAGCATCGGGACTCCTTTCTCTTCTCGCCACCTGTCAGGTGCTTCTGCTCAACCCAGAGAATTACTGGGCGACGCAATTTCTTACCCGGCATCGCGCCGTCGGCGCTACAATGTCAAATGCCACGGTGCAGTTGGGTTTCCAACAGTTTGGCAACGTGGCTGTAACCAGGCAAAGGATTTCGTTTCACGGTATGATGATGCTGGCTCTGTCGTCATGTGCCGCCAGCAGCAGCCATCAGGTGGGAGTGGAGCTTTCAAGGCTCCCCGCTCGGAAGGAAAAAGATTATGAAGAGTCGCATATTCATAACGCTGCTCTTGTCCGCAGCACTTGCGCTTCCTGCGTTCGCACAGCAGCAGACCAACCCAAACTCAAGCACGCAGCCAACAAGGTCTTCGGACCAAACTACACCCCCTTCACAGTCCTCCCGCCAGGACTTCTGGGAGGGCGATGAGCCCAGCTTCGGAGCGCTCATCTTTCATCCGTTTGCGAGCAAGGCATATGTACGGCGGCATGTTCAGCCCATCCAGGACCGGGTCAACGAGCTCGATGAGCTTACCGCGGCTAACAGTAAACTGATCAGGGACGTGGATGCCCGTGCCCGGCAAGGCATTCAACAAGCTTCCGAAAAAGCCAACCTAGCCGATGAGCATGCGGCAGAGGCCGCCAACAAAGCTCAGACGGCCCATCAGACGGCGGCTGCCCTCGACACCCGCCTCGCCACAGACGAGACAGTGGTCGGAAACATCGATCAGTACAAGTCTGAGCCGCAGACCGAGCTTCGTTTCCGTCCCGGCCAGACCGTGCTGAGCAAGCAGGCCAAAGATGCGCTCGATGAATTAGCCGCTCAATTGAAGGATCAGCGAGGTTACATCATCGAAGTACAGGGCTTCTCTTCAGGTCGGGGCCAAGCCGCGATCGCCAACTCCCGGAAGATGGCGGATTTGGTGGAGCGTTATTTGGTGTTGAACCACGAGATCCCGGCCTACCGCATCTACGTAATTGGGATGGGCAACGTTCCTGTATCCCAGGTCACGAGCGGTACGCGCGTAGGGATCAGCCTGCTGAAAAACGATGTCGATCGAATTGCCAAACAACAATGAAGAGAGCTGTTTTCACTTGTGCGAGAGCACGCGTGGCGTGCAGTTCTTACTGTTTTAGGCAATCGGGCGAGATGGTTGGGGGATTGGATCTCTGCAGCAGCATCGAAGGGAATGCAATGGAGCACGCGAGTGTCGCAATATGCTTTTCTCCCGTCTATAACTGTCGCGTGATTGGTGGAAAGGATTAGACATAATGCAATTCAGTATTGCAGATGCAGATGGCACGAATGGTGGGAGTGGCGGTCGCCCATCCAAGAAGAAACGAGCGTAAATTCGGCCAAAGGCGACCCCAGTTACCCCTGATCAGGCCGAAGCAGAGGTGAGGGCCAAAGCAGCACCTGAGGTTCGGGAGTTCGCGAACTGTTTCGAACTCATCGCTGAAGCTCGAAAGCGCCAGGTACACAGCCGAGATTGAGCTTCAGGAGGTGCACCGGCTAGATGATGTAACCTGACCTTTAGCTCGAGATCAATTCCTGATACTAGGCTCCCGCTTGTTCCTGCACTGGATCGCCCGCTTCACCTCCGCGCGGAGGTTATCTTCCATCCGGGTGACGATGGTGGCTTTTTTGCGGCCCAAGTGGCTTAGAGTCTACGGGCAAGATGTATTGTAGTGGGAGCGTAGCAAGAGCGGACGCACGCTTTCCTTGTTAGGTTGAGCGTGAGCAGAGATTAGGATCAGAGGGTTGACAGTTAAAGTTTGGCGCTTGCGTACGAGTTGATTTCGCAATTCAAGCAAACTTCTTCAAAAGCCGGTGCGGTCCACTGCATTGTAATCCCCCATGGTCAAGGCATTTGCTGCCTTGACCGTCCCACTAGTTTAACCCAACGCGATCTCCCGAATCAAGAGACGATCCTGTAATTTTCGACCCAGAAAGCCTTAGAGAAGAGTAATCGTTAGACGACGGCACAGTTAACCGGTGAACGATTTACGTGATTTACGGACGCGAAAGGGCAAGTGTAAGGTAGGGCTTCAGTGTTTCAGCAATAAGATCACGACGGTCACCATCGGGTTGATCTCGGCGCGCCGGAACCAGACGACTTTGAAGATTGCAGCCTGGCCAGAGCGGCATCGGACCGAGCCAGTTCCCGTGCGACGAGCTTGGGGTCGCCACAGGCGAACCCGTCTGGGGTTCTAGCGTTCTAGCTCCGGGATTGGGGATCCGCTTCCACGCGTCCAGGCCGTGCTGAAAGTAGCTCTTGGCCTGATTCCAATATCGAATTTGTTGCGGCACGGGTTGTCTCAGATCCGAGGCTTGCATCTGCGACAACTCCGCGGTTTGCAATAACATAATCAACTGGGCTCAGACGGGGATATCGATCGCGTCCTTCGAGCCTGTGGAGCCCATTCCAGAGGCCGGGATTGGACTTTCCTGCCTTATTGGGTGGCTCTAGATGTTGGAGTTAACCCTATCAATGGGAATTTATTGTTGCGAGGTCCCCAAGAATGGATATGGTGGGGTCTTGAGAGGAGAGCATCACCTCTAAAAGAGGCTTCACCCCTGACGCCAGCCGGAACGCAGGCAACTGACCCATAGATCCTGGATGGTCAGATGTCGGAGGGGAAAGATAGAGTGCGCTCCTAGCGATTGCTATCCGCAATCAATTCTTTCGGCTTTCTTGCTCGGAGGCGCCACCAAACCGGTCGACACTAAGCCAAGGTGGAAAGCAGTCTTTCGCTTTCCACCTTGTGAACACCTAACGTTAGCTCCATCCGGCAGGGCGCGAGCGCACCCTGAGAAATCCCCCCATTACAGTTTGAGGATGCGGTCGCGGTGCCGGATGAAATCTTCTCGCGAACCGACGCCGATATTGGAGCATCATCGAACCATTTCGAAGCTGTGGCCATGCTTTCGAACGGATGGTCCACAGAGAACATCACGGCGTCCTCTCCGAGTTCCCGCAACGCGCAGAGAAGCGGTGAGTCGGAGAACATCCCTGCTGTCGTAATTGCCACGTTGCTGCGGATAATTTCGGCGGGTTTTCAAAGCCTTACGTCGCCGCTGAACGCTTTCGCACGGGCATCGAGACGCCAGAGCAGATACGGTAGAGTCTCTCCCATATGGCCGAGCAAGAACTTTAATTTGGGATAACGCTCAAAGACCCCGCCGAAGATGAGGCGCAAAGTATGTGCTGCTGTCTCCGCCGTCCAAGTCAAACGCTTCCGCTCCCCGAATCTCTCCGAGCAGAATTCGAACTGGGCGATGGCGGAGGCTCGCCTTAAGCAGCTCCCGGATGGTGACTGCGGGAAATCCGTTCTGGCGACTCGCGCTTCGAAGCGGACAAGGTTGAGGGCGCTGATCTGAATTTCTGCGGTGTCTTCGATGATGAGAATGTGCTGGTGTTCCGGAATAAATTGCCCCAGTATGGTCAGCAGAGTCGTTTTGCCTGTACCGGTTCCGCCTGATAAGAATGTTTTGACGGGTTACGACAGCCCCTTTCGAGGATAGCTGCGAGTTCGTCGGTGATGGTGCCAACGCGGATCAGGTCTTCGATCCCAAAGTGCTTTGCATTGAACTTGCGGATGGTAATCGTGACGCCGTGCAAGCTACAGGGCGGCATGACAGCGGCAATCCGGCTACCATCCGGTAATCGCGAGTCGAGGACTGGCTTTCCCTCTGAGATGTCATCTCCCAAGCGGCGCGCGATGATCCTGACGGCCACTTCGAGTGACTTGGGGCTGAGGGTCAAATCTGAGATTGCTTCGACTCTACCCGAACGCTCGATGAAGACATGCTCACCCTCAGCTCCGCCTTCTTCGTAGTGCGCACCAAAGCCAATGTCCTGTTGCAACGCCGCTACTCCCACAAGATCGATAAGAGCACCGGCGTCCGTTCCGATCACACCGTCATCCTGACCTCTTTTGAGTCTGCTTCTGTTTACCCGGATGTGCTCCACCGCGTCACTTTTCTGGACGTGGAAGAGAAAAAGCGATTCAAGTTCTTTACCAACAACTTCACTCTCCCACTCTCCCGGCTCATCTCAAAGCGTCAGGTCAGGGCTTGGGACAGCCATAAAAGCGCACCCGCCGAACACCCTCAAGATGGGCCGTGAGTCCACAGCTAGCGACTCGGAAGACATTCCTGTCTCGCTTTTTGACCCGCATCGACACCCCGGAACCCTTAGTAACTAGGGTGCCCTTCCGGGCAGGAGTACCGTCAAAATTGGGAGAAGCAGGTCTTAAAGAATTCTTCTTTCCAAACTTTGACTCAGCCGGGACAGCCTAGGAGTTCGCTGTGAAAAACAAACACATAGGTCTGAGACTAGGCATGGCATTTGCTGTCCTGATTGCCGTCTTGATGGGCATCGGGCAGTTAGGACTTCGCCGGATGCACGAAATTAATGACACCCTTAGCGGCATCACTGGTGCGCGATCAGAAGAGCTACAACTGGCACGAGAAGTGCTGACATTGTCCAATCACAACAGTCGTATCACTATGGAAGTATTCGTTGTGCAAGATAGAGCACTGACTGGGATGTTGTTGGCCGAAAGGGCTGAGAATAGCAAGAAGATTTCGGGATTAGTGGCGAAGATCGCGAGCCGCTGTGAGTCGGAGACTGAGAAACAGCGGCTATTGGCCGTGGAGGGAACGAGAAAACCATATATCGATAGCTACCTGCGAGCTATCCATTTGCTTGTCGATGAAGGGGAACACGACGCAGCGGTAGCAGTCATGGTTAATGAAACCCTCCCGGCGCTGCTGAAATATCACGCTGCTTGGGACGAGTTCGTGGAATTTCAGAAAATCCAACTGGACGTAGCTGCTAAGCAAGCCGGGGTTGACTACGCCAAGGCCCGTCACCTTGGCTCCTTATTGATTGTGCTTGCAGTAGCCGTTGCCGTCGCGATCGCGCTATTCGCGACCCGCGAGACAGCCCGCGAGATTGCTGCGCGAATTGACGCGCAGAATGAAGTTACTAAGCTCAATGCGGCCCTCGAAGAAAAAGTGAAGCAACGTACCCGCGATCTCAACGAAGCAAACAAGCATCTGAATTTGCAGGCTGCGGCTTTGGAAGCCGCTGCCAATGCCATCGTGATCACAGATGTCCACGGCACGATCATGTGGGTTAATCCTGCCTTCACGACTATGACTGGCTATAGCAGAGAAGAAGTACTGGGCAAGAATGCTCGTCTGCTGAAATCGGGGGGGCAGCCCGAAGGCTACTATGCCAAATTGTGGGCAACCATCTCATCAGGCAACGTCTGGCAGGGCGAGATCGTGAACAGGCGGAAAGACGGCACAACTTACACCGAAGAGATGACGATCACGCCTGTGACCCATGTCGTCGGCAACAACGTCGAGACGCAATTCATCGCTATCAAGCAAGACATTACCGAGCGCAGGCGAGCGCAAGATGCAATGGCGGAAAGCGAAAGGCGCTATCGGTCGCTATTTGACAGCAATCCTCTCCCGATGTGGCTTTTCGCCCGAAAAAGTCTCAAGTTTCTAGCAGTGAATGAAGCGGCCATTCGCCACTATGGTTTTTCGAGGCTGGAGTTTCTAGCGATGACAATCGCGGATATTAGGCCCGAGGCAGACATTCCCTCCTTATTGGAAGGCACTGCCAAGCGTATTCACGGCCTTCAGGAAGCGACAACTTGGAAACATCGGAAGAAGGACGGCACGATCATAGAAGTCGAAATTGTTGCTCACGAGATGGATTTCCAAGGAATCGATGCAGAGTTAGTAGCGGTGCACGACGTCACCGAGAGGAAGGATGCAGAGCGAGCAACCAATTTGCTGGTAGAGGCGCTTCGGCAAGCGGAAGAGAAGTCCCGAGCTATCTTCGAGGAGTCCGTCGTTGGAATTTTTCAGGTAGCCGCTGACGGTCGTCCTCTGAGAGTGAACCGTGCGTTCGCGGAAATACATGGCTACGATTCTCCGGAACAGCTGCTCGCGGAAGTCTCGAACGTAGCATTCCAGATATTTGTCGATCCCAGGCGGGTGGAGGAATTGGGACATGCGCTGGACGAGGTGGGGGCGGTGCGTGGTGCCGAAGTGGAAGTCCAGCGTAGAGATGGCACTAGAAGGTTCGTGAGGTCGAATGTGCGAGCCGTGCGTGACGAGGGTGGCAACCTCGTGCTTCGGGAGGGCACAGTTGAGGATATCACCGACCGCAAAGTCGCCGAAGAGCGAGTCCAATTCTTGGCCTACTACGATGTGCTGACGGGACTACCCAATCGGATCCTTCTTCAGGATCGGCTGGCGAAGGGACTCGCCGCCGCTCGTCGTCAAAAGAATAAACTCGCCCTTCTGTACCTCGACCTCGACAGATTCAAAGACATCAACGACTCACTGGGGCACTCGGTCGGCGACCTCTTCCTGCAAGAAGTTGCAGAACGGCTCAAGATATGGGCGCGTGAACAGGACACCGTCGCCCGTCTAGGTGGCGACGAATTCCTGATCATGTTGACTCAGGTAAAGGACGCACCAGACGCAGCAGTTGCCGCTGAGCGGCTGATGGATGCAATGACCGCTGAATTTGTCGTTCAGGGTCACCCACTTAATATTGGATGCAGCATCGGCATAAGCATATTCCCCGAACACGGCGCGGACGCTGACCATTTGATCAAGAATGCCGATGCGGCTATGTACGGTGCTAAAGAGAATGGACGTAACAACTTTCGGTTCTTCACTAAGGAGATGAACGCTCAAGTTCTGGAGCGACTGACCTTGGAGAACAGCTTGCGACTAGCACTCGACAGGAAAGAACTATTTCTGATGTATCAACCGCAGATAGAAATTGCCACGGGCAGGATCACCGGACTAGAAGCACTCCTCCGCTGGCAGCACCCGGAATTGGGCCTGGTGCCACCTGACAAGTTCATACGAATTGCCGAGAACAGCGGCCAGATCATCGCAATCGGTGAATGGGTGCTCAGGACAGCGTGCTCTCAGTCCCGGAGATGGCAAGATGAAGGGCTTTCTGCGGTGACGGTAGCGGTTAATGTATCAGCAGTCCAGTTTCGTCAAGAGGGCTTCTGTGAACTCATTCGGAGGGTGCTCGACGAGACCGGCCTCGCCCCTCAGTGCCTTGAACTGGAACTCACGGAAAGTCTTTTGCTAGCGAATGCAGACGTGACGTTCTCAGTAATTCAGGAATTAAAGGCCATAGGATTGTCGGTCGCGATTGACGACTTCGGGACTGGTTATTCCAACTTCAACTACTTGCGGCAGTTCCGGGTCAGCAAGCTCAAGATCGACCGTTCCTTTATTAGGGATGTGGCCGTGAATCCGGATGATGCGGCGATCACGAGCGCAATCATCAGCATGGCGAAAAGCCTCAAGCTCAAGGTGATTGCCGAAGGGGTGGAAAACGAAGCCCAAATGTCCTTCCTGCGAACACATCAGTGTGATGAGATTCAAGGCTACTACTTCAGCAAGCCTTTAACGGTCGACAAAATTGCGGACAAACTGAGAGGCGACATTCCAGAGCCACACGTCCGAGCACATTCAAGTGGGGGACAATCATGACAACGGACAATATTAAGGAGTGTGCTTCATGACGCAAGTCGCCCTTGTGCTTTTGGCGTCTGATGATCCGGTGACAATTCAGCAGTTCAGCCATGCGCTAGAAGAATTGTCCATTTCGCCCGATGTGTGTCGGGAGGTGCCAGCGGCTGTCGGTTTATTGACGTTATCGTTGATCTTAGACTAGAAGAACAGTCCGGGCTGATTTTGGATGAGGTGCGTTTCTCTCCATCGAACCAAAAAGCGGTGACCTTTGCCATCAGCGGTAGCGATGCGGAAGGCACAGAATTCCGGAAGAGATCTGAGTTTGTCTTCGAAAGGCCGCTGTCCGCAAAGTCAATCCGCAGCACACTCAGACCTGCTTACGGACTGATACTGAGAGAGCGGCGGCGATATTTCCGCTGCCCCGTCTCTATCCCCGTTGCCATCTTAAGGCGATCCAAGCCAGAAGTTCGCTGCGACAGCGTAAACATCAGCGAAGGGGGCATGGCGCTGAGCACCATCGTTCCGCTCAACACCGGAGAAAAGAGAGCACGTAGGCAGACATCAACCGTTTGAGATGCCTCTCATTCAGGATGTCACGTGATCCAGCAAGTCGTGCCGGCAACTTCCAACCCAGCGCTCCGCCACACCGTTCTGCCACGGACTGCGAAAGGCCGTGCGCGTGGGCTGGCTTCCCATGTTCCGCACCGCCGAAACCACCTCGGCTCCAAACTTGGTGTCACGGTCAAATAGCAAGAAATCGGTGCGGCTCTTGGTAGGCCCATGCTTCTCGCAATTGCTGTACCACCCAAACGCATTCGGATTTCGCGTCACCGGCGCAGGTCTCTCAAACTCCGCGGTCCGTACGCTCTTGGCATTTTCCGATGATCAACTGAGCGCGCCGTCGGAGCTTGCCTATCACGCTCCGAGCAATCTTGCTGAGCGTCGGGACAGCGCTAGTCTGATATACATCACTCATCCTGATTTCCTTGATAGCATTGAACCCCTGAAGCGTCTTCGCGAGAGCGAAGGTCACAGCGTGGTTGTCGTCACGATCGATCAGCTGTTCGATGCATTCAACTACGGCGAGCGGAGTCCGTTCGCCATTCGAGATTTCCTAAACCAGTCTCATTTCCACGACCCTGGAAAGCTTCAGGGCGTGTTATTTGTTGGTGGTGCCTCACTCGATCCGCGCAACTATCTTGGCTTCGGCGATTTCGATTTCGTGCCCACCAGAATCATCGAAACTCCAGCTCTCAAGACCGCCTCGGACGATTGGTTTAGCGATTTCAATGAGAGCGGATTCGCAACCATCCCAACCGGCCGACTTCCCGTCCGGACGGCAGCCGAAGCAGAGCTAGTCGTTGATAAGATTGTGCGCTACGAGGAGGGTTCTGACGCGGGTGCATGGAACAATGTGGCGGTACTGATTGCCGACGACAACCTAGGCTCCAATTTTTCCGTCACCACTCAGGTTGCAGCAACTTTACTTCCGCCAGCTTTAAAAGTGACGGAGATTTTCGCCGCCGGCCAGGGCTCAGACTCAGTTCGCGCGCAGATCCTCACTGCGCTCAACAATGGTTCACTAATCGTCAACTACAACGGGCACGGGTCTACCGAGCAGTGGTCCTTCTCTGACTTACTCGACGATTCCACTGCCGCCAACCTCACGAACGGAGGTCGTATGCCTGTGTATTTCTTGAGGGACTGCCTAAACGGTTTTTTCCAAGACGTGTACACCGAAAGCCTCGCAGAATCCTTGCTACTAGCTCCGGATGGCGGAGCCGTAGGCGTCTGGGCGTCGTCCGGGCTCACCAATGCGCCCCCTCAAGCGTTCCTCGATCAATCCCTATTTCGGGCGATCTCTCGAAACCCGGGCGGGTCCTTGGGCGCCGCGATGCTGGCGGCGAAATTGTTGGTCACCGATCCTGACGTTCGTCGCACCTGGATCCTGTTCGGCGATCCTGCTCTGCGCCTCCGGTGGGCTGCCGATGCGGGACCTCACCGATAATCGATTCAATCGCCTTGATCGAGTCTTCCTACAATTCCGGCAAGCCGTTGCTGCGGTCTGTCATTCGCCGGCCGTGCTCCGTTGCCAGCCTTGTGGTGAATGATAAACGGAGAGTTTGGCGCGGTCCCGCTTGTGGGCTGCCGAGCAGCGTTTTGCGCCGAGCTTCTGCATCGACGGCAAACAGTTCGTCCATCTGAGCCACAATCGGGGTTGAAACCAGAGAACAGGCTTGTTTACGAGTTTTGGCAAGCAATTACTCGGAAGCCAAGGGTATATCGAAGCTCTTTTCCACACAGGGAACCAGTGCGGCTACTTTCTCATCCCGCCGTCTCTGTTTACCTTAAGGGACGCTAATTTCATGAGGATTTCGCAAGCATGTTTCGTAAGACTGTTTACGGCTCCACGTTTAAAGACACAAATTTTGTCCCCTTGCAGTCCGCTACATTTTGCATCCAGTGCGAACTGATCACAACCAACAGCAGGCCCTACTGTCTGGCGTGCGGCAACACATCTCTCCTAAGCCTCTCCCGTGTTCTGGGCGGCTCGCTGCGCAATCAGCAGACAGCTCATCTCATCACAGATTCGGAGCTCGACAGCCTGGTTCGGGATTTGCTGCGCACGGTCCACGATCCTCAGATGTTAAACATCGCGGATCATCAGACTCGCATGCCCTCAACCGTTCTCCGCAGCCAGCTTCGCGTTGCCAATGCTGCTCATCCAGTTTCCGGCTTTCGCGCGGTGCATGCGGGAGAAGAAGTCGACATTCACGCTTCGGAACTGAATCTGGAGCCGGCAATCAGCGCGATCACAGAACGCGCCCAGCATCTCACAGGAGCCACGGGCGCTGCCATCGCGCTTCGCGCCGGGGATGAGATCGTGTGCCGCGCGCGGGCCGGCCGAACCGCTCCGGATCTTGGAGTGCGCTTGCAGACCGATGCCGGCATCTCCGCTGAAGCCGTGCGCACCGGAGAGGTGATGCTATGTCACGACGCGGAGCGCAACCCTCGCGTGGATCTGGCCAGTTGCCGTCGCCTGGGTGTGCGCTCCATTCTGGTTTCGCCGCTGCGTTACTATCGCCGTACACTCGGCGTGTTCGAAGTGCTATCCTCTTCTCCCAGCGCCTTCGACGAGCGCGACGTCGCCACCATGCAACTGCTTTCCAGCATGATGGTCGCCGCTATCTCCCGCATCTACAGCTTGCATCAATCAAGGCTCGCAGTGAAGTAGGGCGGTCGTTCTTAGGAATGAGAATCGATCAGTAGGCCCAGTAAGGCGGCGTGCCGCCGGGGGCCGTCGCGCCTTCGATTGCTGTGTACACATTGCGACCGTAAAAGAACGGCAGGCCCCAGTCGAAGTAAGCCGGGGCGGGCGGGGTGCTGGCTGGTCCCGCCAACCCGCCGAAGGCGGCATCATTGGGAAACTCGCTGAACAAAGTGTCAGCGTTGGCTACGCTAAAATCTACGGTCCCCGTACCAGTCGTGACTCCCTGAGTTGTCGCAGAAAGACTTAGCGTACTCGAAGGGCAAAAGAAGTCCACACTGCTCGAACAGGTCGCGATGCTGGAATCATTGAAAAAATATCCATTTGATCCGCTATCGATAAACGCTTCATCGCTGTAGGTCGTTCCGTTGAAGCTAGTGCTGAAGTTTAAGGTAGAAGGATCGGCATTGTAAACAGTGGCGCTGCCGAGGCCGTTGTTGGATTCCGTCCCAATACCGAAGACCAAAGATCCGCTAACCGTGGCCTCTGCTCCGGAAACTGCGGGCAGCTCAATAATGACTCCATTATTGTCGGTGGTAAACAACGACACTGGATTTTGTACCTGCTGCGCGACCGTCACGGCGACCGGGGCGCAGGTTGCAGTAGCGGAAGCGCACGAATAATACTGATTCGCACTCGCGGGACAGGTTATGTTCACGCCGCAATCCTGCGGAAGTTGGCCGATACCAAGAATGCCGTTCGCGCCCAAATTTGGGACCGTATCAGCCGAGGAACCGCCGCTCGGGTTACTACAACTATCGGGAACCACGTAATCGGTGTCACTTAGCACTTGAATCGGCACTGCGCTTGCCTTTTCTCCGCCAATTTGGATGTCCGCAGTCTGCACCGGCCCCCACGTGTAGGAGTCCAAGAATTGCAGGCATTCCACCATTGGACTCCCGTCAGACGCATTCTGCTGCGGCAGGGAAAGCGTTAGCACCTGCGGGGAGACAATTCTCAGGCCAAAAGAACCGGTATCCACCAGCACCTCACCAATTGTCTGGCAAGTCGACGTTCCGGGGACGCATAACGTAACATTCACGAAGGCCCCGTTTGCATAGAGATTAGGGGCGGGCAAGGGGCCGGTGTTTACCGTGATTGGCGCGACATTCGCTCCCGAACTCGCAATCGTATTGGGCGGAGGCGGAGTAGTGCTGGCATTACTGGTACTGCTGCCTCCGCCGCACCCAAGGGAAAATACAATTCCGAAGCACGCCGCGCAGGCTAAGAGCTTTTGTAGATCCCTCATCGAATGTCCTCGGCGGGCACCCCTTGGGGCAGCATTCCTGGGATATAGGCCCTGCCGCTAAATGAGCGGGGATGTCCGCTCATCTCGACGGTTAATCCAGGCTCTTCGATCAGCAGCGGTCCACGTCGCATCCGAGTGCTCCTTTGGGCCTTTGCCGCTTGAGCATACTGCTCAAAAGAACTACCCAGCAGTTGGCGCATGTCCGGTAGATAAGGGCCCTGCCAAGCGACGGCAAATACCTTGCCCTCGGAGGAAACATATTCCCTCACTACGGTCCCACTAGCGCCTTGAATCTCGTGCACGGTATACGCCGCGGCGGTAGTCACGCGCCGGGTCCCCTGCATGTGAACCTGATCCGCTTGGACGGACGCAATGTCTCCCCCGAGCGCCGCCCAGGCTGGAAACGATGTGCCGACCACGAACACTGAACTCACCAGCAATATTTTCGCTTTGCTGGAAAGCGTTCGGACCTTAGAGATTGAAGTAGTTCTGAACATTAAATATGACGATTAGAGTGGACCAGGTTCGGCGGGGTTGCCCGTCACCTAAACCCGACCGGGCTGATAGATCGCTCCTGGTCCTTCCACCTTTATTCTCATCAATTTGCGACCACCCGTTCCGGTCCATTTTCTTCCTGCTTACTTTTTGTCGATCTGGGGGTAATATGTACAGACCAAACTCTGGACGCCTTTGCTATGGCCGCTATCGTTCAGCTCACACCACCTGCTTCCTCGAACCGCCGTGGTCGCGTGCGGCAAAAAGTGCACGTGCCTGCTTATGCAACTTTTAGCGACGCTTCTCACAGCGAGATGCTGGACCTCTACGAAGTCCTCAACATCAGCGAAAGCGGCTTGGCGCTTCACTGCTCATGGCCAATGGAAGTCAATCAAACGGTCGAGTTGTGCCTGGATCTCGCCGAAGCTGGCGGCCAGATTTCCGGCACGGCTCGCGTGGTCTGGTTCGACGCAACTGGTCGTGTGGGTTTCGCTTTTCCTATTCTTACGGATGCTTCCAAGCGCCAGCTAAGCGATTGGCTGTTTCTGAATGCTCTCGCGTCGGCTGCAAACGCAGAATCGCTCGAGGCGCCTTCGGGAGATTTGCAGAACTCCATCCCTCGCCAGAACTATAGCGACATACTCAGCGCAGCGTCCGCGGTGCAGAAGGAAGCTGAGTCTCTTGGACCGGATCTGGAAGCAATTCTCGTGCTGGTCGCGTCCCGTTCACGGTCCTTGCTTCAGGCTTCAGGTGCGGCCGTTGCGCTTGAGGAGGGAAGCGAAGGAAAAGACACTATGATCTGCCGGGCCAGTGCCGGCCCCGGCGCTCCGCCTGTCGGCGCAAATCTGCATGTAGGTTCAGGATTCTCCGGCGAATGCGTGCGCAGCGGGAAATTGCTGCGATGCGACGATACCGAGACCGACGACCGTGTCGATCGACAAAGCTGCCGCGCCCTCGGCATTCGTTCCATCATTGCTGCTCCGCTGCGCGTGGGAGAAAAGGAAAAGATAGTTGGACTACTCGAACTGTTTTCCGCACAGCCCGGTGCCTTCGGCGAAAACGACAGCGCTGTGCTGCAGCGTCTCGCGGAGACGCTGCAGGGCGCAGTCAATCGCTCGCCGCGTGTCCACGAGAACTCGGCGCCACAGCCGCCTTCTCCAAACCCTTTTCCTCCGTCGCTCGCCAGTGTTCTGTTTGCTCATCCTCCGGAGAATAACGCAGAAAAAAATCTATCTGGCGATCAGAACCAGGTGGGGGGAATTCGCTTGCCTCGCTTTTACTTGCATTTGTTATTCCTGACGGCTGCGATTATTTTCCTCGCGCTCGGCTACGTCGCCGAACCTTGGATTCAAGAAAAGATCCAGTCCCGCGGTCGCAGCAAAGAGCATACGGTTCTCGCTTCTTCCAAGCCACCGTCGGAAGCGGCGTTTTCCACTGTGGTAGTTCCATCTGCGAATACTACCAATCTGGCTCAGCTTCGCGAGCTGGCGAACCGCGGCGACTCCGCAGCCGAGAACGCTTTGGGTCTCCTCTACGCCGCGGGAGATGAGAAACAGGGTATCAAACGCGACGAGAGCGGTGCGGCTCGCTGGTTCACCAAGGCGGCCGAGCATGGCAGCGTCCCGGCTCAATCTAAGTTAGGATCACTCTATTGGGGCGGTCGCGGCGTTGCGAAAGACGATAATCAAGCTTATTTCTGGACCGTGCTTGCCCGCGCCAACGGCGACTCCGCCAGCCAAGCTCTCGCGCCGTTTATCGCCATGCGTCTCACGCTTGCCCAAAGGAAAGCCATCGAACAGCAGACCGAGCAATGGCTTGGGAAGCACCAATTCGCGCCGAAATCCGTCGCCGGCCGCTGAGGTGCCAGACACGTATCATGTGGAGACAGCCGCCCTCGGCTGTCCATCGAGCGAAGCTCGATAATTTCCCAACGCCCTATTAAACTTCCATAGAGTTAAAATGAAAGCAAAGGTCCATCGTGCCCACTCTGCGCAGTATTCTCGACGAGCGAGTTCGCGAAGCCGATACTGGGCTGTACGAAAAGCTCGATAACAACCGCGTGCGCTGCTTCTCCTGCGGACATTGTTGCCCCATCCCAGAAGGGCAGCCTGGGGTCTGTAAAGTTCGTTACAACCGCGGTGGCACGCTCTATGTCCCCTGGGGCTACACTGCGGGGACACAATGCGATCCGGTCGAGAAGAAACCTTTCTTTCACGCTTATCCCGGCGCGCTCGCCTACAGCTTCGGAATGCTGGGCTGCGATCTTCACTGCGGCTATTGTCAGAATTGGGTTACGTCGCAGGCTCTGCGCGATCCCAGCGCCGTCTCGCCTCCGCTGCATGCCTCGCCCGAACGGCTGGTGCGCGAAGCCATCGCTCAAGGCGCAAAGATTCTGGTCAGCACCTACAACGAGCCTCTCATCACCAGCGAATGGGCGGTCGCCGTTTTCAAGGAAGCCAAGGCCGCCGGTCTTATCACCGGCTTCGTTTCCAACGGCAACGGCACGCCCCAAGTCCTCGAATATCTTCGCCCGTGGATCGATTTGTACAAAGTGGATCTCAAAAGCTTTGACGACCGCCACTATCATGAACTTGGCGGCCGCATCGGTCCCATCCTCGACAGCATCCGCCGAATATATGACATGGGACTCTGGTTGGAGATTGTCACGCTTTTAATCCCCGGTTTCAACGACTCCCTCGACGAAGTGCGCCGTCTGACCGAATTCCTCGCGGGAATTTCGCCCGACATTCCCTGGCACGTCACCGCCTTTCACGGCGATTACAAAATGCAAAACGATGTTGCGCGCGACACCAGCGCGGAAGACCTGCTGCGCGCCGTCGAGATCGGCCGCCGGTCCGGGCTTCGCTACATCTACGCCGGCAATCTGCCTGGTCAGGTAGGTCACCGGGAAGACACGCGCTGTCCGCAGTGCGATGAAATTTTGATCGAGCGCCACGGCTATCTCATCAAAGACTACCGGCTAACTCCGGATGGCCATTGTCCGAATTGCGCAGCCGCAATTCCCGGCCGCTGGTCAACCCGCTTCGAGGGCCAGATCGCTTCCCGCCCCTTTTCGCCGCGCAAGAGCTCGCTTTTGTTTACAATCCACAACCAGTGACCTGAGATGTCCCGTTCGTTGTCTTCATGCGGAAATTGTCCATACTCGTTCTGTGTACGGTCAGTCTGCTTCTCCTTTCGTCCTGCTCCCCCCGCGACTTCCTCACCCGCCGCCTTGCCGCTGACTTGATCGCGGGCTCCGACACTTTCCGCACTCCGCAACTGTGGCAACTACACACTGGCATTATCTCCAACAAAGATTACCTCTCGCCCGAATATCTGTTGCTCCTGCATCGCGGCTGGATTTCCGCCACCAGCGCCACCTGCATTCCGGCAGTTGCCCCGCCGCCTTGCTGGAACACCACGCTCACTCCGTCTGGTGTAGATACTTTTCAAAGTCTTATCGCGCCGCGCGATGTCGGTAAACAATCGTTCAGCGTTCCCGTTGCCAGACGCGAGCTGATCAGTATCACGGGCATCGCCAAGCAAGGCCATGTCGCCGATGTCGAATTTAATTGGAAATGGATTCCTATGAACGAGGTGGGTGCCTTACTCCATCCTACGGACGTACGCTATCAATCCACTGCCAGCTTTCGCTGCTACGACGACGGTTGGCGCCTTGTGGAGCGCGTATCCCATCCTGCAGAATCTTTTGACGAAGCACTCAGGAACGCCGAACCCGCCCACTAAGCGCCTGTCCTCGTCGAATGATATTCATTTCGGTTCGCGATTCCGAGAAGAACTTGTCCATTGAATATTGCTTATTTCGGACATGTCGTTGTATAAACAACTTCCCGCCAAGGGCCCTTATGAAAATCCCCGCAAATACTTTATGGTTGATCCTTGTTCTCGGTTCCGCGTCGCTAACTTTTGCAGACGGCAAGCCCAAACTCGCTCTCGACGAGTTTTTTAATTCAGTGAGCTACTCTACTGTGGCTCTCTCGCCCGACGGCAATTCCGTCGTGATCGGCACGGAGCGCGCAGACTGGGATCAGCAACTCTTTCGCACTGACTTATGGCTTCACCGTGAGGACGCAAAGGGTGGATCGCTCATCCCACTCACCCAGTCCGGACATGACAGCGATCCCAAATGGTCGCCCGACGGCCGCTGGATTGCCTTCCGCTCCGAACGCAAGATTTCTTCCGAGAAGGACCCCGATTCAGGCGACGACAAGAATAAGGACAAAAACAAAGACAAAGATAACGACAACGACAAGGGCGAAGCCAGCCAGGTCTACCTGATTTCTCCCTTCGGAGGCGAGGCGATCCCGCTGACACAAGGGCAGGAGGAAGTGCACACTTTTTCGTGGTCCTCAGACTCGCGCACCATCTATTACGCCACCCGCAACCCGTGGACCAAGGCCCAAAAAGATAACTACAAGAAACAATGGAAAGATGTTGTGCAGTATCGCACCGCGGAGCGCGGCGACACTATCTTCGCCATCGACGTCGTAGCTGCCCTCGCCAGCCACACCCTCGCTCCTGCGAAAATAGAAAGTGATGCGGACAAAGAATCTGATCTCACTCCCGGCGCTCGCAGCATTGCAACTTCACCCCTGCGAGTAGACGATCTGGTTACTTCCCCCGACGGCAGCAAGCTTGCCTTCATCTCGAGCGCCGCAAACCAACGTCAGGAAAAATTCGAAGACTATGAGATTTACGCGCTCGATCTCGCGAACCCAGCCCCCCGCCAGCTCACGCACAATCGGGCCCAGGAAGTCAGCCTGCGCTGGGCCAACGACAGTCGTCACATTCTCTTCAGCGTCGAGGTCGGAGACGTAGCCGGTCCTTATCGCGATCTTCAACCGCACCTTTACTGGGTTGATAGCGAAAAGCCCGATAGCGGAACAGGCGCAATCGAGCAATGGAGCAAAGACTTCGTCGGCCCGATTGACCACTATGCTGTGACCGGCGATAGTGTGCTCGCCTCAGCGCGACTCGGAACTGAAGTGGCAATGTATTCCGTCGCGCAGCCCGGTCAATCACTGCATAAGCTGAACGGCTGGGAAGGTACCTATGAAACTCTATCCACATCCGAGCACTCTTCCCGAATTGCATTCGTCTACTCATCGTTGCAGAGGCCGGCTGAAGTCTACTTGGCAGACAGTGCCGATAAGCTTGATCAGGCGCGTCCCATCACTTCGCTCAATCATCTCTTCACCGAACGCGATCTTCCTCAGGGCAAGCCCTACCGCTTTAAGGCCGACGACGGTACCATGGTCGAAGGAATGTTGATTTATCCTCCCGGGAAGTTCGAAGCGAAGCATCTGCCCATGTTCACGTTCATTCACGGAGGCCCCGCCGACGCCGACGGCAATCACTTCGAAGCCGATTGGTACCAGTGGTCCGCGCTCGCCGCCACCAACGGCTGGCTGGTGTTCGAGCCTAACTATCGCGGGTCTACGGGATACGGTGACAAGTTCCTGCAGCAGATCGTTCCCGTCATCGTCTCGCGTCCCGGCAAAGATATTCTCGAAGGCGTCGATGCGCTGGTGAAAGACGGCATTGCCGATCCCGATCATCTGGCAGTCGGCGGCTACAGCTACGGCGGCTACATGACCAACTGGCTGATTACTCAAACCACGCGCTTCAAGGCCGCCGTCACAGGCGCGGGCGCTGTGGAGCACGTCGGCAATTGGGGCAACGACGATACCACCTTCGACGATGCCTACTTCCTCGGCGGTCGTCCGTGGGAAGCTCAGCAGCGCTATCACGACGAAGCCGCAATTTTCCAGATCGACAAAGTGCGTACGCCTACGCACATGGTCGCCGGCGCCGACGATATTCGCGTCGCCGTCCTCGAAGACTATCTGCTGGAGCACGCGCTCTATTCGCTGGGAATTCCCAATAAGCTGCTGGTGTTCCCCGGCGAAGGCCACTCACTCTCCAAGAATCCCTGGCACGGCAAAATAAAAGTCCGCGAAGAACTAAACTGGCTCCAAAAATACGGCGGCATCCCCGCAGGCAATTGATTCGACCCCAAACAGACCCCGAGGGTGCCCTACTCTAGTCGCGTTCCTCCTAGACTAGAGCCACAGAACAGTTGTGATCCTGAGTCCCGCGTTCTTTGCGGGGCGAAGGACCCATGTACACGTCGGTAGCGGCACTAACGTTATCCGGGCACAATCCCGAGAAGCCCGGCTATCTTCTCGCTGCTTCTGTTTGAAGGTTGGAAGTGTTGTCAGCCGGTAGGGCGATCCTTCTGCAGCATATAAAATTAAGAAACCGAAAACTAGTGCACGTCGAAATGCAGATATCCAAGCATCCACAGCAATAGGAGCCCTCCCAGAATGAC
>OBLW0100001264.1_pt1 | contig 21623 bp, 19 predicted proteins | sample 1520161 | NCBI WGS metagenome assembly OBLW01 (sample SAMEA3539309, study PRJEB22396) | soil metagenome | biome: tundra; feature: field; material: soil | place: USA | collected 2010-05 | depth 0.15 m | reverse complement strand
TGTGCTCGTCCGATCTACGTGCCTTCAAGTCACGCAAGGTATCAAGCTCAGGCCGGGTGGGGATTGGCGTCTTCTCACAACTCTCAGCGAAGACAACGCTCCAGCCGGTGTTCGCTAGGATCGTTTCTCGATTCACGTCAGGGTGAATGCTCGTGACCTTTAGTTCTCGTGAGTCTGGATCGGGCCGCAAAATGCACAAATCTGTGATGACCGCGACCGGACCGTTTCCAGAAAGTCCCGCTGCCTCGCGAGCGTTTCCACCGGTAAGAAATCCGACGGACGTGACAAAGTCGAGCTTTTCCACGAAAGTCCGCTTCGATTGCTGCACGATGATCAGTACTTCCTTCGCCAAAGAACTGATCTCTGGAGCGCCTCCCGCTCCCGGTAAGCGGACTTTAGGCCTTTTATATGGTCCGACGACAGTGGTGTTGATGTTTGCAAACTTGTCGAGTTGGGCCGCTCCAAGAAAACCCACATCAATCCTTCCACCCTGGAGCCAGTAGCGAAATATCTCTGGAGTTGATACGACTGTATCCGCCGTTTCAGCCAGATTCCCATCTCCAATCGAGAGTGGCAGCGCGGTAGGCTTGGCTCCGATCGGGCCGGACTCGTAGACGAGCACCGCGTCTGGCGCGTGGGTGAGCCGAGCGAGATTTGCTGCGGTGGACGGCAGTCCGATGCCCACAAAACAAACCGCACCATTGCGCAGCATGCGCGCCGCGGTCACTGTCATCATTTCGTCCGATGTGTAGGCCTCGCTCATTGGTAGATCGCCTTCACCAGCGGATCGCGCTGCAATGCCAGGTATTCCTCGAAGTCCCGTGTCTTGAGAATGTGCTGACTGAGCCATGCGCTAAATCGCTCACGCTCTCTCGATATCCGGTCCCATTCACGATAGAACACGTTGTCGCGCTCGTAATATCCATGCGCATAGGAAGGCGTCGCTCCTCGAGGCACTTCGCAGACTGCGGTTACGACCCAATGGGGGAGAATGCAGGCATTTGGCGGGGCGTTGAGTGATTCAACTCGCTCCTCCACCGTCACGATAGCGCGTTTCGCCGAAAGCACAGCCTCTTTTTGCACGCCAAGAATGCCCCACAGAAAAACATTACCCTTCCAATCGGCTTTCTGCGCGTGAATCACCGCGACGTCAGGGCGCACCGCGGGTGTGGCTGCGAGTACCTCACCTGTGAATGGACACGTGATGGATCGGATCTGCGAATTGACGCGGGGATAATCAGATCCGGTGTACCCGCGCAGCACAGCGAACGGAAGGTTGGCGGCGCCGGCGACATACGCATTGGCGAGGTCGCTGTGGCTTCGCTCCTCGATTGCGAGTGGACTAGGCCAATCGTTCTCTACCGCGTCGCGAAACCGGTGAAGCGAGCCCACTCCCGGATTTCCGCCCCAGGAGAAAGTAAGCTTCGAGGCACAGCCTGCGCCAATCAGTTGGTCGTAGATCAGATCCGGAGTCATCCGGATAAGCGAGAGGTCCCGGAGTCGTTGCCGCATAATTTCATGCCCCGCAGCGAACGGAATGAGATGGGTGAAACCTTCCATTGCCAAGGTATCGCCATCGTGCACATGGGCGGCCATCGCCTCGGCCAGCGTCATCCACTCGGCCATTTGACCCCTCTTGATCGAAAGCCGTATTATTACGCGATTGCATAGATCTGTACAAGATGTGCGATAATCGGCCACCGAAAGAGGGTGCCATGCACGGCAAGAAGGTTATGCCTTCAGGGTCTGAAGCCGGTCCCGCTGTCAACCTCGCCATGTACGCGGGCAATCCCGACTTTGTTCTGTCCCTTGCTCGAGGCTTGCGAGTGATCGAGAGCTTTGAAGGATACCTCGATGGTCGTACCGTCGTGGAAATTGCGCAGTCTACCGGCCTTTCGCGCGCATCAGTCCGCCGGATCCTGCTGACACTCGAGCTTCTTGGATATGTTGAGCGCACCCGGCAAGTGCACCGACTCAAGACGCAGGTCTTGCGGCTCGGGTTCTCCTTCCTCTCATCCTCTTCCGTGATCGAGGCGGCGAGGCCAGTGCTTGAACGGATCACAGAGGTCCTGCATGAGTCGTCGTCGATGAGCATGCTCGATGGGGGAGAGATCGTGTACGTAGCTCGGTCTGCTGCCAGTCGAGTACTCGCCGCAGGTCTTTCGGTCGGGAGCCGCCTGCCCGCTTACTGCACATCCATGGGGCGCGTGTTGCTTGCGGCTCTACCCGATATTGAACTCGAGGCCTATCTCAGAGACTTGAAACCGAAAGCGTACACTCCGCGGACGATCGTCAAAATACCGCAATTGCGAAATGCGATCCTGGGGGTTCGCGACCGGGGATACGCAATCGTGAACGAGGAACTTGAAGCAGGATTGAGATCGATTGCGGTTCCGGTCTATACCCGCAGCAATCGCGTTGTTGCCGCGATCAATGTTGGAACGCATGTGTCGCGTGTTGATCAAAGCACGCTGGTAAAGACTTGCCTGCCTGCATTGCAGAATGGGGCTCAGACGCTCCGCAACATCCTGATTTGAGCCGCAAGTTGAAGGAGTTGGCGCGCCCTGATGTTCATGAATTTGTTTGTCTCTGCTTAGGAGGGAATCAAGATGTCACCTTTATTCCGCGCCGATCACGTAGGAAGCCTTTTGCGCCCGCCAGACTTGCTGGAAGCACGTCAGGCTCATGTCTCTCTCCAAGAACTCGAAGCGTTGGAAGATCGCCATATCTCTCGTGTGCTTCAAAAGCAGCAGGAACTCGGGCTAGGCGTCTTCACTGACGGTGAACTGCGGCGCAGTAACTTCATGAGCGACTTCACCGATGCAGTGGATGGATTCGACCCAGGCGACGCAGTGCCTCGGAACTGGAGCGATAACACTAAAACGTCCACCGCACCCGCGGTCGCCGTCAGCAGCATCAGCGGCATTGTGACTGCGCCGCTGAAACAGCGCCAGCCCCTGACGGGTCGTGAAGTACCCTTTCTGCGCGAGCACGCACCTGGGCCGATCAAGATCACCCTGCCCAGCGCAACCCAGTTCCCGGCAATTTCTTTCAAGTACGGCGTTACGGACGCAGTTTATCGGGATCCCTACGCACTGCTCGATGCGGTCACAAGCATCATGGTGGAAGACATTCGTGTCCTGGCGGGAAGCGGCATCTCTTATCTCCAGATCGATGCGCCGCGCTACAGCTACTACCTTGACCCCCAATGGACCTCCTGGATGGAGACGGAACTACGAGTTGATCCTGAGCAAATGCTTACCGCATCGTTGAAAGCAGACAATGCGTGCCTCGCCGCCGCGCGCGGGTCCGGAGTTACGCTTGCGATCCATTTATGCCGCGGCAACAATCGTAGCCATTGGTACGCGGAGGGCGGCTACGATGCGATTGCTGAGCGTCTGTTCCACGAACTTGCGGTCGATCGTTTCCTACTGGAATACGACGATGAACGCTCCGGCAGCTTCGAGCCTCTGAGGCTCGTCCCAAAGGAGAAGATTGTGGTGCTCGGGCTGATCAGTTCGAAACGTGCCGATTTGGAGCGCAAGGAAGATTTGCTGCGGCGGATTGACGCCGCGGCGAAAGTGCTCCCACTTGAACAACTGGCCCTCAGTCCACAATGCGGATTTGCTTCGACCATGGAAGGCAACCTGCTGACTGAAGCCGATCAATGGGCCAAGTTGCAGCTCGTCGCAGACACCGCCAGGGAAGTGTGGGGTTGAGCGCAGTAACCGGAATTCAGAGGTCTTCTTTTCAGCGGCCGATTATCGCCCAGCTTGTACAAATCTGTCTGTTCGCGTAATAATGCTCCCCTCAATTGACTGAGCGGAATACGACGGCGTTTCAATGGGCTTGGCCATCATCTTCCCAAGAACTCTTGGATCACTGGATCTGTTCGTCTTCAACGAAGACGGCGGGGCGAGCACGACGTGCCTGCCGCAACATTCTCTACACAGGAGTTCTTCCATGTCATCCAAGCAATGCAAAGCGAAGGCCGCACTCGGCAAAGCTCCCGCGTATCTCTACTGGTTCACCTGGCAAACGCCAATTCTCAACGGCAGGCCCAGAGCCTTTCATTGTTCAGAGATTGCATTGGCGTTCGATAACACGGATCGGTGCGAAAACATGACCGGGGGTGGTCCTGATGCACGCGTCTTGGCAGCGAAAGTGAGTGAAGCTTGGATTCACTTTGCTCGCACAGGGAATCCGAATCATCCCGGAATACCTCACTGGGCCGAATTCACGCCGGACACAGTACCGACGATGATCTTCGACAACAAGACAGAGGCCGTCAACAATCCTGATGGAGGAGAGCAGGCGAGTATAGCCGAAGCGTGATTCTCAGTACATTTCGTTGCCAGTCAAGTGTAGTTGGCCAATTCTCGAACCGTTCGGGTGGAGTAGGACAACGCTCCAGCCGGTTCTTGCCACCGGTGACGGTGAAGAAAGGAATCTCAAGATGAAGAACCTCTCAAGTCTCAGACGCCATGCCGGAGTCCTCGCTTTAGCGGTCGTCTTTGTGACCGCACCGATGTCGGTTGCACAATTTCCGGGAATGCCGCAACCCAAGCACTACCCCTGGTCAGACACTTCCTTGTCGCCCGACGCGCGAGCCGACATGGTAATCAAGGAGCTTACGCTCGAGGAGAGAATCTCCCTTTTGCATGGGCAGGGATTCTCTTTCGGTTCCACGGGCCCAACTGAGTCCAACGGCGGTGCCGGATACTCTGTCGGGATTCCGCGCCTAGGCATTCCCGCGATTCAGATGGCTGATTCGGCGTACGGCGTTACGCGCGGCGCCGCTTCCGGACGCTACTCCACGGCACTCCCCAACAACCTCGCCGCTACTTCCTCCTGGGACCCGCAATCTGCTTTTGAATATGGTGCCCTGATTGGCCGCGAGTTGCGCCAGGAGGGTTACAGCATGTCCCTCGGTGGTGGCGTCAACTTGACGCGCGAGCCGCGCAATGGCCGCACTTTCGAATACCAGGGCGAAGACCCATTATTGGCGGGCACATTGGTTGGCAACTTCGTCAAGGGCGTGCAGTCGCAGCACGTAATCGGCGACCTGAAGCACTATGCCATCAACGACCAGGAGAGCGGCCGTAACGCGGTGAATGCCAGCATTGACAAGCGGTCCATGCGGGAGACGGATTTGCGGGCCTTCGAGATTGCACTCAGGATCTCAGATGCCGGCGCCTTCATGTGTTCCTACAACCGGGTGAATGGCGACTATGCTTGCGAAAACACCTACCTGCTCACGGAAATCCTGAAGAAGGATTTTCACTTCCAAGGCTTTGTGCTCTCCGATTGGGGTGGTACCCATTCCACCGCCAAAGCCTCCCACGCAGGCCTCGACCAGGAACAACCCGGTAAGAACTTTTTCGGTGACGCGCTGCAGAAAGCCGTCGAGAGCGGGGAGGTTTCCCAGGACGAGATCAACGAGCACGTCCATCGCATCCTGCGCACCATTTTTGCCTCTGGCCTCTTTGACAATCCGGTAGTCAAGCAAGTTCCGGACGTTGAGGGCGGGTACGTAATAGCGCAGAAGCTCGCGGAGAAAAGCATTGTTCTCCTCAAGAATGAGCACCATGTTTTACCCTTGGAGGGCGCAGGCCTGCATTCCGTCGTGTTGATCGGCGGCCATGCCGATGTGGGCGTGCTCACCGGCGGCGGATCGGCGCAGGTCGATGCACCGGGAGGCTCCGTGGTTCCACCGCCACCGCCGCAGCCGGGCGCGAATCCCATGACGAACTTCGTGAGGCGCCAGGTTTGGTTGCCAAGTTCGCCTCTGCGCGCGTTGACCGCCAAGTTGCCTTCCTGCAAAGTCACCTACGTCTCCGGCGACGACCTGGCGGCAGCCACCTCCGCCGCCAAGTCAGCTGACATCGCCATCGTCTTCGGGTATCAGCCTGAGTCGGAAGGCATGGATCTAAAGTCGCTGGACTTGAGCGAGGATCAGAACAAGCTGATTGAAGCAGTCGCCGCTGCGAACCCAAAAACGATTGTTGTTCTCGAGACAGGCAGTCCGGCCACTATGCCCTGGATCGACAAAGTTGCGGGAGTCGTCGAAGCATGGTATCCCGGAATCCGCGGTGCAGAGGCGCTCGCGAATTTGCTCACAGGAGAAGTGAATCCAACCAGCAAACTCGCCATCACCTTCCCCAAGAGCGATGCCGATCTGCCCCATCCAACCTTGGTATTGCCGCCGCCTGCCTCGCAACCACAACGTCCGGCGCCGGGCGCGGACATCTCCAGTTTCATGGCCATGATGGCCAAGGGTCTGCCACCATTCGAGACTTATTACGACGAAAAGCTCAAGGTCGGCTACAAGTGGTATGACGCGGAGAAGAAGCCGGTGCTATTCCCATTCGGCTTTGGCCTCTCGTACACCACGTACGCCTACTCTGGGCTGAGCGTGAAGGGCGGTGAATCCGTGGAGGTTTCCTTTACGGTTCGCAACACCGGGAAACGTGCCGGAACCGAGATCGCGCAGGTCTATGCATCCCTCCCTGATGCGGCTGGCGAACCACCCAAGAGACTCATTGGCTGGGCACGCGTCGAACTGGCCCCTGGCGAATCGAGGCAAATCTCTATTCCCGTCGCACACGATCGCCTGACCATTTATGACGAAGCGTCCGATAATTGGAAGCTGATTCCCGGCGCCTACACCGTGATGGCTGGAGGCTCTTCACAAGACCTCCCGCTTCGCCAGCAAATAAATCTGCCTTGATTGGAGATTCCGAATGGGACTCGAATTCGGTGGCATGGAGCAGATAAACCAGGCGGTCCCCAATCGTCGGGCCAGAGCTGGGCTGGAACTGTTTGGCAGGATGCGCTCCTGGGCCTGCGCCAGTTGCGGCAAATCATGACCGGGGTGCTGCAGCCGGGCGTCACCGTGGCGCAAGCCAACGCCGAATTAGCGGGACTGAGCGATGTCGAAGTTGGCACGGGGGGATTCCACGTCGTCGGGCGTCCTGTAGAAAAAGGCTGCTGCGGAAGCAAGTGGATGAGCATTACGCCGGGTTATCTGAGCCTGTTCAAGATCCCCGTTCTGCGTGGACGCGATTTCACTGACAGCGACAACGCCCGGGCGCCCGCTGTAGCACTCATCAATGAGGCCTTCGCTAGAGAATTCTTCCCCCACCAAGACCCGATCGGGCAGCACATCGACCACGGGCAGGGAGGGATACAAACGATCATCGGCATCGTCGCCGACTTCCATGACGGCGGTCTAGCCACGCCTGCCAACCGCCGAGAGATCTCCATTCATCTAAGACATGCGGCAGATGCTGTTCTTTTGGATGATTTCGGTTATGTCGTTCTCATCATCCGCAAGCACAACCCAGGCGCTGGCCTCAAGGCATTGCCAGGCGGTTTTATGGACCCTGTTCGGGGAATTGACGGGGCAATCGTTGCTGAAAAGGCTGCGACGGCAGCGCTGCGAGAAGCGGCGGAAGAGACGGGAATTAGCAAGCGGCTGCTGGAAGGGGCACACATCATCCCCCTTGGCCATCGGTCTTACAATCGCGTGCTGACGGGTGATCAAAGCTCGACAGCATTGTGAACGCTCATTTTCGTCGTCTCGCCACTATTCTCCGCCCTGTAACCCGATATTCATCTGCCGGGGCATCCCACTCGATAACGGGGGCCAGATGCCGAATTCCACCACTTCCGATTTTGCAGCAATGGACGACGCCGGGATCACAAGTCATCACTGGAAGATCATGTTGATCTCGGGCATGGGGTTTTTCACGGACGCCTACGATCTATTCATCATCGGCGTCGTCATGGCTCTGCTGAAGCCTATTTGGCATGTCGGCAAGCTAGAAGAGAGCCTGGTGGCGTCTACCGCACTGTTGGCCGCCGCATTCGGGGCCCTGCTTTTTGGCCGCGTCGCGGACATGGTTGGCCGCAAACGTATCTATGGGGTGGAGGTTCTGGTGCTCGCTGCCGGGGCCATCGGTTCCGCCTTTTCGCCGAACATATGGTGGCTCATCGGACTGCGCTTCATTCTGGGCATTGGCATCGGCGGAGATTATCCCGTATCGGCCACGATCATGAGTGAATACGCCGGGAAAGCTTCCCGTGGCATGCTCGTGACTCTTGTCTTTGCCATGCAGGCTGCCGGTCTCATTCTTGGGCCGCTTTTCGCCTCTGCCCTTCTCGCGACCAACATGTCCCATGATCTGATCTGGCGCATCCTTCTTGGCTTTGGCGCCTTACCGGCTTTGGCTGTCTATTGGCAGCGCCGTCACCTCAAGGAGACTCCACGCTTTCTTGCGGCGGCGGCCCAGGAGGAAGACGAATCGGGCAGGCTCTCGAAGGCCAAGCATTTCGACAAGTCCAAACATTCCATATCTTTCTGGGACGGGTTTCATCGCCTGGCGAACGACAATAAACTGCTTCTCCGTCTCGTAGGTGCGAGCGCAGCTTGGTTCCTGATGGATGCAGCCTATTATGGAAACACCGTTTCCACCCCCCTGGTGCTTTCCGCATTGAAGGGCGATCACACCCTGCTCGAGAAGACTCTCACTCAGCTTGGTATCTTTGTGGTGTTCGCGGCGCCTGGCTATGCGGTCGCCGCTCTCACCATGGACCGCCTGGGACGCAAAACCATTCAAGCCCTGGGCTTCGGGATGATGGCGGTCAGCTTTGCTCTTCTCGCGCTGATTCCCAATCTTGAAAAGATGGTGATTCCATTTCTGATCATTTATGGCTTCAGCTTCTTCTTCACTGAGTTCGGACCCAACGCGACAACCTTCGTCTACCCATCGGAGATATTTCCCGTGCGCGTGCGTACAACCGGCCACGGAATCGCTGCGGCGATGGGCAAACTGGGGGGCTTCGTCGGTGTCTTCGTTTTTCCCTACCTTCTTGCGTGGAAAGGATTGCTGGGCGCGGAGTCCGCGGCTGCAATCGCCAGCGCCCTCGGCCTCATCGTAACCCTGACGATGCTTCCGGAGACAAAGGGCAAGAGCCTGGAAGAAATCGAATCCGAGACCGGTACGCCGGCAGAAAAGATGGCCGCCTAACGATCCGTGTCGAACAGGAGATTTTATCAATGCTCGAAGATCGCCTGCTCTTTGCTCATTCGTTTGCATCGTCGATTCACATGATCCACCAACGCGAATTCAATGGAGGACAAGTTAGCTGATGACCATCGAGAAAGCTGAGCTTGAGCAGATACAGAGCAATTACAAGGCAGCGGTGGACGAGTGGGTCACCACCATTCGGCATGAGGAAGCGTTGGCTTCGAACAACCAAAGTGTCGTTGAGATCGACCAATGGGAGGGCGCTGCCAACCGAGAAGAGGAAGCTAGAAACAAAGCGAAAGCCGCGAAGCAGACCTATGAGTCCGCACTAAGGCAGGAGTTTTTCAATTTCTGACGCAGCAGGCCCGTGGCGGGCACAACAAATGGCTCGATGCCCTGCCCGGCTTTGCCAACAATCCGGAGTTGATCGGGCTGCGGAACGATGCTGGATGGGCGCGTTACACAACAAACATCGCAACGCCTGCGGCGAACATCGCAATCGTAGTGAGAGCCACGACAATCCATCCGAGGCAAGAACTCGGTTGACCCTGCATGAGCTTCTTGTCCGCAGCGACGATCAGAATTGCGACCAGAAGAAAGGGTGCCAGCAATCCGTTGATGACAGCTGTCCAGTAGAGCGCCTTGACTGGATTGATGCCGGTAAAGTCCAGCCCGACACCCACTCCCGTTGCGACCAGAATCAGAGCGTAGAACCAGCGTGCCTGTCTGAGTTTCTTGTTCAGGCCCTGCCGCCATCCCTCGATCGAACTCGGGCAGTCATTACCCTTGAAGAAGCCTTCGACCTTCAATCACCTATGCCTGTTTTTCTTTCGATCATGACCCCGCGCAAACCGAATACTCAGGACGGATCGCAGGTGGTCCTGGCCTCGGAGTCCGGTCAGGGCAGCGCGGTGGTCATCGACATCCGGAATGCGGATGTGTCGGCAACGTCGGAAGAGATCCCCTTGACCGATCCCGGACTCAAGAAGACTTGGGGACCATCCGTTTTTCGCGTAAACTAAGTTCTAAATCCAGCGTCTCTTCTGGTCACTGGATGTTCCAAATGAGAGCAGGCTGAAAGCCTGCCCATCACAACACAATCGACTTCTCTCCAAACGGCCGCCCACACAGCGGCCGCTTTTTTATGCTCAAAATCCAGGCGATTTGCCGATGGTTGCCCGGAAAGCACGAGCGGATTAGAGACGAAATCGACACACCAACCTTTGAAACGCAATCGGAGGAAAGCGGCGAACCCCAAGCTGCTCCATTGCCAAAATGGCAATGGAGCCTCATCGAGAATATGTGGAACGATTCAGCTCGGCGCCTCGCGGCCCAAGGCCGCTCCACGGCAACACCGGACATTCATGGAGCGAATGGCCAAAATGGGAGCTCTGGTCGAATCAATCCGGGCAAGACGCCAAAGCCGGCATAGCTTCCGATTCCGTGTGCCATATCACAGTTTGACAGCCTGAATGAGTTGAGGGAGCGTTGGGAGGAAATTCTCACTACCTAAAGTTCTCCTCCGAATCTCTGGTATCTCTAACATCGAACATCTGGTTTTACAGTACGCGAAAAATCCGTAGCTTAAAAACGCAACTACTTCATTATTGAGCTGACTGAGTCCAACCGGAACTCAGTCTCCAAGCCGCAAGTGGGCAGTTTCCGTGTACATCGGTATCGATAAGAGCCGGCTAGTGTTCTTGGATGCGTTCTGGCGGGATCGGCTTCTGACATCCGAGAGTATTTCCTTCTCAGCTGCCAGGTGTTCGAGAATGACCGGAACACAAAGGATAAACCCTGCAGGAGAGATATTACTCAGTTCGTCTCACGTATTGGTTCGAATCAGCTTCGTCACGCGGCCAGTTTGATTCCAGTCAGAAACATAGATGCTGGCTTGCTGATCGATGTGACATCCATGGGCGGCGCTGAACAACGCGGGTGCGATATCGTCAGGTTGGAGCTGGTAGTTCGCCCACTGCGTCTTTTGAGGGTTGTCTCCAAGAAAGGCAACCGGCACGTTATCTCGATCAAGGATAGTGACGCGTCCTTCCAATTCGGAGACGATCGCATAGTCTCCGTGAAAGCTTACCTGGCAGGGTCGGCGGAGATGCTGTGTTATCGTCCGCACGAACTGTCCATCGAAATCGAAGTGGCAAAGGCGGCGGTTCTCGCGATCGCACACGAGCAGAAGCGGTTGGTCGTAACGAGTGTCGACGGCCAAGCCATGACTACAGTCGAATAAGCCATCCGCCGTGCCTCTGCCGCCATAGCTGGCACGGAACTCGCCGTTCTTGTCGAACCGGAAAATGCGTGAGTCTCCATAACCATTGGCAATGAAGATGCTGCCATCTGGTCCCGGCACAGCAGCGGTAACCCGCCACTGGTTGGGCGCCTTGAATCCGGCCTGCGGCGGGGCGCTGATCTTTTGCACCACCGTACCGTCTGTCTTCATTTTGACGAAGAGCCAGTTCTCTTTCGGCGTCCCTTTCTGCACGGTCGTGTAGAGATACTCGTCAGCGCCTTCCTCCGCGTGAAAAATCGAGTGCACTTCGGGATAGGCAGTAGCGATTCTCAGTTTGAGCGCGCCATCCGGGGTGTAGACCAGAATTCCTGTCTCGCTTTGCGTGCTCACATACACATGGCCGGCCTTGTCTGTGGCAACTGCGCCGTGCGTCCCACCAAATATAGTGCCCGCAGGCAGTTGACCCCAACCAGATACAGCTTCGTATGTCCATTCACCATTGCCTGTCTGCGCTCTTATCCTCGCAGTATTCTCGCCGGGTTTGGATTCCTCTGCCTGAGTGTTTGGACTGGTCATCGTCGCCAACGCGGCAACTCCTGCGACGGCGCAAAAGCGGCGTCGGTCGAGGGTGCCGGAGTTTGGCTGGCTCCTTGTTCTTTTCATTGCGCTTTCCTCGCTACTGGTTCGGCCTGACGCGTGGTTGTGGCGGGTTGAGCGGGCGTGTTGTAGAGGTAAACGTGGCGCAGATTCTTCATCGCACTAAGCGAGCTGACGGCTTTGCTCGTTACTTGCGTCCCGCTCAGATTCAGATAGGTTAGCTGCGATAACGGAGCAAGCTTTGCCAATTCATCGCCGGTGATGTGTGTTTCTTCAAGGTGGAGCGCACGCAGATGAGTAAATTGCTTCAACGTATCGAAGCTGGCGTTGGTCACCGCGGTGCGTCCCAGTTCCGCCTCTACGATGTACGGCGCGAATTTCAAGAACTGCGCAAGCCTTGCATCGTCAAAGCTACTGGACGCATCGACCGTGTAGAGGACTAGCCCATCCTCCGGCTTGGCTGACAGAGGGATCAGTTTCGCGCCCTGGGATTGCTCCATCTGGCGAATTTCCGGCATCAATGCGGAATAGTCACCAACGGGCCGCAGTGGCAACTCCGGACGATCTTCGTGGATGGAGACTCCTGCCAATGTGGTGGCCGAAGGCGAAGCACCCTGCTGAATCCATGCCTTGATCAGCGCAATCTCTTCCGGGCGCAATGGCGGCTTACCTTCAGCTGGCATGAAATGCTTATGATCGGGCGGAAGCGTCACTCGCTGGAGAAGCACGCTTCTGTCTGGGTCGCCTGCCACAATGACAGGACCGTCCTTGCCGCCTTTCATCAACAGATCAAACGAATCTAAACGCAGACCGCCTTTTGCTTTTCCTTCACCGTGGCACGTGGTGCAGTTGGAATCGAAAATAGGGTCGATCTGCTTCGCATAGAAGGAGCCTGAAGACTGCTTCGCTGTACCAAATGCTGTAAATCGCTTGAGGCTGGCCGGCATGTAAGCAGTCAGATAATTGCTGCCATGCGAGAGTGAGCCTCCCTGGTGGGTGGTCCAAAGAAGTAGCGGAATCATGCCTGTCAGCAGCGTTGGATAAATATAGGAGACGCTCCCTATTGACCACGATGGCCGCGCCAGCAAACAGAGGAGCGCGCCAATCGTCAGTGCGATCCCTCCTGCCATGTGCCGTGTTACGCCGGGGCCCGCATCGCCGCCGCCATAGGCGAGCAAAACCCCCAGCGTAACAGCGAGCAGGCAACTGGCGAATGCGAGTCCCAGCACCAAAGCTGCCGCCTCGCGCAACGCCGGACGGAATGCACCGACAATCTCAAGGAGTGGAACGAGCAACAGGAAGCCGATGGGCAGATGCACGGTGAGCGGATGGAATCGGCCCAGGAACTGCTGCCAGTCGGCATGCGGTCTGCCATCCAGCTTGAGCAGCCACGGCAGCAGAATGAGCAACGAGCTCAAAGCAATAGCCGCGACGCATTCGATACGTGCGATGGTGCTCTTCGGCAGGAATCTTTCTAAAAAAAATGTCGGCGGGCGCTGACGAATGATCACGCAAGCAGGCCCTTCACAACACTCGCCGGCACCGGCCCGGTCAGCTTCTGATCGAGACCCTGGAACTTATATGTCAGCTTGTTGTGGTCGATGCCGAGACAATGGAGAATCGTCGCGTTAAAGTCGCGCACAGTAACCGGATCCTTGACAACGTTATAACTGTACTCATCCGTCTCGCCATAGGTAATTCCGGTGCGAATGCCGCCTCCAGTCATCCATGTCGTAAAGCAGCGCGGATGATGGTCGCGGCCATAATTTTCCGGAGACAAGCCACCCTGACTATAGACGGTGCGACCGAATTCCCCCGCCCAGATGACGAGCGTGTCGTCGAGTAGGCCGCGTTGTTTGAGGTCTGTGATCAGCGCGTAGCAGGCGCGGTCCGTCTCGCCGCAGATGATTGGCAATATGCCGGTCAAGTTGTCGTGCATGTCCCATCCGCGCTTGTACACCTGCGTAAAGCGCACGCCGCGCTCGGCCATGCGCCGCGCCATCAGGCAGTTGTAAGCAAATGCTCCCGGCTCCTTCGCCTCTGGTCCATACAGATCCCAGGTCGACTTCGGCTCGTTGCTCAAATCTGTAAGCTCCGGAACCGAAATTTGCATCCGGTAAGCCATCTCGTACTGGGCAATTCGCGAATTGGTTTCAGGATCGCCTAGTTCTTCGGCCGTTTGCCGATTGATTTCATTCACCGCATCGATCATCTTGCGGCGCACCTCACGATCCACCCCCTTGGGGTCGGTGAGAAAGAGCACCGGATCGCCCACAGAACGCAATCCCACGCCTGCGTACTCCGAAGAAAGAAATCCGCTACTCCACAGCCGCGACGATACCGGCTGGTTATTCTCCTTCGTGTTCAACTTGCTCTGCAGCACCATGAATGTAGGCAGATTGTCGTTCATGCTTCCCAGCCCATAAGCTAGCCAAGAGCCCATGCAGGGCTTGCCTGCGTTCATGTTGCCGGTATTCATCAGCATGATTGCCGGTTCGTGATTAATAGCTTCGGTGTTGGTCGACTTGATAATCGCGATGTCATCCACGATCCGCCCGGTGTTCGGAAGCAAGTCACTTACCCAAGTGCCGGTCTCGCCGTATCGCTTGAATCCCCAATGAGAAGGCGCAATGGGAAACCGTGCTTGTCCTGCAGTCATGCCCGTCAACTGCTGCGCACCCCGCACCGAGTCCGGAATGTCCTTGTCATAGAGCGCCGCGAGGTTCGGTTTGTAATCAAGCAGGTCAACTTGCGATGGACCTCCCGACATGAACAGATAAATCGCACGCTTTGCGTGCGGTGCAAAATGCGGCAGCTTCAATTGGTCTGCTGCACCAGCCCCTGGCCTGCCGTTTGTGTCTGCGCCATATGCATCTCCATGCAACCGGCCGCCGAGCAAGCTTGCTATCGCTGCCCATCCTAGAACCTTTCCTGAGCGTCCTAGAAAGTGCCTGCGCGTTTGCAATGTCAACCAATCCCGCTTTATCTCTGCAGGGACGGCGGGGTTCAGCGCATCAGGCATTTGCTCCGTGTCGGTACAAAGAGGATGTTGCTTCATTCCATCTCCCTCAACTACTTGGTCACCATCTCATCCAGGTTCAGCATCTCGCTCGCCACCATGGTCCATGCGGCCAGCTCCGGCGCAGGAATCGATGCATCGCTCTTCTTCTCACCGACGCTCACCAAATCGCGAGCTGCCATGGGGTCTGCCGCATAGTGCTTCTCCATCTGCGACAGCGAGCCTTCAAGAACCTTCTTCATCGGTGCAGGCGGATCATGCGACAGCAGGATCTCGCTCATCAAGCGGATCCGCTGCTCAGGCTCTGTGCCGCCCTCTTTGATAACTCGCGCTGCCAGCGCCCGCGCCGCCTCAACCCACTGCACATCGTTCATCGTCACCAGGGCCTGCAAAGGCGTGTCCGTGCGCTGACGTCGTGTGCAAACTACGTCGCGCATCGGCGCATCAAATGCGTCCATGTCCGGCAGCATCGCCATGCGCTTCCAATAGGTGTACATACTCCGCCGATAGAGCGCGTCGCCTTGACCTCGCTCGTACACCAGCGTGTCGCTTCCCCCGATGCCGACCTGCTCCCACACATTCGGAGGCTGATATGGCTTGACGCTTGGGCCGCCGATCTTGTTCACCAGCAGGCCCCCCGACTGCAGCGCCACATCCCGCAGCATCTCCGCATCCATACGGAATCGTGGCCCATGCCCCAGCAGCTGGTTCTTCGGGTCTCTGGCAAGTTGTTGGGGCGTTGCCTTCGCACTCTGACGATAGGCTGCGGACATTACCATCAGCTTGTACATGTGCTTGATGTTCCAGCCGCTCTCGCGGAATTCCACCGCCAGCCAGTCGAGCAGCTCTGGATGCGAGGGTCGTTGGCCCATGATCCCAAAGTCTTCCGTGGTCTCAACGAGGCCGGCTCCGAAAATCTCGTTCCACATGCGGTTGACCGTCACGCGTCCTGTCAGCGGATTATCTGCACTCACCGTCCACCTAGCCAGCGCAAGTCGGTTGTGAGGTTCATCTGGAGGCAACGGTGGAAGATAATGAGGTGTATTCGCTTCGACTCGCTCGGTGCGCGCCGTGTACACGCCGCGCGTCAGCACGTCTGCGTAGGCAATTGATGGCTTTTCCCACGAGACAAGCGTCAGGTCGCCGCCTTCAGAAAGCTTGACCAACTGCGCGTCCAATTGGGCAATCTGTGTGCTGATTCCCTTCGCGGTCTGGTCGATATTGTTGAAGTAGAATTCGCTCACCGCATGGGCTTCGTCGCGGTTCCATTTGTCGGAGGGCTTGGCCGTGACTTCGGCCACATAGTCCTCGAAAGGGAGTCGCTGCACTTCGTCGGCCGTTAACCTGCGCCCGTAGAGGCGAATGTCCTGATAGCGCGTCTCGCGCGACGGGTTGGCATCCGGATGGCGCCAGCCGAGCAACATTGGAGCATGCGTGCGAATGGTCGCCTGGGCGAGTGTATCCGCCACAATCTGCGTTTTGACTGGCGCACCATTTACATAGAGCGTTACGCCGGAAGCTTTGCCAGATCCGTCGTAAGTGAAGAAGATATGTTTCCAATGGCCGTCCAAGGGAATCGGGTCTGAGGCCGAGACCCGGATGGCAACCAGTGGCGTTGTGTCTTCTGGGGGCTTTGGCGCTGCAGGCTTCGTCTCTTTCTCTTCTTCTTTCTTCTTTTTGGCTTCCTTCTTCGCCTTGGGCTTATTGGGTGCGAGATCCCTCGTCGTCAAATCGAAGGGTGTGGGAAATTGAAATGCCTCTTTGATCTTCTTCTCCGCAGGCTTCTTCGCCTTTTCATCTTTATGGACCACCAGATCCTTCGGCCCTGCATTCACGAGCTCAACACTGACAATGCCCTTGGAGAGAGAAATATCCCAACCGCGATTGTGATGCGTCGTATCCATTTTCGATAGCAATGCACCTAAGGCATTGTCGAGGTTGTAGTTTGGCGCGGACCGCAGCATGAACCAACCACCCGATGAGAACGCCTGGCTCCATTCGTAGTCGCCGGTTTGGCCCAGTGCGAAGTGAGTATTCGTATCCACGCGAAAATCGGGCCACAGCCAGGTCGTCTCGCCCCATTGCGGTTTGAACTTGCCGATGGGAAAGACGGCAGACTGCGCATGTGGCGCGCTGTTCTTCAATACATCGCCGCCGCCCTCATCCAGGCGAAGACGGAGGACGAGCTCATCTGCGGGCACACGCTGTGGCATATTCTTTCGCGACGTCAGCCAGGACTCGACTCGCGTACGCAGCTGCAGGCGCATCGTTCGCAGGCGCTCGGCAAACGCCGATCTCTCGGCAAACACGCGGTTGTACTCACTCTGGTTCTGCGGCTTTGGAACGCGAGCAACAGGTTCCCAAACCGGCCTGTCATTATTGAAGGGCTTCTCCTCAAGATTGTTGAAGAACGCGCTCAGCGAGTAAAAATCCTTCTGCGTGGTCGGGTCGTACTTGTGATCGTGGCATACGGCGCATCCAACCGTGAGGCCCATGAACATTGCGCCAAAAGCTTCCGTGCGTTCTCGCGCGATGTTTACGCGCAGCTCCTCGGGAATTGTCCCGCCTTCATTGCTGCTGACGCCAAGGCGCACATATCCGCTCGCAATCAGAGGATCAAGATTCTTTGCCGGCAAAAGATCGCCGGCAATCTGTTCCACGGTGAATTGGTCGAATGGCTTATTGCTATTGAACGAGCGGATGAGATAGTCGCGATATGGCCAGATATCCCGGCTATTGTCGTAATGAAGTCCGTAGGTGTCGGCATAGCGCGCGTAATCTAACCAATAGCGTGCCCGCTCCTCGCCGAAACTTGGCCTCGCCAGCAAGCCATCGACCAGGTGCTCATAGGCCTGCGGCGACTTATCCTTCTCGAACGCGCGCACTTCAGCAGGCGTGGGCAGCAGCCCAGTCAAATCCAGCGTTACGCGACGAATTAGAGTTCCCCTGTCCGCCTCGGACGACGGTTGCAATCCCTCTTTTTTGAGCCGCGCCAGTATAAACGTGTCAATCGGAGTTTTCACCCACCTGTCGTTCTGCGCAATGGCCGGAAGCTGCGGCCTCAACGGCTTGCTGAATGCCCAATGCGGTCGATAGACCGCGCCTTCCTTGATCCACTCTCTGAGGAGAGCGATATCTGCTGCCTTCATCGGCTTGGCTTCGCCCTGCGGCGATTGCGGCATCAAGTGGTGAGGGTCTCTCGATTCGATGCGCTTGATGAGCTCGCTCTGATCCGGGTGCCCCGGAATGATCGCATCGGGATGTCCCGGCCGCTTCTTAAATGCCGATTCCTCCAGGTCCAGCCTGAGTCCAGCTTTACGCATTTCGGGGTCCGGCCCGTGACAACTAAAGCAATTGCTGGCCAGGATCGGCTGTACATCCTGGTTAAAATCAAGATGCTGCGAAACCGAAACTGCGCTCCCGCCGGACTGCTTGTTGTGACAGCCAACTGATGCTGCAGACACGAACCCTACAAGGCACAACCGCAATGCCAACGCATAATGACACGGTACTGATCGAACTAACCTCTCTCTATAGGCAGGGGCTGGGCAGATCGTCGCCAATTGGATTCACTCCTCTTGATTGCTCCGGTTCCTTACAGTGCTCCTCCAAGCCCCACGATGTTACCACCCGATTGCGTCTCTTGACACCACCCGTGAATGGTCTGCGTAGGACGTACCCCTCAGCCCTATCGAAGGATGACAGACCCTACAAAAGTTGATTCCAGATGGAGCGGGTGGATATCGTTCATCGGCCTGCCCTCAGATGGCGGGGTTCCGAACCCACACCTTGTGGAACGGCGTGATCGACGAGATCCGACTGTTTAGTTTGTGCGACTTAGGCGGGCGTTTTTTGGGTGGCCTTGAATGGAGAAGTCTGCTCGCGCCGCGAACGAAGACTACGCTCGCTTGCTGGCACGCGTTGCTGCGCGGGGATGCTTTTCGTCCGAAGAAAACAAGCACACGCAAGAAGACCTCGCATCGCACATTGACGATCGTGCCCGGCTAGGCACAGATGATATTCAGAGGTTGAGGATATGGCGAGACGCCTACAAGGATGTATTCAGGAACGATCCAGATTTGCGCAATCCAAATCGCTTCACGAACCTTATCGAGCCCATGTAAGTTGTCCATATCAGCGCGACATTTTGGTTTCGCAATCTCTCACAATTCCGGCAGCATGTCGCTCGATTTGGTCATTTCGAACATCGAATGGCCGAACTTCTCATGCGGGAATTCACGCTGGACTCTCCAGCCATGACCTTTGTAGAACTCGACGGTCCGAGTATTCGACATGACCACTCGAAGGCGAGGTGTTTGATGTCCACGGCTGCGCATTTCACCTTCGGCATGTGCCAGCAACTCCCTACCGACGCCAGTGTTCCGGCTGTCGCACCGGACCCACAAATCGCTGACCCATTCATCCCGCGTCATCGTGACGCCGACGATCTCTTTTCCTGAGACGGCCAGCCAAGCGCAGAGCCAACTGGCCTCCCCAATCAGTACTTGAGAAGGCGTGAACAAGTGAGCAAAAGTCTCATCCGCGAATCTTGATTCAACGAAAGAATCGATTGCCCTAAAGTCTCTACAAACATCCGAATCGACGCTCAGTGGCGTACCTCAAGTTTGTAGGAGTTACTGAATGCTGCAGCTATCGAGTCTGTCTGGTTGGCAGCCTCAAGGAGGCTCTGGACCATTCGATACCCGCAAAGCTGCCTTTGCGAGTTCCCCGGAATTGGTGACCGTAAGGGTTAGTGGCCGTGTCTTAAGAGCGGAACCTATCTAGTCAATGGTGCGGGCAAACTTTTGGGCAGACCGCTCCGTTGAACGGTTGTAGCCTTTTGCCAGAGGTCTCTCGCATGGGTGGACTGCTATATCCCGCCCGCGACTATCGCAGGCACCAAATCAACTTCGTTTGGGAGAAAGGGCATGTTGTCCCCGGTTCTCCTTCAGCCATGTGGCGCAAGGATTGCTTTGGCACGTGGATGAAACGTTCGGATTACGGCGATTGCTCGAGTCCTTTTGGCTGGGAGATCGATCATATTCGACCCTCCTTTCTACTCGGGCCAGACGACTTGAATAACATGCAGCCGTTGAACTGGCGGAATAACCGTAGCAAGGGTGACAGGACATTTCGGGATTTTACGGGGCCATGCTCTAGTCCAATTTAGCTACCCTACCGCCGCCCGCCTTCGGAAAATTCTGCCGATTTGTGCAAGAAGCTTGCACATCGTGCGGATCATGCAAATCTAGCACATTGAAGAATCTTCTGTGCTTATGATTCCACGAGAATCTCGAACCTCACTCTCCGCCATGCCAAGCGCAACAGACATCTACATTCTGCCCATTAATATCCTAGGGCGCGCGATTGCAGGTAAGTCGGCACGCCGATAGCATGACAATTTCAGCAGTATTTCCCCGCTCGATTAGTGCATCGGTATTTACCGTCCATTTAGCGTCATATTCAGACACGCCGGTTAGCATCAGCCTGCTTCATTACTCTGCCAGCCCGCAACTGTTGCTCCCGTGCAAGTCAGCTGATCTCTTAGAAGTTTCTCCATGTCCTGAAAAATCGCCATGCCATTTGCACCCTAAACCACGTTGTCGTGCTCTCTCAATTACCGTCCGGACTCCTGAGCACTTTTCGCTCTTTCATGTCAAGCTTCGAATAATTCCGAATGTTCTCCGAATCAGCATCTAGGAAGGTCTGCGGGGACAGGCTTCGGGCCGGCATGAGCAGACTTGTTCCAGCGGTAGGCTGCATTCCCCTGTTTCGATGAAGATGTCGATGCGATGAGATACGAGGAAGCGCTAAAGAATGCGGATGGGTTCTGTGTCAGACCAAGAAGCCCGGAAGAGACAAAGCGTTTGGAATGGACCCGATGCGCGAGGAAACTGGTCCGGTTCGGAAGCGATCAAATCGACGCAAGGGCCCGCCGGGCGAACAGGGAAAACTAGTACGGGCTGTCGGAGGGAGCCACTTCCACATTCCCGCGAACTTTTGCACAATTCATTGAATATTGGTTTTCCTCAGGCAACAAGGGGAGCTTGCCCGGCCCATGTTCTCGCGATCTGCGTGCAAGCCGGATCTGCGGGAGCGAGGGCTTTCGGCAGTTCGTCGGCGAGAAGGCCATGGAACTGCTCAGCCGTGACAGGGCGTCCAAAGAGCCAGCCTTGGCCGTATATTTTCTGTTCGACCGGGGAGAAATAATCGGCCTGGTGGTCGGTTTCGACCCCTTCCACAATTACTTCCAGGTTGAGCAATTTGGCCATAGATAGAATTTGCGGAAGGATGGCCACAGTGACAGACTCGGTGCCGATCACTCTGGTGAAAGCCTTGTCGATCTTGATGGTATCAGCGAAGAGATAGAGCAACTTGTCCAGGTTCGAGTAGCCGGTTCCAAAATCGTCTATATGGATGCTGTGTCCATTCCGCCGTAATTCACGAATTGTCTCCATGGCCACCGCACTCTCGGCCGTTGACCTTTCGGTAATTTCAATCACCAGGCTCTTTGAGTTCAACCGCTCCCGCTCAAGAGAGTGGTCTAGCATGGCCAAGAAACTAGGGTCCACAAGGTCTGCTGCAGCAACGTTGATACTGAGACGGAAGTCAGGACAGTTGCGCAGAGTCTCTGCGAAGTCATGCAAAGCGCGCTGCAACACGATCTTTGTGATAGCTCCGACATAGCCCTGCTCCTCGGCGATCTTGATAAAGACGTCAGGAGAAACCGGAT
>OBLW0100001261.1_pt1 | contig 21640 bp, 19 predicted proteins | sample 1520161 | NCBI WGS metagenome assembly OBLW01 (sample SAMEA3539309, study PRJEB22396) | soil metagenome | biome: tundra; feature: field; material: soil | place: USA | collected 2010-05 | depth 0.15 m | reverse complement strand
AACCGGATCGCCGCACTGCGCGAAGAGGCGAAGACGACAGTTCCCGGCTCATGAAAGGCGGGCCTCGGGTGCGGATTCGAGGAAACTGCTCTCGGAGTTGAAGCCAAATGCCGGCGCGCGCGATTTGCCGGCCATAAATTCTTTCCATCGGGCTCATTCAATTCTTCTTGGCGCCCCAGCCGCGAGTATTTCCTCGCGACTTCCCTATAATGGTTTTATGTGTGGAATCGTCGGTTATGTGGGGCACCGCAAGGCGGTGCCGATCATTTTGGAGGGACTGAAGCGGCTGGAATACCGCGGTTATGATTCGGCTGGGCTGGCGGTGTATGGCGAGGATCACAACCTGGCCGTGCGCCGCGCCAAGGGCAAACTGCGCAACCTGGAAGATACCATCCGGCTGAGCCCGGTGGATGGCTCGTTCGGCATCGGCCACACGCGGTGGGCGACGCATGGCCGCCCCACCGAAGAGAACGCTCACCCGCACAGCGATTGCAAGGGCGAGTTGGTGGTGGTGCACAACGGCATCGTGGAGAACTACCTGACGCTCAAGCATCAACTCGAAGCCGAAGGCCACGTGTTCCGCACCGAGACCGACACCGAGATCATCGCCCACCTGATCGAGAAGCACTTCAGCGGCAACCTGGAAGAAGCGGTGCGGGCGGCGGTGGCGGAACTCGCCGGCGTCTTCGCGCTGGCCGTGATTTCGCGCGCCGATCCGGAGAAGATCGTCGCCGCGCGCAACGGCCCACCGGTGGTCATCGGCATCGGCGACAACGAATACTTCGTGGCCTCCGACGTGCCCGCCATCCTCAGCCACACGCGCGACATGTTTTTCCTGGCCGATGGCGACATGGCGGTCCTCACGCCGGCCGGCGTGCGGTTGAGCGATTTCCAGGGCCGGCCCGTCAACCGCCAGGTTACCCACGTGCTCTGGGACCCCATCATGGCGGAAAAAGGCGGCTACAAGCATTTCATGCTCAAGGAAATCTTCGAGCAGCCGCGCGCCGTACGCGACACCATGATGGGCCGCGTGGGGCAGGAGACTGGGCGCATCTTTCTCGATGAAATGGACATTCAGCCGGCCGAATTCGCCGGCTTCCGGCAGGTGAAGATTATCGCTTGCGGCACCAGTTGGCACGCGGGACTGGCCGGCAAGTTCATGATCGAGAAACTGGCGCGCATTCCGGTCGAGGTCGACTATGGGAGCGAGTTCCGTTATCGCGATCCGATCGTCCTCGAAGACACGCTGACCGTGGTGATCTCGCAATCCGGCGAAACCGCCGATACGCTGGCCGCGCAGCGCCATGCCAAACAGCGGGGATCGAAAACGCTGGCCATTTGCAACGTAGTGGGCTCGATGATCACGCGCGAAGCCGCCGGCACCATCTACACGCATGCGGGGCCGGAAATTGGCGTAGCATCCACCAAGGCCTTCACCTGCCAGTTGAGCGCGCTGTTCATCCTGGCGATGTACCTGGGGCAGTCCAACGGGCGTCTGGACGAGAGCACCTCGCGCTGCCTGATGCAGGAGGCGCTGCGAATTCCCGGCAAGCTGGAGACCGTGCTGGCGCACGACGCGATCTACGAAGCGCTGGGGCGGGAACTCCACCGCGCCACCGATTTCCTTTTCCTCGGCCGCGGCCAGCATTTCCCCATCGCACTCGAAGGCGCGCTGAAGCTGAAGGAAATCTCCTACATTCACGCCGAGGGCTACCCGGCCGGCGAAATGAAGCACGGCCCCAACGCCTTGATCGACGAAAAACTGCCGGTGGTGGTGCTGGCCACCCGCGATGCCTCGAGCGAGGAGAGCCGCCTGCTCTATGAGAAGACGGTCTCCAATATTCAGGAAGTCAAAGCGCGCGAAGGAATCGTGGTGGCCCTGATAACGCAGGGCGACGAACAGGTGCCCAAGATGGCGGACCACATCATCGAGATTCCGCCGTCGCTCGCCCTGTTGAGCCCGATTCTCGAAATCGTGCCGCTGCAATTGCTGGCGTATCACATCGCCGTGCGGCGCGGTTGCGACGTGGATCAACCGCGCAACCTGGCCAAGAGCGTGACGGTCGAATAACGTGCCGCTGGCGCAGTTCCTGCACCAGATCGAGGTGCCGACGCGCGGCAAGGGGCTGTATGAGATCACCGGCGCGATCGAGGACTGGCTGGAGGGACTCGGCGCAAGCACCGGCCTGCTGACCGTATTCGTGCAGCACACCTCGGCCTCGCTCATCATCCAGGAAAACGCCGACCCGGACGTGGTCCACGATCTGAATGAGTTCTTCAACCGGCTGGTCGAGGAGGACAACCGGCTGTATCGTCACACTGTGGAGGGGCCGGATGACATGCCGGCCCACATCCGCGCGGCGCTCACGCTGGCGCAGCTCTCCGTGCCGGTGGAACGGGGCCGCATGGCGCTCGGCGCCTGGCAAGGCATCTACCTGTTCGAGCATCGCGCCGCGCCGCACCGCCGGAGCATCAAGCTGCATTTGCTCGGCGGCGATTGACGCACCGTTCGGCACTTGCGGCCATGCTACGTGTACAATAGTCGGCTGGAGGGCACAATGAGCGCAAAGGCAACCGTTCGAAAGGCCGGCAACGTGGCCATCGTGGATCTGGCCGGCAGGATCGTTTTGGGGGATGGCTCCGGAGTGGTACGCGATACGATTAAGGACCTGGTCGGCTCGGGCCAAAAGAACATCCTGCTCAACCTGAAAGACGTGACATATCTGGATAGCGCCGGCCTCGGCGAGATCGTCGGAAGCTATGCCACGGTGACCAATCTGGGCGGCGACGTCAGGCTGTTGCACGCGCAGGGCAAGGTCAAGGAACTGCTCACCATCACCAAGCTCTACACCGTTTTCATTGCCTACGACGATGAAGCCACTGCGCTAAAGGCCATGTCGGCCGGCGCCGCAAAGGCCTGAGGAGACGCACGGCGAGTTCGCACGCCCACCTTGGCTTAAAGGCCGAGTTGTATAACAGCTCACCGCCAAAGGTGTTAACGAGGTCTGTAACACGGTTTTTGCTCGAATTAGGATTGATTTAGGCAAGGATGAGTGTTAAGATCTGGTTACTCTGTCATCCTCCGAGACAGATTGTAGTAGACCTAAGCCCCGCGCCTTCCCCGGCACGGGGCTTTTTTATGGCAGGGAGGGCGTTCCGATTCGCTTTTGAGCCGCCCAAGGTCACTGTAACTCGCTGCGGATTCCTAAGATTGTCTGACGGCCGATAGCGCACCCCGCCTTTGCGCCGCTTGAACCCCGCACGTGAGGTTATTATTGCCAAGAGTCCCGAAATACCCTACTTATGTCGATTTTGAGCAGCCGTCGTGCTAAATCGCGGTGCTTCTGTGCGTCCCTTTGAGCAGAGAGCCTGTTAGGATGAATACGTTAATGGCCCCACCGCCCGAATCCGTCGGCTTCTCGGTAGACAATTTGGAACGTGTATTCCGCGAGAGCCATGCCGCCGTGTTTCGCGCGGCCTACCGCGTGACCGGCAACGCGAGCGACGCCGAAGACGCACTGCAAACGGTTTTCCTGCGGTTGCTCAAACGCGACGCCGCGGCCGACGCGGTGGAGAACATGCCGAGTTTCCTGCGGCGCGCGGCGGTGAACGCGGCGCTCGATATCGTCCGCTCGCGGCAGGGCATCCGGAATATTCCGCTGGATGAATTGGAGCCCGTGCTGGCGGAGCCTGCGCATCGCCGGCCGGACCGCTTGCAGGCCTCGAGCGAAATTCGCGATTGGCTGCGCGGTGCGCTGGCGCGGCTGAATCCGCGCATCGCGCAGATGTTTGCGTTACGGTTTTTCGAAGGAAAAGACAATCCCGAAATTGCGCGGTTGTTCAACACCACGCCGGGCAGCGTCGCGGTCACCATTTCGCGGACTCGCGACCGGCTGGAAAAGGAATACCGCGTTTACCAGGGAGGCGAGGCATGATACCGGAAAACAGCTTCCAGGACCCGGCTCTGGAACAAGCATTGTCGGAAATTCGCGACGAGGCGGTCGATCCGGCGGTGGTCGAGGCTGCCGCGAACCGCGTGTGGGCGCGGCTGTCGGAAGCGGCCGGCCAATTGAGCGGCGAGCCCATCCGCGGCTGCGCTGGCTTTCAAGCGTTGCTCGCCGATTACCGCGCGGGGCGTTTGCCGCAAGGGCGCGCCATGCTGGTGGAGGATCACCTGCATTCGTGCGTCGCCTGCCGGCACATCTACGAAGGAAAAGTGGTGACTATGCCGGCGGCGCGTCCGGTGGCGCGGCCTGCCAGGTGGAACTCTAACGCGGCTCGCTGGGCGGCCGCGGCGGTGGTGGTGATTGCGGCCGGAGTCGGTGTCTGGACTGTGGTCGATCGCTCGGGCGCGCCCGGCGGCCGGGCCAGAGTGGAAGCGGTCAGCGGCGTGCTGTATCAAGTGGCGGCCGATGGCGTACTCCGCCCGCTGGCCGCCGGACAGAACTTGCCGGAGGGCGTGGAGATTCGTACGGCCAAGGATTCCGATGCCCTGCTGCGCCTGGCCGACGGATCGTCGCTGGAACTGCGCGAGCGGTCGAGTCTCTTCACTACCGCTTCCGCCAATGATCTGACGATTCGGTTGGGCCGCGGCAGCGTGATGGTGGAAGCCGCCAAACGCCATAAAGGCCACTTGTTTGTAGATACCGGCGATTGCCGCGTAGCGGTGACCGGGACCATCTTCGGCGTCAGCGCCGGTGTGAAAGGCTCGCGCGTTTCCGTGGTGCAGGGCGAAGTGCACGTGGCGCAAGGGAGCGGCGAACAGGTGCTGCACCGCGGCGATCAAACCGTCACCGGCGCCGGGATGGATCCCGAACCGGTGCGGGACGACATCGCCTGGAGCCGCAACCGCGACCGTTATTACGCGCTGCTGTCCGACTTGCGTGCCAGCCTGGAGCGGATTCATCTGCCCGACCTGCGCTATCAAAGCGATCTGCTGAACCGGCTGCCCGCGTCCACCGTGCTGTACGCCAGCATTCCCAACCTGGGCGAGTATCTGAGCCAGGCGCAGGCGGTGCTCAACCGCAAGATCGCCGAGAGTCCCGAGCTGGCGCCGTTCTGGAACGAGCGCGGAGCCAAGGTGCAGCCGGTGATCGACAACCTGCGCGCCGCCAGCAGCTTCCTGGGCGGCGAGATCGCGGTGGTCGTCGTGGCCACAGCGGATGGCAAGCCGCAGCCTCCGGTGTTTGTATCGGAGTTGAAACGCGACGGGTTCGCCGACTTTCTCAAGCAGCAGGGAGTGCCCTTGACGGTGGAGGTGCGCAACGGGTTCGTTGCGTTCGGGCCGGACCGGGCGGCGGTGGAAAACCTGGTCCCGGCCTTCGATTCTCCGACCGGTGGATTCGAGGGCACACCCTTCTACGCGCGCATCGCGCAGGTCTATCGCGAAGGCGCCGGGTTGTTTGTGTGCGCCGATCTCTCGCGCCTGGGCGAACACACGGCCGGCATGAGCTATTTCGTGGCCGAGGAAAAAGAAATCAACCGGCAGATGGAAACGCGGGCAACACTGAGCTTCGATCCCGCCCACACCGGTATCCCGGCGTGGCTGGCCGATCCGGCGCCGATGGGCTCGCTCGATTACGTTTCGCCGGAAGCCGGAACGGTGGCTGCGTTCGTGGTGCGCGATCCCGCCCTCATCGCCCAATTGCTCGCCGACCTGGTGAAAACCGCCCCCGCCGGATTGGGGGCGCAGGGCGATCTGCGCAGCGATCTGGCGCATACCCTGGGCGGCGAGTTCGCCGTGTCGCTTGACGGCCCGTTGATGCCCGTTCCTTCCTGGAAGCTGGTGGTGGAGGTGTACGATCCGCCGCGCTTGCAGTCGGTTTTCGCGCGCCTGGTGGCCGAGGCGAATCGGCAGTCGGCCAAGCCCGGCGGACACAACATCCATATGGCGCAGGAGACCGTGGACGGCCGGACCTATTACACGATCGATTCGCCCGAGCTGGGGCCGCTCGCCGCCGCGCACTATACCTTCGCCGACGGCTACCTGATCGCGGCGCCGAGCCGCGCGCTGGTCAAGCGCGCTCTGGATCTGAAGGCGGCCGGAACCTCCATCGCGCGCTCCGAAAAGTTCATGGCCTTGACGCCGCGCGACCACTACGCCAATTTCTCGGCCGTGCTGTATCAGAACCTGGGCACCTCTCTGGCGCCGCTTGCCGGAATGTTGAGCGGCATGGCCGGCGCGCATCACGGGCAGCCCGGGCAGCCTAACCCGGCCGACCGGCTGGCCGATCTCAAGCCCACTCTGATTGCCGCCTATGGCGCGCCAGACCGCATCACGGTGGCCGGTACAGGCGATCTACTGGGGGCCCGCCTGGAGTCTCTGCTCACGGACCCGGGTGGCTGGACGGCTGGCTCCATGCCGTTCGGACAACTCTTCGGAACAGGCGGCCGCAAGCCGGCGTATAGAGAGAAGTGATGGCTGAAGAGACGGCTCAAGAGATGGCACCCGTCATCGAGCTCGACGGCCTTGAGGTGCGCTTCGGCGATCGCGTGATCCTCAAGGGACTCAAGGCTTCGCTCACCGGCCGCTCGATCGGCTTGCTGGGGCCGAACGGCGCCGGAAAATCAACCTTGCTGAACGCGCTGCTGGGCTTTCACCAGCCGTCGGCGGGAACCGCCCGTATTCTCGGCCGCGACATTCGCCGCGAGCCGCGCGCGGTTCGCAGCCTGATCGGCTACATGCCGGAAAACGATTCGTACATCGCCGCCATGAGCGGCGTGCGCTTCGTCCGCCTGATGGCGGAACTCGCCGGCTTGCCCAAGTCCGAGGCGCTGGAGCGTGCGCACGAGGCGTTCTTTTACGTGGGCCTCGGTGAAGTCCGCTACCGCGCGCTGGGCACTTACTCGCTGGGCATGAAGCAGGCGGCCAAGCTGGCGCAGGCCATAGCGCACGGTCCCAAGCTGCTGTTTCTGGACGAGCCGACCAACGGCCTCGATCCGCCGGCCCGCCTGCGCATGATTCAGTTGATCCAGGAGATTCGCGACCGCGGCGATCTGCACCTGATCGTCTCTTCCCACCTGCTGCGCGACGTCGAGGAATGCTGCGATGAGGTCCTGATTCTGAAGGACGGCGCCATCGCCGCGTTCTGCAACCTGGAAGAAGAGCGGCGCGCCAACCGGCGTTTTCTGGAGATGGAAACGCGTGGCGAACTGAACGGAAATTTCGTCGACGCCATCCGCGGCCTCGGCTGCGAAACCGCTCCCGGAGCGCAGGGCCGCCTCAAAGTGGTGCTGCCGGAGGGGCTGGAGGTGCGCCGCCTGTACGAAATCGCGGCCGCGCAAGACGTCCAGATCCGCCGTCTCAATCACCGGCGCGATTCGCTCGAAGACATTTTCCTGAAAGCCATGGAGGCCGCCGATGGCCGTCTATAAGAAGACCTACCGGCCGTATGAGGGCGCGCTGACGGCTCACTGGGCGCGCTTGCTGGTGATTCCGCGCTACGCCTTCGAAGATCTCCACCGGCGGAAGTTTCTTTCCGTCTTCTTTTTCGCCACCTTCCTCTATCCGCTGATCTGCGCCATCATCATTTACGTCCAGCACAACGCCAGCGCGCTGAGCCTGATCGGTGCGCAGGGCGCGCAGCATCTGATTTCCATCAACGTGGTCTTCTTCCTTTCGCTGCTCGGCTGGCAAAGCATGATGGCGCTGTTCCTGGCCGCGTTCGTCGGACCCAGCCAGGTATCGCCCGACCTCGCCAACAACGCGCTTTCGCTTTACCTGGCGCGGCCGTTCTCGCGCACCGAATACGTGCTGAGCAAAGTGTCGGTGCTGGTGATCTTGCTTTCGGTGATGACCTGGGTACCGGGCCTGCTGCTGTTCGGCCTGGAAAGCTACCTGGAGGGCTGGAGCTGGGCGGTGGACCACGCGCGCATCGCGAGCGGCCTGTTCTTCGGCGCCTGGGTGTGGATTCTGCTGCTGGCGCTGCTGGCGCTGGCGCTTTCCGCGTGGGTGAAGTGGAGGGCGGCCGCCGGCGCGCTCATGTTCGGCCTGTTCTTCGTGCTTTCCGCCTTCGGCGCGGTGATCAACGGCGTGGAGCGCACCAACTGGGGCCACCTGTTCAACATCAGCTACCTGGTGGGCTCTGTCTGGGTGTGGCTGTTCGAGGGCGGCCACCCCACCACCAATGGAGCCGTTTTCTTCCGCGCCCCGCGCGGCGAAACGCTGCCGTTGTGGACGAGTTGGGTGGGGCTGGCCGTGCTGGCTCTGATCTGCCTGTATATGCTGGCTCGCAAAATCCGCGGCGCGGAGGTGGTGCGGTGAGCGATTCCCTGATCACCTTCGCCGGCGTTTCGCGCTTTTACGGCGAAGTGCTGGGCATCAACAACGTCAACTTGACCATCCCGCCCGGCATCACCAGCCTGGTGGGGCCGAACGGGTCCGGCAAAACCACGCTGATGAACCTGATGACCGGCCTCTTGCGCGCCACGCGGGGAGAGATCCGCGTGCTCGGCGTCGCGCCCGATCGGCCACAACAAATCGGATGGCTGCTCGGTTATTGCACGCAGTTCGACGCATTTCCCAAGGGGCTTACCGGCTTCCAGTTCATTTACTCCTACCTGTTGCTGTATGGCATGAGCCAGGAGGAAGCCCGCGAGCGCGCGGTGGCGGCGTTGCAGAAGGTCAATATGATGGCCGCCGCCGGTCGCCCGGTGGCCGCTTACAGCAAAGGCATGCGCCAGCGCGTGAAGCTGGCTCAGGCTATCGCTCACGACCCGCGCGTGCTGGTGCTCGATGAGCCGCTCAATGGGTTGGACCCGATGGCCCGCGCCGAAACCATCGCTCTGTTTCGTGAGTGGGGCGCCGACGGCCGGCACGTCATCGTCTCCAGCCACATCCTGCACGAAGTGGATTCCATTTCCGACCAGGTGATTCTGTTGAGCCACGGCTACGTGGTTGCCGAAGGGCAGATTCAAGGCGTGCGCAGCGAGGTCCGCGAGCAGCCGATGCAGATCCTGGTGCGCTGCGACCGGCCGGCCGAGCTGGCCTCGCGCCTGTTCCAGCAGAACCACGTGGTGGAGGCGAAGATCCAGGCCGACGGCCGTAACCTGCTACTGCGTACGAAGGACGCCGACGCCTTCTACCTTCTTCTGAACCACGTGATTCTCGATACCGGCCTGGAAGTGGAATCCGTGGCGCCGGCCGATGACGACGTGAATTCGGTTTACCAGTACCTCATCGGCGAGGGAGGCACAGCATGAACTTGTGGATGCGGCAACTCGCCGCCGTCTTGCGTCTGGAATGGCGGAAGACGTTTTTCTCCAAACGCGGCTGGTGGATCTATCTCCTTGCGCTGGGACCGGTGGCGATCACCACCTTGCACTGGCTGTTTGAAATGGGCCGCCCTTCGTCCGGCCACAGCCTGGGCGACGACAGCGTGATATATGCCGGCATGTTTCAGTTCTTCTACTTGCGCGGCGCCATTTTCTTCGGCTGCGTGGGAATCTTCTCCAGCCTCTTCCGCGCGGAGATGCTCGAAAAAACCCTGCACTATTACTACCTCACGCCGCTGCGGCGCGAGATGCTGGTGGCCGGAAAATATCTGGCAGGCCTGGCCATGGCAGTGGTCCTGTTCGCCGGCAGCGCGGCGGCTTCGTTCCTCTTAATCGGCCGCCATTTCGGCGCCGCTTACTCGAATTACATTTGGCACGGCCCCGGCTTGAGCCAGCTCGGCTGGTACACGCTCACCGCCGCGCTGGCCGCGGTGGGATACGGCGCCGTCTTCCTGATGTGCGGCCTGCTCTTTCGCAATCCCATGATTCCGGCCGCCGTCGTGTACGTGTGGGAGAACCTCAACCCGTTCCTGCCCGCCGTGCTTAAGAAAATCAGCGTGATCTTCTACCTGACCAACCTGTGCCCGGTGGAAGTCCCCCTGCCGCCCCCCCTCAACCTGCTCGTGGTGGAAACCGATCCCACCCCCGTCTGGCTAGCCATTCCCGGCCTGCTGGCCGTGTCGCTGCTGCTGCTGATTTACACGGCCTACTCGGCAAGGCAGGGGGAGATTAGTTACGGGGAGTGAGGGGGGGCGCGGTCGCCTGAAGACGGTTTTGTAAACAAAAGGAGATTCAAAGTGAAGGCCATTGTCTACCACCAGTACGGTGCGCCCGCGGTTCTCCAGTGTGAAGAGATCGAAAAGCCGGTCGCCGGGGACGACGAAGTCCTGATAAAAGTCCGCGCGGCTTCGGTCAATCCGCTTGACTGGCACTTCATGAGAGGCGTGCCGTACCTTGTTCGCATAGCGGCTGGGCTGCGCAGACCGAAGATCACACGACTTGGCGTCGACGTTGCCGGCGAAGTCGAAGCGGTTGGCAGGAACGTAACACAGTTCAAACCAGGCGACGAGGTGTTTGGCAGTTGCCGTGGGGCCTTTGCGGAGTATGTGTGTACTTCCGAGTCGGCATTAGTCGTGAAGCCGGAGAACATGACGTTTGAGCAAGCGGCCTCCGTGCCGGTGGCGGTTTTCACCGCATTGCAGGGCCTTCGCGATAGGGGGCAGATCAAGCCGGGCCAGAAGGTCTTGATCAATGGCGCGGCGGGAGGCGTGGGTACGCTCGCCGTGCAAATCGCCAAGTGGTTCGGCGCGGACGCTACCGGCGTATGCAGTACAAGAAACGTGGACATGGTCCGATCCATCGGCGCAGACCGGGTCATTGATTATACCCAAGACGATTTCACGAAAAGTGGGCAGCGTTACGATCTGATTTTCGATTGCGTTGGAAATCATTCGTTGTCGGCCTGCCGGCGCGTCTTGGATCCCAAGGGAGCCTACATCGTGGTCGGTGGCCCCAGCAGCCGGTGGATGATCGGTCTTCTGGCTCGCCTGATCAAAATGGTTGCGTTGTCACGGCTCAGTAGTCAGAGCCTGGTTATGGTTCTGGCGAAAAGCAGCAAAGAGGACCTGACCCTCATACGCGAGCTGATGGGGGCCGGCAAGGTGACGCCGGTCATCGACAGGCGTTACGGGTTGTGCGAAGTCCCCGAGGCTATCCGGTACTTGGAAGAAGGACACGCTCGGGGAAAAGTCGTGATCGCCTTGTGACGGCTGCGGAATGAGCATTTTCGCCAGGATTCGCTGAAGCTGCGACCGGGTAGCCCAGCCCCCCTCCCCATATGCCATAATCTTACTGGAGTCTTACCCATGGAGACCACGCGGCTTTCCACCAAGGGGCAGGTCATTCTGCCTAAGGGTATTCGGGATGCCCGGGCTTGGCGGCCGGGCATGGAGTTTACGATCGAAGAGACCGGCGACGGGATTGTGCTGCGGCCGGCGGAGCGCTTCCCGGTGAGCGATCTCGCAGAAGTGGCCGGATGCCTCCGGTCCAAGACGCGGCCGAAAACGCCCGCGGAGATGAGCGCTGCCATCGGCCGGGAAGTGAGGCGGCGGCGTGATCGCGGTCGATACTAACGTCCTGGTGCGGCTGCTGACCGGCGATGAGCCGAAGCAGGCGGCGGCCGCGCGGCGCCTGTTCGCGAGCCAGCCGATCTGGATCGCGAAAACGGTATTGCTCGAAACAGGCTGGGTGCTGCGAAGTCTGTATGGATTCGAGCAGAGCGCGATCCGCGAGGCATTCACCAAGCTGCTGGGTCTGAAGAACGTGAAGGCGGAGGATGAATCATCGGTCGCCGCCGCGCTGGCGATCGTGGCGCATGGCGTCGAATTCGCCGACGCGATGCACCTCGGCAGCAGACCGCCCGGCGGCCAATTCGTCTCCTTCGATAAATCCTTCGTGCAGCGGGCGAAGCGGGCGGGAGCGCCCGATATCTCCGTGATCCCGGCCAAGGATTGAGATCGACCGCCCAGTAAATTGGCCCCCGGATTGCTCATCAGGCAGCATGTCCAAGATCAATGAAGCTAGCCGCGATCATATCGCCGACGAAAACTTCGCTTTCCCCAAGGAGCGTAAAGAACCCATCCATGACGCTGCTCACGTGCGCAACGCAATCGCCCGCTTCAAGCAGGTGGAAGGGGTTACCGACGCTGAACGCGACGCCGCCTGGAAGCGCATCAAATCCGCTGCCAGGAAACACAAAGTGGAGTTGAACGAGCAAGACTGGCGCGAACTTAGTTAACTGCGCGTACGGCGGAACCGGCGCCACCAGCCCCTCTTGACATCCTCCCCACTTCCCGTACGCTGATAAGATGTCTGCGCCTCCTGCGCTATCTCCGGCACGCAAGCTTACGCTGCTGCCGCTGATCGCGGCGACCTATTTCATCGTTTCCGGCGGGCCGTTCGGGTTGGAAGATACGGTTGCCATGGCGGGCTACGGCGGCGCCATTTTCATCCTGCTGCTCACGCCCGCGCTGTGGAGCTTTCCCACCGCGCTGATGGTGAGCGAACTGGCCAGCGCACTGCCCGAAGACGGCGGCTATTATGTCTGGGTGAAGCGCGGCATGGGCCGCTTCTGGGGATTTCAGGAAGCCTGGCTGTCGCTGGTGGGCAGCGTCTTCGACATGGCGCTCTATCCCACGCTGTTCGTCAGCTACCTGAGCCACTTCCTGCCTGCCATGACGGCGGGCCAGCGCGCCACCTGGATCGGGGTAGGTCTGATCGCGGCGGCGGCAGTGTGGAACATGCTGGGCGCCAAAACCGTGGGTGGCAGCTCCGTGGTGATGGGCGTTCTGCTGCTGGCCCCATTCGCGGTGCTGGCTGCGGCGTCGGTGTTTCATGGCGGCATGTTCGCGGCGCATGCGGCGGCCCCACGACACGCCGACATCCTGGGCGGCGTGCTGGTGGCGATGTGGAACTACATGGGCTGGGACAACACGTCCACGGTGGCGGGCGAAGTCGAGAATCCGCAGCGCACGTATCCGCGGGCGATGGCCGGCGCGGTGGCGCTGGTCGCGTTCGGCTACGTGCTGCCCATCGGCGCGGTGGCGCTCACCGGCCTCGATGCCAACCGTTGGGAAACCGGCGGCTGGGCCGACGTGGCGCGAGCTGTGATCGGTACCGGCGTGGCGGGCGCGGTGGTGGCGCTGGGAATCACGGTGGGCGGCATGTTAGGCGCGGCGGGCTCGCTCAATGCGCTCACCATGGCGCTGTCGCGCGTGCCGGCGGCGCTGGCCGAGGACGGGTTTCTGCCCGCGATCTTCGCACGCCGCGATCCGAAGACGGGCGCGCCGCGCTGGGCCATCGCCGGCTGCGCCGCGGCCTGGGCGCTCGGCCTGATGCTGCCTTTCAGCAAACTTCTCATGCTCGATATGCTGCTCACCGGTTCCAGCATTCTGCTCGAATTCGCCGCGCTGGTGGCGCTGCGCATTCGCGAGCCCAATCTGGCGAGGCCTTACCGCGTGCCCGGCGGGATGGCCGGCGCCATCGCCGTGTGCATTCCGCCAGCCGCCCTCATGGTCCTCACGGCGGTGCGCAATCACGCCGAGCCGGTGGGGCCTATCAACGCGCTCCAATTCGGCGGCATACTGATGGCGCTGGGCGTTGTGGCCTATTTCGTGGGAGGCCTCTTCCGAAAACCATGATCGTCGCCGAAGGCCATGTAGGACAGACGATCGTCTTTCGTCGTCTGGCAAGCGGCGCGTCCCTTGCCGAGGTGCGACAGGATCGAAAAACCAGCGTAAGCCCTTGAAAACAAGTGAGGGCCAAAAACGGCCCCAAAGCTTTCGACCGGGTTTTCACGGAATTTCGCGGGCCGGCGGCCCATCCCAACAGACGACAAAAACCGATCGTCTGTCCTACCTCGGCACACAAAGCAAAAGGCCGATGCACCTTTCGGATGCACCGGCCTTTTTGAGAAGTCTGGCTGTTCGAAGAACTACGAGCGGCGGCGCTTCCGCGCCAGAGCGGCGAGACCTACGAACAAACCGCCCACCATCGCCATGGTTGCGGGCTCAGGGACGAGGGTGCTGCTGACGGATCCGCCAATAGTCGTATCCCCAGTCAAAGCCCCTCCCCCTGCGCCGGAATCGGGAGCGACGATACCCGTTTGGTTATTGATAAGGAAAAAGGTCGGTCCGAAACTGCCGCTGCCTCCAGCGATTGCTCCGCTTGTGCCCGGCCCGATTTGCAGCTCCGGCGACCAGGAGATGTTAACCGTGCTTTGATCTTCGTAGACCATACCTCCCGTCGAGGTGCCTATAAATTCCCCATAGGCGTTGTCAGTCTGGTCCCAGAGGTACAGGTCAGCCGTGAAAGCGCCGAACGTCGCATCGGCTGTGCCTGCTAACGCTGTCGAGCAAGTCGCGCACTGGAGGAGGAAGTCTCCAAAATTGACGTTAGACGGTACGCCGATGTTGGTGGCGATGTTCCCACTGAATGTGATCGTCGCAGCTCCGACTCCGGCTGTCCCGCCCGTGCTGCTCAGGATCAGGGTGCCGGTGCCGAACGCCGTGGTGTAAGGGTTCGTGGGGGTCGACAGCGCCGTGGTGAAGCTGATAGTGCTCGCGCTAGCGCTCGCAGCCAGCATAAAGACCGCCGCAGCGATCAGGGCAAATTGAATAAGACGTCCGAGCTTCATGTTTTTATTATCCTCCGTTTTTCGGGAAGCCTGCTTTACCGTCCCGGTCGGCCGGTCCCTTGGCCAATTATTCTTGGGTCCTTAATGATCGTACTGGGAAGAGGCCAGGAATACAACTGGGTTTTTGAAGTTTTTTTGGGGTGCCCGTACCACGAAGCCGTCTGACGTACTAGTACTATAGCTGGGAGCAGGGCCGGTCCCAAATACTGTAACTAGTAAATAATTGTGTGACTTAACGGACTTTGAGAGGTATTTTGCGAGTGCGATTCCATCCCCCCCAAAAAAGGGGATGCGCCGCCCTATGGCGCCGCCTGGCCGTCGCCTATGCCCGGAGCGCCGGCAGCACTCTGTCGCAGCCCTTTTTCTTTCGGCACATCGGTACTCGAATGGTGCAGAAGCGTACAGGTCCGCCGATTGGCGCCGCGATCGCCATCGCCCGAGACGACTTTCGGCTCAGCCGGCTGGACAGGCGCCGCGACGCTTCTGGCGCACCAGGCGGCGATAGCCGTCAACCAGGTTGCGAGTGAGAACGTCCATTGCCCAGTTGGCTTCCACCTCGGCGCGGGCGCGGGCGGCCATCGCGGCGGCTTCCGCCGGGTCCGCGAACAGCTCGATGACGCGCGCGGCGAAGGCCTCCGGCGAATCGGCCAGCGCGCAAAACCGGCCATCCTCGGCCGCTAATCCTTCAGCGCCCACCGCCGTGGAAACCACCGGGATACCGGCGGCGAAAGCCTCCAGCAGCTTGACTCGCACGCCGGAGCCGCTCAGCACCGGGCAGACGAAGATGGCGAAACGTTCGAGCGGTTCGCGAATGTCGGCCACCGCGCCCAGCATTTCCAGGTTGGCGGCGTAATCGGCGTAGGTGTGGGCGGGCGGCGGATCGGACCCCACGATGGCGAGGCGCGCGCGCGGCTCGCGGGCGGCAATCAGGGGTAGCACCTGGTGCACGAACCAGTCGAGCGCGGCGCGATTGGGATCGTGGCGAAAGCTGCCGACGAACAGCATGGTAAACGGCTCGCGGCCTTCGGCGCGAAAGCGGTAGCGTGAGACGTCGATGCCGGCGCGCAGGCCGGTCGCGACGCGCGGGGCCAGGCGCGGCAGGAAGCCGAGCAGGTACTCGCGATTGGCCGCCGTACACACCTGCACCTGGTCGAAGCCAGGCAGCGTGCGCAATTCGTAGCGCAACGCGCGCAAGTATTCGCCGCGCGCTTTCAGCTCGGCGGTGAGGCCGGGCATGTGGCCCAGGCCGCGGCCGATCGATTGGAAGTAAATATCGTGTTCGAACAGCGCTACCGCGATGCGGCGGAAATCACAGCCATACTGCGCCAGCACGGTGTATTCGAGCTGCACCACGTCGATCTGCCGCAAGTAAATCTGGCGGTGAATCAGCCATTCCAGTTCTTCGTTATGAAACTCGCGCACGGCGTACGGTTCCAGCGGTCCGCCGTGCTTAGTAGGGCCGCTGGGGCGCACCAGCCATTCGGCCGACGCGCAGAACTGGCGGAGTTCCAGATTGTCTTTTTCCTGCCAGGCGAAGTCGAGCAAACCGGCGACGTGTACTTCGGCCAAGCCGGCCAGCTCGCGCAGCGTCTGGTACATGAAGACGCCGCCGCCATGCACCGGCGGGCAGATGGGATAGGGCGAAACGAAGAGCACGCGCAACGGCGAGGGCGCGGCTGCGAGCGCGGCAAAACGGTCGCGGAAGTAACCGGCCAAGGGACGGCGGAAGGCTTCTGTGTCGCTGACGGCGGCGAGCGCGCGGGCCCGCCGGCGCGAGCGCACGGCTGCAGGCAGCCTCAGAAACGCGCGGCCCATGGCGGCGAAAGTGGGCCGGCCGGTCACCTCGCCGAAGATGACGCTCAGCACCGCGCCCGCCCACGTGAACGCGAAATGGCCGGCCAACCGCCGCCGCTCGTGAATATTCTTCCAGGCGAACAGTAGCGCGTTTCGCTTGACTACGCCCTGGATGAAATCCTCGCCGTACGTCTTTCCGATTGTGCCGCGGTGTTCGTGGTGGACCACGCTGCGCGCCTGGTAGAGCACTTTCCAGCCGCGCTTCCACGCCAGGTAGCCGAGGTCGGTATCTTCGAAGTAGAAGGGCGCGTATAGCTCGTCGAAGCCGCCCAGCGAAAGGAATTTGCGCCGGTCGAAAGCGCACGATCCTCCGCCGCCGTAGAAGCAGGGAAAGAGGCCAGTCACCGCCGGGTCGGCGCGGTGACGCACGCGCAACGCGCCGTCCTGCCACCAGCCCTGGGTCAGGCCGGTTTCTTCGCGAATCTTCTCGGGGTCTTTGAAAAAGATCTGGCAGGAGACGGCGAATACCGCCGCGTCGGCGAAGCCTTCGAGCAAGGGGGCAAGAAAATCGGGCTCCGCGCGCATGTCGTTGTTAAGCAGCACGACGATATCGTTCTTCGCCTCGCGGAAGCCCGCGTTCGAGCCGCCGCCGAAGCCGAGGTTCCGCTCCAGCGCCACCAGCTTGACTTGCGGGAAATGGGCCCGCACATAAGCGGCGCTGTCATCGCTGGACCCGTTATCGACGACGATGACCTCATTGGCCGGGTTGCCGGCCAGGGCGGTGACTACCGAGGGCAGATACCGGGCGAGCAGGTCGCGGCCATTCCAGCTTGGGATAACGACGCTGGCCGCGGTCGGGGCCGTCGCCGGAGCCTGCTCCGAACCTGCTGCCGCCGGATTGCCAGGCGCCCGCCGGGCGCGCACCAGGAATGAGAGGAGGTCGGCGAGCCAAAGCGCGAACAGGCTCGCGGCCACCAGCAATGGCGAGAGGATCAGCAGCGGCAGCGCACGCAACAGACGTTTGAGGAAGAGCATGTCAACTGGCGCGGGGTTCCGGGCCGAGGCCGACCTTCTTACCCAGCTTGACCCAGCGCGACGCCTGGTATAGCGTCAACTGGGCCGATACGCGGGCCAGCTCGCTGTTGAGGCGCTGCGCCCACGCGGTGCGGTCCGCCAGCTCGGCCTCGGTAGCGTGCAGCAGATCGACAGCGCGTTTCTTTTCGGCGATCTCCTTTTCGAGTGAGGCGTCTATCCTGCGCGCCCACTCGATCTTTTGGTCGAGGTCCTCTTCCAGCCGGCTAATCTGCGCCTGGGCGTTCTCCTGCGCATCGAAGAGTTCCGCTTCGAGTTGGTCGATATGAGCCTGGGCGTTCTCCTGCTCGCGGGCCAGTTCCCGATCGAGTTGGTCGATCTGGGTTCGGGCAATTCTCTGCTCGAGCGCGAGTTCCTGTTCGAGCTTGAGAATCTGCGCCTGGGCGTTCCCCTGTTCGCGGGCAAGTTCCTGTTGCAGTTCGTCCACCCGCGCGCGCCGCTCCTCGAGTTCGCGGTTTAGCGCATCGGCCCACCGATTGCTTTGCTCCAGTTCACTCAGCAGTTTCCGCTGCTGGAGCTCGAATTCGGCGAGATCCTGCTGGGCTTTTTCGAGCCACTGGTTTTTCTGGGCGAGTTCTCCATCGAGCAGGGCGATGTGGTGTTCGCGCTCGCGGAGCACGTTGGCGGTGCGCGGCACGTATACGAAGGTAGGGTTGCCGACCTGCGGGCGGTGGGCACAAACGGCGACGAAGAAGTGCGAGTCGTCGGGGAGCGGATCGCCGGCATCCACCCGCGTTTCGACCGTGTCGCCCGCCTGGTGCGGCTGGAAGGTAACGCCCTCCACGTGATTCTCGAGGAATAGCGTCACGTGCGGGAACACCGCTTCGAGCGCGCCGCGGAACTCCTCGAAATCGAATTCGTGAACGTGGAACGGGTTGGCGCCCTGGACACCGCGCGATTCGGTGTAGTAGAGCCGGTTGGGCGTGGAGACGATCAACTGGCCGCCGGGAGCGAGCACGCGGCGGGCCTCCAGCAGGAACTCGCGCCAGCCTTCGAGGTGCTCGATCACCTCGAAAGCTACCACCAGGTCGAAGCACGCGTCGGGATGCGGCAGCCGGTCGCAGGAAGCTTGCTCGAAGGCGAGGTTGGTCAGCCCGTAGTGGGCGCGGGCGAAATCCACGGCTTCGGCGGCCACGTCGGCGCCGGTCACCGAATCGGCCTGGCCGGCCAGCTCGGCCGAGCCGTAGCCGGCGCCGCAACCGGCGTCGAGAACCCGCTTGCCGTGCGCCAGCCGCGCCGCGAAGGCATAACGCGCCAGGTGCTCGTTCAGGAGATCGACATCCACCTGGCCGGGAATCAGACGCTCGCCGGTGAATTCAGCCAAGGCTCTGCTCCACTTCGGGCGCCAGGCGCGCGTTGATTTCCACGCGGCAGGGCAGATGAACGTAGCCGTAGATCTGGCCCTCGGTGCGGCTCATTTGCAGCGCGATGGCGTTGTCGATCCAGTCGCACATGGCGTAGCCGGTCAGCGGACCATCGGCGATGGCCGGAGAGAAAGAGAATGATGCGGGGTAAAGCTCGGGCAATTCGAGGTGGAAATCGACCGTCACCGTATCGCCCGAATGGAGCGGCGGCAATTGGCTGCCTTCGCGCGCCGTGTTGGTGCCCGCGAAGTCCATGCCCAACTGGTTGCGCAGCATGAAACCAACCATCGGCATCGGGATCGATTGCCTGGCGCGCGCGCTGATGCGCACCACGATGCTCGAGCTGGGTTCGAGCAACTGGAGCGGCCGGCCCTGCTCATCGAGGACCGCGATGCCGAGGATTTCGGCGCGGCCATCGCCAAAGCGATGGTCGATGTTGGGGATGGTTTCGACAATCTCGGGCGCGCACACCGCGCCCTCAGTCGCGCGCGGAGTGGCGGCGGAGGAGTCGGACTGCCGGTAGCTGGAGTCCTTTTCCGTCATGGCAGCCAGATAATGAGAGACTACCGCGGCTGGGTCGCCGATTTCCGCGATGCGGCCCCGCTCGAGCCAGAGCACCCGGTCGCCGATCGCTTTCACGTCGCCGACCGCGTGCGACACGAACAGAATGGTAACTCCACGCGCCCGCAATTCGTGCACCTTGCGCATGCAGCGCTGGCGGAAATAGATGTCGCCCACGGCCAACGCCTCATCCACCAGCAGGATCTCCGGATCCACGTGGATGGCCACCGCGAAGGCCAGCCGCACCACCATGCCGCTCGAATAGGTCTTGACCGGCTGGCGAATGAACTCGCCGATTTCGGCGAACGATTCGATGTCGCGGTACCGTTGATCGATCTGCCGCGTGCTGAGGCCGAGGATAGATCCGTTCAGGTACACGTTGTCGCGCCCGCTGAACTCTGGGTTGAAGCCAGCGCCCAATTCGAGCAGCGCCGAAACGCGTCCGTGAACCTCGACACACCCGCTCGATGGTTCCAGGATGCCGGCCACGATTTGCAGCAGCGTGCTCTTGCCGGAGCCGTTCTCGCCGATGATGCAGAAGGTTTCGCCACGGCGGATCTCAAAGGTGGCGTCGTGCAGTGCCCAGAAATCGGTGTGGCGCTTGAGACGGTTGAAGGACGCGAGTTCCTTGAGCCGGTCTCCCGGCGCGCGGTACATGGCGTAGCTCTTGGAAACTGCTTGGAACTCGACGGCGTTCACGTTGGCTCAAAAGAAAGACCAGTGTAACGGAAGTGCGCGGAGGATGGTGGGGCACGCTTTTGCTTGCCGGCTTTCCTTTGGAATTGGCAGCCAAGCTCCCAGTCGCAGGCCCAGCCGCGGTGTTATGATCGCCACATTGGACACGGCGGGACGTGCCAAGCGGCAGGAGCCAATCGACAAAGTGTTAGGCGCAATTGAAGCTGGGGGCAGCAAGTTCGTCTGCGGGATCGGCGACACGCCCGAGGATCTGGTCACCACACAGATTCCGACCACCACGCCGGCGGAGACGCTAGAGGAGGTGGTCGAGTTCTTCCGGCGAGAGGCGGGCCGCGACCTGAAAGCGGTGGGGATCGCGTCCTTCGGGCCGGTCGATCCGCATCCCGGCTCGCCCACTTTCGGCTACATCACCTGTACTCCCAAGCTGGGCTGGCGCGGCACGGACGTGGCGGGCACGGTCGGCCGAGGCTTGGGCGTGCCAGTGGGTTTCGACACCGACGTGAACGGATCCGCGCTGGCGGAGGCGCGGTGGGGCGCGGCGCGAGACCTCGCCGATTTCATTTACCTCACGGTGGGCACCGGCATTGGCGGCGGCGCGCTGGTGAATGGAAAACTGCTGCACGGGCTGCTGCATCCGGAAATGGGCCACTTGCGAATTCCGCACGATCGCGCGCGCGATCCTTACGCCGGCGCCTGCCCGTTTCACGGCGATTGCCTGGAGGGCCTGGCAAGCGGGCCCGCGCTGCGCGCGCGCTGGACCATGGCGCCGCGCGAGTTGCCGCCGGAGCACCCGGCCTGGGCGCTCGAAGCGGAGTACCTGGCGCTCGGCTTGCACAACCTGGTGTGCACGCTTTCGCCGCGGCGCATCGTGATCGGCGGCGGCGTGTCGCACCAGCCATGCCTGCTGCCGATGGTGCGCGCGGAGTTGACCCGGCTGCTGAACGGCTACATCGAAGCGGCGGAGATCGTCGAGGAGATGGAGAGCTTCGTCGTGCTTCCGGAGCTGGGCGACCGCTCCGGCGTGCTGGGCGCGCTGGTGCTGGCCGAAGAGGCAGCACGGGGCTGAACGGCATCAGTTGCCTTTGCGAGGCGTCGCTTGTCCCAAACACCCAAGCCGCCGCGATTCCCTCTTCTCCTCATCGATATTTCGCAGCCAGATGTTTCCGGTACTCTGCGATGTGCGCATGCTTGAGTGTTCCACGGACGGAACGCAGAATCGGGGCAGCATCTGTAAGGGGAGAAGGCGATCCGGTAACCGCAGCCAGGTAATCTTCCACCATCTTCGATACGGAAACGCGACGCCGCTTCGCATATTGCCTGGCGCGCAAAACCACGCGGTCGTCCACGCTCAACGTGAGCTTTGCCATATACGTATGATGCCAGAGAATTAGTAAGTACAGATTCGGCGTTCGCGCGCGACACAGGAATGGCGAAACTCTCCATTGCTAATGAATTCCCGCGAATCTGAGCGTAGGGGTACGCAAGGCTTCTTTCTTTCAGGAGGCTTTGTATCAGGGCACGGCTTGAGCCGTGCCGCAGGATGGCGAGAAAGGTTTGGGCTTCAGCCCCTGCACCCGCAGGAAAGCCTCAGCGGCTAAAGCCTTTGGCCACCGATGTGTTGTGGCACGGCTGAAGCCGGTGCCCTGATACAAAGGCAGCCGCCGGG
>OBLW0100001260.1_pt1 | contig 21648 bp, 18 predicted proteins | sample 1520161 | NCBI WGS metagenome assembly OBLW01 (sample SAMEA3539309, study PRJEB22396) | soil metagenome | biome: tundra; feature: field; material: soil | place: USA | collected 2010-05 | depth 0.15 m | reverse complement strand
AGCTCGTAGCCGACGTGCGCAGCGGCGATCCCAGTGATCTGGGCGTGATCGTAGGTGCGGCCGCCGCTGCAGGAGCCGGCGGCAGAGGACGTGCAGAAGATGACCGACTTGATCGCGCTGGGCGACATGATGGTGGATACAGCGGCACTGTAATTTTCGCGTGTCAGCCGCGGGTTCCGGGTGGTGCGGGCGGACGCGGCCTTCGTGGTGGGCGGCTGCGCCGAGGGTGCGGGCGGTCATGCGGCCGGCCGGGGTGGACAGGTCGATTTCCCCGGTCGCGGTGGCCATCTCCACACCCAGGCTGTCGTGCAGGTTGCTGGAGGATGTCGAGACGGGCGCCGCAGCTACGTCCTAGTGCTGGGAGCGCAACCAGGGCGCCGCCACGGAAAGGACGGGCATCATGGATTGGAAGCTGGAAGTTGTGGTGGTCCCGGTCACCGACATCGACCGGGCCAAGAGCTTCTACGTCGACAAGCTGGGATTCTGCCTCGATGTTGACACTCAGCCCACGCCGGCCATGCGGGTCGTGCAGATGACCCCGGCTGGGTCGGCGTGCTCGGTCGTCATCGGGCCCGCGCTGGTGAGCGCGGGCGCCGACCTCGCGTCGCTGGGGGCCAAGCTGCAACTGGTCGTCGACGACATCGAGGCGGCTCGCGCCCAACTGGCCGGGCGGGGCATCGAGGTCTCGGAGGTCCAGACGCTGGACCCCCGAGATGGCGGGAAGTTCTTTTTCTTCAGCGATCCCGACGGCAACAACTGGGCGGTGCAGGAGATCCGTGTGCGCGCCGGGGCGCCGCTGGACTGACCGCCCGCGACTCAGGCGGTCGCGGCGCCAGCCGGTGCGCGGGCCGGCTGGTAGGTCACGGATACGACGCCGGTGCTGAGGGTCCGCGAGTCCACGAGGTTGAGGCTGATTCGCCCGGTCATCTCCTCGAACAGGCGCATCCCGGAACCGAGCACGATCGGGTGGACCATCAGGGCGAGCTCATCGAGCAGCCCGTCGCGCAGCAGCGACCGGACCAGCCTGGGGCTGCCCGGGATCTGGATGTTCTTGCCGGGCTGCGCCTTGAGCTTGGCTACGTCCTCAGCGAGATCGCCGGTGAGCAGGATCGAGTTGGCCCACCCGAGGGTGTGCAGAGTGCTGGACACGACGTACTTGGGCGTGTTGTTCATGAAGTCGGCCATCGGCACGTCGCTGCCCAGATCCGGCCACAGCGCGGCGAACTCCAGATACGTGCGCCGGCCCAGCAGGATGGCGTCGGCCTGCGCGATCCCGGCGCCGATCATCTCGCCCATTTCGTCGTTGTAGAGCATCCAGTTTCGTTGGGACGGCGCCTCCACCACGCCGTCCAGCGAGATGGCCAGCCCCGCCACGATCTTGCGCATCGTTGCCTCCCCCGGTAAGCATGGTTGATCTCCGTTGGTCACTGCCACCGTTTCAGACCATCCTGGGCCTCGTAAGTCATCGCCGAAGCCGGTCAGCTGCCGCCTACCCCGAGGACGGTGAGCAGTACCAGGGTGAAAGTGGTACCAGCGAGAAGGCCATGGCCCAGGACGATAGGGACCGGGAAGAGGCCTTCGGCGGGCGTGGCGGCGCGGGTGGCCGCCAACTCCTCCGTGGTGCTAGCGCGCATGGCAGCGGTGAGAGCGCGCCGCACAACGATCCAGCGTCCCAGCATGGTCAGGCCCAGCAGGGCGACCACGGAGAGCGTGGACAACGCGATCCAGGCGAGTACGTTCCTGTCCTCGATCAGGTAAATGATCCACACGACCAGGCCGGAGGTGGCCAGCAGGACGTGCCCGGTGATCACCGTGCGCGGCAGCCGGCTGATGGCCCCGCCCGGCGCGCTGACGTCGTATTCGATCAGCCAGATGATAAGCAGGTACAGCCCGCCGAAGGCGGTAATGAGCCAGCTGATCAAGGCAGCGACACTCATGATCTCTCTTTCCGGCAGCGTCGGCCGGGCTGCGGCCGCGGATTTGCTGCCCCGCGCTGACGCCCTGGGACGCTGAGCCAGCGTTCCAGTCCAATGCGCCCCGTCCAGCGTCCGGGTCAGCTCTACCCCCCTGTTACGGACGGCCATGGATGGCGGTTCACCCCATCCGGCACCGGTCGCATCACGGCTGGTCACAGGCATGCGGGAGTAGCCCGCAGCCACGAGGAATGCCTGATCACTCACCCGGCCGCAGCCAGCTTCTCCCGTTCATCACGGTCCCGGACCGGCAGGGCGAGAACCGGAGGGCGCTGCTGTCCGCATTGGCCTGTTGGGAGAAGTCCATTCGATGTAACGGGCCGGGTCGGTGAAATGCGGGAAAACGATTTCACGCGCCGCCGCGATCTGCGCCGAACTCGAGGATGCCCAGCCCGGACGTGACCGGTCTCTTTTCTCGTTGTTATGGCTAAAGATCGGTCGTTCGGCCCGCTGAACCGGGCGCACCAGGCGTCAAATTTATCGGCGGATGGCGCGTAATTGGCTTGGGTACGGAACGTGAGCGGGTACGTGGCCATCGGTAACTCCTCCGCCCATCCAGCCGGCCCGGCGCCGGCCCTTCGTGCCGATGGTGTAGGCACCGGCGCGCTCGCAGGATGGGCGGCGGCGCCAGGTCGAACAATTAACGGTTCATTAATGGAGCTGTTCGTGGACATTAAATATCGTCAGAGCCGCACGGAAAGTCACTAGCGACACGCGACGAAGGAGTCCGATGCACAGCATCCGTGATCTTGCTAAAGGGTGGCGCGGCCATACTGGAAGCCGTCTCCGCAGGCCACTCACCGCCACGTTACTGGCCATTGCGCTGGTGGCTGCGATGTCAGCATCGTCCGCGCTGAGCAGGGCCCCGGCCTCGGCCAGCGGCGGACCGGGCTACCTCGACGCCAGCCTTTCGACCCAGGCCCGGGTCAGCGACCTGCTCGGGCGGATGACGTTGCCGGAGAAGATCGGCCAGATGGTGCAGATCGAGCAGAGCAACGTCACCGACACGACCAGCGCCTGCACCAGCCAGGGCGGATTCAACCTGCCCAACCCCACGTGCGAGCAGAAGATTTTCGTGGACGACAACGTCGGCTCGATCCTGGCCGGCGGGTCTGACATTCCCATCGACACCACCGGCACGGGCGGCGTCGGGAACACCGGCCTGGACTGGGCCAACGAGTACAACACCATGCAGAGCTACGCGATCTCGCACTCGCGGCTGCACATCCCGGTCATCTTCGGCGTCGATGCCGTCCATGGCTTCGGCCACCCCTGGCAGGCGCCGCTGTTCCCGCAGTCGATCGGGATGGGCGCCACCTGGGATCCGTCGGCCGCCCAGGCGGGCGGCGCGGTGACCGCGAACGCGCTGCGCGCCACCGGATGGAACTGGGACTTCGCCCCGGTGCAGGACATAGCCCGGGACAACCGGTGGGGACGGTACTACGAGACCTGGTCTGAGGAGCCGACGCTGGCCGCTGCCATGGGCGCGGCGAACGTGCGCGGCCTGCAGAGCGGCGGCGGCAACGGGCTGAAGGTCACCGCCACCGTGAAGCACTTCGCCGGATACTCGGGGTCGATCAACGGCCACGACCGGGTGCAGGCCGACGTGCCAATCCGTGAGCTGCAGGATTTGTATCTGCCGTCGTACGCGGGCGCGATCAACGCGAATGCGGGCACAGTCATGGTGGATTCCGGCTCGGTCAACGGGATTCCCGCGACCGCGTCGCACTACCTGCTGACCACGCAGCTGCGCGACCGGATGGGCTTCAAGGGCGTGGTGATCAGCGACTACGGCGACGTGCCCGCCCTGGCCACCACCTACCACATGGCCGCTGACCTGGCCGGTGCGGCCGCGCTCGCGATCAACGCCGGCGTCGACATGGCCATGCTCCCGTTCAATGCCGATCAGTGGCAGACCGCTGTCCAGCAGGACGTGGCCAACCACAGCGTCTCGGTGAGCAGGATCAACCAGGCCGTGACGCGGATCCTCACGCTGAAATTCCAGCTCGGCCTGTTCGACCACCCGACCGTCGACGCCAGCAAGGCGAGCGCGGCGGTGGAGTCGGGCCGGAACGTGACGCTGCAGGCAGCGCAGGAGTCGATGACCCTGCTGCGCAACCAGAACAACGCGCTGCCGCTCTCGGCGTCCAGCAAACTGGTCGTGACCGGCCCGAGCGCGGACTCCATGACCAACCAGCTCGGCGGGTGGAGCGTGGCCTGGCAGGGAGTCTTCGGATCCGGACACGTGTGCTGCACCGGGCCCGCCAACCAGATCCCGCCGGGCACCACGGTGCTCACGGGCCTGAAGGCCGAGGACCCGAACGTCACCTACGCGGCCGACCAGGCCACGGCGGTGAGCGATGCCGCATCGGCCGACGCCGTGGTGGTCGCGGTGGGCGAGAAGGCCTACGCCGAGGGTCTCGGCGACAATCCCTCTCCGGCGCTGCCACCTGACCAGCAGGCCCTGATCAGTGCCCTGGAGAATACCGGCAAGCCGGTGATCGTCGTCGTGATCGCGGGCCGGCCCCTTGGCCTCGGCCCGGCCGAAAGCGCCAACGCGGTGCTGATGGCCTACCAGGGCAGCACCGAGGCCGGCGCTGCGGTGGCCGACACCATCTTCGGCAAGATCGACCCCAGCGGGAAGCTGCCCGTGACGTGGCCGTCCGACGCGGCTACCACCGGCGCGGACTTCAACACCGGGGCGCCGTCACCGCTGGGCGACCAGCCGAAGACCTTCGACCAGCTCCCTTACACGGGCTCGGGTCCGGGTAGCGGCTACAACCCGCTCTACCCGTTTGCCTTCGGGCTGTCCTACACCACGTTCAAGGTCAGCGGGCTATCCGCGACCAGCAGCGTGTCCCGCGACGGCACGGTGACCACCAGCTTCACCGTGTCGAACACTGGCAGCCGGGCGGGCACTGACATCGTGCCGGTGTACGTCCACCAGCCCGTCAGCCTGGTGCTCGTCCCAGATCAGCGGCTCGCGGGATTCACCCGCGTGACGCTGGATCCGGGGCAGTCCAAGACCGTCCAGGTGTCCTTCCCGGTCTCAGTACTGGCCGTGACGCCTGGCGACATCGATGCCACCAGCCCGCCTGCCGTGGAACTCGGCTCCTACCAGGTGCAGATCGGCACGCCCGCCACGCTCAACGCCACCTTCACCATCCACAGTTGATCTAGTTCGTCTAGCGCATCACCCTGCGGCAGCCGTTGCGGTCACATGTGGTGCCGGGTTTCCGGGGCATGTCCCCGGGCCGGCCGTGACCGAACGGCTGCCGCGGCGTGTCACCCGGCCGGGGTAGCGGGGTGCCTCTCAGGAGTCCGCCCGGCTGGCTTCTTCGTCCGACATCTTCGCTGTTTGGCTGTTTCGGCCGAGGGCAGTAGGTGCGACTGGGTCGTAATAGCCCGTGCGCTCCCTGCCGGGGAGAGTACCCCCGAATGCGGAGGTGGACCGATGTCGGCCGGACTTGGCTTGCGAAGACGTGGGCGCGGATATTCACGGAACCGGCAGGGATACAGAGGGGACCGGCAGGGAAACGGCCTGGGGCGCCGCTACAGCCGGCCATATTCGCGCCGGCGGAACGGCAATGGCTACGGCGCCAGGAGAACGGGGGGATCCGGCGCCCTCAACGCCTTCGCCCGCCTGGGCTTCGTGGCCCGCGGCATCGCCTACATCGTCATCGGGGCAATCGCGATTATGGTCGCCCTGGGCATCGCGCAGCATTCGCCGGACCGCGCTGGGGCGATCGAGGCGATCGCTACCAAGCCCTTCGGATACCTGCTCTTGTGGATCCTCGTCATCGGATTCCTGGGGCTGGCCGTGTGGCGGTTCGTCCAGGCCGCGGTGATGCGACTGAACCTGACGGAGGGACACAGGGTCAGGGCATTCTTTTACGGCGTCGGCTACGCAATCTTGTTCTTCAGCACTCTGATGTTCGTCGTGCACGGCAGGACACCCACTGGAAGTGACGCCGCCGCACGCGACTACACCGCCCAGGTACTGTCCCTCGACGGCGGCCAGGTCATCCTGGCCTTCGCGGGAATCGTGCTGGTCGTACTCGGCATCGTCATGGCGATCCGGGGCTTCGGCGCCGAGTTCACCCGGCATCTGCGCATGGGATGGATGAGCGGCTCCACGCAGGAGGCGGTGATCAGGCTGGGCCAGGCGGGTTACGTCGCACGTGGAGTGGTCCTCGTCGGTATCGGGATCGCCGCCGTCGACGCGGCTGTCACCTATGACGCGGCCAGGGCTGAGGGCGTCGACGGAGTGCTCCGCTCGTTTGCCCAGACGCCCTTCGGCCCGTGGCTGCTCATTCTCGTCGCACTCGGGCTGATCGCGTTCGGGATCCTGTCGTTCTTCGAGGCGAAGTGGCGCCGCACCCTCGGCGGAGTCCCTGTCTGAGTGAGGATGGCCGCCTCCGCCTCCGCGGCCATTGCCGACATGGACCTGTAGACGTCCGCCGAGTGCCCGTCTCATGCGTCCCGCCGGCGCAGCAGGAAGACGGCCAGGGCCAGGGCGGCCGCGGCGTAGCCGCACAGCACGGCGAAGCCGGCCCACGGGGGAGGCGGCGAAGAGGCCGGCCTGCACGGTCGATGGCAGCCCGCCGCTGCCGTTAGGGTTACCCCAGCCGGTGACCGGGTCGTCCCAGCCGGGTCCGGCTGAGTATCCGGTGACCGCCGTGGACGAGATGATCACGGTGTTGTTGCCCGTGGTGATGTCGTGGAAGGCGGTGTGGTAGGCCGGGCCGCGGCCGCGGCCCGGCCCGAAGGCGGTCTCGACGTGGATGTGAGCTTTCCCGTATCAGAAACCGGGGACCTTAGCCCCTTCCGGTGACGGTCACCACCACGGTCTGGTAAGAGCTGCAGCCACCGCCCGGAAGCCCATGTCATGGGCATGAAAGGTTGATGCAGTCATGGAACCACCTCAGTATCCGGTGCAGTTCTCGATCGACTATCCTGACCGGCTACTCAACCGGTTGACCACGGCATTCCGGATCTTCGTGATCATCCCGATCGCCCTCGTGCTGGGAACGGTATCCGGCGGCACCTGGCAATCGTCCTACGGGCACGGCACCACCGCGTTCGCTGCCGGAACCGGGGGGCTGCTCTTCTTCGGCCCGCTGCTGATGATTCTTTTCCGCCGGAAATACCCGCGGTGGTGGTTCGACTGGAACCTGGAATTGCAGCGGTTCAGCAACCGGGTCAGCGCCTATCTCGCGCTGATGGACGACCAGTACCCATCGACCGACGACCACCAGTCGGTTCATCTGGACTACCCCTACCCAGATGCGGCGCGTGACCTGAACCGGTGGCTCCCGCTGGTGAAATGGCTGCTGGCCATCCCGCACTACATCGTGCTGTTCTTCCTGAACATCGCCGCCTTCGTGGTGGTGATCGCCGCCTGGTTCGCGATCTTGTTCACCGGCCGGTACCCCCGCGGGATGTTCGACTTCGTGCAGGGAGTCTTCCGCTGGAACAACCGCGTCATCGCCTACGCGGCCACTCTGATAACCGACCAGTACCCGCCGTTCCGGCTGGCGCCATGACAGCCAGAGCGCGCGGTCGCAGGCGCCAGCCTCACGGGTTGGGCGTGGCGCATCAGGGATCGGCTGTCGCGCCGGTGGTGTCCCAGATGTTTCCTGACCAGACGTTGCCAGGTGCGGTGGGGTCGAAGGCGGCTATGTAGCCGAAGAAACCGGACTGGGCGTAGTAGATGGTGCTGAACCGGTTGTCGGTGATGCGGATGTTGTAGGCCCGCGGCCCACCGGCGTTCTGGCCGCCGTAGATGGTGTAACCGCCGCCGGCCACCAGGTTGCCGGTGATGAGCACGTTGGCTTCGACGCCGAAGTCCTCGAACAGGCTGATCGCGTCGGTCTGGCTGTTGGGGTTGAATACCGTGTTGTGCTCGATGGCCAAGGGGACGGTCGAGCCGTTGGACGTGGTGCCGTTCAGGTGGCTTTCGGGGGATGCGCCGGCCACGTCATGGATGTAGTTGCCTTCGATCAGGCCGATGTAGATCTGCACGCCGGTGGACGCGTCCGCGATGTTGTTATAGAGCACCTTGGTGCCCATGGCCTCGCCGTTGATGTCCTTGATCCCGGCGTAGACCCCCATGAAACCCTTGGTTCCGTGCGGGCTTGAGATATTGATGTCCTCGATCGTGACGTTGCTGGGGTTGCCGACCAGGTTGACCCCATCACCGGTGGTGGCGTTGCCGAAGTTGCTGATCGCGTCATCCTTGATGACCGCATCATCGCCGGTGACTTCCACGTAGCCGTGGACGGAGTACCCGCCGAATACCGCGCCTTTGCCGTAGACCTCGACGTTGCCGTGGGAATACCGCCAGCCGGGACCACGGGACGCCTGGCCGGGTACCGAGCGCAAGGTCACGCCGGGCGGCACTCCCGTATTGGTCGCATCCGGGTATCCGCAGGTATGCGGGGCGGCGGCACAATTGTGCCGCGCAGGATCGTAGGCCGGCCCCGATGAGACCGGCGACCGCACAGGCAATGGCGAGGACGTTTCTGACGTCACAGAGCGCGCGACGTAATGGTGCCGGCTCGCGAGCGCGATCGCCACGGAGACGCCCAGCGCCACGAGCAGCAGGACTCCGCCTGCGACCACCGGCACGACCATGCGGCGCGGCATCCGCTTCGGCTGGCCGTCCGCGCGGCGCCGGCTCCCGCTGCCGTCGTTAGGCTCGCCGGGACGACGGCCCCCGGGGAGGCCAGGCTGCGACGGCGTGGCTCGCCGCGCGACTGTGGGCTCTGCTGCCGACGGCGCACCTGGCGCGGGGGCGGCCACTGCGGACAGCAGGCTCATCGCTTCCTCAGCGGTCAGCCGCTGCGTCGCGTCACGCCGCATCAGCCCGGCCAGAATGGGGGTGAGGGGCCCGGCGCGGCGGGGGACCGGAGGATCACTCGTCAGCAGGGCCGACAACACGGCTGGGAAGTCCTGACCCTGGTAAGGCGGGCGGCCTTCTACCGCAGCGTACAAAGTAGCGCCCAAAGACCACAGGTCGGACTCCGGGCCGACGTGCATTCGCCGGGCCTGTTCGGGGGACAGGTAGGCGGGAGTCCCGGTGAGCGTGCCGGAGCGAGTTAGTGCCGGGGTGTCCTGGATTGCTGCGGCTCCGAAGTCGGTGAGCACCACGCGGCGACCGCTGACCAGCACGTTCGCTGGTTTGACATCCCGGTGCACGATACCGGCCGCATGTGCGGCGGACAGCGCTTCCAGCACGCGCAAGCCGATCTGTGCTGCCCGATGCGGCTGCAGCGGGCCGTTCGCATCGATGAGGTCAGCCAGCGAGGCGCCGCGAAACAGGTCCATCACGATCCACGCGCGGCCGTCGTGCTCGACGCCGCCGTGCACATTCGTGATTCCCGGGTGGCCGAGTTGAGCCGCTGCACGAGCATCCTGGACGCCCCGGGCGCAGGCACGCTGCCGCTCATCCTCGGGGATCCGAATCGGGAAGATGATCTCCTTGACGGCGACATCGAGGCCGAGGGCTTCATCGCGGGCGCGCCAGACAACGCCCATCCCGCCGGTGCCGATCGACTCGGCCAGCCGATAATGCCCCGCGACCAGCTGACCTGCGTCCCCCGACATAACTGGACAATAAGCCAGGACAGCTCATGGTCGGAGCAGAATCCGCCATCGGGGGACATCGACTGGGCAAGGTGGTATCAGCGGGCCAGCGGCGACATGGCCGACGCCTACCTGGAAGAGTTCATGCCGTCGTAGTTGGCTGTTCGTTGGGTATATCTTTATTGTCGTGCCTGTTCTTATCTATGATTCGAACATGTTATCGTCCTCCGTATGATGGACGGGCAGGGAGCGTTCGGCGGATACCCTCCGCCGGTCGGGACGGTGCCGATGCTAGGCCGGGTGCCCGCAGGCGAGCTGATCGACAGCGCCCGGCACGAGCCGAGGCTGAGGACCGCGGAGGTGATCCACTCCGACATGTCCTGGCGGCGGGTCTCCGTGCTGGCATGGGCCGTGCACCGCAGCGGGTGGGCGGTGCTGATCCGATGGCCAGACGGCCGTGAAGACTGGCGAGGATATGACCGCCGGTACATCCGCCCGGCATTAAGCCTGGCGGCCGCCGGCAGCCGCCATCGTGATCGCCGCTGGCTGAGCTACCGCCCAGCCCCCCGCGGAACAGGCGCCCGGGAAATGGGCACCCGGGACTCCGGGAAGGGCTGGGCTTGCTCACGCCCTAGTACCCGCCACCCCCGCCGGAGCCGGACGAGGAGCCAGTTGAGCCGGGCGTCGGGCTAGATGAGCTTGACGTCGAGCCTGTGATCGGCACCACATGCCATTTGCCTCCCGCGCCGTTGCCATTGTCCTGGCCGGGAGCCTGATCGCCCGAGTAGAGGTAGATCGGGTATCCGTTGATGGTGACCTGCTTTGTCCCGTCAGCCCGAGTGATCATCCCCAGCGGGCCGGGCATCGTCACGCCGGGCGGTGCCTGCACCGTCCCAGTCAGCGGCGGCCACGTCGACGCGCAACTGCCGGTGCACGTCGAGGTGCCGCTGCCCGGCTTGTCCTGGGTGAAGTAGTACAGGACGTATCCTCCGGCGCTGGCCAGGATCGTGCCGGCGGTGGTCTTCTCTGTCTTCAGCGCCACCGCAGCGCTGGATGAGGGCACGGCCGCCTTGCCGCTCGGCGAGGACCCGGAGGAGGCCGAGCCTGTCCCGGACGAGCCGTAGGAGCTAGTTCCACAGGCTGCTGCCGCGAAGGCGACAGCAGTGAGCCCGGCCGCCAACAACCATCGGTTACGCATACACACTCTCCTCTGGGTTCGCGTAATCGGGGTCACGCACTATCACACTGATCCGCAGGGCCAGGCGGTTCACCCGGTCGGCATGTGTGTAATCAGCCGGTAAGGATTTCGCGAACCCGTGCCGGGCGGCCGTGGCGCCAACCTCGAACCGTTCTGCCTGCCAGTGGTGCTCGTCCACCGGTCACATTTCCTCTGGCGGGGCTCTGAGCGTGAAGGCTGTCCAGCCCTTGGCACGGCCGGCCCGGCGCGGGCCCAGCTGGTCGCGCAGCCGGCTCACGGCCGGCCGGGGCTGAGTCTTAGGCCGGGCGCTCTTCCACGGGCAGCCCCAGCGCCCGGAGCAGCTCGCCCAGGCTGGCGAACGTGGCGCCGTCCGGGAGCGAGGACACCAGGTCCAGCAGCCGCTGCTCCGCCTGGTGTGCCGTCAGGGTCTCAACCAGGTGCGCCCGGGCCGCCGGGAACGCGGTACGGTCCAGGTGACGGGCCAGGTCGCTGCGCAGTTCGATGGCCTGCCAGTCCTCACCCGGCCGTGTTCCGGCGAACCGGCCCTCCGGGGCCCAGGTCTCCTCGTCCTCATCCGACGACTCGGGCTCCGGCCATTCCTCGCCGTGCGCCTGCAACTCGCTTCGGTCCTGGCGCTTGATCGCGTCATCCTCCGCTGGCCCGTGCGTTCCGCTGACCTGTTCGCTCATTCGCATGCCTCGCTTAGGCGGGCGGCCCGGGGCGCTGCGTCCCAGGCCGGCTGGTGACTAGCCATCGAACTGACCCGCCGCCGGGACCAGGGAGACTTCCCAGTCCGCAGAAACAGGCCCAACGACTCTGACGCAAGCGAGTTTGCCACCCCTGACGGTGCGCCAACGACCAGGACAGGCACCGCAGCCCCGCCGCCCGAAGCCTGTGCGGCGAGCTGCGGCCGAGTGTCAGGCGCGCAGATATGGGATGTCTGTCGCGCTAGGGGATGCCTGGGGCGAAGGCCCGGACTCGCAAGGCGTTCCTGCGATCAAGGTTGACTCGACCGCGCAGCGATTGGCCACGATCCCTTTATCAAACCCTATCCCGTTATTGAGCGCAAAAGCCTCCCTCAGTCTGACACAATCAGCCACGCACTTGGTCCCTGCCATTGATATGCCGGCCTGCCGCAACGGCGCGGGAGACCTTCAGCAGCTCGCATGCGACCAGGTCTGAGGTGGGTAACAGGTATCGACTGGAGGCGGGATGCGGCATCCGATCCGCCCGTGGCGAGTGGCCCTGATCGGGCCGGTCGCACTGGGCTTGGCGTTTTCTCTGTCTGGAGCAGGGCTGGCCGCAGCCGGCGGCCCACACGGCGCCGGTGCACGTCAGCAGGCCCACATCAGCTATTCGAGTGACACCGGCGGCCAGCCGACGGCCAGTCACACGCCCGATGATGGTGACCTGGCGGATCAGCTGGCCCAGTACGACAGTGAGCGCACCGCGCCGGCCGGAGGCGTGTCGGGGCAGGCCCTGGTGAGCGCGCAGCAGCAGGCGGCGGCACTCCCCATGACGGGGGCGAGGTGGCAGGAGTTCACCAACGAGCCATACAACGCCCAGCCGAGTAACTACACCGATCCGTTCTGGTCCAATGTCGGCGCGGGCTTCTCCCTGGTCGGCGGGCGGGCCACGGCACTTGCCGCCACGCCTGACGGCACCTGGTTCGCGGGGACGGCCGATGGCGGGGTGTGGCGGTCCACCGACCGGGGGCAGCGCTGGACGCCGGTGTTCGACTCGATGCCGACCCTGTCCATCGGGGCGCTGGCGGTCGACCCGGTCGGCGGGTCGCTGTGGGTGGGCACCGGTGAGGCGAACCTGTCACAAGACTCCTACGCGGGTACCGGCGTGTACCGTTCGGCCAACGACGGCGCCACCTTCCGGCGGGTGGGCGACGACTCGTCCGGCAACAACCCGCTGGTGTCCCGCACGGTGTTCCGGATCGCGTTCGACCAGACCGGGAACGCCTACGCGGCCACTGACAACGGGCTGTTCCGGTATGCAGCCGCCACCGGCGTGTGGACCGAGGTCCTGGACCCGGCGGGCCCGACGGACTTCCCGCCCTACGACCAGCAGGTGACGGATGTTGCCGTCCAGCCGGGCTCGGCGGGGAAGGTGGTCATTGCCGCGATCGGCTGGCACGGTCCGGGCAACACCCAGAACAACGGCTTCTACCAGTCGACCGACGGCGGGCTCACCTTCAGCCAGGTCACCCCGGCGGGCGACATCAACACCAGCGACATCGGCCGGACCACATTCGCGTACTCCGCCGACGGCAGCAAGCTCTACGCGATCGTCCAGTCGCCGAGCATGCTGGCCGCCGGTGACGAGTCAGTGCTGCAAGGCATCTTCGTGTCCTCCGGAAGCCCGGCCAGCCTGACTGGGCCATGGACGAAGATCGGTGATGAGGCCAAGCTGGCCGCCTCCGGCTCGGCACTGCCGGTGGGGTCCGGCTATGGCGTCGGGGTTCAGGCCTGGTACAACCAGGACCTGGCTGTTGACCCAGGTAACCCCAACCACGTGTACGCCGGGCTGGAGGAGGTCTTCGAAACCACCGATGGCGGCAGCACCTGGGTGACCGCCAGCCCCTACTGGAACTACACCCTCGCCTGCGAAACCACGACTGCCGGATGCCCCAACACCACGCACCCGGACCAGCACGCCATGATGATCACCAACGGCAAGATCGTCATCGGCAACGACGGAGGCGTCTACACCCGGCCGCTGTCAGACACCCAGCAGTACGGCGACTGGACTGACCTGAACGCGACGTTGCGGTCCTGGCAGTACTACGACGCCCGGGCCGGCCAGCTTCATGGCCAGGCCACCGTCTGGGGCGGGCTGCAGGACAACGGAACGTCGGTCCTGAGCACGGGCAGCAGCCAGATGGCCGAGCCGGCCGGCGGTGACGGCTTCGACGTCATCGTCGATCCGCGGAACGCCAACAACATGGTCGGCGAGTACACCGACGGCACGATGTACTCCTCGACCGACGGCGGTCATACGTTCGCCGACGACGTCAGTCCCACCTGCGTGGCGCAGGCCACTGTCGGGCTGACGCCGAGGCCGGACTGCGACCCGGCCGCCCGGTTCGTGACGCCGCTGGTTCCTGACCAGCAGAACCAGAACGTATGGCTCACCGGCGGCCAAGACGTCTGGGTCACCACCGATGGCTGGAACACCAGCTGCACCGACAGCGCGTGCTCCTGGAAGGCGGTCTACAACACCGGCGCCGGCAACGCGGTTACCGCCCTGTCGTCGGCCAGGGGCGGCAGCATCATCTACGCCGCGTGGGTGGCCGGCGGTGGTAACCCCGGGCCCTCCTTCGCCTCCGGCATCGCGACCAACTACGGCGGTACCTGGCACGAGGTGAACATGACCGGGCTGCCGGACCGCTACATTGCCGGCGTCACCGTGGACCCGGCCAACCCGGCGCACGCCTACGCCGTATTCAATGGCTATTCCCGCCGGTTCGTGCCCGGCGGCGGCGTCGGCCACGTGTTCGAAACCACCAATGGCGGTCAGTCGTGGACCGACATCTCGGGAAACCTTCCCGACATCGCGTCGGACACCCTGGTGCTGAGCCACGGCAAGCTAGCGCTCGGAACTGACCAGGGCGTGTTCACCGCAGCCGAGGGACGGGGCGGCTCCACCGCCTGGTCCCGCCTCGGAAGCGGGTTGCCCAACGCGGCGGTAGACGATCTCACGCCCGGCCCTGACGGTTACATCTACGCCGCGACTCACGGCCGGGGAGTCTGGCGGATCGCCTTCTAGCTCACGGGCTGAGGTGCCCCGGCGACGAAAAGTCGCCGGGGCACCTCAGTGAGGTGGCTCTGCGAAACCGCCCCGAACGGGAACCCGCGTGCTGCCTCAGCGAGGGTCAGGCCGGGTGGACCAGGTCCCGGACTTCGCGGCGGATCGCCTGCTGCCAATCGGCCAGGGCATCGATGTAGGCATCAACGCGCGGGTCGGCGGCGTACGTCATGGCAGATCCTTTCCCCCGGCCATCCGAGCATGCGGCGCCGCACCCGGCGGATCGCGCCTGCTCACGTCGATAGCGCGTGGGACGCACAACGCGAGCATCGCATAGCGAGCTTGCCAGCCGCCAGGCAGATGCCGTGCTGTGACAGACTGGGCCGCATGAGCCTCGGGCCACGCTTCGAGCGCGGCTCTCCGGGGACCCGCAATTCATGAGCGCCGGCTGTGACCGGCGGGCGGCGCGCGGCACCGATGATCCGCTTGTCCGCAATGCCCGGAACGCTGTCTACGCCGTATTCATCAGCGCCGGGTTCATTTTCGCCAGCTGGGCCTCTCGTATTCCACAGGTCCGCAGCGAGCTGCGGGTGACTCCCGGTGTGCTCGGGCTCATCTTGCTGTGCATAGCCGTGGGCGCGGTCATCGCGACGCCACTGTCCGGGCTGCTCATCGGCTGGCTCGGGGAAACCCGCACAGTGGTCGTGATGTCATGGACCTCGGCCGCCGGCATGGCCATCGTCGCGGTCGGCTACCGGCTGGGCATTCCTGCGGTGGCGGCCGGGCTGTTCCTGTTCGGCTTCGGCAGCGGTGCCTGGGACGTCGCCATGAACGTGCAGGGAGCTGCCGTTGAGCGCGCGCTGGGCCGCGCGATCCTGCCCCGGTTCCACGCCGGGTGGAGCATCGGCACGGTGGCCGGGGCTGCCATCGGGGCGGCTATGGTCGCTCTCGGCGTGCCGGTCACCGTTCACCTGCTCGCCGTCGCGCTCGCCGTCGCCGTCGCCGTGCCCGTGGCGGCCCTGAGGTTCCTCCCCAGCACCCACGCTGGAGCGGACCGGGACCAGGCGGCCGCCCGGCGCAGCCCACTCGCGGCGTGGACCGAGAGGCAGACCGTGCTCATCGGCCTGTTCGTGTTCTGCATGGCCTTCGTCGAAGGAACCGGTAACGACTGGCTCAGCCTCGCGGTCATCGACGGATACCGCACGGCGGCTGCCGTCGGCACCCTCATGTTCGCCATCTTCCTGGGCGCCATGACCGTCGGACGCTGGTTCGGCCCGCGGTTCATCGACCGGTATGGCCGGGTACGGGTCCTGCGGGCATGCGCGGTCACCGCCCTGATCGGCCTGCTCCTGATCGACTTCGGTGAGTTCCTGGCGGTCGCGGCGGCTGGCGCCGTATTGATGGGGCTGGGGACATCACTGGGATTCCCGGTCGGTCTCAGCTCCGCCGCCGACGATCCCCGGTACGCGGCATCCCGGGTGGGTACCGCCGCGTCGATCGGCTACCTGGCCTTCCTCGCCGGGCCGCCGGTCATCGGGTTCGCCGGCGACCACGTCGGCGTCCTGCACAGCCTTTCCATCGCTGGCGTGCTGCTAGCCGCCGCCCTCATCCTCTGCCGCGCCACCGCACCCCTCTAGTCGTTGAAGTAATGACCTTTTTCGATGTCCGGGATCAGCGCAGGCCCCTCCGGCCGCTGTCCCCTCGGCTCAGGCCAAGAGCACAGGCCTACCCAACGACCTTGGCGCTGGGTGAGCCTGTGCCCGTGCGTGGTGCATCAGCTCTTCGCGTAGTTGCTGGCGCCCCACCAGTCCACTAGCACGACTGGCTCGTCGCCGATGACCCACGCGTCGTGGCCCGACGGCAGCGCGGTCACCTGGCCGGGAACGGCGTCGAACCGGGTGCCGTCGGCCATCTCGATCCGGAGTGTTCCGGCGACGTGGTACTGGAAGTGCGGCGCCTCGCACAGGTCGGTGCCGGCGATCGGCTTGACGTGCTCCGACCACCGCCAGCCGGGCTGCAGGACCAGCCGTCCGATGTCGCTGCCCCCGATGTGCAGCAGTTCCACCTGGCCGTTGGTGAATGTGCGGACCTCATCAGCCTTTTCGAAATCCTTGTGCTCTGCTGTTGACACGATCCTTCTCCTTGCTCGTCGATGTCGGATTGGTGGTGCTGGGCCAGGGGCCGGTTACTCGTCCCAGGCCTGGACGCCGGACTGGCGGGTGATCAGGCCGTCCCTCAGATCGAGCACGGCTATGCACAGGACTCGCGCGCCGCTCGGGTAGCGGCAGGCCTGCACGAAGGCCGCGTTGCTCTCGCTGACGACGAGGCGCTCGATCTTGTGCGTCATGTCCTGGCCGCACACGTCGGCGAAGTAGTCGCCGATCGCCACCCGGCCGCGGATGATCTTCGGGTGGCTGGGCTGGTCGTTGCGGTCCACGACGTGCAGCTCGGCGTCCTCGGCATACAGGCCGAGCAGCGTTGTGGCGTCGCGCTCCTCGATGCCGCGGCGCAGTGCCTCGGCGTCAAACGACTGGCTGGTCCTCGTGATCTCGCTGGTGCTCATCTGGTGCCTCCTGATCGGCGCGGGACTCGAACTCCGGGCACGACGATCCCCGGGCACCGTCAACGGACCGTCAAAGCCCAGGCCAGAGCGCATAGGGCCGCTCAGGAACTGCCGCGACCTGGGCATTCCCACTACAATGACGGCAGCCATGCTTGAGATCCGGGTGATCGGCGAGCTAGAGGTGCAGCTGGCCGGGACGAAGGCAGAGCTCCCGGCCAGTAGACGGGTCAGGGCGCTGCTGGGCTGGCTCGCGGTCCATCCCGGCCGCCACCCCCGGTCCCGGCTGGCCGGCCAGTTCTGGCCAGACGTGCTCGACGCCAGCGCCAGGGCCAGCCTCCGCAGCGCCATCTGGGCCCTTCGCTCGGCGCTCGGCCCCGATTTCGGCTCGTACCTGGCCACCGACCGCGACACCGTCACCCTCGCCGCCGACGGTCTTACGGTGGACCTGCGGGAAGTGCGGCGGCTCATCGGGCAAGGCCAGCCCAGGGCCGCGCTGGACTTGTGCCGTGGGGACCTGCTGCAGGAACTCGACGATGACTGGGTGGTCGAGGCCCGCGAGGAACTCGACCGCGATATCGCCGCCGCGCTCCGGGACCTCATGGAACGGGCCATTGCGGCCGGAGATCCGGCCGCGGCAGTCGTCTGGGCGCGGCGCCGGGCGGTGCTCTGCCCGCTGGACGAGTCGGCTGGAGCTGACCTGATCGGCGCGCTGGTCCAGGCGGGCGACGCGTCAGCAGCGCTGGAGGCGCTGGCCAAGCTGCGGGATCGGCTGGACAGCGAGCTCGGGATCGGCGTCTCCGCGGAGACGTCGGCGCTGGTCAGCCAGCTTCGCCGGACGGACGGCCGGCCTGGGGAGGTTGGCCGGCCTGAGGAGGTCGGCCCGCCCGCCGATCGAGGTTCGACCACGGCTGAGCGCGCGGTCGAGCCAGCAGCAGGCCTCGTCGGCCGGGAACAGGAATTCGCCGAGCTGGCCAAGGCCTGGCAGGCGGCGCGGAGCGGCTCCGGCGGCGCCGTGCTACTCGAAGGCGAGGGGGGCATTGGCAAGACCCGGCTCGTCGAGGAGCTGCAGGCCACAGCGCGGCTGGCCAGCCCAGACGCCATCCTGGTCGCTGGGACCGCGGCCGCCGGACCGGGGCAGGCATCGCCGTTCGCTGTCTGGACCGACGCACTCAGCGACCTCATGAGCATGACCGGTCACCCGCCCGAAGACCAGGCCTGGACCGCGGACCTGGCCAGGATCGTCCCGGCGCTGGCCCCGGGAAAAGCGGGCACTGGCCCGGCGGGAGCCAGCGCTGATCCCCAGCTCGATCGAGTGCGGCTGTGCGAGGCCGTGGTGCAGTTCGTGGCCTGGGTGTCGCGCCAGGCCCCGCTGCTGCTGGCATTCGAGGACCTGCACCTGGCCGACACGGCGAGCCTCGAGCTCATCGCGTACGCCGGACGGCGGCTCAGCCGTATGCCGGTGCTTCTCATCCTCACGCGCCGCCGGCTGCCAGCGCGCCAGGATCTCGACGCCGTGCTCGGAGCATTGCGCTCACGCGGCGCGCTCGTCACAGAGGTCGAAGTGCGGCCGCTCGCGGAGGACGCCGCACGGGCTCTCATCAAGGCCTCGGCCGACCTGCCGGCCGGCACGGTCGAGCAGGTCGTGACGCTGGCCGCAGGTAGCCCGCTGCTCGCCGTCGAGACCGCCCGCGCGGCCGCCCGGGACGACACGGACCTCGCGGCTGGCCTCGGTGGCGCGGCGAGGCTGGCGGTCAGCCGCCTGTCGGGCCAGGCCCGCGTGTTCGTGGAATTCCTCGCCGCCGCCGGACGTGACCTGGACCGCCGCGAGGTCGCCTCGCTCCCGCTCCAGAACCCAGCCCGCGCAGCCGCCGAAGCCCTAGGCTCTGGCCTGCTGAGAGCCGATGACGGGCGGACAGGATTCCGGCACGCCCTGCTGCGCGATGCGGTCTACCAGGAGATCCCCGACCCGATCAGGGCACGCCTGCATAACGAGCTCGCCCACCTGCTGCGTAAGCGAGGCCAGCAGCCAGATTCCCGCGTTCATCACGCACGGGGCTCCCGCCGCGGTCCGCGGGCAGCGGAGGTCGCACGGCACCTGAGGCTGGCCGGCCAGGATGAACAAGCCGTCAGCCATCTGGTCCTGGCCGCTCACGACGCACGCTTCGTGGCCGCGATGGCTGAAGCAGCCGACTTCCTGACCGAGGCCGTGGCGATCGAGCCAGATGACCCCGACCTGCTGGTCGAGCTGGCCGAGGTCGAAGCATTCCGCGGCCTGCTTGAGTCCTCTGATGCTGCCTTCGACCGGGCGATCGAGCAGATATCGCCACAGGATGCCGGAGCCCTGATCAGCGCGTGGCTAAGACGCGGCCGGTGGCTGCGCGGCGGTGTCTGCCATCCACGCGAGTCGCGCCGCTCCTATCGCAGCGCGCTGGACGTGCTGGATCGCGATCCGGCATCCGATCTCCCCGCGCGGGCCGAGGCGCTCGCGGGCATGGCGTGGGCCGAGGCGGTCGCCGGCGATCCGGCCGCGGTCGATGAGCTGCTCGCCGAGGCTGACCGGATCCTCGGCGGTGGCCTGACGGGCGACCTGCTTGCGCACGACATCGGGGTGGCCCGGGGGCACGCCCTGATCAGGGCAGGCCGGTTCACCGACAGCTTCGGCCCGCTGATCGCGGCGAGCGCTGCCGCGGGCCGCGCCGGGCGCCCGGACATGGCCTACAGCTGCCTCAGCAACGCGGCCAGCGCGGCGGCCTGCGCGGGCCAGTTCGGCCGGGCGCTGGACTTCGCCGACCGGTGCCTCCCGCTGGTCGCGCCGAACGGGCTGCTGCGCCTCAGCGTCTACGCCCAAGCGGCGCGATCGGCCATCTTGCGCAGGCTGGGCCGGCTGCCCGAGGCACGCCAAGCGTGCGACGCGGCGGCCGGATACGCGGACCGGGTAGGTCTGCCCGAGCTGGACGGCCTGGTCCGCCAGGAACGCGGGCTGCTCGCCCTGGCCGCCAAAGATCCCGCCGCCGCGGCGGCGGAGCTGGCCACGGCGCTGGATCTGCGTGCCCCGGTCAGCCGAGCCGCGACGCGCCTGCGGCTGGCGGAAGCCCTCGCGGCATCCGGGCAGGCTGACCTGGCGGAGTCGGAGCTAAGAAACGTTGTGCTCGAGCCAGTGACTCCGAGCGACTTCCCTGCTGCCCTGGTCGCGCGGATGAGCCGGGTACAGGCGCTCATCGCATCCGTGCGCGGCGACGCCACGCTGGCCGAGGAGCGGCTGGCGGAGTCGGTGGCCGGATGGCAGCGGATCGCGCGGACGCAGGACAGCGCTCAAACCGGCGCCGGCTATGTCGCCACGCTCATCGATCTCGGCCGCCCGCCGGTCAGCTCGCTCGTGGAGCCCGCCCGCGAGCTCGCCATCGTCAGCGCCGAGCTATCCGTGGTCCGCGACCACCAGGCCGGAGCAACGACCGAGCTGACATCGGGGCCCAGCCGGCCGGGGGGCCGCGCCCCGCGCCGCCCTGACCGCGGAAGCCAGGAGTAACGATGCAGACCTTCGACCAGAGCGCAGTCAGCCCGGCGCCACCCGAAGAAGTGTGGAAACTGCTGTATGACCCGGCCCGTTTCCCGGAGTGGTGGGCGGGTGTCGAATCGGTGGAGACAGGCGGCGACGCCAGCGGCTACACGATGTATCCGGAGGGATATCCCGACTTTCCGATGCCGCAGGCGCTGACGACCAGCCAGGAAAACGGCGCCGTGAAGGTCTCCTGCCTGGTCTCCGATCTCTGCTTTGACTGGCGGCTGCGGCCGTCCGGCAGCGGCACCGAGATCTCCGTGCACGTCGAGATCCCCGACCGCGAGGCCCACCGGCTCGACGCGCAGCGCGCCATCATCCGCCAGTCCGTGGTTCAGCTCGCCGAACTCGCCGTGCGCGCATAGCTTAAGCCGATGCGGGCCTCGGCCCAGTCCGGGGACCCTGGACCCGCGCCGGCGCCTTAGCGGCCGGGCGCGGCGCAGCCGGGGCGTGCGGCTGGTGATGCCATCCGGTCCACGGCGAGACAGTAGCGATCACGAGCGATAGCACGATGGTCACCACGGCGCCGGCGGCGAAGATCGCCGAGAACCATAGCCAGAAATTTGGAGTGAGAGACAACATCGACCCCGCCTCCTTCGTGTACAGCCCTTTCCGGGGCTCCGTGCTGGCATGCCGCCAGCACCTACAGCATCCGGACTGCGGTTACTCGCCGGTAGGGCCGTAGGTCTCGCACCGGCGGGCCAATGGCCCATCGCCGCTGGCGGGGCACCGCACCGGCGCCGCGCTGATGCTCACCGACCCCCGAGCGGCTTGGTGCTGTAGCTGACGAGGAGGTTCTTCGTCTGGCTGTAATGGTCCCCGCACCCCGGCGCACAGCTGCGGTTCACCGACATCGACGGCCACCGGTTCACCTGTTTCGTCACCAGCACCAAAGACGGGCAGCTATCGCCGAGCGCAGCAGGAGGGGTGGTCCACGGACGCGGGGTGACACTGCAGTTTTCAAAGCAGGCTCTGACAGAATCGGCCTGTGGCCATCATCCGCCTCAACCCCGGG
>OBLW0100001259.1_pt1 | contig 21651 bp, 18 predicted proteins | sample 1520161 | NCBI WGS metagenome assembly OBLW01 (sample SAMEA3539309, study PRJEB22396) | soil metagenome | biome: tundra; feature: field; material: soil | place: USA | collected 2010-05 | depth 0.15 m | reverse complement strand
TGTGGCACGCGGGCAACCAGCGTCCGGAAGCCTTCGAACATATAAACCATGTAGATGGGTATGACGCAGAGCAGGTACCTGGGACTAGGCGCCCAGTACGCGCTGATTACGGCAAGGATCGCCAACAAATAAAGTTCAGTGACGCCCAAACCCGCGCGAACTCGCTTCGAGACCGCGAGGAGCGCCAGTAAGAGAGTAGCTGCCCAGAGGAAATAGCGGAAATATTGGCTCAATGGGTTGGCGAAGACATAGGAAAGGAACCCGACATACGCCGCCGCATGGCGGAAGATGTGAGGGATCGACAGGGTGAACTGATGGGCATAACTGCTGTCCCTATGCAGCAGGAAGTTATTCAGCAGCATCAGCGGGATGAACGCCGTTGCGATCGCGACAAGAAACGTGGTCAGCCGGCGTCTTCGCAAAAGTTCGGTCCCGGCAGCCGCCAGCAGGAGCGCCAGCCCGAATGGGCGGATGAGATATGCCCCCGCAATACCGAAACCGGCCAGCAATCCCCATTTCCATGGATGCGTTTCATTCAGACGCCGGTCGTAAATGTGCAGAAGCAGAAGCAGCACGAGAAAGGACACAAGCTGGTACGGCGCGTCGGAGCCGAATCCATCGAAGTTCGCAAGAAACAGCGTGGAGAAGCCCAGCGCCACGATCAGAAGCAAGGAGTAGACCGGCGGCAGCGTTCTCCGGGCATACAGATAGACTGGCCACAACGAAAGCACAAGGGAAGCCAAATTCAGCAGCTTGAATAACGTTATATTGAGCCCGAATACGGCATAGAATGGCACGAGCAGCAGTGGGTATCCGGAAGGATACGAATTAGCGCCAATTTCGGTTGTGGATTCGGGCTGAAAGACATAGCCGGTCTGCGTATAGGGCAACCCTCTCACGATATTGCGGGCATGCATCACATACATCGCCCAATCGGTTCCCTCGGCATGCATGCCAGGGGATAACTCAGCGGCCATGAAGGCGTAAAGGACGACCACAAACGCCGCCGCTAATATAGGAATCGCCAGCCGCGTTCTCATCCTTTGAGTACCCAGGGTTGGTTGCGTGGCACCGGCGCGGCCGGATCGACGGCGAGGCGCATGCATATGTTTTGCCCTTTGCAGGGCGGCTGATGTGACATGTGGACACAGGGCGAACAGGGTATTTTCACGTAGTGAATATCATCGAGACCGCTCGAGTTCGGGCGCAGCAGCGTGCGCGGATCGGTCGGCCCCCAGAACGAGACCGTCCGGCGCCCCAGCAGCCGGCTGAAGTGCAGCAGTGCCGAATCGATGCAAAGCACCTCGTCCATGGCGGCGATGATCCGCACCGATTCCCGCAAGCTCGTCTTTCCGGCGTGGTTGCGAACCACCGCGCGCCCTCGAAACCGCGCCTCCAACAGGATCGTTATCTGTTCGAGTTCCGCACGGTCGGCAGGGGCTCCCAACAGATGCAATTCCACCTTGGCCGGCCCGCATTGCGCAATCCGCCGCGCAACTATCTCTACCCACTCTTCACGGCGCAGCATCCGTTCCAGGCTCAACCCGGAACAAGCCGGCGCAATCGCCAAACGGAGCAGATCCCCTTCTAATCCGCACTCACCCAGCAGGCTCCGGAACTCCCGCTCACAAACTCCAGCCTCCACCGGTGACGCGCCGAATAGCGCGGCCAACTGATCGTAGAAATCGTAGATACCGTTGGTGATGTTGCAGAACAGCAAGTGAGTGTTGAGATAGCGCCGCCAAAAGGAGATGTTGGTGAAAAACCCTATGCGGTTTCGCGCGGCGGTCAGCAGGGCGAATACGGTCGTAAGCCGGCTGTGAATCTCCAGGTCGATCAGAGCGTCATGGCGGAAGAATTTCCGGAATGTTCGCACCGAATCGGTGGCCAGCGTCAGCAGCCCACGATCGTCGCGGATGATCACGATCTCGTCGAATATACCCAGCAGCGCCCCAAACGGCGCTATGGCCGGGGTGGTAATCAGCGTCAGCTTTTGGAGACCCGGGAGACGCCGAAGAGCCAGCAGGGCTGGATAAGCGATCACCAGACTGCCACCCCCCATCAGTTTCAGAATGGCTATTTCGCGGCACTTCGAGAGATCGTGATCGCGGCGCAGCAGCTTTCCCAGAAGAATCGTGGGGATTCTCAGGACGGCGTGAAGAAAACCTCCGAAATAATAATCGAGGAAAAGCTTGGAGCGGAGGTTCATCTCGTCACCAGTGCCGGAACGCAATCGGGTATCACGTGTTCACCGGAACCATTCTGGACCGGATGAGTACTCCGTCCAGGTAGAACACGATAGCTCTTATCGTCACGGCTCCCGGGACTGCCACCCCGCGCATCGCCTCTATTTTACACGCTCGTGATTCGATGTGCGCTTCTTGATGCAATTTACACTGTGCTAAAAACCTGCTATTCGCCCAGTGGACCGAGGCACCGCACTCGGAGCGATTGACGGGCGCTACTTCATAGCGATCAACCCGGGGCGCATCCCGGACTGTACCAAATCAGGGCGCGTCTGCTTTCTTGCGTGCCAGCAAAAAGACGTTGTCATGCAGATTGATAGAAACGTTGGCGCGTCCAAGTCGTGTGCCTGCTATTCGAGCGGCGATCCCCTTCAGTGGGCTGATGACATGGCTAAGCGTTTCCGCTACGTACTGAACGGTGAACCCTTTTCCAAGGGTTGTGGCCTCCAATATCTCAAAACCGCAGGATTCCAGCACGATGCGCAGCGACTGGGCTGAAAAGAGGTTCAGGTGCTCTGGTGGAATGACCAAGTGCCATCTCACGCCGGCCACCTTCGAAACCAAACTGCCGGAGTCGGGTGTGTTGATTGCCAGCACGCCGCCGCTCTTCAACAAGGCGGCACTTTTTGTCACATCCCGCGCTGGGTTCTCCATGTGTTCGATTACATCCCACATCGTGATGGCATCGAAGCTTGAGTCTTCGAAGTCTTGTTCCGCCAGCACTCCCGTCCGAACGTCGAATCCTCTGCTCCTGGCCGTCTGGCTGGCATGGTCGCTCACTTCGACGCCCGATACGCTCCAGCCCCGAGCGCGGGCCATTCCCATAAAGAAACCGGTGGCCGCTCCAATATCCAACAGCGTGCCCGTTCGTCCGGAGACCCGGCCAATCCGATCGAGATAGGCTGTGAATGTGGGCGCCATCGCCTGTTTATCGCGATCGTAATCCGGATAACCAAAGCCATGCCCGCCCCCCTCGAAGTAGATCCTGGAATAAATCTGGCGAGCGCCCTCAGGCATCGGCCAAACGAAGAGATGGCGGCAGGATCGGCAGCGGTAGTACATATAGCCAGACTTTGCCCAACAACTCTCGGCGGCTGCTGAACAGATAACACAAGCGGCAGTACCGTTCGACATTTCGTTAATTCCCCTAATGTTATTGCCGGATCGCCGCTTTGTGGCGCGGCAAAGATCGCTTCGGCGCCTGGCGCGCAAGCATGGAGGCTGCTACTTGTGGTTGTGACCGAATGCAAGGACTCGATCTGTCGAGTAGCCTTCCGCTACCCGCGTGCACGCTGCTCGCCCCATCTTCCTCAACTCCGGACCGCCGAACACTCCAAGGAGGGCTTTACCGACGCCCTGTTCATCGTATCACCCGGTGGCAAAACCGTGAATTCCATCGTGGATCAGTTTCACGCGCGCGGGAATGGCGCATTAGCAGGCCCGCGGGCCGCCACCGCGGGAGATCAGGCGATGCCGGAAGCTCAGAACAACCGTTTGCGGAGACGTTCAGGTCCCCTCCCACTCTACGGGCAGAGGTGCGCTCTTCAGATGTTATACTTTGCGATATACCTCATGACCACTGCCTCGAACGTCTCCGTGCTGTGCCGCCTCCTGCTACCCTGGAGCCGCTGTAAACGTGAGGTGTGATGAGCATGGAAGCGCTGACCAGCCGGGATCGCCGCATCGACCTGCTGGCGTATGCCTTGATTTCGGTGATGACCGTATTCTGGATGGTCTCCTATCAGCGCGTTCCGGAAATCAATGAAGACGCGTCGTGCTATACGGGCTTGGCCGTGTCGTTGAGCCACCTACACTACAACTTCAACTATGTCAATCACGTCAATTATCCGCCCGGGTTTCCCGCTGTTCTGCTCCTCTTATCTCACCTTTATGGCCATCAGCCCGCTGACAGCTATCCGGTCTTTATGATGGCGATCGCGGCCGCAAGCGGACTCGTGCTTCTTCTCAGTTACTGGTTGATCCGGCGGCACAATTCGAGGCTCTGGGCTCTGATCTATGTACTGCTCATTGCTTCGTCGCCGTTCGCATTCGAGTTTGCGACTCGCAGGATCGGTTCTGACATCCCTTACTGCCTCTTCAGTCTGGCCGCGCTGCTCGCATTCGAGCGATTTACGGCGGCCGGCCCCACGCGGGTCCGAATCTGGAGCGTCGTATTCGGCGCATCGTTTCTTGCCGCTCTGACCACGCGGACAATCGGCGTGTCGTTGTTTCTTGGCTTATCTATCTGGATCGCGGTGTCCTGGCTCCGCTCTCGAAAACCGCCGCAGGGCGCCTTGATCGTTATTCTGCTGTGCGGATTGCTGGAACAAGGGGCATGGTTCGCCTGGACGAAGGCGAATTACGTGCGGCCCGCGCCGGGAGAGAACACCTACGATTACAGCGACGATTTCAGGAGAATCGATCCCCACCGGCCGGATCTCGGACAAGCCGGTCTCTGGGATCTGGCAAGACGGCCGGTGTGGCGGCTGGGAGAGGAGACGGCCCACGTCACGGAGTTCTTCGCAGCCAACCGGTGGGTCAACCCAGTTCTTTACTCGCCACTGGTTGCCGTGCCGGCATTTTTGATGTTGCTAGGGTTGTTACAATCGCTCAGGCGGCGCGAGGTTGGCCTTTGCGAGTGTTATTTCCCGTTATACGTCATCATTCTCCTTGTGTGGCCTTATGATGTCGGGCCAAGGTATCTATTTCCCGTCTTGCCCCTATGTTTCACTTATCTTCGCCGGGGCTGGCGCAAATCTCTCGAAGTATCTCAGTCATCCCCCCGCACGGCCTTCTTGGGGTTAGCGGCGGGATCCGTAGTGCTGTTGGCGATGTCGCTTTATGGCTGGGCGGCACACCATGATGCCGGGATTCAGCCGCGTTTCGCTACTGCGTTCTGGGCTGTGTGCGCGGTCTTCACGCTGTGGCTTGGATTAAGGCCACGCCTGAGTCAGCCGGCGGCATCTCGAGTGATTCCGACGCCATCGCCATTCTGGAGAGTGTGCGGCCTGGCGCTTATCATCGTCATGTGTGGACTGGGGATTTCGATTCAGCCCGCCAGTGCTCGATCCAACCTGAGGATTACCGAGCCTGAGCTGCTCCATTACCCGACGGCCGAAGCGGCGCGATGGCTGAATCAGCACACGCCGAAGGATGCCGTGGTGATGTCTTTTAACCCGTGGATACTTTTCGCCATGACCGGCCGGCGCGTGGTCGCCTTTCCGCCTACGGCCCGGCCGGGCGTTATCCTGGACGTGGCTCGCAAGTACCGAGTGCAATACCTGGTTGTTCTTGACGACAGTTGGTTCGTCCCGACGCAGGAGGAACGCTTGCTCATACTCCAGAAAGCCGATCCCGCGGGATTGGAACCCGTGGCACTCGACAAAAGATTCCGGGTGTTTCGCTTCACTCGATTGGAGCAGCCAACAGCTGGTGAGTAACTACGAGTGAGACGCTCTTTCATGACTGGACTCGATAGCCCGCTGCAATAGCCATTCGCACGATGGAAGCGGCCGGACCACCATGAATATCTGGTAGGAAAACATCGATTTCGATATTCGAATCAGCAGGCCATTGATCCAGAGAAGAAGCCGTGACACGGCATTATCGCCCAGTGCCAGTGGATACGGTGCGGGAACGCCGCGCACTTCCTCGATCTCGTACCCCGCTTGTTCAAACAACTCGCGAAAGGTCGAGAATGTGAAGAGCCGTGTATGCGTGAGGTCGAGAATACCCCGGCGGCCATAATGGAACGCCCCCGCGAGCAGCATGAGGCGGGTGGCGAAAAACGCGACATTCCCCGTACTGACAATCACCCGCGTCTCCACGGCCTGTTTCCGGCAGGCCCGGAGCGCGTCGACAAAAGACTCGGGGGAATGGAGATGCTCGATGACGTCCAGCAGCAAGACGTACTCGAACGATCCCAAATCCACGGGGAATCCCGAAGTGTTCAAGTCGTGCTTGATGAAGGTATCCACCCGCGCGTCGCCTGGCGGGGCATACTGATCGACGCCGGTGATCTTACAGCCCTTCTTCCCTAGTTCATGGCTCATATAGCCCGAAGCACAACCGATATCCACCACCGAGGCGCCTGCGGGAACGCGCCGTAAGGCAAGAGTGTGAGGGCTCATGTAAGTAAGTTTTGGCTGATAATTCGCAAGCTCCCAAGGCGGTGTAAGATCGAATTTCCGTTGATATAGAATACCGAGATCCTGCGCCCACGCGAGCCACGTGGTCTTCACCACATGGAAAGCGTACTGCACCCCGTTCACCCGACGAATCTCATCGCCGTAGTAGGTAGGAATAGGCTGTTCCTTGATGCGAAGCTTCGCACGGACCAATTGGATGGCGATCTCAGTATCGAAGTGAAAATCATTCGTGTTTCGGTCAAAGGGCAGACCCTTCAACGCCTCCACAGAGTACAACCGGTAGCCCGAGTGAAACTCCGAATAGGCCGTGCCCAGTAGACGGTTCTGGATCGCGGTAAGAATCTTGTTCCCCACGTACTTGTACAGCGGCATTCCGCCTTTGAGCGCGTCGAAGCGACGCATCATCCGGGAACCAAACACAGCGTCTGCTTCACCGTTCAGCAGAGGCAGCAGCAATCGTGGCAGAACTTCGGGTTCATATTTGCCATCGCCGTGGACCAGCGCAACCACATCGAAGTCTCGCCGGATTGCATAGTGAAATCCAATTTTCTGGTTCCCACCGTACCCCTGGCTCACCGGATTGTGGAGTACGGTTACGGGGAACGGCGAGTGCTTGCACCCACGCGCCTTCTCAAAGGTCTGGTCATGGGAAGAATCGTCTATGATCAGAACCTCTGTGTCGTGCTCCAGCAATGCCGATGGAATGCGCCGAAGCACCTGTTCTATCGTTCGCTCCGCATTATAAGCGACGATAAAAATGAGTACCCGCTTCTTCTCCGTCCTGTTTTGCATGGTCTGAGGCTTACCGACAGCCTCAGTATAGCCGAGACACCTCCACTCGGAGCGGCACCGACGCACCGCGCTGTGCAGTCCGGATGGCCTTGTCAGCATCCTGGCATTGGGAGAGACGGGTCAGGCTGATGAATAGCGCGAATTGCGCGATTTCCGGCTCTCACATTTGCTCAGCAGGCAGGCTAACCCGCTTTGCCGCGGTCACGTTGAACGTCCAGTGTGAAAGGTGTTGGTGATGACTCGGGTGGTCCCGATCAGGGCCCGGGCGGGCCAGGTTATCGCCGCAGCAACCAGCGGACGGCCTTGGGGACATCGTTAGCAACATAATCCGGGGCGACAAAAGCCGGATCGCGCTCCAGTGCGGCTCCATAGCCTGTCCGCACGAGGATGGTGTGCGTGCCGGCCCGCCGGCCGCATCCGATATCGGACGCCTTGTCCCCCACCAGGAAGGACGCCGCCAGGTCGATCTGGAACTCGGCCGCCGCTTCAAGCACCATTCCGGGTTCCGGCTTTCGGCGGAGCGATGGAACGCCGGGCGCGTCGGGGCAGAAGTAGGATGCGTCAATCCGGCCGGCGCCGATCTGGCGCAGAAGCTCCTGTTGCACGGCGGCGTACTGCGCCTCGGTAAACAGGCCTCTGCCGATGCCGCTTTGATTGCTGACGATGATTGCGAGGTACCCGGCGCTCTTCAGTTCCCCGATCGCTTCCGGCACGCCGGAAATGACCTTTACCTTGGCGGGATCGCAGCAGTATTCCACTTCCTCCATCAGCGTCCCGTCGCGATCGAAGAACACCGCCCTGCGCCGGCTCATGATCGGGCGATGCTGGCCGCCAATTCGGCCGCGGTTACGGTCGCGGTTCCCAGTTTGCCCACGACGATGGCACTGGCGTGATTGGCCAGCTCGGCCGCTTCGCCGGGCGTGGCGCCAGCGGCCAGCGCCAGCGCCAGCACGGAAATCGCCGTGTCGCCAGCGCCGGAAACGTCAAAGACATCCTTGGCGTAGGCCGGAAGGTGACGCAGCGGCGCCTGGTCTTCGAGCAGCAGCATTCCCTGCGCGCCCAGCGTGATCAGCAGGCTCTTGGGCCGCCACAGCGCATACAGACGCCGCGCGGCCTCGAGCAACGGTCGATCCTCGAGCGGCGGGTCGACCGGCGCGCTGGGCGCAATACCAGCTTCCAGAAACGCTTCCCGGCGGTTGGGTTTGATGACGGTGGCATCCCGCCAGACGAGCGAGGTGTGGGGATGCGGATCGACCGCCAGGATTTTGCCCGCCGCGCGCACCTTGCGGCCGATGCGGTCGGCGAGCGGCTGCGTCAGGAATCCCTTGCCATAATCCGCCACGATGACGGCATCCACGGCGTCGATCGCCTGCTCCAGCAGTGCAAAGACGAATTCGGTCTGCGTTTCGGTGAGCGTCGCATGCCGCTCACGGTCCACGCGCACCACCTGCTGATGGCGGGCGATGATACGCGTCTTCACCGTGGTGGAAAACGATGGGTCGCACAGCACACCGGTGGTATCGATGCCCGCGGCACCGAGCAACTCGATCAGCCGGGCGCCCTGCGGATCGGCGCCGGCGATTCCCGCCACCCGCACCGCCGCGCCGAGCTCGCGGACGTTGCGCGCGGCATTGGCGGCGCCGCCCGGATAATACGATTCGGAGGTCACCTCGACCACCGGCACCGGCGCCTCGGGCGAAATGCGCGACACTCTGCCCCAGATGAATTCGTCCAGCATGAGGTCGCCGGCTACCAGAATGCGGCCGGCGCCAAAACGTTCGATGAGCTGGTTCAGTCGCGGGTTATCCATTGGCCTCACTCGCAAACTGCCGAATCTCCGCAGCTACCGACGCGGTTTCCTCCGCCGTCAGCTCCGGGAAGACCGGCAGGCTCAGAATATCTCCGGCGGCCTCCTCGGCCACCGGTAGCCCCGGATGGGGTCCGAACTGGCGGAAGCATTCCTGCGCGTGCAACGGAACCGGGTAATAGATCTCGGAAGCAATCCCGCGTTCCGCCAGGCGACGGCGTAGAGCGTCGCGCGGCGATTCCCGGTGACGCCAGGCGGGCCCGCGCCGTACGCGTATCGTGTATTGGTTGGCAATGTAGGTGCGATCCGGATGAGTCACCGGAAGCGAAATCGCGATGGCGGCGCCGGCTGCCATTCCGGCCAACGCCAGCGTGTATTCGGACGCGTGCTGCTGGCGTCGCGCGGTGTAGTCCGGCAGATGGGGAAGCTTGACTGCCAGCAGCGCGGCCTGTAGCGCGTCCAACCGGAAGTTGCCGCCCACTACCCCGTGCATGTACTTCGGATGCTGCCCGTGATTGCGCAGCCGCCGCGCTTTCTCGGCCAGCGACGGGTTGTTCGTCACCACCAGCCCGGCATCGCCGAGCGCGCCCAGGTTTTTCGAAGGGAAGAAGCTGACGGCGCCGAATTCACCGATGGAGCCCACCGGCCGGCCGCGGTATTCGGCGCCAAACGCTTGCGCCGCATCTTCGATGACGGCTAAATTGTGCCGCCGGGCTACTTCCAGAATGTCATCCAGATCCGCCGGTTGCCCGAACAGGTGCACGGGAATAATCGCCTTGGTGCGCGGCGTGATGCGGCGCTCGATTCCGGCCGGATCCAGATTGAAACACTCGGCGCACGAATCCACGAATACGGGAGCCGCGCCCACCCGCGCCACGCAGCCGGCCGTGGCGAAAAATGTGAACGCCGGGCAGATCACCTCGTCGCCCGGCCCTATGCCGAGCGCCATCAGGGCGACCAGGATTGCGTCGGTGCCGGAGGATACGCCAATGCCGAACCGCGCGCCCGTCACCGCCGCGGCCGCGGTTTCGAACTGCTCCACTTCGGGACCGAGAATGAACTGGCCGGAGCGCAGGACGCGCTCGAAAGCCGCGGATAACTCAGCCTCCAGCGGCAGGTTTTGGCGCCGCACATCGAGCAACGGTACGCGCATGAAAACACATGATAGCAGTGAGGCGGACAGTGGCTGGAGAAGTTGGTGGCGGCTTGCCGGTTCGCAGGCCGGGGGCCTGCGCCACTGATCAACCGTCGCCGCGCGCGATCGGCATGCGCCAGCCGGTTCCGAAAGCCCGCGAAGTTACCTTCAGCACGGGCGCAGCCTGTTTCCGCTTAAACTCGGCGTTGCGCACCAGCCGCAGGACGCGCTCGACGTCGGCTTCCGCAAAACCTGTGGCCACGATTTCTTCCGCGGACTGCGATTGCTCGACATGCAGCTCGAGGATCTGATCGAGCAGCTCGTAGGGCGGCAGCGAGTCCTGGTCGGTTTGATCGGGCCGCAACTCGGCCGAGGGCGGCTTGGTGAGAATATTGTCGGGAATGTCGTGTTGGCGCCGATTGCGCCAGCGTGCGACACGATAGACCATCATTTTGGGAAGATCCGCGATCACGGCCAAGCCGCCATCCATGTCGCCGTACAGCGTGCAGTAGCCTACCGCCAATTCCGATTTATTGCCGGTGGTGAGCAGCAGGGATCCGAACTTATTGGAGAGCGCCATCAGCAGGTTGCCGCGGATGCGCGATTGAATGTTCTCCTCGGTGACGTCGCGGGGCAGACCGCAAAAGGGCTCGGCGAGCACGGCATCGTAGGTTTGCATGATGCCGGTGATCGGCAATGTCATGGTGCGAATGCCCAGGTTACCCGCCAGTTCGAGCGAGTCGTCGACACTGCCCCGGCTCGAGTAGACGGATGGCATCAGCACGCCGAGCACGTTCGCCGGCCCGAGGGCTTGGCTCGCGATCGCCGCCGTGAGAGCGGAATCGATGCCGCCGGACAGGCCGACCAGCGCGCGAGCGAAATGGGTTTTGCGGGCGTAATCTCGCACGCCCATCACCAGCGCATTCCAGATCTCCGCCTCGGTGGTGAAATCGTCTTCGGCGATGGAGCCCGCGCCGAGGTCCAGATCCACCACCACCAGATCCTCTTCGAATCCTCTGGCGCGCGCGAACATGCGGCCGGCGCCATCGAAAGCGCAACTGCGGCCGTCGAAGAGGAGGTCGTCGTTGCCACCAACCTGGTTTACCGCTACCAGCGGCAGGCTGTGCCGCCGCGCCATGTGGCTGAGCATGTCCTCGCGGAGGAGTTGCTTACCCACCCAGAACGGCGAGGCCGAAAGATTCAGGATGGCTTGCGCGCCCGCAGCTACCAGCGTCTCGATGGGGTCCCGCTGATAGCGGCGGCGCTGCCAGAAATTGCGATCGTTCCAAACGTCTTCACAGATGCTGATGCCGAGGCGGCGGCCATGCCAATCGAGAACCTGCGGGCCGGCCGCCGGTTCGAAGTACCGGTCTTCGTCAAAGACGTCGTAAGTGGGCAGCAAGGTCTTGTGGAAGGCCGGCCCGACCCGGCCGTCCTCCAGCAGCACCGCGCTGTTGAACAGCGGGCGGCCGCTATCGGCGTCGTTGGGCGTGGCAACTCCCACCAGCACGGCTGGGCCGCCGGCCGTGGCGCCGGCTATTTGAGCCAGCATCTCGCGGCCGTGGCGCACGAAACCGGCGCTCAACAGCAAGTCGCGCGGCAGGTATCCCATCAGCGCCAGCTCGGTCGAAACCACCAGGTCGGCGTTCAGCTTCCGGGCGCGGGTAGCGCCTTCGATAATGCGCTGGGCATTGCCGGCCAGGTCACCGGGGGTTGTGTTGATCTGGAGCAGCGCAATTCGCAAGGGGACAACCGCCAATTCCGATTATCGCAGGTAGCGCCCCAACCTTTGCTAGACTCTGTATTCTCGATGAAGCTCTCGATCCTGATGCCGGTCTACAACGAGCGCACCATGGTGGAACGCTGCGTTTCTCAAGTGCTGGCTGCGCCGATCCCGGAGAACATGGAGCGCGAGTTGGTGATTGTGGACGACTGTTCGACCGACGGCACCTACGCCATCCTGGAGCGGTTGGCCGGCGAGTTCCCCCAGATCCAGCTCTACCGGCACGAGCGCAATGGCGGCAAAGGCGCGGCCGTGCGCACGGCGATCGGGAAAGCCAGCGGAGACTTTGCCATCATTCAGGATGCGGACCTGGAATACGATCCGTCCGAATATCCGCGCCTGCTGCGTCCGCTGCTGGACGGCCGCGCCGACGCGGTTTTTGGCTCGCGTTACATGGCCGGCGAGCAGAGCCGGGTCTTGCCGTTCTGGCACTCGATGATCAACCAGGGACTCACGCTGATTTCCAACATGTTCTGCAATTTGAACCTGACGGACATGGAGACCTGCTACAAAGTCTTTCGCACCGATCTGCTGAAGAGCATTCCCATCCGCTCGGACCGCTTCGGTTTTGAGCCGGAAATCGTAATGAAGTGCGCCAAGCGAAAGCTGCGCATTTATGAAGTCCCAATCAGCTATCACGGCCGGACTTACGAGGAGGGCAAGAAGATCGGCTGGAAAGACGGCCTCAAAGCGCTGGGCGTGATCCTGAGATTCTGGTTGATCGACGACCTGTATGCGGCGCCTTACGGGCGGGGCGTGCTCAACAATCTCACCGGCACGCCGCAATATCTCGCCTGGCTGGCGCGCAAATTGCGGCCGCACGTGGGCGATACGGTGCTCGAAATCGGCGCTGGCATCGGCAATATCACGGGCCGTTTGATGGGACGCCGCACGCTTTACGTGGCTGCCGAAAAAGACGCCTTGCATCTACATGCACTCAATAACCGGTTCTTGCGTACGCCGCACGTGATGGTGCAGCGTTTCGATCCGGAGCAGCCGGACTCGCTCGCCAACCTGGATACCAGTTTCGATACGGTTCTGTGTCTCAACGTGCTCGAATACCTGGAGCATCCCGGTGTGTTGCTCGACTTCCTGCGCGGCCTGCTTAAGGACGGTGGCACACTGCTGGTGCTGGTGCCCAATGGTGTGCGTCTTTTTGGAAGCCTGGACGTCAGGCTTGGACATCGGCGCCGCTATAACAAGGCGGAGTTGGCGCGCCTGCTTGAAGCCCACGGCTTTTCGCTGGACCGGGCGTACCAGCTCAACAAGGCGGGCACACTGCCCTGGTGGATTTACAGCCGCATCCTGGGCGCACAGAGAATCAGCAAACTGGTGCTTAAGGTTTTCGACAAGACCGTCTGGGTCTGGAGCCGGTTGGATGCTTTCATGCCCTGGCCGGGATTGTCCCTCATCGCGGTAGCACGCAAACAGGATCGCGCTGGCTGAGGAGGGGCGGGACAGACCGCTCTGTCAGCCATCTATACTGTTAGTGAGCCATGCCCATTTCCCGCCGCCATTTTCTTTGCGGCAGCCTCGCGCTGCCCGCCTTCGCCGCCAAAAAGGTCGTCGAGGCGCCACCCAACATCCTGCTGTTGGTAGCGGATGACCTGCCCTCCTGGATGGTGGGCGCGTACGGCAACAAGGAAGTGAAGACGCCGAACCTGAACCGGCTGGGACAAATGGGAACCCATTTCCTGAACCACTTCACCCCAGTGCCCGCCGCCGCACCCGGTTTCGCCACTCTGATGACGGGACGCACGCCGATGCAAGTCGGGGATGCGGGTGCGATTTCCGCCGCCGATATCACGATCGAAAAGGTGCTGGCCACGGCCGGCTACGCATGCCACACTGTCGAACCGGAGGGCGCGCCGGCGCTGATCGATCAGGCGAAAGATGGCGCACCGTTCTTTCTCACCGTTCGCTATTCCGCTCTCGAGCTTCCGTACGGAAACATTCCATCGAAGTATCTGGATTTATACGGCACCGAGAAGTTCGAGAATTACAGCGTGGAGCTTGCCGCCGCCAATGCGCGCAGCGGCAAGGAACTTTTGTCGAATCGCGTGGCGAACCTGCGGAAGGTGGCTGCCGCCATCTCCATGATGGATGACAACGTGGGCGCGATGACTACCAGGATCTCTCATAAGCAATTGCTGGATCGTACGCTGGTTGTGTTCACCGCTACCTGCGGCGCGCTGCTCGGCCGCCACGGCTTATGGGCCGCCGGCGACGCTTCCGAGCCGGTCAACATGTACGACGAATCAGTCGCCGTGCCGATGCTTTGGTGCTGGCCGGGCCGCGTGCCGGCGCAGGAAGTGCGGATGGAGCCGGTGAGCACCTATGACTTGCTGCCCACCCTCTGCGATTTGGTTTCGGCCGCGGTTCCCAGCCGCAACCTATGCGGCCGCAGCTACCTGCCGCTCGCCACCGGCAGACACCTGCCCAAAAAGCAGCCCTGGCGCGATACTGTATTCGGCCAGTATCGCAATACCGCGATGGCGCGCACGCAGCGGTACAAGCTGGTTCTGCGCGATGACGGCAAGGGCGCGAGCGAGCTGTACGACCTGCCCGCCGATCCCGCCGAGCGCGCCAACCAGGCGGACAACGAGCAATACATCAGCGTGAAGACCACGCTCACCGGCGAGCTCGCCCAGTGGAAGCAGAAATACGCTAAGTAGGTGTCCCAAAAGATGTGCTTGACGGCGCGAAACCGCGACCGGCAGAATAAGATCATGGAACGCGACCGGGTCATCGCCGCTCTGAAGGCGCATGAAGCGGAATTGCGCGCGGCGGGTGTGATGGGCGTCTCCCTGTTTGGCTCGGTGGCGCGGCGCGAGAATCCAGCTCACGATGTCGATGTGGCTGTGCGCTTGGGCGAGAGCTTCTCCCAGCCCGGCCTCGACTACTTCCGCCGCATAGAGGACCTCGAGCACCGGCTGTCGGCAATCCTCGCCTGCAAGGTGGATGTAGTCGAAGAGCCGGTGCGCAAAGAGCGCCTGCAAAAAGAGATCGACAGGGATCGCGCTCTTGCCTTCTGAAAAACCTCTGCGACGTTTGCAGGACATCGTCGACAACGTGCAGGCCATCCAGCGCTACATCGCGGGCATGGAGTTGGCCTCGTTTGAAGAGGACGCGCGCACCAACGACGCCGTGGAGCGCTGCCTGGAGCGAATCAGCGAAGCCGCGGCGAAGCTTGGAAACATCGCGCCAACCCTCATGCCAGATCAGCCATGGCAGCAGATCCGAGGGCTCGGCAACCGCTTGCGCCATGAATACGACGCGATCCGGGCGGACCGGCTCTGGGATATCGTGCGGATTGATCTTCCGGTGCTTGCGAGCGCCTGTGAGAGCGCGCTGAGGCATTTGCGCGAGCAGCAGCCTGAATAAACCTCACGCGCCGCGGCCACTTGGCCTTGAATATGTTCCGTTCTGGCCGGTTCCGTCAGCCCAGCGCCGCCTTCAGCGTCACCGCGTGCTGCGACGGCGGCTCGGACGGCAGGGTCACGCGCAGGCCGGCTTCGGTCTGCGACCATTCGAGCTTGCCGTTGTAGCCCAGCAGCTCCACGTTCGCGATCCTCCCCGGTGCCTGCGGGCTGGCGGAGCCGAGCGGCTTGATGAGCGCGCTTCCCGCCGGCCAGCCCATCAGAAATGCGTAAAGTGTGTTTCGCTTGGTGGTGAAGCGCACGTCCTCGGCGGTGAGGGCTTTGCGCGCCGATTCGTTGAAGGCGCCTTTCTTTTCCACTTGCGTCCCCGGTCCTTCGCCAAAGATCTTCCAGGGGCGCGTGCCGTAGATGCCCTCGCTGTTCACCGCCATCCAATCGGTGATCGCGGCGACGATCTTCAACTCTTCCGCGTCCGGCGCACCGCTGTTGGGAAGCGGAAAGTTCAGCAGCAGATTGCCGTTGCGGCTCACGATATCCACCAGCAGATCGATTACCGTCTTGGGCGTCTTGTACGTTGCGCCGCGCTGGTAGTGCCAGTTGCCGACGCAGGTATCGGTTTGCCACGGGTTGGGCAAAATGTGGTCGGGCACGCCGCGCTCCACGTCGAGCAAGCAGGTTCCGGTCTCGCAGTCCTCCGGCCGCTTGCTGGTGTAGACCGCCTCCGCGACGCCGCCGTGCCGTGCAGCGCTGAGGTTATAGAGGTTCGCCACCTGGCTCAGTCCGTAGTCTTCGAACGGCAGCAGACCATCGGTGTACAACAGGTCGGGCTGATATTGGTCGACCAGGTCCTTGATGCGGTCAAACCAGTGGTGCTTCCAGGAATCCGGGATGCCATTGTCGTTCCACTCGACGTTCGGTCCCGCGAATCGCGCGCTGGCGGCATCATGGTACAGATCGGCATTCAGTGGATCGGCGCCATCGTACGGCACGCCGGCCAGCGGGCCCTGCTTGTCGCTGGCATGGCTCACCGCAAACCACTTGTAGCTGATCCACAGGTGGTCGCTCACGCCGAACTTGAGGCCTTGCTTGAGTGCGGCCTGGCGGAATAGCCCCACGATGTCCTTCCTGGGTCCCATGTTCACCGAGTTCCAGCGCGTGTGTTTCGAGTTCCACAGGTCGAAGTTGTCATGGTGCACGCCCATGCTGACGAAATACTTGGCGCCGGCTTTCTTGTAAAGCTCCACCAGACGATCGGGGTCGAACCGATCGCCCTTCCAGGTCGGAATGATATCTTTGAAGCCGAACTTGCTGGGATGTCCATAATGCTCCAGGTGGTATTTGTACTGCGGGCTGCCTTCGATGTACATGCCGCGAGCGTACCAATCCCCATCCTCGGCAGCCGATTGCGGCCCCCAATGCGCCCAGATTCCGAACTTGGCGTCGCGGAACCATTCCGGCACGCGGTAGGCCGCGAGCGATTCGCGCGTTCCCGCGAATGGACCTTTGGCGATCTCGAGAGCGGCTGGCGCGTCGGCGCGAAGGCGGGCAAGAGGCGCAGCCGCGATCAGGCCGAGCGCATTTCGTCTGGTAAGCTTCATGGCTTCCTTTCGGGTGAGCCGGGAGTGGCTCGCCGCGGCTCACCGCCCAGTCTATCCGGTTTCACGAGAGGGCGGCACTATTCACTTCATGCGCGCCAAGAAAAGCCGAGACGACTCTCGGCTCTGCAGACTCGACAGTCTGCGCCACGACCTTAACTCCGGCGTCCCATTCGCAGAAATCGCTGCTTTCCCCAAGGCAATGGGACGGGCGATTCCCACACGAAGCCCATATCATCGGGTGCGCTCTCCGCTCCACCCAAGAGATAGGCCGCAGGCGCCAGCGCCTTCAGGCTGGGCGAGAGATCGCTATAGCTTACGGCGCGTGAGACGGCCAGATCGAACTCGTCATTCTTTTCATTTACCTGCCCGGCCACCTGCTCGGCACGCCGCGCCAGCACGCGCATGTTCGTGAGATCGCGCGCTGCTTCCTTCAAGAACACTGCCTTGCGTTGGTGCGATTCAATCAGCGTGACTGCGCAATCCGGTCGATAGACCGCGACCGGCAAACCTGGAAACCCCGCGCCCGAGCCCACATCGACGATTCGTAGCGGACCGGCGGGCAGGCGCGCCGCCAGGAAGAGTGACTCGCCATAGTGACGTTCGATGACCTCAGGCAGGTCTCGGATGGTGGTGAGATTAAGCGTGCGGTTCCAGAGAACCAGCAGGTTGTAATGGGATTCCAGCGCCGCGGCCTGCTCGTCTGTCAGCTCCGCGATTCCGCGCAGGCGGTCGCGGAGCAGGTCACGAAACACGGCTGAGACCCAGATAGACATCGAGGACGGCCACCGCGGCGGGCGTGACGCCGGGGATGCGAGCGGCCTGACCGAGGGTGGCGGGACGGACCCGGTTGAGCTTGTCGCGAACCTCGCGGGACAAACCCGGGATGCCATCGAAGGTGAAGTCAGGCGGGATGGGGCGGCGCTCGGCGGCCTTCAGGCGCTCCATCTGGCGTTCCTGCTGACCGATGTAGCCGCTGTACTTGGTTTCGGTTTCGACGGTGGTCAGCATCGCGGGTATGGGTTCCTCTCCCAGCACCTCGCGAATCCAGCTTGAGATTTCCGCAATCCGCGCTTCGGGACGCTTCAGCCACTGCCCGTTGCGGTGGCTCTCCAGCGCCTTTTTCAGCAGATCGTACTGCCGCTGCTTGCGCTCAAAGGCGTCCCAGCGCGCATCCGTCACCAGCCCCGCGCGCCGGCCCATCGGCGTCAGGCGGGCGTCGGCGTTGTCGATGCGAAGGTGAAGGCGAAACTCGGCGCGTGAGGTGAACATGCGGTACGGCTCGTCGGCGCCCTTGGTGATGAGGTCGTCGATGAGAATTCCGGTATAGCCTTCGGAGCGGCCGACAATCACCGGTTCGCGCCCGCTGAGTTTCGACGCCGCGTTTATGCCGGCGATGATGCCCTGGCATGCCGCCTCCTCGTAGCCCGAAGTTCCGTTGATCTGGCCCGCCAGGTAAAGGCCGGCGATGGATTTCACTTCGAGCGTGTGCGCCAACTGGCGCGGGTCGATGGCGTCATATTCGATTGCGTAGCCGGGCCGGATCATTTCCGCGCGCTCCAAGCCGGGAATCGATGCGACCATGGCAACCTGCACGTCGATGGGCATGCTGGTGGACATGCCATTCACGTAGACCTCGTTGGTGTCGAGGCCCTCCGGCTCGAGAAAGATCTGGTGACGCCGCTTGTCCGGGAATTTGACGATCTTATCTTCGATGGAAGGGCAATATCGCGGACCGACTCCCTCAATCTGGCCGCTGTAGAGCGGGGAGCGCGGAATGGCCTCGCGGAGAATGCGGTGCGTCTCTTCGGTGGTGTAGCCGATGTGGCACTGGATTTGCGCGCGGTCGATGCGCTCGGTCATAAACGAAAACGGTGTAGGTTCGGCATCGCCCGGCTGGGGCTCGAACTGCGACCAGTCGATGGTGCGGCCATCCAGGCGGGGCGGAGTGCCGGTCTTGAGGCGAGTCCAATTCAGGCCCAGCGTGCGCAACTGTTCGCCCAACAACTGCGAGGGCGCTTCGCCGTTGCGTCCGCAACTGTAGCGTGCTTCGCCCACGTGTGCCAGGCCATTCAGGAATGTCCCGGTGGTGACGATCACGGCGCCCGAATCGAGCGTGCGGCCATCGCGCAACGTGACGCCGGTGGCGCGGCCCGCGTCGATTTTCAGAGCGGCCACCTCGGCTTGTTTGATGCGGATATTCGGTTCCTGCTCGAGGACCTCGCGCATGCGAGCCCGATACAACTTTTTGTCCATTTGAGCGCGGGGCGACCAAACGGCGGGTCCGCGGCTGGTGTTGAGCAGCCGGAACTGGATGCCCACCGCGTCGGCCACTTCCCCCATCACCCCACCCAGCGCGTCGACTTCGCGCACCAGGTGACCCTTGGCGATGCCGCCGATGGCGGGGTTGCAGGACATCTGCGCGATCAGGTCCAGGTTCATGGTGACGATGGCCGTCTTCAGACCCATTCGCGCGGCGGCGCGGGCGGCTTCACACCCGGCGTGACCGGCGCCGATGACAACGACGTCGTAGCGTTCGCGCATTGATACCATTCTAATGGTGCAACCAAGATGAGAGTTCTCGTGATCGGCAGTGGAGGCAGGGAGCATGCGCTGGTGTGGAAGCTGGCGCAATCGCCGGGGACGGATGTGTTCGCGGCGCCGGGCAATCCGGGCATGGCAGGCATCGCCACGTGTCTGCAACTGAAAGGCGCCGGCGTAGCGCAGTTGCTCGCGGCGGCGGAAACGATTGATGCGGATTTAACGGTGGTCGGACCGGAAGTTCCGCTGGTGGCCGGTGTGGTGGATGCGTTCCGCGCGGCCGGCCGGCGCATCGTGGGACCGAACCGGGAAGCGGCGCAACTGGAAGGCAGCAAGGTCTTCTCCAAGAACTTCCTTGTGCAACGAAACATCCCCACGGCCGCGTTCGTGACCGTCGAAAACGAAACGGATGCGCGCAAAGCGCTCGGCCGCTTCGGATTCCCGGTGGTGTTGAAGGCCGATGGTCTGGCGGCGGGTAAAGGCGTGGTGGTGGCCGAGGACCGCGCGCAGGCCGAAGAGGCACTCGGCACGCTGCGCGGCCGCCTGGTGATCGAAGAATTCCTGCGCGGCGAGGAAGTGAGTTTCATCGCCCTGTGCGACGGGCGCGATGTGGTGCCGCTGGCCGCCACGCAGGACCACAAAGCGGTGTTCGATGGCGACCGCGGACCGAACACAGGCGGAATGGGCGCGTATTGCGACGCCGCCATTCTCAGCAACCGCCAGGCGGAGGATATTCTCAACCACGTGATTTATCCGACCGTGGAAGCCACCGGCTTCACCGGGTTTCTCTACGCCGGCATGATGATGACCGTGGACGGGCCGAAAGTTCTCGAGTTCAACGTGCGCTTGGGCGATCCGGAAACGCAGCCGCTGATGCACCGCATGAGTTGCGACTTTCTCCCCGCGCTGATGGCTGCGGCGGAAGGCCGCTTGGGCGGCACGCGTCTCGAATGGCGCACGGGCCCGAGCGTCTGCGTGGTGATGGCATCGGCCGGCTATCCCGGCAGTTACGATACCGGGAAAGCCATCGGCGGAATCGCAGACGCAGAGGCGCTTGGCGCCGTAGTGTTCCACGCCGGAACGCGCCTGGGCGCGCACGGTCTCGAGACCGCCGGCGGGCGTGTGCTGGGTGTTACCGCCAGCGGAGACAATCTCGCGGCGGCCATCGGCGGCGCGTACCAGGGAGTGGAAGCGATCCACTTCGACGGCGCGCACTTCCGCGGGGACATTGGCCGCAAAGGGCTGGAACGGTACAAGGACTCGATACAGTCTTGATCTGCCAAAACACGGCTTGCCACCGCGCTCGCTTAGGTGGAGACGTCGGCAGGATGCAGAACTTCGATGCCGGCGTAGCGGGAAAACCCGGTTCTGTCGAAGGTGAGAATGGTGGTGAGGCCGTGCACCAGCATGGCGGCGACCAGCCGTGCATCGTGTGCAGGCTTCCCGGCAACCCGATATTGAATGACAAGGCTCTCCCAGACCGGATAAATCGCCGGGGGATCGGGCAACAGAGGAAACATGCTCTTCAGGCGCATCAGTTCGGCCGCCGCTTCCGTCGTCGACAACCCCAAGCCGTTTTGGGAAGCCGGCCGCGTGGCCACCACCCACAACTCGAACAGGTTTTGAGGAACGATGTGAAGCTCGCCGCCGCGCGCGGTCAGGGCTTTGATCGCGACGCGGGCCGTTTCGCGCTGCGGATGCGACGGCTGCAAGGTCCGAAGCAGCGTGTTGGTATCGGTGAGCACGCGGCTAGATCAGGTCCGGATAGATGCTCTCTCGGCTCATAGCCTCGTCGGAGAGAACCGGGGTGTTGGGATCATGGCTGTCAACCCAAGCATCGAATTGCCGCGCCCACTCCTGGGGATTTGTTTTCTGCAGGTGGGCGATGGAAACCGGCTGGACCTGCTGATCGGCCACTTCCAACATCCACTGCTCAAGAGTCAACCCGCGGGCCTGCGCTTCGGCCCTGAACGCAGCTTCCTTTTCTGGCGGGAGATTGAGTGTGACGGTCATAATTGCAGCCCCTGCCTCTTCAGGTTAGCGCAATCGCTCAACATTAGAATACCTGGGCGACCATCAGGGCCATCGGCGGCGCGTACCAGGGAGTAGAAGCCATCCACTTCGACGGCGCGCACTTCCGCCGCGACATTGGCCGCAAGGGGCTGGAACGGTACAATGAAGGGAACGTGGGGACGTAGCTCAGATGGATAGAGCGGTCGCCTCC
>OBLW0100001258.1_pt1 | contig 21659 bp, 21 predicted proteins | sample 1520161 | NCBI WGS metagenome assembly OBLW01 (sample SAMEA3539309, study PRJEB22396) | soil metagenome | biome: tundra; feature: field; material: soil | place: USA | collected 2010-05 | depth 0.15 m | reverse complement strand
GAGAGCAAAGCCAGGGCATACTCCCGGAATTGTCAAACTTCTACTGCCTCCCCGGCAGAGCCGGGGGGTCTCCCGATCGGACTAGGCTTCGAAATCCAGTTCGACGGGGTCGATCAGCGGGACCAGCCACTTGAGCAGCGCCTGGTGCATGGGGTGGGTTGTGTAAGCGTCTGCCGCGCCCTTGTCGGTGAAGGTCATGAGCCCTGCGAAGGTATAACCCTGACCACGCGGAGAGAGATTCGGCCCGACGTGCACATCGATCAGTCCTACGATGTGGTCGCGGAAAGAAACGATGTCGTGCGCAGCGCGAGCTTTGTCGGCCTCGGTGGCCTGCGCCTTCCAGCGAAATCCGAAGATGTGAATGAACATGGGCTCCTCCGGAGCAGTGGACAGTGAACAGTGTGCAGCGAACAGTGCCAGCTAACTACTTTGCCATGGCGAAGGCGCGGCCGGCCTCGAGTAGCTTCGCAACTGCTTCTCTTGAAGTGGACTCGGTGTAGATGCGCATCAGCGGCTCGGTGCCGCTGGCGCGGAAAAGAATCCACGTTTCGGCGGCATTGGGTTTGGTTTTGGCTTCGGGATTGTCGAGATAAAACTTCACGCCGTCGAGGTTTTCCTGGCGCAGAATCGGCATTCCTGCGATCACCGGGTCGCCAGGCTTGAGCGCCTTGGCTCGCGCGATGGCGGCGTTCTTGATGTCGTCGGGTAGTGCCAAGTCGATGCGGCCATATTGGTGCTCGCCGTATTCTGCTTGCAGGTCGGCGACGAGCTGGCCCAGCGTCTTGCCTTCCTGCGCCATCACATTCGCGAGAAGCAAAGCGTTGAGCAGGCCGTCGCGTTCGGGAAGGTGGCGCTGAAAGCCGATGCCGCCTGATTCTTCGCCGCCCATGACGATCTCGCGCTCCAGCATGTAATCGCAGACGAACTTGAAGCCGATGCCGTGCTCGATGAGCTCGCGGCCATGTTTCTTGCAGATGCGGTCGAGCATCTTGGTGGTATTGAAGGCGCGCGTGACGGCGCCGGGCCAGCCTTTGCGGCGCAGGACCCATGACAGAAGAACAGAAAAGATCTTGTGCGGATCGACGAAGTTGCCGTTCTCGTCGGTGGCGCCGATGCGGTCGGCATCGCCGTCGGTGCAGAGCCCCGCGTCGCACTTGTTCGCGACGACTGCCTCTCCCAACGCGCAGATGTGCGGTTCAATCGGCTCGGGATTGATGCCGGGAAAGAGCGGATCGACGTTGCCGCGAATCTGAATGTGATCGACGCCGATGCGTGTGAAGATATCGGAGATGAGAGTGCCGCCGGCGCCGTACATGGAGTCAATGGCGAATTTCATGCCGGAGTGGGAGATGAGATCGAGGTCAGCGAAGCTCTCGATGGCTTGCAGATAGGGCGGCAGAAAGTCGATTTCCGTGATCGGCGCCGGCTGCGCGGGCCGCGCGACGGGCTTGCCCAGGTAAGTTTCGATGGCGGCGATGATGGACGGTTTACCCGAGCCGCCGTACCATGCTTTGTACTTCACGCCGTTCCACTGCGCTGGATTGTGCGACGAAGTGATCATGATGCCGCCCGCGGCGCCGCGCTCGCGTACGCCGTAGCTCAAGGCAGGAGTCGGCGTAATGTCATTGGCGAGGGCGACGGGAATGCCGGTGGCGGCGACAACTTCGGCGCAGGTGCGCGCGAAGGCTTTCGAGCCGAAGCGGGTGTCATGGCCGATGCACATGCCCTTCGCAGGATCCTCATGCGCTGAACCGAGTTGGGCGTGCACATAGGCGGCAATGGCCTCGGCTGCGGTGCGAACGTTGGCAAAGGTGAAGTCGTCGGCGATGACACCGCGCCAGCCGTCGGTGCCAAACTTGATTTGTGGATGGGGCATGTCGGATGGAACGCTCCCTTGCAAGAGTCTATCGAATCAAATTGAGCGGTCATTTGCGACGCGCAGCGATTCAATGCCGCTTCACTCGTTGCGCGATTGTTTGATCGTCCGCTTGCGTGGGGGCACATAGTGGAAGCGAATCAAGTAGATATTGTCGCCTGTTCCGTGTTTCGCCACCTTAAGCAAATCCAACACGCCGGCAAATCCGGATTCCCGCGCTAGTTGCGGAGTGATGTCAGGGAAGCCGATGGGCTCAATCGAATCCACTTCGATTTCACCCTCATCCATCCGATAACGGCCGCCCACGCGCACTTGAAGGCGTTTCCAGATGCGGACCGTAACGGTGATTTGCCCTTGGCGCACACCGTCGCGGAGACGTTTGGAGAAAACCATGTCCTCAAATCAGTTCGCTGCGGCCGGAGAGGCCGAGTTCCTTCACGATTTTGCCAACATCCTGCGAGTGGTCGCGGTGGGCGATCAGCAGTGCGTCATCTGTGTCGACAACGACGAGGTTTTCGACGCCAACCAGCGCGACAAACTTCTTGGGGCAGTAGACGTAGTTGTTTCCTGCCTCGATGGCCAGGTGGCCTTCGGTTTCGGCCACGTTGCCGTCGCCGTCGCCGCGCAGCCGCGCTTCAAGCTGGTACTCGTAGAGCGAGGCCCATGAGCCGAGATCGTTCCAGCTGAACTCCGCAGGCAGGCAGAAGAGGCGCGACAAGTGCTCCCCTTTCGCCGAGCGCGGTTCCAGCACCGCATAGTCGACTGAGATGTTCTCGCACTTGGCGTAAAGCTTTTGAAACACCGACTCGAATTCAGGCGTTCCGTAGGCCGCCGCGATGGCCTCGAGCAGCGGAGCCGTCTCCGGCAGGTGCTCGCGTACCGCGTTGGCGAGGGTGCGCGCCGTCCACAAAAACATGCCGGAGTTCCAGAAGTAGTTGCCGGCCGAGACGAAATCTTCGGCGCGGTGCAGGTTCGGCTTCTCAGTAAACCGGCGCACATGCAGAGCGATGTCATCGCCGGTGTAGTCGCCGGTTTCAATGTAGCCGTAGCCTGTCTCGGGGCGTGTAGGCTCAATGCCCAGCACCACAATGTTTTCTCCGCTTGCCGCCAACGTAATGCCTTTGCTCAGCGCTTTCAAAAAACGTGGCTCGTCGGCAATCACGTGATCGGAAGGGAAAACGCCTAGCACGGCATCGGGGTTCTGGCGCTCAATCAGAAATGCGGCCAGACCGCATGCCGGCGCGGTGTTGCGCGCAACCGGCTCCTGGATAATCTGCTTCACCGGAACCCCGGAAAGCTGGTCGGCGATCTCATTGGCCAGGTATTCATTGGTGATGACCCAGGTCTTCTCGGGCTTCGCCAGCGGCTTCAGGCGCTCCACGGTCTGCTGAATCATGGAGCGCTCGCCGTCCAGCGCCAACACCTGTTTTGCATGGGCGCGGCGCGACCGCGGCCAGAAGCGGGTGCCGCTGCCACCGGCAAGTATCACTGGGCGAAAATCGATCGTGGTCGGCATGGAAGACCCATCCTACTCGACTTGATACAGGTTTGCCCAGCCCTTGCCGAGATTTCCCGGTAAGCGGGTGAGCCTGATCACCCCATAAAATCGGGGCTTTGTCGGTGCTTCTTTTGCAGGCGGTATGTTTCAGGCGTCCTTACGCGAGTTTGCCCAGAAATTCGCCCATACGGCGTGTTCCTTCATCGATGTTTTCTTTGGTCACAGGATACGAGATGCGGATGTGTTCGCCGGTGCCGAAGGCTTCGCCGGGAACAGTCACAACATGCCCTTCATGGAGCAGGCGTGTGGCCAGTTCCGTTGCCGTGCGAATGCCGCCTTTACCGAGAAACGCAGAGATGTTGGGGTAGACGTAAAATGCGCCTTCCGGCTTTGTGCAGGTGACGCCGGGAATCTCGGCAAGTTTGGCGAGCATGTAGTCACGCAGGTCGATGAACTCGGAGCGAAACTGGGAGACACAATCCTGCGGACCGGACACCGCAGCAATCGCGGCCTTCTGCACGAAGCTGGTCGCGTTCGAAGTGGACTGCGATTGCAGCTTGCTCAGATTGGCGACGACTGGCTTGGCGGCGAGCGCATAGCCCGCACGCCATCCGGTCATGGAGTAGGTCTTGGACAACGAGCCCAGGATGACGATGTGCTGTTTCGCCCAGGTGAATGAGCCGCCGGAGACTGGCTTACCAGCGTAGTTTAAGTACACGTAGCATTCATCCAAAAGCAGAAAAATACCGCGGTCGTGGGCGAGGTGGACGATGCGTTCCAGATCGTCGGCGGAGACGACCGAGCCGGCCGGATTCGACGGCGAGTTGAGAATGATGGCCTTGGTGCGCGGTGTGATGGCCGCTTCAATCGCATCGGCCGTGATGCGGAAGTTTTCGGCTTCGCTGGTCTCGAGAAAGACCACTTTGCCGCCTGCGTATTGGATGATGTCTTTGAAGCTGACCCAATAAGGCACTGGCAGGATCACTTCGTCACCGTGATCGACAAGTACCTGAATCGTGTTGAAGAGGGCCAGCTTGCCGCCAGTGGTGAAGATGGCTTCATCGATTGCGTAATCGGAGCCAAAGTCGCAGGCATGGCGCTCGACAATGGCCTTGCGCACGTCGGGAATGCCGGGAACGACGGTGTAGCGGGTGAAGTTGGCCTCGATGGCGACGATGGCCGCATCCTTGATGTGGCGTGGCGTGGGGAAATGCGGCTCGCCTGCGCCGAAATCGACCAGGTTGATGCCCTGGGCGCGCAGCTTGGCGGCCTCGGCAGCGACGGCCATGGTGGCGGAGACTTCAATGCGTCCAATGCGATCGGCGAAGGTTTTGACGGGGGCAGCGACGGTCATGATGTCTCTATCTTTACAGATTTTGAGCGCAGGGCCAACCTCCTGCGTGGAACGCGCCGGTAAACTCAGGCAAATTCTTCGAGGCTGAAGCCGAGTTGATAGGTCTCACCGTGGCGAAGCAGTTCTTCCCAGGTGATCTCAGCCTGTTTCAATCCCGCCATGCGGCCGAGCATGCAACTCAGTGCGGTTTCGACGCCGGCGGCAATCTGGTTATGCGCCGGGCCGTTGGTGATGCTGTCGATGAAGGTGCGCTCTTTGTCGCGGTCGGCAAACTCCAGATTGTCGAGAAAACTGCCGTTGGCCGCGAATTGCCCCGATCCGGGAGCCGCTGCATTGGAGTCCTTCCATTCCCAGGCGTGGGCGCCGGTGATGGCAATGGGACCAGAGTAGGGAACGGCAGCCGAACCAGAAGCGCCAAAGAACTTGAGGCCCGCGTCGAACTTGCCGTCGGTACCGAATTGGGTGGACGAAAAGGAGAAGTGGACGTCGTTGGGGTAGCTGAAGTCGACCTGGTAGTTGTCCCAACAGTTGCCGAAGTGGGTGAGCACATTGCGGCCGCCGGTAGCGCTCGCCTTGAGGGGGTGAGCGCCGACGATCCAATTGCAAAGGTCGATGAGGTGAATGTTTTGCTCGACCAGGATGTCGCCGGAAAGAGCGCGGTCCCAGAGCCAGTTGCGGAGGTGGTACTCGTCGGGCGAGATGCCGGGGTGCGTAACCTCAGTAGATGCAGGTGCGTTGTAGTTGCCGGCGACGGTGGCGAGTTTGCCGAGGGCTCCGGACTGGATGCGCTCGGCAATGGCGGCGACGGGCGGCGCGTTGCGGCACTGGAAACCGACGTCGACACTTTGAGTGGATTTGACGCGCTTGGCGATTTCAAGCGCCTGCTGCGCTTGGCGGATGTCGATGCCCACGGGTTTTTCGCAGTAGACATGTTTGCCCGAAGCGACCGCAGCCTCAAGATGTTGGACGTGGAAGAACGGGGGCGTGGAGATCTGGATCAGGTCGACGTCGCGCGAGGCGGCCAGTTGCTCAAAGGCGTGCGGCCCGCGAAAGAGGAGGCTGCTGTCGATGGGCGAGCGGCCAAGCTCGGCGTTGAGTTTGTTGAAGATTTCGTGCCGGGCCTCAAGGCGATCGGCGAAGAGATCGGCAAGCGCGACGACCTGTGCGGATGTGTTGCGGGAGAACGAAGTGGCGACGGCGGTGCCGCGGTTTCCACAACCCAACAGACCCAGCCGTACAGCTGAGTTCGCCTGATAACCGAATGCGGTGTTTGATTTGAGCAGCATCATTGCAGGTATCGCTTGCGACCCATTCAGAAGAAATTTACGGCGGTCCATATGTAATGACGTCCTTGTCTGCGCATTTTCGCACCGGGTGTTGCGTGGGACATGGCGAATCAGGCGAGGACTTCGCGCAGGATGTTTTCAAGATAAAGCTTCTCCTGGCGCACGTCCTCAATTTGTTGAGGGCCCGAGGTCTCGCGTTCGATGGTGACGGCCCCTGTATAGCCGAGACGATGAAGCTTGATAAAGACGGCCTTGAAGTCCACCAGCCCTTTGCCGATCAGCACCTCCTCTCCCAGCTGGCTGGGGTCGGTGGGCCAGCGGCCGTCTTTGGCATGAATGCTGCGGATGTGCGGCCCGAGGATGTCGACCGCGTCGACCGGATTGGCTTTGCCGTAAAGGATCAGGTTGGCGGTATCGAGGCCGACGGCGAGGTTGGGCAGGTCCACATCGCGAATCATCCGCGCCATAGTTGTTGGCGTCTCCTGACCAGTCTCCATAAGGAAGTACTGCCCGTTCCCGTGGCAATGCTGCGCGACGATGCGAATGGCCTCAACCGCGCCTGGATATTTGGGGTCGGCCGGATCTTCCGGAATGAAACCGCAATGTGTCTGCACCTGGCCGATGCCGAGCAGCTTGGCGAAGTCGGAGACCTGGCGAAGTGCATCGATGCGGGCAGCGCGTGTGGCGGCAGGAACAAGGCCAATGGTGGAAGGGCCGCGAAGGAAGTTCCACTCGAGCGGCCCTGGGCCGACGACTTCGACGGTGGTGGCCACGACTTCGTATTTCGAAAGCAGGTCTTTGAATTGATCGGCGAGTTGCGGCGTGAATCCACCACCGATATAGCCGTCGAGAGAAAGAAAGCAGTTCGAGAAGCCGAGATCGTGAACGCGGCGAATCGTGGCTTCGGGAGCATTGAACGGACTGACGAGCAGTCCCAGGGCCATCGGCTTGAGGTTGGCTGAACTCACCTCGGCCTGCGATGGAGATGGAAGAAGAGCATCGGCGACGATCGCGGAAGAAGAGGCATACAGAAATGCTCGGCGGTCCATCAAGAGCCCTTTCTTAAGGCTGCGGCGCGTGGGTGCATGACGAGGGATTCATCCCCCGTTGATACGGGTGCGCCTCTCAAAATTCATTCCTTCCAATTATTGGCTGGTAGGATTCTATTAACGACAAGGAGAGACGGTGGCAAGAAACACCATACCGATTTTGCTTGCTCTCCTGTGCCGCTTCTCATAGGAGGTTGTGAAGCCTTTTCTGTTGTCTTCACTCCGCCACAAGCACCCCTGAACATGATATATGACGATGACTGCGACGGGGATTTCGACTGCGCGACGCCTGCGCGGTTGTTGTAGCCAAAGACATATGAGTCCGACGCGGACGGTTGGAGTGGGAACAGAGTGGGCAGATAAAAGATGGCGGCCCAACTGGCAACGATCACTGATTTTTTTATACCCAATCCCCAATTCGCCGGATCGAGAGGGAGTCCCCGAAGGCAGATGGCAAAGTAGGCGAAAAAATCCGGCCAAGGATGGGAATGTCAAAGTAGAGAAAAGTGATCATCAAAACCGAAATAAGCCCGGCTTCGAACATCAGGACCGGCTCACGATACAGCTTTTCAGGGTTCTGGACAGCGCTGTTATGCTGGAACGCCAGTTCGAAATACGTAGACATCAAGAGAGCAATCAGCGGAAAGACAAGAATGAGTTCAATCCGATATCGCATGATGAACGCGCCAAAGAAAAGCATCGCGGCTGAAGCATAAAAGCTTACGGAGGTCAGAAGCGACACCTCGGTGTAGTACTGGAATGATCTTCGATACGCCCCGGCTACTTCGGGGTCGCCGATCTCACGGTATTCACTGAACCTTTTGAGCGCCATGAGGTAACATCCAGCCATCCAATAACAAATGAGGAGAGAAACCGGCGGAACCAATACGGAGGTCACCATAAACCAGCCCAACAGCATACGCAGAGGGTTATTGACGGATTCGGAAAGCACGTCAACATACACCTTGTCCTTGGTGCGGATAGGGGGGGATGTTATAAAGACAACCCATGATCCAAAGCGCGGCCGCCGCGTAGACAAAGAAGCGAGAGATTGTCCCTGCAAGAGCAATACCGACAACCATCATGAAAAGCCATTGTGCGTAGGCTATCGGTACGCTGACCAGGCCCTGAGCAGCCGGCCTGTTCTGCTTTTTGGGATGCAGCTTGTCGAAGGGCGCATCCAGCACTTCATTCAAGACATAGTTGCTACATGCGATCAAGGTTGTCGCAACAAAGCCGACTAGGATGTTTCTGGCGAGAGGCAGCGACAGGAGCGGCGTCCGCATTACGCTTAGGGGAACCACAATTCCAGGAATGACGAAAATGTTCTTTATCGAGTGGTCCAGCCGCATGATTTGGATGTGCGCCCGGAGACGCGCGGCGAAAGTGGGCTTGATCGAAGAATTCACAGGATCATAGCCTGCTCGAATTGGCATGGTATTCCTTCGCACTTCACTTGGGCTTGATTGGAGTAGACCACTCGCGCTTGCGACGAAGTTTAGTGTGGTCTAGGTTCGGACGCTCGCTTGACTGATTCCTCTCCTTTGTTGCTTGCTCCGATGCGTACGATTCTACACAAGCAGGGCTGCACGGAACGGAGATGCCGGTACTTAGAGTCTCTCCAGTTCCAGCGTTCTCGACATGCGGTATTTCGCTAAGTCGTCCCCACAAGCATCGTATCCAGACCCCTAGCTCTTGCTCATCCGCCCACGCAGGCGCTTGAGCACATTGGGTGGGACCAGGCCAGTGACGTCGCCGCCGAAGCCGAAGACTTCCTTGACCATGCGCGAGCTTACGAAGGAATAGCGGCCAGCGGGCTGAAGGAAGACTGTTTCGATTTCAGGGGCGAGGCGGCGGTTCATGAGGGCCATCTGGAATTCGTGTTCGTAGTCAGAGATGGCTCGGATGCCGCGCAACGCCGCGGTTGCGCCGAGCTGGCGGGCGAAATCCACCATCATTCCGTCGAAGGTGGCGACGGACACGTTGCCGAGGACAGCCGTCGATTCACGGAGCATTTCCACGCGCTCTTCCAGAGTAAAGAGGGGATTTTTGACCGGGTTGGTGAGGATGCCGACGGTGAGGTGTTCGAACAGCTTCGCCCCGCGCTGAATCAAGTCGAGGTGCCCGTTGGTGGGCGGGTCAAAGGTCCCGGGATAGAGGGCTTTCACGCTCATGAAGAGGCTCAGGTGTGATTCTACGGCATGGCCTGCGACGCGCAGTCGCTCAGCTTGTTTGTAGCGCCTGTTCGCTTTTCCGTTCGGCAGCGCGCGATGCAACATAGAGCGACACGACCGTGATGTCGTCGGTCTGGCCGAAGCGCTGCGCCGTTTGGGCGATGTAGCGCGCGGGCTCGTTGCTGACCTGCTGCGTACGTTCAAAGCCGAAGAGCTCGCCATCCGAATTCGTGGCCTCGACCACGCCGTCGGAGAGAAAGACCAGGCGGTCGCCACGATTGAGCAGGAAGGTGGCCTGTTCGTAGTGCGAGTCCGCAATGACGCCGAGTGGGAGGCCGGGAGGCAGCTCCAGTTCGCGGCCGTCGCGATAGGGGCTCAGGTGGCCTGCATTGGCGACGGTCAACGTGCCGTCGGGGTAGATGCGCGCGCAGAGGCAGGTGGCAAAGCAGGGTGCCGAATCGAGTCCCGGCACGGCTCCGGGCGAGGAGACCGCGCCGAGCAAAACATGATTCAGATGATCGAGCACGGTGCCTGGATCGTGGGAGAGCTCGTTGCGGAGGGCGCCGACAAGGGTGCTCGAGTTCATGGCCGCCTGCAGGCCCTTGCCGCTGACATCGCCGACCACGATGAGCAGAGAATCGTCCTTCAATGGCAGAACCTGGAAGAAGTCGCCGCCGACGCCGTTGACGGGCAGATAGGCGCTTTCGAGCATGAAGTTCTTGTTCGAAGGAAGCTGCGTGGGAATGAGGAGTGCCTGCACGCTGCGTGCGGCGGCGATCTCCGCGGTGGAGCGCTGCTCGACCTCACTGATGCGAATGAAGCGGAAGAGAATGACCGCAACCAGACTGGCAAGAAACACCGTATAGGAAATTGTGCCGGTGCCGAATTCGATGGGACCAAGATGAAAGCGGTGCGAGGCGAATTGCTGTGGCAGCCAGTGCTTGCTGGCCGCGAAATCCAGAATCGTATCGGCCGAATCGGCCGTTGCCCCAAGAAGAAACGGAAGCAGCATGACGCCAGCTTCCTGCTTGCCGCGCCGCCAGGCTCGATAGAGCAACACACAAACCATGGCGCAGAAAACAATTTCGGCTGCGACCGAGAGAACTTCGTACACCTGCTGTAAGGGCGTCATTGCCACGATGGGCAGCAGAAGTACGGCAACCTGCATGATGCGCACGGTCCTCCGCTCCTCGGTGGCAGTGAAGCGAAGGACAAATTCCAGTGTGACGGCCATGAAGATGCGGCCCATCCAGGAATCAAACACGCGATACACGCCCACCGGCATCACGGCAAGGCCGAAGGCTGCGTCGGCCGCCCCGCCGGCAGCGACCGAAAGGCACAGAAGCGCGAGCCACAGGTATTCGGCATGATGGCGCTGCCACGTATAGAGCGCCGCCCCCAGCACCGTCACGCATAGGAACAGGAAGGTGACCACCAGCGCCGCGGTGACGTGCTCGTTCCATTGGCGGCCGACGTTCATCGCCAACTGCTCGGCAATATCGTCGTCCGTGCCGAGTTCGACTTTATCGACGAGGCCGCGCCGCACGGTGAACGGCGGACCCGCCCAGCTTCGAATGGCGATCACGGCTGTGCCCTTGGGATTGATGCCGGAGAGCCGGACTACGAATGGAGGCGACTGGTACATCGCGTGCGATTCGGTCATGCCGCGCGTGTGTCCCGCCTCCGAGCCATTCACGAAGGCATCGAGTTGTCCAATTCCATCGCTGGAGACGAGCAGTTCCAGCGGCGCATCTTGGGCCGCCGCGTTGAACTGCGCAAGCTGCTGCGGAACGAGACGCATGCGATACCAGCCGTAGCCGGTATAGGATTCAATTCCCTGCGCGGAGAGAGATTCACTCAGCGTGACGGTCTGCCAACGGGAGTCGTCGAATCCAGGTTCGGCCCACTCCAGGTCATCTCCCTGTTGAAAGCGCCAAGGACCGTTGAGATTCAGCACCGTGCGAATGGCCGATGGTTCGGCGGGTACCGGCGCAAGTGCGGTGGACGTGTCTTTGGAAGGGGGAGCGGGCACGGTCTGTGCCGCACAGGCGCAGGCCATCGCGAGCCCGCCGAGGATCAACCGCGGAAACACCAGCGATGCCGTTCGCCCGATGATCTTCATTTGCATTCCAAGTTTAGTGCAGGAGCCGGAGACGTGCGGCATGCGATGAATACGAAACCTGCTAGAGCCGCGTTCCACTCAGGCGCTAATAGAGGCTGGTGTCGAGGCCGGTTATGAAATGAATTCCGGGAACCGTGACTTTTTGCAGCGACTTATCGTGCGTGATGAAGAGCTCGACTCCGGATTCGGCGGCACAGGCGAGGTGGATTGCGTCGGCGGCTTTGACTGAGGAACTGGAACGGATGATGCTGAAGCGGTCAGCGGTTGAGACGGTGTAAGGCAGCAACTCCACGCCATCGCTCTTGAGAAAGAATGCGCGAACTCGATCGACGACAGTTAGTGCTCCAACTTTGCGTGGTCCAGCCAGAACTTCACCGAACGTGAAAACGCTTGTGCACAAGTGGTCGCCACGCCGAGCCATCTCTTCGTAGATGGCTCGCACGCGGGGCCCATAATCCGGATGACCTTCGATCAAATAGATGAAGATCATCGAGTCCCAATAGACGCGGCTCATTTCTTTCCGCCGGTAAAGGGATACTCTTCGGCCGGGAAGCGAAGATCCTCGCGTTCGCGATTGAGGTATGCTTCGCCGCCGCCGAGTTGTTTGAAGGCTTCTGCTCCGATGCCGTAGAGGTCCATCAAACCGCCTCCGTCCGGCTGACTCTTCTGTGGTTCTCCTGCGCCATTAGACGCATTGAGAACTCGATAAACGAATTCGACTGTTGTGCTTGGCCCCCCCGACGGCGGTCCTCCGCGCTTCTCGATCAATTCCACCCCTGCTTCCTTTTGAAAAGGCTGCGACTTCAGAGTTGAAAAAACCGATGGAGTGCGGCCCGTCCAGCCAAGCTCCTTTTGGAGGTTGCCTACGCGAATGCGAACTGTCCCATCCCCCCGCTCGCGTGCCGGCTGAACATAGGCCTTAATTGCATGGCGCGTTGTTTCTTCCGTTGGCTTCATGTCTACCCTCTTTTTAACACATGACATACATTACTCTCACTACTTCTGATAGTCAAGGAAAAGCGGCTGCCAAAAAGCAGCCGCTTTCTGACTCTAATTTAGAAAACTTAAGCTTTGCGGGGGCGAACAGCCTCTTTGGCCTCAGCCGGGCCTGAAATTGGGATCTCGGGGACCTCGGCGGGGGCGGCGCAACCAATTCCCAGCTTCTTGCGCACCTCGGCATCCATTTTGACGAAGATGTCTTTGTTTTCTTTGAGGAAGCCACGCGTGTTTTCGCGGCCCTGGCCGATGCGTTCGCCGGCATAACTGTACCAGGCACCCGATTTTTCCACGATGTTGTGGGTCACCGCCAGGTCCAGCACGTCGCCTTCGCGGCTGATGCCTTCGCCGTAGAGAATGTCGAACTCCGCCTCGCGAAACGGCGCGGCCACCTTGTTCTTGACGATCTTGACCTTTGTACGCGAACCAACGACCGTGTCGCCTTCCTTCACGGCGGCAATGCGGCGGATATCCACGCGTACTGAGGAGTAGAACTTCAGAGCGCGGCCACCGGTCGTGGTTTCGGGGTTGCCGAACATGACGCCGATCTTTTCGCGAATCTGATTGATGAAGATGAGGGCGGTGCGGGACTTGGAGACGGTGCCGGTGAGCTTGCGCAAGGCCTGGGACATGAGCCGGGCCTGCAAACCCATGTGGGAGTCGCCCATTTCGCCGTCGAGTTCGGCTTTGGGCACCAGCGCGGCGACAGAGTCGACGACGAGGACGTCGATGGCGCCGGAGCGGACCAGTGCCTCGGTGATCTCCAGGGCCTGTTCTCCGCTGTCGGGCTGCGAAACCAGCAGGTTGTCGATATCTACACCGAGTTTTTTGGCGTAGCTGGGATCGAGGGCGTGCTCGGCGTCGACAAAAGCCGCAAGGCCACCGTTGCGCTGCGCTTCGGCGATGACTTGCAGGGTGATGGTTGTCTTGCCCGAAGATTCGGGTCCGAAAACCTCGGTGACGCGGCCGCGCGGAAGGCCGCCCACGCCCAGGGCCGCGTCGAAGCTGATGGAACCAGTGGAGATAACCGCGATGGGCAGCAGGGCTTCTTTGGAGCCGAGCCGGACGATGGACCCCTTGCCAAACTGCTTTTCAATCTGGGAAAGGGCGAGTTCTACTGCTTTTGCGCGTTCGTCGATAACTGCCATGGCGGCTGCTCCTGATCAAGTTGCTCGCCTGGCGCGACCTAATTTTTTGGGCTGAAAACACGCGGCGGCTTCTATGGATTCGAGGGGATTGTAGCAGGATGAGACACGTGCAAAACAGGAAAAAGCGAAGAAAAGGGGAATAAATCGCAGAGAGGTGTATTAGTTGTCACACCATCGGCAATTCTGCAACATTCCTGCGTTCCTTACAGTCTGAACTGTGGGGGACTTTGTGCACAATATTTGGCGCTCGCATCGCATGGCCTTCTTGGCCCTTCCATTTCTTGCGGGAATTTTGACTGTCCAGGCACGCATTTTTGCGCAAGATTCAGTACCGACCGCACAGCCCCGGTCCGACACGAGCTCTGGCGTCAAAGCCGTCCCGGACACGCGCGCGGACCAAACTGTGGCTTCGGGCCGCATCTCGATCAATGTGGTGGTCAGCGACAAACTGGGCCATCCCGTGGCTGGATTGCAGGCGGGCGATTTCACCTTGTTCGACAACAAACAACCGCAGAAACTTGTCGGCTTTCGGGCTATCGACCACGAGACGCTACGGACAGATCCAGTGCATGTCGTGATCGTGGTGGACATGATCAATACAGGGTTCGAGACGGTGGCGCGAGAGCGTGAGGAGCTTGGGCGGTTTCTAAAGGAAGATGGGGGTGAGTTGGCGAACCCGACCTCGATTGCCATATTCGCCGACAGCGGACTGAAGGTGGCGAAGGGATCCTCGCAGGACGGCCATGCACTTTTGGAAGGCTTCAACAAAAGCCAATCGGAGCTGCGTATCATCGGCCGGGGCACAGGGTTCTATGGAGCGGCAGACATGCTGCAGATGTCTCTCAGCCAATTGGGCCAGCTCGCGGCATATGAGGCAACGCAACCGGGCCGCAAAATGATCCTTGTGATTAGCCGCGGCTGGCCGCTGCTCCCCATCGCTGGCGACCAATCTGATATGAAGCAAAGAAATTGGGTTTTCAATTCGATTGTGCAGTTCACGAATGGGCTGCGTGAGGCGAACATTCAGCTCTATTGCCTCGATCCGTTCGATCTGGGTAGGACCGACCCGTATTACTACCAGGGCTACCTGAAAGGCGTCGCCGCGGTGAAGGATGCTACATATCCCAATCTCGCTTTGCAGGTGCTGGCCGAGCACTCAGGCGGCCAGGTGATCATTAATGGAAGAGATATTTCAGGGGAACTGAACACGGCGGTTCGCGATGCAAGTGCGCGCTATGAGCTTACATTTGAGGCTACTCCCGGCGACCGTCCAAACGAATACCACGCGCTGCAGGTCCAGGCGGATAAGCCGAACGTTACGGTTCACACGAATTCAGGGTATTACGCGCGGACGCCGGCGCAAATGCAGGCGAGTCCCCATTAGGGCTCGGCGCGATTCTTGCGCGTGGTGGCGTAGGCGCACGCATACTTGCTCAAGGTGCAGTGACCGGGCCCAGTCCTGTTCGCCGGAATTTGCGGGCGCAGCATTGGCTAGGCGGTATAGGCACCGATGCGCGTCTCGCGGCTCGTCAGGTCGTCGCAAGCACGGTCGAGAGTCTCGTAATCGGCATCATGCTGCTTTCGGAAAGCGCGGAATGCCGCTTCGCTCGTCCAGCGATCGATGGTCAAATACGTTCCCGATTCGAATGTGCCGCGGAGTAGTTCAGTGCCCTTGTAGTCGGGCGAGCTGCGGAAGAGCTGCGCCCACGTGCCCTCAGGCCCATAGGCGGCTTCAAACGCGGCAATCTTCTCCTCGGCAATTTCAAACTGCCAGACAACGACAAACATCGATAGCCTCGGTGTTGCGATAAGTATTGACTCTTATGGTAGCGCGCCCGGGTTGCAACCCCTCGCCAGCACTTCCGCGAAGTGCTGCGCCTGCCTGTGGCCAAGCTGGCTGATCTGCTCGCGGCAACTGAAGCCGTCGGAGACGATGATCGTGTCGGGACTTGCCGATTGGATCGCGGGGAGCAATCCATCCTGCGCAATGGTCTTCGAGACTGCGAATTTCTCCGTCTCAAACCCGAAGGGACCGGCCATGCCGCAGCAGCCCGCTTGAATCGGTTCCACTGTGGCGCCAGCACGGCGTAATAGGGCGATTTCATTGCCCGCTCCGCCAAAGACCGCCTTGTGATGACAATGGCCGTGCACCAGGATGTGGGATCCCGCGAGGGCGCCGGCGGCGCAATCGGGTGCATTGGCGGCAAGCCAGTCGGCCAGGAGCCAGACCTGTTCGCGCAGGCGATGCGCGCGCGGATCGTTGGGGAATAGTTCGCGGAGTTCGTCCTTGAAGACGCTGGCACAGCTGGGTTCGAGAAAGATGAACGGCAGGCTTGCTTCGATCTGAGGGCTCATGCGATCGAGCACGCGCGCCAGGTAACGTCGCGCCGCGCCCAGGAAGCCGAAATCGTAAAGCGGCCGGCCGCAGCAGATATGACCCTTCGGGCTTTGCACCCGGAAGCCTGCGGCGGTGAGAACCGACTCGGCTGCAACAAGAGTTTGCGGGTGGTAATAGTTATTCCAAGTATCCGCCCACAACACCACCTGCGCCACCTGCGGTGGGGCTGACTGCGCTTCGCGCCTTGAAATATCCTTCGGACGGGCAGAGCGAGATTTCAGATAACTGACAGGCGCGAGTCTCGGCAATTCCCTTTCCTGCGCGATGCCGACCACTCGCTTGATCAGCGGACTTGTGAGCGGTCCGGTGAGAAGGACGTTGGTCAGGTTCGGCGCAAGCGAACCGAGCCGGGCCATTTTATCCGCGAAGCCGAAGATATAGTGGTGCAGTGGATGGAGCTGTCCTTTGTAATACTGGGCCAGAAACTCCGACTTGTAGGCGGCCATGTCCACCTGCACCGGACATTCGGTCTTGCACGCTTTGCAGCTCAGGCATAAATCCAGCGCCTCGCGCACGGCCTCGCTTTGGAAGCCTTCCTCGCGCAGCGATCCTTCCAGCATTTCCCATAGAAGGCGGGCGCGACCGCGCGTGGAGTGCTGCTCGAGGCCCGTCGCGCGGTAGCTCGGACACATCACGCCGCCTTCCGTCTTGCGACAGGCGCCCACGCCCACGCAGCGCTCCGCAGCATGTGCCATGGACCCGCCATCGTTGGCGAAGACGAAGTGCGTTTCGAGAGCTTTTTCCTCCTCTCCGTGGGCCATTTCGGTTTTCGAATCGTGCGGCTCGATCTCCGTTCCCGCGCCTTCTTTCTGGCGCGGGCCAGCCGAAGGCAGTTGGCCCCACCGCAGGTGGGGTCGCAAATTCTCTACGGGATCGTAGACACGCACCGCATCGATCAGTTTGCCGGGATTCATGCGGTTGTCCGGATCCCACAGTGCCTTGAATTCACGGAAGGCCTGCATCAGCTCCGGCCCAAACATTTTTGGCAACAGCGCCGCACGGGCCTGGCCGTCACCGTGCTCGCCACTCAGCGATCCGCCGTAATGCAACACAACATCGGTTGCGCGATCGAGGAATTCACGAAAATCGCGCAGGCCTTGTTCGGAGCGGAAGTCGAAATTGATGCGCATGTGCACGCACCCCTGGCCATAATGCCCATAGAGCGGACTGCGATAGCCGTACTCGTTCATCAGCGCTGCGATGCTGCGCAGGTAGGCGCCGAGATTGACCGGGGGCACCGCGGCATCTTCCCAACCTTCCCAGCGATCGGGCTCGCCAGGCACGAACACCACCGCGCCCAGTGCGGATTCTCGTACATACCACACGCTCGCGGCTTCCTCCGGCGTGCAAATATGCGGGGCCGGCGGGCAGGGCCAGTCGCGGCAATCGTGGATCAGCGCTTCCGCTTTGAAGCGCGCCTCCTGGGCGCTCCACGCGCCCATCTCAACCAGCAGGTAACCGACGCCGGGAGGAAGTTGATCCAGCTCCTTGAGCGCGAGGCCCTTGCGGCGCATGAATTCGACCAGCAGGTGATCGAATCCTTCGAGACCGATGGGCCCATGTTCGAGAGCGAACGGAACCGCATCGGCGGCCAGAAATCCGTCGGGAAAGCCGAGCACCGTGAGGACGCGAAAGGGCGGACTCGCCGTGAGGTTGAGTTGCGCCGAGACCACTGTGGCGCAGGTGCCTTCGCTGCCAACCAGCGCGCGCGCTACATGAAATCCGTTTTCGGGCAGAAGCTCATCGAGGTTGTATCCCGACACGCGGCGCGGGATGCGTGGAAACTTTTCACGGACAAGATCGGTGTAGCGGTCGCGAATGCGCGCGAGGCCGGAGTAGATCGCACCCTGGCGGCCACCTGTGTGGATGAGCTTCTGCAACTGGTCGGGAGCGGTGCGGCCCACAGTCATGCGGGTGCCGTCGTAAAGCACGATGTCGAGCGACTCGACGTTGTCGGCCACTTTGCCGCCAAGCAGGCCGTGCACGCCGCAGCTGTTGTTGCCGATCATGCCGCCGAGAGTGCAGCGTGAGTGGGTCGCAGGGTCTGGGGCGTAGGTCAGGTGGTACTGCTCAGCCGCGTCGCGCAGGCGATCGAGCACAATGCCCGGCTGGACCGTCGCGAGCTTCGCGGCCGCGTCGATCGAGCCGAGTTCGTTCATGTAACGCGAAAAATCGAAGACCACGGCGACGTTGGCGCACTGGCCTGCGAGGCTGGTTCCGGCTCCACGGGGCAGCACGGCTGCACCCAAGGAACGACAAGCGGCGAGCGCGGCTTCCACGTCGGCTATGTCGTGGGGATAAATTACGCCGATGGGAAGCTGGCGATAATTCGAGGCATCGGTTGCGTAGAGAGCACGCGATCCCAGGTCAAACAACACGTCGCCGCGGAGAGCTGCCTTGAGTCGGGCTTCGAGTTCGCGATGGGCCGCGAAGCGTTCGTGATCGAGCGGCGTGAAGTTATTGAGGATCGGCAGCGAGGAAATGCTCACTCGGGAATGTTAGCGCGTCGCGCAACGAAATGGGTTGTGGTTAATGGCACCTGTTCAAATGCTCAGCTCCTTGTTGGTATCAGACAGTGGGCTCCACGCGGACCTAGCGCCTTGTCAAAAGTGACCAGGACACCGCCTGCCGCCTGAGCAAAGGCAAGCAACCAGGCGTCGGCCCATATCTTTGGCGACACGATGCGTCCCACAGCCTTTTCACGAAACTTCTTCTCCACTTCCGGTGGTTCGGAAATGAACGCCACACGATCGTCTTCATAAAAGCGATCATGAACCCGCCAGGCCGCCGCAATCGTCAGTGGACTGCCATCCATAACGGCTGCAGTAGTCATTAACCGCAGAAAACCAAGCTGCGTCAGACGGCAAAACCCGATTGCTCCGGTTTCCTTCTCCCACCAGCGTCGAGCAATAGCGGTATGCACATGTTCGGGGGTCGCCAGCGCGAGCCAAACGTTGATGTCAGGGAAGCTCAATGAGCTCATATGCCTCTTCGTTCGTGATGCCGATGCGGCGTCCCGCAGGGCGGATCAAAGGTGGATCGAGGCGTAGTCGCCGCCTTGGCTTCGTCGACCGAGTCTCTTCCACGGCGCGCTCAATACCAGCAAGGATGAGCTTGCGCGCAGAACAGCCCTTGCGCGCAGCAGCCTCATGCAAGCGGCGATGGAGATCGCGCGGAACGTCAATCGAAGTACGAACTGCGGATGCCTTCATATCATTATTATGACCTGGCGACTTAAATAAGTCAAAGGCAGGAGGTGGCCTCGCTATCCGATGCCTACTTCGCACAAGGAACGCACGCTTCGCGGGAATCGTTCCAATCCGCGCCGCAGCCGATCTTGCCAGACTCATCGGCACAGAAACGGCGGGATCCGTAGCCGACCGTTTCCTTGGGATATGCATCGATGGTGTATCCTCTGCTCCGCTCATTGCACCAGATTCCGAAGACATAGCCGTCCTGCTTCACATAGTTCCCAGCAATGTATTGCCAGTCGGAATCGCTGAATTGAGGTCCCGAATAATGTCGCTTGAGGAGCGACCCATCGCACATCCGATCCAGATTCCGTGCCTCGAAAGCAGACGCTTCAACCGCTCTCTTCAAAGCGATGAATCGCGCTTCGGCGGCTCGGTCATTCCGCTTGATCCTTGCATTCACAAGTGGCGGAGTGAGCGCCAGTGAAATGGGACCAAGAGCAAAGAAAAAGCACAAAAGAACCCCAAGCGCGCGTCGGAGGCCCTCGCGCTGCACGAAGAGAAAAACGGAGACTTGTCGCGCAATCAACGCGGCAATGAGTGAAATCACGAGGAGGACTACAGCCGCAACGCCGGTTGCAAATGGCTCGTAGGAGGCAATGATCCCGTCGCTTGTGGGAAAGGTCACAAACCCAGTGGCCATACCGGCTATCGATCCGAGTGTGCAGGCAAGCACGATTCGGAACCAACGACCTCCCGAGAGGATTGTGGCAAATCCAGTCCAGAGGAAGACAAGAACGACGGGAATCCATGCGGGCAGATTGAGGCTGGGCTCGACGCAGATGGGACACCACCAGAAGGCTGATGCCAGGAATGTCAGCACTGTCAGGAGCCATTCTTCGCGCATTTGGCTCACCATTTTGTACGGACCGAGGAGCGTCGTGTCTGAGTAATCGAAAATCATCAAATTTGGTCGCAGTGTGTTGCGCTGGATAGACCGCGTGATCACAATATGCGGGTTCCTATAATGCCGGGAAATGCACCTAGCGTGTAGGCCACTCTTCAACGAGGATGCCGAGGTCGTTGAGCTGCTGAATCGCGGTCTCGACATTGCGGCGAATCTTGGCGCGGTCCTTGGGATTGGCTCCCGGGGCCTCGGCCACCGCGATGACACGGCCATAGCGCCACGCGGTGGGAGGCAGTGCAACGACTGCCGCTGCAAGGTCCGCGGGCCGCAGCTGCAATTCCTGGCGCCGCGCTGCTGCGGGGCGCAGCATGGTTCCCTCACCCACGGGGCTGGGATTGGCATCGGCCAGGTTGACGCGCAGATCCAACGTATCGGCTTCGATCGACAGGAATGGATTGGCCCAAGCGCCGGGCTCACGAATGTCGATGTAAAGACTCTTGGTGGGCAGCGGAATGCGGGACAATTCAGCGCGCTGCTGGTCGCGCAGTGTGGCTGTGGCCTGGGCCTGACGCTCGGCGTTCGCCGCCTTCTGGGCAACGCCTTCGACGGCCTGCTCTTCCTTGTGGCACGCGGTGAGAGCGACGAGCAAAAACAGGCCCATCGCCGCGAAACCCCTTATCCGGACTGCATGAATCACACGTTAAGAATAACAGCCGGAAGAATACCAGCCGACTGCAGTCTTATCTGCCTGTCCAGTTGGGCGGGCGCTTGCCGAGGAAAGCCTGCGTGCCTTCGGTCTTGTCGGCGGTTCCACAGAGATGACCGAAGCCTGCGGCCTCGCGTTCGAGTGCGGCTTCGAGGGGCAGGTCGATGCCCTCGTCCACTGCATGCAATGTTTCAGCTACGGCGAGGGGTGCATTGGCGGCGATCTCAAGCGCCAGAGCCTCGGCTCGCTGCATCAGTTGGCTCGCGGGAACTACTTCGTCCACGAGGCCGATGCGGAGCGCCTCCTGCGCCTCAATGATCGCGCCAGTGAGGAGAAGCCTGAGCGCGGCTCCTCGCCCCACCAGCCGGGGCAGCCTTTGTGTGCCGCCGTAGCCGCAGATGACCCCCAGTTTTACCTCTGGTTGGCCAAGCCGCGCATCGTCCGCGACGAGGCGCAGGGTGCATGCCATTGCCAGTTCGCATCCGCCGCCAAGAGCAAACCCCTGAATGCACGCGATGACGGGCTTGCCAAGGGTTTCAATTTTGCGAAAGATGCCTTGACCCCTCAGTGCGAAGGCCCTGCCCTCTTCGGGTGTGAGAGGAACCAGCTCGCGGATGTCGGCTCCCGCGGCAAATGCACGGCCACCCGCGCCGGCGAGCAGAACGACGCGAATGTCGGGATCGACGGCGAGTTCGTCGAAGGCCGCTTCCAGTTCGGTCAGGGTCGCAGCATTTAACGCATTTAGGACTTTGGGCCGATCAATCGTGACGATGGCCAGCGGAGGGCGCTTTTCGAGTCGGATGTTCGCGGTGTCCATGCGAACAGAAGGCTAGCAGAGTGGGGTCGATTTCTGACGCTCGTGACGTATCTTGCTGGCGTAGTAACTTCCGGAATGACACTGACCCGGTAGGGACGCTCATCACTGAGCGCCCCCCGGACAGATCCGTACGTGCG
>OBLW0100001255.1_pt1 | contig 21681 bp, 15 predicted proteins | sample 1520161 | NCBI WGS metagenome assembly OBLW01 (sample SAMEA3539309, study PRJEB22396) | soil metagenome | biome: tundra; feature: field; material: soil | place: USA | collected 2010-05 | depth 0.15 m | reverse complement strand
GGCGAGGGCGGAATCGGTCTTTTTCGCTACTTAACATAATAATTATTGTGCGTAACTCATTTTAGGATAATCAGTTGCAATTGGCGAGTCGCCTTTTATCGAGTGAGGCAAAATTAGTCACAGACCGTACGAGTTACGATAAACCCTTTATCGCCTAGCCACATTCCGTCGCGAGAAATCGCAAATCGGTCGCCGCCCGAATTGCTGCTAGTGTCGCTAAGACCTCCGCGAGGATGCCATTTTATGTTCCAGATATTACGATTCTATTCTAGGACACACGACGGGGAATACTCGCTGTTCTTGTTGTTAAATTCATAGCACTGGACGCGGCCACATGCGTTTAAGTCGTATCCAATGAGCAGTGACAATCCCAATGGAACCGCCAAGAAAAGATGAACATTGCTCGTGCTGTACCGCGCATGAAGCTCCTTGATCGTTGCCGAAAGTTCGCGTGCTATTGCCACCGCCTCGTTGGAGGTTATTAGATACGGATACCGAGGAGGATTAAGCGTAATGGTAGCCCTGCGCTTTAGTCCATAAGTTGAGGCGCACTTGAGCACCGAGTCTATATCGGGCGAATATAGATTGAGTACGACGAACAGATCTTTGGAGCCGCGATCTCCTGGCAATTCGACAACCTTCAGTGGATTCGTGCCCAATTCCTCATGCGATGACCACATGCTAGGCGTGCCACTGCTATTTTGTACCGTTTCGATTCTAAAAGCAGTCGGGCGCCTAAAGATATAGCCCACTAGGCACCCGAGGGAAAGATGACAATGTCCCGTCACTCTCAAAGCCTTAACACCTTTCGAGACCAAATTAGTCTTCACCGCATTTATGGCCGGGACGATCCGTTGAGACCATACCTCAGGAGAAGGAAGCATGGTTTCAAAATGGCTTAAAAAATTTAGATTCGAGTGAAGCTGTCCCACGACCTTTTGCTTTGACGACAAGCCGACATGAAATGGCGCCGCTATGTCATAACTGACGGAGTCCATTATCAAGACAGCGGCGCGGTTTGCGGCTGCAATCAAATTCGGTGCATCGCCCGGAGGCTCAACCTTGACGCCGTTAAAGTTTGAGAGGGGAACGGTCAAACAACCGGACAACGCAGACGTAGCATCCTTGATTGGAATGCAGAAAATGGGAATTATGCAAAAACTGGGATCGCGGCGAATGCGAGCATCCGCTTCGTGCAATTCTACGGCTCTAATGAAATCGGACGCCACGCTCTCTGCTGTGACAAATAAGATTAGCCCATCAGTCTCTCTAGAAATTGCCTTTCGAATCAAGCTCTCAGCTATACCTTGCCCAAGGTTGTTAATGTCCTGCCAGATCTCAATGCCGTGAGCATGCAATGTCTCGCCGATGACCCGAACCTGGTGGGCATCGGTTCTGCTATAACTAATAAAATAGAGCGGGGGCTTCATCTAGTCGGTGATCTTGAAATCCTGGCCGAATAGAGTCTTCCAACCCTTGGCGCTAGCGTCTTCGTTTGGTTCCTTTAGAGCAGCGTTAGCCGTTGCAGAAGCGGCATTCAGATGCTCCATAAAAGCTTTGAATTCATCGAATTTCCAACGCTTCGCTACGTTAACCGCCGAATATCCCGGGTCAGGCACTCGAGGAACAGAACCGAGAGCCAAGTAGACGGAATATGTCGAGTTGATTGAACGGAAAGCATTCGCAACTGCATGCGCATATGAATCAGGTGTAGTCGACATCGTTCCCGCCACCAGGCTCTCAAGCAGGTACGATTTTGCGCGAGCCGACTCGATAGGCAACCGGTCCCGCCAATGCTTCATAAGCTTAACGACCGGCTTGTAGAAGCCACCAGTCGAAGCGTTCTTTTTAACTGAGAAATCTAGTTGTCCTTTAGGGTCGGTGGCGACCCATTGCTTCACATCACGATCTGGAATTCGCACAGCGCCCGATCGATGGCTAATGGGAACCGCTGGGACAATATCGAGGTCGAACCCGTTCCCGGTGGTGACGCATACCGACCGACCCTGAAGTGTTGCAGAGGGATATTTCTTTTGCACCGAGGCCTGAAGCCATGCCAGTAGGACCTCGGGTTCCGTTATCGAGTAGTCGATGTCCAAAAGTAGAATAACGTCTACATCTTTGATACGCTTCAATGCGGTATCGCGCGCATATGAACCAGAGAGATACGTATCAGGATCTGCTCCGGAAAGCTCTGGATCATTGTGCAACGTGGTTCGCAGCGTCTCGTGCGCCTTTTTCGCAATTGCGACCGCTGCCGTATCTGGTTCGATATTGTGAAGTAGCCCCTTGAAATGGGATGTCAGTTCCATGAGTGGAAAAGCTAAGTCTCCAGATTTTTTGGGAGACTGGATATGGATCCGACACCGGCTTCAACGTTGTAGAGCACGCGCAGCGTCTTGGTAAAGTCGCCGCATGTTGGACACCCCTCCTCCTTGCCGAGTTCGACGCCGTACCAGCGCATTATCGTGATCTCATCGCTGCTGTCGGAAAGCGGCGGAAGCATTGCATAGTCCGTCTTAGCCTCCGGTCTGTTGATCCAAAAATACCATCCAGCTGTAAAGTCCTTGTCTAGGATATGAAGCGTCGACTCCTTGCCGATAATCAATTCTTGCACGGCAAGTTTCGTTACCATCAATGCGATTGGCGCGACATCCATCGACAGACCCGGTTCAACCGCCACCGGCCTATCCGAATATTCAATCTCAGCTGCGTTAGAGGCTGAAGAGACTTCATGATCTGACTCCTTCTCCGGCATCGTAAGAACAAAGCAATGATAGCAGGCCGATTCACCAGGACGAACCCGCAGGACCTGGCCGCCATATGCTCTCCGAAATGCGCCACCAAAGATGCACGTTTTCTGCTCAGCGACACAGAGCTTATTGACAAATAGCTTACTGGCGCGGCCGTCGGTTGCGCAAACCACTACGTCACTGCGCCGAATTAAAGCTTGGAGCTCATCACGATGCTTCTCGTTGCCTTCGAAGGCGTACACCTCAACAGCCGCAAAAGGGTTTTTCTCCAGAATTAGGTCGCGGGACGCCGACACTTTCTTCCTCCCGACGAATGAGACTCCCGCGGCATGTCTGGTGACATTGCCGATTTTGAGTCTGTCGGGATCGATGAGGATGAATTTCCCGACTCCCGCCTTAGCAAGCTCCAGGGCGACGGTAATGCCGCCCGTTCCGAGGCCAACTATCAAGACGGTATCGTCTCTCAAAAGATCCGATTCCAGCAAGCCTCGGCGTCGAGCGGCTAATCCAATCTTAATGCTTTCGATACAAACAGAAATGGGTTTATCCGCTCCGTCGATAACTCTGATCGCAGAGACCGCGTAATAACTTCCGTCTGGCGCGAGATAGCCATGACGATTTTCGGGCTCATGTTTCAATCGAATCACAATTTTGAAGTCTCGCGAATCAGCATTGCCCAAAACTACAGCCGCAAAGACAACTTTTGAGCTCGGCGACGGTCCGATCCCGTCGAGCGTGTAAGCATCGCCGTCATCCCATTCAGAAAGCCTCGTGGGCAAAATGGAATTGTCAGTCAACACCCTCCAGTTAGCCTCTAGATATTCGGATGTGATCGTGATCATAGTTCGATGAACATGTCCGCATCTTCACTTGAGATGTTCAGGCCGGACACGGTCTGGTCCGACGCCGAAACGGCCACGATGGTTTTCTTAACCTTGTCGTAAACCAACTTGGTGCGTCCCGGTTTGCGTAGTGCGATCGCTTGCATCGCCTCCTTTATCATTTCTTTTTGCGTTTGCATCGTTTGAACCGGTTACTTGTCTGCCATTGTTGCCACGAAATTGGCGATCGGCTGGCCTGTGGAGAGATGCTGCTCGTAGGCTTCGAGCCAGATTATTGCCTTCAACATAACCTTGTTGAGCGTTATGCCGCTATGCCACCGGTTGTCGCGCCAGTGGCAAATTTGAGTGGCGCCGTTCGGACCATTTGAAAGCGTGTGCATGTCATGCGATGTACCGTACCTGTTAATAGTGTCTCCGTACGCGAACGCCGGCAGAGGATTTGGTGAGGTTATGTAAACGGGAGGGCGTGCGTCGGGATACCCGCTCGGAATTGGACTGTTGAGCATGTATGTTTTCCCAACGCTCGTGTTTTGCGTGCCGGAGAGGGAATACGATATCCCATCCGAATTCCGGTAAATCTGGAACTGTGATAAGCCCGAATTTACTAGGATCTGGTTTTCCGCAATGAGGCGTTCGATAAAAGTCATTTTATCTTCCCCCGTTCAGAATCAATTATTTGGGATACGATCTCTTTTGTTCGGTTAATTCTGACCAAAGAGCCGCCAGAGATATCGTGACTGATTTCGTCCGAGCGAGCTGATGCCCTATCCATCCGGTCTATTTGCAAAATCGGGTGTGGCCATTGCTTATCGAAAGCGATCGCCAGATTCGTATCCTTACCAGTTGGCAGGACTACGATATACCCGAAAGGCTGCCGGTGTAACTCGGGTTCGGCGACCGCCAGAGGTGACAGTTCCTTGATGGTTTTTGACAATAGGCGTTCTGAGAACTGTTCCACCAAGAGTCCCTCGGTGCCAGTGATACGCCCAAGCGGCTCCTCCGGCGTCAAGACGGCATCGAGAGGGAAAGCAGAAACCGAGGTAAGCTGCTGCTCGGGAAGAAGGTTTTCGGCGATTAGAGCCTCTCTAACGGGACTCATACCCTTTAGGATAATTAGTGCGACGTCGCTCAACTCCTCGGAAGGCAGGCCCAGATACGCGTAAGGATGAACCTCGATGCCATTCCCGCCCTTTACGCCTGACCGAAAGGTGACAATGAATTCGGCCATTTCAGAAAAATGATTCTTGGCCGCAAGTCCGACGATTCGCTTCCGATCACCCCCACTAGGCTGAAGTAGGCCGAGATCATGGTGGGAATGCCAATCGCCGAAGTATCGCAGTCCCCAATCTCTTTCCAGGGTGCCGCTAAGCTTTATCAAATAATCCACATCGAGCCTAAAGTGAGTATGCTCCCGTTTCGCCTTTGGCCCGGCTCGGGTCGCCAGATAAACAATGGGAATGTCGCCCCAGATTCCAAAAAGATCGCCGCCTGTTTCGGTTGTCCAATTGCGACTCTCCAGCCCGATGCCTTGGAGTTCAGAGGCGTAGATCGCTATTGGATATTTCCGTTGCCGAGGTTGGGTTAGCGCCCTTTCGACATGTGCCAAAATGTTCTCGGGCTCAGGGGATTTTTGAAGAAACCCCCAAAGTCGCTTAAACGTCGGATTCTTATCCAGCCAGCTCTTGACCGATTTCGGCATATCGGGGGAAAACTCATCAAACGTCGCGACCGGAATATCTAGTTTATCGGAGATCTTTTGAAGCAGCGCAGCATTCGGCAGCCGACGATTTTTTTCCAGGTCGACGAGGTATGCGGCAGAAATGCCGAGTGACTCCGCGAATCCCCGTAAAGACAGATCACGACGCTCCCGCTCGCTCTTGATGAGGTCTCCCAAACTTCTTGTCGACATTCCGTACCGTTACTGGTGTTCGCTAACGGTGTCTATACAAAAGACAATCCATGCGCTATACCCTTCTCCTCAAATCCGTTACCTAGCATTCAATGTATACGTTTTCCCGCCAGCGGATCGCCTTGATCGTCGCCAGATATCAGCAACTAACTCGAAAAGTCGGCGAATTCTCCGCCTTTACGACCCGCTTGTCGTAGAGCCTGGTCGTCGTGATAGTGGCGTGTCCCAGCCACTTCGTCGGAAACTGCTGCGATGTCAGCCCCGTGGGTGGTTGAGAAGAGCGCACGGTCCGGGTTGTCCGTCCCAATCCTCGCCAGGTGCCCAAGGATCGCCTCCCGCACCGGTTAGGCGAGTGGAACCCGCAGGCTGCGGACCGAACGGGAGCGAGCTCCCCTGCCCCGCTTGAGGTTCTTGCGGGCTATCGTGACTTCCTTGGACACGTCGGTGCCGGCCCAGACGTCGCGCACCCGGAGGGCCAGGAGTTCCGAAATCCGATACCCACTACCGCAGCCGAGCTTCAAGAGGGCCAAATTGCGGGTCTGGCCTGTGGAAAGGAAGTGATTGGCGAGGAGGCTGACCTCGGACTCGGTAAAGGGGCGGGCGCTCATGACTCAAGATGGTCGGTTCGGCGTCGCCTCCCGGGATACAGTCGATCAAGGTTTGGGGAAGTGAGCAGTTCTATCCGAAACCGGAAAACTGTGGGAACGAAACCTACAAAAGAAAAACAATCGTGATCTCGAGAAGCCGATTATGGCATGCCTTCAAAGTAGGATAGCGTATAGTTCTATGCCTCAATCGCCAATAACTCCTCGTTTAGGTTTTCTCGGAAAACCCGAAGTCGCGGATTTGCTGCTGTCAGCTGCACCATGGACATGGGTGTGATTGTAAATGGGAAAAGTAAATTGCTGCTCAGGAGCTGAGATTGGTTCATCGCGATCTTATTCGATGCTCTGAGGACGGCCTCCAGTAACCAACCGAGCATTGCAGGGTCGGATACCTTGACCGCCTTCCCTCGTCCGTAACGCTTTGACTTGGCGTCGTAGGTTACCAAACACCAATCCAGCTGGCTGCTGAGGTTGTAGCGGCCAACCCGCGCGACAAATGCACGATCTCCAGTCTTTTCCTTCAAGCGGCGGACCATCTCGGCTGCGGTGAATTCATCGTGCAACTTTAGGAGTCGCCCAATGGTCTCGGCGCAGGTGACGAAGAACGAATAAGAGGTGATCGTTAGGCCCCAGATGACGGGAAGAGCCGCGACTTCACCTCGTTCTTGGAACAGCTTGACTCCATTTTCGGCAAACAGGCGGACCTCTGGGGCCGGTTCAAAAACCACCTGCCTAACGTTGGACATGATTTTGGCGATGGCCACCTTGCCGGGATTGGTCACTGCGATCAATTCTTCGAGCTCACCACGGGCGACCGTGAAGTTTTGGGCATTGGCTCGGAGACGCAAGGCGAGCAGCAGCCAGTCGCTCCGGACCTTTTTCCCGAAACCGATCCTTTGGGCCGTGCTCATGGCTTGCTCTCCCTCCCAGGACGAATGACCACAAAAGGCACCGCCAGCTCCTGGATGCTATCGCCGCCGTGACAGACCGTTGTCGTGCCCTTCATGACAAACGCCTTGCCCGCAGGCGCGACTACTGGGAAGAAACCGGGCGGGAGCCCTGGATGGCTCCACACTCTGCTGCCCGGCACCTTAGCAACACATTCATCGGCAAATCGCGCCTCACTGAAAAGACGAACCCGCTCACCGGGTGTCTCGCAAAGCACCCCTTGCTTGGGAGATCCTATGCCTGTCGCCTCTGTGTTTCCATGATCAGAAGTGATCAGCACGGTGAATTCCCAGGTTAGTAGCAAATCCAGCAGATCGACCAGGAAACGGCCCTTGGCCCAAAGTTCCACCTGGCTAAGCATGCCGGCCGCACCGAGCTGCATTCCGTGCATGATTTTGTCCACCTTGTAGATTGTTACGGCGAGAGCCTTGGTATCGGCACTGACGCAATCCTCCATCCCAAGCTGGTCGCCGGGATTTCCATGAATTGCCATGCTTGCCACCTCGTGGGGATAGAGCCCCTTGCCCGACCAGAATTGACGCCAGCGTTGCTCGTCTCTTGAGGTTTCAAGCAGCGTGTCGGCGAAGTTGGCGGGAATCTTTCCCGAAAAAGTAGCCTGTCTCGAGATGGGTGTGATGGTAGGCGCCCATGCGAAGACAGCGGACTCGTCAAATAAGGCGGACGGCAACTGGGGCTTGATCACGTCACGAATTGCCACCCACTGCTCCAGCGCCAACCCGTCGACCAGGACCAGGGCAATCCGGCGTGTGGCGCCATGCTCCATCATTTTTGCCAGATACCCTGGCAGATGGTGAACCATTGTCGGCGTGGTCGCCGGAATGTTGTAGATGCGCGGATAAGTCTGTTCCACCCAAACGAGAAAATTGCCGCGCACCACTTGTTCAGTGGTATCATAGGTTTCCGCTTCTGCAGCTTGAACGGCTGCACCGAGCTTGGTGCGCAGATACCGCGCCTGACCCCATCGAACCGAGAATTTCTGCCACTCGGCAGGTTGTGCATCTGGCTTCGGCACCGTTTTGACGAGATCCGCCAAAAGCTCGCCAAGGCGGAGCGATGGATTTCGTTCCTCTGCGTCGAGCAGGCCGACACGTATCCAGCGTTGATCAATGGCGTCGTTCCAGTCCCATGCGATGGGCATCAGCAACCCGTCAGTGAAGAAATTGTCGACGAACACGCGCACATCGTGATGACCAAAGGGGATGCTCCTCGGACCCGGGAGACGCATAGGTTCCTTGCCTTCGTCCACCACATGCTTGCCCCCGCCTGTGGCTTTGATGAAAAGTGGCCAACGCTCTTGCAAAAAGGCAAAGAAGGCGGCGCGATCGCACAGCAGAAGGCCGATAGACCATTCCACGAAGCGATCCTGGAGTATATGCTCTAAATGCTGGGCGAGCACATCGGGCAAGATCGCCTGCGTGTAGTGGAGCCGACACAGAAAATGAAGCAGCTCTGCCTCTGTTTGGACGAGACTGCCATCGACTCTAAATAAATGTCGCAGGAGAAAGTCCTTGGATAGAACGTCCCCCATGGGCTGCACGGCACTGGTCACGTAGGCCGAAAACAGTGCATCGTAGTATCGCGGCTCCAGGCGTCGCACCACGTCGTAGGACAAGAGCGGAAACACGTCCTTGAGATGGAGCCGGACCCGTTTGGCCTGTTCCAGCACGTCAACTGGCAACGTCTCAAAGTCGTGTTCACCAGGGTCAAACGAGACGACCATTTCGATCGTCTCCCCCGCGTCCCATCTTGGTCGGATCCGAGTCTCGTATTCCACGCGGAAGGCGAGAGAGTCTTCAAGAAACAAGACCACAAAACCGAGTTCCTCGACCCGCTGCAGCAGAACAGGCTCCCTTAGCAGATGGTCGGGATCGGCAACCGCGGTGACCGGCTTTACGCCAGTCACAAAATTTGCCAGGAGAGATGTGCGCCAGTCGGCCATGGTCAGGATACCTTAACGATAAGCAAAGGATTGAGTTCGGGAAGGATATCCCGTTGGGCCAAAATTTGGACACGCCACATTTCCCGCTCGTGGGTGAGTTGCTTTAGGCGGAAATCCCGCACTTCTGCTAACCCGATCTCACCAAGAATCCTCATTCTCACGCGAAAGCTGTATTCTCCTTTCTCCTCCTCCTGCTGCAGGGACGCAAGATGCTTGGCCTTCAACTCAGAATAGACGCCACGCAATGCCTCCACGGCTGCGTCGCGGGAGCGGTCAAAACATGTTTCGCTCTCCCCGGGGTCGCAGGCATCCGTGCAGGACCACGAGTCCATCATGAGTCGTTCAAGAATAAACTTGGCGGTCGGCTGAAGGGTTCTGCCGTCTTGATGGACGAAGACCGCGGCCAACCTGGTGCGATTGACAGAATCTTCTCTTAGACGTATTTCCCAGAGTGACCAGCACCCTGCTATTCCCTTTGGCAGGCCTTGGAGGACAAGGCTCGGCACCAGCGCACCTCGACCGACCCTGGGTAGCCGGCTGAGCAAGGCACGGATACGTGGATGCTCCAGGCTCAACAAGGCAGCACCAGGAACACGTTCGCGGCCCGGCAATGAGAAAACCTCAGGTTGCTTCGTGTCGGGCCAGCGGATTTTCAGAACATCTAGCTCAGCCTCGAATTCTCCTCCATAGCCCCCAACATAATGGCAGACCATTCGTTCCACCCAGTCTGTAATCGGGAGCTTGGGTGCCACATCAACTTTCTCAATGGGCTGAGCGAAGAGGCTATTCTTTCGCTTCGCTTCATCCACCTGCTGCCGGATTGCATCCGTGACCCGCCCTACTGCGCCAGGAAGGTTCTCAGGATGAAGGAGTGCCTCGACGTAAAGACTGTCAAAAATGCGACCGGCGTCCGTGGAATCGAGTACGTCGCTGGTTTTATCGACTCCATATTCCTGCAGGATAACGCCGAGTTTTTCTTCGAGCACCTCCCGCACCCGGTATTCAACCGTATCCTCGAATACGAAATTGAAGGCGCGCACAGAATGCTTCTGGCCGATGCGGTCCACGCGCCCAATGCGCTGCTCTATACGCATGGGATTCCATGGAATGTCGAAATTGACCACCACGTGGGCAAACTGCAGATTTAAGCCCTCTCCGCCGGCATCCGTGGAGATCAGCACCCGGGCCTTATCTGCGAAGCGCTGCTGCACTGTCTGGCGCTCCTCCATGCTCATCGAGCCGTTGAGACATGCCGTGGATACCCCGCGTGCCGCGAAATACTCTGCGAGCATCGCCTGCGTGGGGACAAACTCTGTGAAGACCAGAACTTTGATGTCAGGATCGCGCTCCTCGCGCTCCAGGTCTGCCACAAGAGTCAGTAGTGCCTCGGCTTTGGCGTCTGCACCCAGAGCCTCAACCTTTTCAGCCAACTTGAGTAGCGCGCTGATTTCGGCTCGCTCATTCGCCATACCGTCCCTGACGGCGCGCAGTGCGGCAACAAATTGCTCCTGCCCATCCATATCGTCCCAGTCCTCACCCGGAGTCGGGCCCCGCGTTGGCACGAAGGCTTCAGTGCCATCCAAGACCGCGAGCCTCTTTTCCAGGGCGGCTCGGATAGCCCGGGTCGAGCTGGTCACCAACCGCTGCATCAGAATCATCAGAAAACCAATATATGTTTTCTTCTCCTTGATGGCTTGGTTATAGCCGTGGCGAACATATGAGGTCACCGCTTCGTAAAGCTGCCGCTGATCATCATTACTGCCCCACGAGACCGCCTTCAATTTGGTAAAGCGCGGTTTGAACAGAGGATTACCCTCGGCATCCACGGCATGCCGTTTCTCTGTGCGAATCACATACGGCTGCACTCGCTCAGGTGTCACAGATTCAGGTGCGGGAAATGCCTGCTTGTCCAGCAGTGCGAGGATGCGATGGAAACCGTCCGACTTTCCTTGGTGTGGCGTAGCTGAGAGCAGCAGCAAATAGGGTGCGGCTTCGGCCAACCCCAAACCGAGTTGATGGCGGGCGATTAGATCGGTGCTGCCTCCCATCCGGTGGGCTTCGTCAACGATGATGAGATCCCAGCCCGCCGCCGCCAAGTCGTCGAAACGGTCCTTGTTGTAATCGGCAACTTCCTCGGCACTCCAACCCCGGCGTGCCTCTAACGGCTTCACTGAGTCCAACGAACAGATTACTTGGTCACAGGCGCGCCAGACATTGTCTCCTGGCACAACTTTCCGGAGAGTGCCGAACTCCGCTGGCGCCAAGTGGCGAAACACCTCGTCAAAGTGAATCTTCATCTCGGCTTCCCATTGCATAACCAGACCCTTCGGTGCGATCACCAGCACGCGTCTCACTTTGCCGCGGAGCTTGAGCTCGCGAAGGATCAGCCCCGCCTCGATGGTCTTCCCAAGGCCAACCTCGTCAGCGAGCAAGTAACGCACCCGGTCGCCTGAGATGGCACGCCGTAGGGCACGGATTTGATGTGGCAGCGGGATTACAGCTGAGTCACTGGGAGCGATCAGCACATCCTCGTAAGTGAGGTTCGCCAGTCGGGCAGCGAACAACGCGAACTTGATCCGATCTACGTGCCCTACGTCTTGGGCTGACAATGGACGAACATCCGAAAGGCGCACTCTCACGATGGCGTCATCCTGCGGCAACCAGATCCGCAAGGCCTCGTCGCCCCACAAAGCGACCTGCTCTACGATACGAGCGGGTTGGTGATGGGAGTTACTCCAGATCCATTCGGCTTCGCGCACAGATCACCTCATTCGGCTGCGCCAGCGCGAAGCACGGCCGTGTCGTAAATCATCTGTAGCTGCTCGTCCTCGTTCAGAACGCTTTCCGGCAGCATTTCAGCGACTATAAGGATCGTAGCATAATCTTTTTGCTGGTAGCAGTGCTTAAACCCGACCCGGACAGCTTCGCTGCGAAGTTCTTTGAGTTTTTTGACCTTGGGCTTTTTCGGAGCTGGGACTGTAAAGCCAGGCAACACTGGGCCCTTGTTGGGCATGAGCGCCGGGGCTGTGTAACCCTCAGGGAGATAAGACCAAAATTCTTCCAGGAGTCGTTTATTGCGGACCGTTTCAACATCCACGTTCTTCTTCGGATCAGGGACATACCAGCGGTTCTTGGCCTTGGTTCTTAAGTTCGCATGATCCTTTGGCAGATTGCGCAATTCCTTAAACTGGGTGGAAAGGTAGCTGTGAACCTGACTAGGGACCTCACCGACGCCGTCGTAGCAGAGGAAATTTTGATCCAGTAGTGCACTCATTTCGGGACGAGCCTCCCATTTCTTCCAACTAGCACCCAGCTGCTGCATGAACTCTGGCTGGATATCCTGTGAACTGGACGGTCGATCCTTAAGAAAACTGCGCAGCCAGTTTATTGCGCTACGTTCGTCCTCCACGAAGATGGTTAATTGCCCAATGTTCTCTACTTGTGCGCGCTTCTTGTCGAATTCGCCCACTTGTTCCGGTAAGAAAAACATACCGTCACGTTCAGGGAATATCCCCAAAAGGCCTTCCTGAAACTCGGCAGAACTGAGCGGAACAGGGGTGGAATGACCAACGTAGAATGCTACCATCCGATCGTAGAGAATACGCGGATCGCGCTCGGCAACGAATTCCAGTTGTCCGCCACGAGCTTTAACGACCGGCAAGTTCTTTAAATGGGTGTGGATAAAGTCCCAAACACCAGCTTCAGTGTCGCCTCGCGTGGCAAAGCGCTCTTCAAGGCCGCCGTTTGGCTTGTAGGCTGAAATTACAAGGTCTTGTTTTACCGCCGTAGGGGTCGTGACCGCTTTGAAGCTACCCTTCTGTTTATCCAACGCGGACACATTCGCTACGACAAATCCGGCTTCTTGGAATGACGTTTGTATGGCGTTCCATACTGAGGCTGAAGTGTTGGAGAATTCCACAGTCATCCAGCGGCCTGGTTTCAGAATCCGGAACACCTCAGCGAAACACTTATCCATGATTCCCTTGTAGGTAACCAGCGTCTTTCCACTTCTGGTATCCTCAATCGCCTCGTCCGAGTTATTGGTCTCAACACGGAGCCAAGACTCCCAGAGTGCATTCAACTCAGAATACATGAGATTTGAGCCAAACGGTGGGTCGATGAAGACGTAATCACACGAATTGGCAGCGGTCACAAGTTGCGATGAACTTTGCGTGCTAACCATGCACTGACCCGAAGCAAATGGGGCGTTGCGCGCTTCTTGAATACGCATACGCAACCTGAAACGCGCAAACACGCATGTTTCGACTTGAAGAGAGGCGACGTACCAAGTGCCGCGCAGACTCGTAATTACTCCTCCCTTCTTGCCGAAATAGTTGCCTAAATGTAAGCGATTTTCCCGTCCGACCCACGTGAGAGTAGCAGTGAACCAAAACAAAAAGGGCAGGCCTGCCTTCTCAGCCCTCTCATATACTGCACTAAGGGCTAATAAATTTCTCTGTGTATAGAAGTGATGAGCGTGCGTAATCCCTATTGAATCATTTCGTCTCGTTTCACCGCCATCTCGGAGGCGGTTGGATGGAAACCAATACGGCGGCACAATCTCATTAATTCGCCTTACCAACGCCAAGTCCTCGCTATCCGGAGTTTTCTCGTAGCGCTTTGAGCCCACACTATAATTTATGAGCACCGGAACGGTTTTTGCCTCCGTGACTGTAGTTGCGAGGGCTTTGTCGTATCGCTTTGCGTAGGCGCGCTCCAAGGATCGCTTCGTTGAAAGGGCGCTACATTTCGGGCATTTTAGCTCTTCACGAACATCCTTAGCCTTATGGTCTACGGCGGTGTCCCAAAAAACAATTTCACCTCCGCATTCACTACACGTAAACACATCGCTCCACACCGTGAAGTTGATCGTATGTTTGCTCCCGTCATTGTGCTTGGTTTCATACATCCAGCCCAACTCCTTTTCGACTTCTTCGAGAATACGTTTCGCCTGGAGCTCGAACGCATCGACATCCACGGGGGCGTTGTAATTATACGCTATGAAAGTAGCGGCAGGCGATAAGTCATTCAGTATCGCATGCCGGGCTCCTAACCGTGAAAAGGCTTTCCCCTCTTCATTGAGAATTGTGCCGTCATCTTGAACACGATAGCCAAGCTCCTGAATTTCTTTGCGACTACCGCATAGTTGGGCGGCCACACCAGTCATTCCGGTGCCGCAAAAACCGTCAAAAACAACGTCGCCCGGCTGCGTGTAGTGCAAAAGATAACGCATTATGGCCCGGTGCGGGACCTTCGTATGGTAGGAGTGAGCGTTATAGATTGGGTGATTTTTCCCTTCACTCACGTCCGCGGCAAACGGTTCTCGGTGATACGGCTGTTTGTGATCATAAGGCGTGCCGTGATGTTTAACAAAATTACTTAGCCACGGATTTGGGCACGCCGTGTAATAAGGCGGGTCGGACCGTGCAAGTATGTCTTCGTCCTTGCCGATGGGGAAACCTTCAATCTTTCGGAACGCCGGGTCTAAGAGCTTTTGCGCAAGTAATGCTAAGTAGTGCTTGCGGCGCGCATCCTCGCTAGGAAAATTCTGTCCTAGACATTCCACCGGGCCAGATGATTTAGCTCTAAGATCGAAAGACGACTGTTCTGACATGGAGTGGTGGGTAAGATCGCGTTGCTGCTGCCCTGGACAATTTTGTTAAACTCAACCTTGATTCACGATTGGTTTAGTTAACGACAATACGAACCTTTGCGGCATCTCGGCCCTTAAGGAGGACATCGAGGTATTCGCTTACGCGACGACGTACCTCTTCTGGAGTAGCTGGGCTTCCATCGGGGAAGATCGCGGTTCGGAGAGCGGCCAGGTCCAGCGTGATCTTTGTCAGACTGGAAAGGGCCTGCTGCAGTGCGTCTAGGAAGTCCTTTGAAATCACATCGGGCAGCTGCTTTGCGGATACGAACTCCCGGACCATCTTCTTCTGACTTGGTTTCAGCAGGTCGATGGTCGCCTGGGTCGCCGGGTCGGCAAGGTCACTGAGAAGGGCATGTGTCCACTTGGCATAGACCGTATCTAGCTGAGTCTTGAGGTTCGCAAGACGCACTTCCGCGGAAATAGTCGTCGGCTCCATGCGCGGCCAGTAGTCTGCTTGCGGTTCTACCTCGAGATCCTTCTCAGTGAGCACACGGCCGGTCTTCAAGGCGCCCAACTCGCTTTCCAGATCAGTCAGTTGCTGGCGGTGGATTACTTCAATCACCGCTAGTCGGCGAAGAGCTATCAAGCGCTCATCCTTCATTAATACAGCCTTCTCCTTATCCTGGACAATGCTCAGACGGGCCCGGCGATAGAGCTCCAGGTATGCTTTGATGAAGTCCGATTTCAGCTTGCGAAGCATCTTCCCTAGTCCGGACTTAAAGCTCTCGGACTCCCGATTCTCTGGGATCCGGACCTTCGACAATAGGTCCGTTCGGGTCTTGCGGCTTTCTATTACCCACGGATGCTCGTCGGGCAGCACTCCTTCGGCCTGAGACAGGTAGCTGGTAAATTGTGCGACCTCGGCGACGAAGTGCTCCATCGACTCGACTTCAGCTAGGCGGTGGAAAGCGGCCTTGTGAGTCGTGATCTCCGAGGTGGCCAAGTGGAAGTTCTTGAGTTTGCCTGGAGTATTGTAGGCCTGCAGCCCCTCCAGGAACTCCTTGCACCGGCGCATCGTCTCGCCGATCTGGGCAACTTCCGAATCCGAATACAGCGACTGGCCCCAGAAGGGCAGGCCGTTGAGCAATTGTTGTTGCGCGAGCACCAGCTTCTCGACGCGCTCTCCCACGGCTTTCTGGAGCTGTTGTACCGAGGCGGAATCGTTTTGCGTTACCTGCACCGCAAGTCCGGGGGCCAGCCCCAGCAGCTCGAACAGCGCCTTCAGGCCGGCGACATTCCAATCCTTGGGCTTTTCGAGGTGTTTGAAACTCGTCAGCTCCGAAAGCGAGGTCGTGGCCAAGGCGCTGAGGTTGGTCGCATCGAATTTTGCACCCGGGATGGCTAACACGGCGTCGCCGCTGTAGACTAGTGAGGCGGTGAGCACAGCAACCCAACAAGGTTCGAGGCGCATAGCACCTGGAGCCATGTAGTCCACATCGCGTTCGAGGGAGGTGATGATCTCGGCGCGATTGACGACCTGGCCCTGGCCCTTGGCGTTGAGCTTATCGAGGATGAACTTGGCTCCGGGCGATTGAGATGGCACCACCCGATCACCATCAAGTAGGCCGAGCGCATCGAGAATGGCCGAGGCTTGCTTCGTGCGCGTTGTCTGGCTGAGCCCGCGGATGGCCTCCTGAGCCGCTTGCACGGCGTTGCCGTCACGCCCGTAGGTTACCAGCGTAGAGAATATCGGGTATTGAGGGGCCAGGTCGTGGAAATGGCCGGCGAGGCTGACTGAAGCCACAAGATTGATGGCGTCGCGGACGTTCAGGTTGCCTCCGCCACCAGTGCCCTTGAGGGCGTTCACCATCGTCTTTCGACTCCCCTGGTAGGATACCGAAACCGCGGAGAGGAGGTGCTCACGCAGCCACTTGGTCAGACGCCCGAGGTATTCCCCGGCCTTGTTTTCATAGACCTGCTTCTTCACGCCGGAGGAAATCGCGGCCAGTTCGAGCGAGCTAGCGTAGAGTCTCAGCGCGGTGATGAATTCAGGCTGCTTATCGTCGAGTCGGTAGAAGACTTCGTCCGCCCGTTTGTCGTCCGTGTAACGCGGCGGGTCGAACGGTTGAACAAAATAGAGGTAGAAATCGCGGCTCGGCACCGCGGTGGATCGCTCGTTAGGGGCGCCAAAGAAAAGGTAACCCAGGCGGCCGGCTTTGTGTTCACGCCACTCGATCTCATGCTGCCAAATCTGGTAGCCGGTGACGTGTGTAGGCAGGTCGGTGCATTCCAAGAGCTGCCGCAGCGCGTCGTAGTAAAACCGATCGAGGGTGCCATTATCGAGCGTCTCCGACCGCTTTTCGACCAAAGCATCGTAGTCGTCTGTCTTCTTTAGGTCCAGGAACCACTGCCGGTTGTCCGGGTTGGAAGAGATGAACTGGCCGCTGACGGTCTTGTGTATCTCGCGGAGAGTGGTCTCCACAACTGAGAGCAAATCTTCGGCAGGCTCACCACCGAGTTCCGCTGCTCCGGGGTGATAGAGGCACAGGTGGTCCCGCAATTCCTCTGGCGTCAGACCTATCGCCGAGTGGATGTCTCCCGTGGTCAGGCGATGGACGGACAGGCCGCGAACGATGCGCAGAGCCATCGCCTTGTAGGTCTTCTTGGGGAAGGCGCCCTGGATCTTGGCCTCCAGGGTGGAGCTGCACTCCATGATCGCCTTCACATCCGGATTCGCCCGGTTTGCGGCGTTGTCGATAATGGCTTCCCAGTAGCTGTCGTAGGCCAGAATGCCCGGTCGGTCCGTCGGGACCGCCTGCCCGACCAGACCTTTGATCGCTTGAGAAATGATCTGAAGCACACCGCGTTTCTCGACAATCGGAATACGTTGGAAGGTGTCCACGTAGTCCGGGTGGATCGGAAACAGCGCGCAAAACTCATCCATCTGCTCAGCCATGCCGCTGTAGAATTTCGCATACGGCTCCAGGTAGGCTCGGACTTGGGCAAGCTGATGGCCGGTCTTCTTGAGGAGGCGATTCGAGACCACGAACTTAACGTCGGTGGTAACAATCTTCACCTGGGTGAAGCGGTCTTTCACGCGCCCAAGGCTGTCGGCGACATGGGCGAAACGCTGGCTGTCGAAGATCGCCTCCTGCACGCCCGCCACAAAGCGGAACCGAATATCCTTACAAACCTCACCCACCTCGCGCAGGAAACCCAGGTCCAGAATCAGTGCCTGGTCCTTGCGGCTGCGCAGGTAATCGAGGAGCTCGTCCACGACAAGTAGCAGTCCCTGGTCGGGATACGTTTTATGAAAGGCCGCCATCATATCTTCCAAGGCGGATTTATTTTCCTTCACCTTATCGGCTGCGGGAAAGCGGTAAGGCGTACCCCATTTGGACAATTCCTCCTCCAGGGAGGTGGTAATGATGTCGCGCAGCGACATGGTCACCGCGCCGATCTCAACGCGCAGGACCTTAAAACGGCCCACAATCGCCTTGGCTGCTTCACGCACCTTCTCATTGGTTATCAGCGGTGCGAGTTCCTTGTTCTCCGCGACGGCCGAGACAACCGACATCAAGTGGGATTTACCCGTGCCGTAGTTGCCCACAATCAGAAGCCCCTTGTTGTCCTGCGGCTTGTCGAACTGAATTTGAGGAATGACCAGATCGATCAGCCGCTGGGCCATCGGGTCGGAGATAACATAGGTCGAGACCAGGTCATGTGCCGCCGCCGTCCTATTGGCATCCTTTAGCTGGATGACCGATTCAATGGGGTGAAACTGGACGAGGTCTTGGTAGTTCATCAGGATGCTTGGAGACTGGGTATGCCGTGATCGACGGTGAAGATGGGAACTGCTGGCAGTTCTCCCGAGTAAAATTCCGGGTGGTCTGACTCACCGCGCACAAATCGCTTCCCGTCCACCTTACCGGTGAGAGAAAAGACGACCAAAGTGTTCTGGCTGATACTGAGCGCGAGGCGCAGTGGGTCGCACTTAAGGGAGGGGTCGAAAAGAATATCGGTATTATCGATACAGATGCCCTGTGCCGCGTCCCCGATGAGCTCGCGGATGCCATCCTCGACTTGCAAAGGCCGGCTGCGCGGCGGGGCATCGAGGAGCCGGGGCCCAAGCTGCTGGCCAAGACTCAGGCATAACACGCCCTTCGCCTTGGCAATATCGCGCAAGGCAGCGGTTTTCCCCGAACCTGATGCACCAACGACCAGGACCAGACGATGCCGCGCCGCGACTGCATGCTTTACGATGTCGAGCATCAATGAGGTCGATTCCAGCATTTGATTAGGCAAGGGATTAGATGCCGTGAGAGGAGTTCGATCTCCAAAAGCGAGCTCATCAACGCAAAGTAGTATTCATAAGCCCTGTGGCCATACCCAGCAATCATAATGGCGCTTTACCCACTAATGCGTATGCGCCTGGACGGGATCCTGTCGACTGGCGTCGGTTTTCGACGAAGTCGGGCAAGAGCTCTATCTCCGCGAGGCCAATTATTTCTGGCGCTGTCAAAAAAGAAACCAGCCTATCAAACGTCGCCTTCCAGCCGCTCGCCACCGCTTTCAACCGTTCGCACGTATTGCGCTCCATTGAAGCGGCGTTCAACGATTGAGGGCCCGGCACCGCACAGGCCTAACGAAACGTGCTAGCCCAAGACGGCCCCGGCGGGCCTCCTCTTTTCAGGTAAACGGGATGGTCGGTTAGCGGACTTTCGGCCGAGCAAAGCTCTGGGGATGGCGGCCAAACCGTCCCTTCGGGCGGGTGCATTCCGCTGGCTCTCGGGCCGCCGAGATCATGGCGGCAATTCCCTTGTGCCGAACTCGTCTATTAGAGACTCTCTGCAACTTCACATCTTTCTCGCCCATGACCACAAAGCCGCAACTAGGAGTTATTCATGACCACTGTTAAAGATAACATTCAGCACATCAAGGAAGAGGAGGAGGACTTCTATTCGGACGACGATCTTTTTTCCATTTCCTCCTGGGGAGCAGACTTATCTTTTAGAGAACTAATTAGCCGCTACGACGAAGGCGGCTTGGTGAAACCTGAGCTTCAACGCAAATACGTCTGGGACAAAACGGAAGCCTCACGCTTCATCGACTCTCTTCTCTTGGGCTTGCCCGTTCCCAGTGTTTTCCTCGCCAAAACAAAGGACGAAAAGATGTTAATCGTGGACGGCTATCAACGAATAATGACCGTTTATGATTTTGTAAGAGGCATCTTCACGACCGATGAAAAAGTATTTAAGCTAACGCGTTCTGATAGAATCAATGAGCGTTGGCGTGGCAAAGCATTCGGAGAACTTACCGATGCGGAGCAACGGAAAATTAAAAACACAACGATCCACGCGATAATCTTCGTGCAAGAACAGCCGGCTGGGAGCAACACGAGCCTCTTTCAGGTATTTGAGCGCATTAATACCTCGGGACGAACACTCCAGCCCCAAGAAATCCGAAACTGCGTCAGTCAAGGGAGGCTCAACGCCTTGCTGTTTGAATTGAATCGGCACCCACATTGGAGATCGCTTTTCGGGCTGTCCACTGAGGACGTGCGAATGCGGGACCTTGAGTTTATTCTGCGATTTTTCGCCTTGAGTTCTGACAAACTGAGACAGGAAACCAAGGATGGGATTTCGTTAAAACGGTTTCTAAACGTTTACATGGAGGAAAATCGCGACCCATCTGATGAGCAACTAGCCGCCTTTCGCACACGATTCACTTCCGCGATTGATTTCCTTTATGCTGCATACGGCGATGCCGCGTTTCACAACATTTCCTCGACGCATCCAGAACGGCTTGTCGAAAAATTTAACCCTACGGTGTTTGATTCGATTCTTATCGCCACCGACTTCGCCCTAAGGCGCGGACCTATAGATCTTCCTGCCGAACCGGAAACCGCAAGGCGTTTACTCTTGGGGGATGCTGATTATCGATCTGCTATTAGCAAAGAGACTATGCGAGTAGTCTCAATTCGCACACGTATTTCGAAGGCGACGAGAATGCTTTTTGGCATCGATTATGAATAATGCGGAAGTCGAAAAGCTTCTGGATGATTGTACGAATGAATTGGTGCAGGTTAAGGCTATAATCGACGGCCTTGGCATCACCAGCAATATTGCCCCATATTTAACCAAGTACTCGCTAATTCGTGCCTGTGGGACCATCGAGCAGTCCTTTAAGTCGGTCGTTGCGGATTTCTGCTCCTGGCGTTGCAAAAAGCAGCTTAAACGATTTCTCGGCCAACGCGTACGGGATTCTTCGATGAATCCGTCGTACAGCAACATCTGTAAATTGGTAAAGGATTTTGACGAGACTTGGTTGGCTACTTTTAAAGCTTCCGTAGACGGTGCCGCAAACAACTCCTCGCTAATGACCTCTCTCCAGTCGCTCGTTGATGCCCGAAACGACTTCTCCCATGGAGGCAGTCCGTCCGTTACCATTGGCGATGTCCTTACATATTACGCCCATAGTCGAGCGATCATTGAGATGCTTGATGCGAGTGTAGTATAGATCGTTGGATAAGCCCCAGTTTTGCATTGCTCGCCCCAATCTGCCTCGACCCAATGACATATTTAGTATCAGCCCTATGTTATTCCAATGAGCGAGAATGTTCATCCTCTAAACGCAGACGAGTCAGCCACGCTAAGGCCACCGGGCCAACCGTCGGCAATCAAGCTTGTCGTCACGGGTCGCCCCCCAGGTGCAACGTTACGCGTATTACGTTGCACTGGGCTCATTAACACCTGTCAATCGGCAGCGAGTTTCGATTCGCGCTAGATTCTGACGGAAAACACCCTGGCCTACGCGCGCCTGAATGATGGCCTAACGTTGCGTCGGTGCTAGCCATCTCGTTCCCAGTTTCGTGATCCAATGGCTAAAAGACACAGGTGCCGGGTACCTGCCGGGCTGAACCCGCCAAAGATGCTAACGGTCAATGGTGGCGCTGCGGCCTTCCCCAAGGATTTGACCTGGTGCTCGCGCAGCGACGTGCTCGGTCGCTCGGCGTATCAGAAGATCGACGCTCCCCTGCCCCTCCAGGAAATCCCGGGCTGCGCTGCGCAA
>OBLW0100001252.1_pt1 | contig 21722 bp, 17 predicted proteins | sample 1520161 | NCBI WGS metagenome assembly OBLW01 (sample SAMEA3539309, study PRJEB22396) | soil metagenome | biome: tundra; feature: field; material: soil | place: USA | collected 2010-05 | depth 0.15 m | reverse complement strand
AAAGAACCGGGCCCGCTCCACGCCGCCGGCGTCCGGCGAAACCACCGTCAGGTTGGGCAGTTTGAGCTCGCGGAAGTAGCTCACCAGGACGGGGGAGGCGAAGAGGTGATCGACGGGAATGTTGAAGAAACCTTGAATTTGGGCGGCGTGCAGGTCGACGAAAAGGGCGCGATTGGCGCCCGCTGTGGTGAGTAAATCGGCAATGAGCTTGGCGCTGATGGCCACGCGGGGGCGGTCCTTGCGATCCTGGCGGGCGTAGCCGTAGTAGGGCACCACCACCGTGATCCTGGCCGCCGAGGCCCGCTTGAGCGCGTCGATCATCACCAATAGCTCCACCAGGTGCTGGTCCACCGGATAGCAGGTGGGCTGCACCACAAACACATCCACTCCGCGCACATTCTCTAGGAGTTGGAAGTACACTTCGCCATCGGCGAAGCGCTGAATTTTTACCTCGCCCACCGGAACCCCGATGTGGCGGCCGATCTCCTCGGCCAGCGGCTTGTTAGCCGTCCCGCTGAAGAGCTTGAAGCGCTTGTCCTCGCTCAGGTTGCGGGCCCGCTTGCGCTCGACTGCCGGTTTCGCATCCTTGGCAGCGCCCTGCTGTGGCTCCTTCGGCGCGGAATCCTTGCCGGCGCCGTCCCGTTGACCTTCAGGCTTTTTGTCTTCCGCTGTCGCAGTCAATGTTCCCGCATCCATTTCCGACTACCTCCAAGCTGGTTGGCTTTGGCTGTTCTTCGGGCCCTGCATCGAAAACTTGGCTGGGCGACCAGGATTCGAACCTGGACAAGTGCCTCCAAAGGGCACTGTCCTACCATTAGACGATCGCCCAATCTGAGAGCAGCCGTTCGCGAGTTTCGCTTGCAGAACGGACGGCTGTCAATGAACTTATTGCATGAGCATTTCGCGCCAGTAGGCTGAGCGCGGCAGGGTACGGGTCAAAGTGCTCCGAACTCCGGCCGGCCGCAAACGTTCGCAAGCCGCTTCCGCATCTCCGCGGGTCACGTACAACCCGTAGAGTGCCGAACCGGACCCGGACAGCGAAGCCACTAACGACGAGGAACTGCCGGCTGCCTCCGGAGTGCCCGGGCCCGCAAGAAGACGCTTGATTTCTGCAAGGGAAGGATGCTGGGGAAACACGACCCGTTCAAAGTCGTTCTGGATCCAGCTACTGATCCCGGTGCGGACAAGCGCGGACTCTTGTGGTCCGGCCAGGTTCTCTCCATTTGGGAGAACACCGGAGGAGCCTGTTCCCGGCCGTCCCCGCGGAATTTCTCCCGCAAAGGCGCTGGCATAGGCACGGCTCAACTCATTCAGTTTATCTGTACTGGCCTCGGCGGTCAAACCCTCGACGGCGCAGAGCGCATCCCAGTCGCGAAAGGCCTGGGCCGTGGAGACGCCGATTTCCGGCGTGGCCACGACGCACCAGACAGGCTCAATGTCCGGCAGGGGGTGAACTTCCTGCCCCCGGTCGAGCCCCAGAACCGTGCCACCGATCAGAAACAAAGGCACATCGGACCCAACCTGAGCGGCAATTTCCAACCGTTGGGTCAGCCGGCTTTGAAGGATTCCGGTGGCCGGTCGGGTGCCCCATCCTTCGAGCGCTTCTTGCTCGAAGGGTGGGATACCACGAATCCCATTCTCAATTCCGAGTTCCGCCTCCAGACCAACCAGCGCCGCCACCGCGTTCGCCGAGCCGGCCCCCAACCCACCCTGAACCGGCAGCCGCTTTTCGATGTGGATCTCAACTTCAGCCTTACGGCCGAACGCCTTCAGCGCCAGCTCGACCATCTTCCAGGCGGTGTTGCGGCTGTCAGCAGGCACACGAATGTCGTCCGAAGTCACACGCAACGAAGTTGTATCTGCGGGCCTCGCCGTTACCGTTACAACGTCGTACAACTCAAGAGTCTGGTAGACCGTGGCCAGCCCATGGAAGCCATCGGGTCGCGGCGCTCCAATACCGAGGCCAAGGTTGATCTTCGCGTGCGAACGAACGGTGGTGGGCATACCGGTTCATTGTAGGGCCTGCCCACATTCCGGAGTTACTCTTCCTGCGAACCATGCCCCCGAAGAGCTTGAACCTTAATCTCCGCGACTCACCCGCCAACTCGCTGACTTGCTAAACCCGCGCAGCGGGGCTAACTTGCTGCACTTGTTTCTTAACCCTCGTTCTCCCAACCGCTCAAACCACGGCAACCGTAAAATCTCTCCGCCCCCCAACGGAACTTCGGGAGTAAACTCTGCGTAGAACTTTAGGAACAGATGCGGGAGCTTGCATGCACTTCCTGATTTTTGTTATCGCACTCTACTTTGTACCGGCCATCATTGCGGCGGCCCGGCAAACGCACAACGCTACAGGAATCCTCTTGCTGAACGTCTTTTTTGGCTGGACCGTGATCGGCTGGTTCGTCGCGTTCCTGATGGCCATCTGCTCGGCCCCCTATTACGCCCACTTCTATCGTCGCGGATGGTGAGGGTAGCAGCCGGCCCGCCTCAGCCACACTGGACTTTGCGCGACTGGGTCCCCGCTGCCGGACTCTTTCTGGCCACGGCGGGCGTCGTACTGTGGCAAAACGCGCACGTAGCGGTCCTGTTCGATCTGAGCTACATTCTCAACACTGCGGCGCGCATCGCACTCGGCCAGATGCCGTACCGCGAGTTTCCCCTGGCACACGCGCCGCTCACGTTCCTCATTCAGGCCGCGATTATTCGTCTCACCGGCCGCGTCATCTTTCACCACGTGCTCTACACGGTTTTGATCGGCGGGCTGGGCTCGGTGCTCGCGTGGAGGATCGCGCTCGGTTCGCTGAGCGGGCGCGTGAGGGCAGCTTGGCCCGCGGCGCTGCTCGTTGCCGCGCCCCTCTGCTTTCTTGGCATCTACTGCATCGTGCCCAATCCCGAGTACGACTGCGACTGCGGTTTCTGGATTCTGGTTGCGGTTTGGATGCTGCTCCGGCTCGATGCCGAGCCCGGCGCTCGGTTCGGCTTTGCCGCCGGAGCGGCGCTTTGCGTGCCGCTCTTCTTCAAACAAAACATGGGCCTGCCGTTCTTGCTGGTAGCCATCGGCGCCGTTCTGCTGTCGCTGGCGCTGAACGGTCGCCGGCACTGGCAAAATCCGGCCACCGGGCCCAGCCCGGTCACGCTGTTCTCCGTTCTTGCCGGCGTGTGCGTCACGCTCGCGACGGCCGCGCTTGCGCTCCATTGGACGGCGGGCATCGGCAACTACGTTCACTGGACCATCGAGTATGCCGGGCAGCGGCGATTGCCCGGATTCAGCCTCATGCTCGGCGTCTATCGCGACCCCTCGCTGCTGGGTACGCTGCCGTGCGTCACCGTTGCCTTGGTGCTTTTGTGGGTGGGACCGAAACTCCGCTGGACGCGCATCGCGGCCTTCGCCCTGATGGCCGCGCCGTTTGTCTTCACGCTCGCCTCCTTGTTCCTATACGACGACGCCGACGAGCGCGGCGACAGCCTGCTGGCGCTCTGGCCGCTGCTGCTGGTTCTCGCCGCGGCGCTGACGATCGCGAATCTGTTCCGCCTGCGAAGTGAATCATCTCTGCGCGCGTTTTTGCCGCTGGTTCTGTTGGCCGCCATCCACGGCACGTTCATGTCGCAGCAGCTTTGGGGATCGACGTACGCGATCTGGCCGTTGCTCGCGCTGCTGGTGGCAGAGATGCTCGCGTTCCTGAATGGGTTCCTTGACGGGATCAGGGAGGGACACGCAGCGCGCGCCGCGTCGCCATGGTTTGTGCCCGCGCTTGCAGCGCTCATCTCCGTCACGCTGCTCGTATGCGGCGGGTTCTATACGGCCAGCGAGGAACGGCTCTCGTACGCGTATTTTCCTGACGGGCCGCCAGCGCACTCCGCCTTTCCGCAGCTTGCCGGCCTGGCCACGCCGGGGCCGTACCTGCCGGAGATCGACGACCTTCTGCGCTACACCCAGGCCAACATCCCGTTTGATGACGGAATCGTTCTGCTTCCTGGCGAGGAACCGTTCTACTTTGCCACTGGCCGCGTGCCGCGCTTTCCGGTGCCATTCTTCGATCCGACCATTGATCCGTACTCCCCCGCTGAGATCGCGTCGCTGGTGCGGTCGCACAACATCCACTGGCTGATCGTGAAGCGCGACTTGCAGACCAAAGAGGATCCAACCCCGCAGCGCGAGGCAACGATGAATTTGCTGATGAGTGATTTCAAGCTGGTCGCCCGGCTGCATGGGTACGATGTGTACCGGCGGTAGTGGGGAATGAAAGAAGGTGGATCGAGGTTGGTGAATTCAGAGGTCTCAAACGCGGGACCTCGGGCACCCGGCGCTCAATCATAACGCCACTCGCTTGTGCGAATTGTAAAACTTACGCCTCCCTCCCCTTGCGCGATCTCTTCAGCTCCGCCCAATCCTTCTCCGTCTGGTCTGCATAGAGCGATCCGAATTTTGCCAGCGCTTCAGCAAAGCCGCCGCCTGAGCCCAGGTAGCCGGCAATCACCAGTGGGTCGCCGGAACGTGCATGCCCACGGGCCAGCAGTTCGCCGCAAACTGCCGCGTAGGCCGCAAGGCCGGTGCCGGCAAGGTCCGCGAGCTCGATGGACCCCTTGTGATCATTGAGCTGGCGTACCAGGTATTGGCGGCTGCCGATGTGCGTCCAGCCCAGGAACGGGTCGGACTGCATCTGCATGGCTCGTTGCCCATCGGCAACGCGCTGGCCGTTGTGGCGGACCGGGTGCGCATCGGGCAGATACGGCGTGTAAGCCGATGCCGGCTCTTCTTTGATCTGCAGAAACAGCGGGTCGCCCGGCCCGTTGCCCTCAAAGTAGATGCAATAGTCGCGCAGCCCAACTGAGCCGGTGCCCACCACTTTGAAGGCCACGTCCACTGGGCGGTAAAACGACAGCAGGTGTTGCCGCTGCGGCTCCAGCATTTCGCGGTAAGGACCCAGAGAGGCTAGCACTGCCGCGGCCTGGGAGCCAGTGACGCGAGTGAGTATTGGCTTCGATTCCTTGAAGCGGCGTTGTGCTCCGGGTTTCGAGGACGCAGGTTCAGTCAGCTGTTGCAGCGCGTGCTGCGGTGTAGCCCGCTCAGCCTTTAGCAGTGCGGCGTGCACTGGTTCAACTCCGTTAAGCCGGTGCACCAGAAATCGCCCCACATCGACGCCGGGCATTTTGGCGAATGCGCGCATGCGGACACAGTATTGATCGATGCACCGGACGACGGCTTGTTGCGATGACGAGGACTTGTGACCTGACTCGCGCCCCGCCAGCACCAGTGAGGCAGCCATGCGCTTCAAATCCCACTCGAAGGGGCCGCGGATGGTTTCGTCGAAGTCGTTGATGTCGAAGACCAGCCGGCCATCGGGAGCGGCAAAGGCGCCCAGGTTGCGCACATGCGCATCGCCGCAGATTTGCGAGACGATGCCGGTTGAGGGCAGCACGGCAAGATCCGCGGCCATCACCGGAACAGCGCCGCGAAAGTAGCCGAAGGGCGATTGCGCCATCAACTCGTACTTCAGCTTCACGAGTGCAGGCAGACGGCCGTGCATTGACCGCGCAAGAAGCACGGGTGCCGGCGAACTCCGCGCCTTCGGGTTCAGTTCGTTGTGTTTCTGGCGCCCAACCTGCTTGCGCCGCGCCTGACCCAAAGCACGACGTTCTTCCGGAGTTGTACCTTGCATAGCCGGAACATACTCTGTCCGAGTGCGGCGTGCAATATGGCAGAGCATCTGATTTACACTTTTTCTGGAAGCCCCGCTGTTCTCAATCGCGACCTGAAAAACCATGCCCGGCTCAGCTTCTTGAGGAGTTCCCCGTGTCCCTTGCACCCGTACGCTCGCTCTCCACTTTGGTTGCTATCGCGCTCGCGACCATTCCGCTAGCTGCCCAGGCCCCTCAAAAGCCTCTCACCGTTGATGCTATTTATGCGCATGGATCCCTGATCGGGCACCCGCCCGGAAATCTGACCTGGTCACCGGACGGAAGCCACCTGACCTATCTCGATGGAGGGCAGCTGATCGACCTGGACCCAGGCACCGGCAAGCCCCATGTGCTGGTGAGTCACGCCAAAATGACCATGCTGATTGCGGGCAGCGAATCGGAGCAGGACCGCGACCATCGCGAACGCTACAAGATGGCCAGCTATATTTGGGCGCCGGACTCGGCGCATCTCATGTTCGACTCCAACGGCCGTTTGTGGGTTTACGATCTGCACAACGGCACAGGGTTGGACGTTGGTTTTACGGGTGCCGATTCCGGCGACGACCCGCAGTTCTCTCCCGACGGCAAATCGATCTCGTTCGTACGAGGCAACAGCCTCACCGTCATACGGCTGCGCGAGGCTGGCACGCCCACCAGCGTTGTTGCCCCTTCAACCAACGCGGCTGTGTTCAACGGCAAGGTGGATTGGGTCTACGAAGAGGAGTTGGAGACGCGCACCAATTACTACTGGTCGCCGGACTCCACTCGCCTGGCCTATCTGCAAATGAACGAGACTGAGGTGCCGCAATACCCGATTGAAGATTGGATTCCCACCCACTCAAAGGTGGATTTCGAATTCTATCCGCAACCCGGCGACCCCAACCCCGATGTGCGCGTGGGCGTGGTGGGTGCGGCAGGCGGCAAAACGGTTTGGATCAAGCTTCCCATGCAGGCCAACCAGGATTACATTCCGCGCTTCGGCTGGGCCGACCACCGCACCCTGTGGATCGAGACTCTCACCCGCGATCACAAACATCGCGACATCTATCTTGCCGATCCTGAATCCGGCCAGGCGCATTTGGCCTTGCAGTTGAGCGATGACAAGTTCATCGACGACAACTACAGCGTGTGGGCCGCCAACGGCCAGATCGTCCTGTCCAACTGGAACGACGGCCACAATCATCTCTATCTCTACACATTTGATAAGGACCACCCCGGTTCCGCTCCTGCAAAACAGGAGCGGCAACTCACCAGCGGTGATTTCGAGGTGGGCGAGGTGTACAACGTTGATTTCCAAGCCAGGCACATTGAATACGCCTCGACTGAGGGCAATCCGTTGGAGCAGCAGCTATGGCGCGTAGATTTCGATGGCCAGCGCAAGCAGTTGAGCGCCGGCGCCGGGTCGCACGCCGGGAACTTTGCTCCTGCCGGCGGCGGGTACGTCGACAGCCAGTCGTCGCGCCTTGAGCCGCCCACCTTGCGCCTCTGCCAGGCTGCGGGCAAATGCAATGTCTTCTGGCAAACTCGCGCGGTGGAGTCCTACCATCTGCGCGCGCCGGAACAGCTTGAGGTGAAGGCTCACGACGGCACCATGCTCTATGCAACGCTGCTGCTGCCCGATGGCGCCACGAATCCTGCCAGCGTGCCGCTCATCGTGAATCCATACGGAGGGCCCGGCACGCAGACCGTAGCCAACCGCTGGGGCGAGTCAGCGCTCTTCGACGAGCTGCTGGCTCAGCATGGCTTTGCCGTGCTCCACGCCGACAATCGCGGCATGGGAATGCGGGGGCGCGCCTTTGCTCAGGCCGCTTATCACAACTTCGGGCCCGTTCAGCTTGAAGATCAGTTGACTGTAGTGGATGCGGCTCTCGAGAAGTATCCGCAACTGGACGGCAAGCGCCTCGGCTGGTGGGGATGGAGCTGGGGTGGCACCTTCACGCTCTATGCCATGACCCACTCCGACCGTATTCGCGCCGGGGTTGCGGTGGCTCCGGTCACCGACTGGCACAACTACGACTCGATCTATACCGAACGCTATATGAGCGGACCCGCGGATTTTGCAGAGGGTTACAAGGGCTTCTCGGTGGTGAATTCAGCTGCCAACCTGAAGGGCCGGCTGCTGCTGGTGCATGGGACCGGCGACGACAACGTACACATCAAGAACACCGTCGAGTTTGTGCAGAAGTTGATCGAAGCCGGTATTCCTTACGACCTGCAGATCTTTCCGCGCAAGACTCACTCCATCGCCGGGCCGGATGCGCACACGCATTTGTACAACCGAATTCTGGCGCAGTTTGAGATGTACCTTAAGCCTTCGGCAGGGCAGTGACCTGAAGTCGGGATTAATCAGTGATTTGGTTAAGCTGGCCGCCGCAGCTCTTTGGGCAAACGAAAGCCGGGTAGCCCCTTATTCTGCTCCATCACGAACGCCGGAGCGCCGAAAGGAAAACCCCCTCGTCCCGTTACAACTCGTGGCGGTGGAAGAGCTCGTCCTTCTCACGGCTGGGGCAGTTCGAACACTCCAGGCAGCAGATGAGAAGCACGGCAACGCCCACCGTGACCAGAACGGCTAGGACGCTCGAGTTGATCTCAAACCAGTGCACGAGACTATTCATACTGATTACCCATCTTGGTTCAATACCCAGAAACTGGTATTGATTTGAACATCGCTGCGGACATAACGCGAGACAAATTAGGCGCTTTTCCGCGGCTTCTGGTTTGTTATCTCTAATTCTCACAAGTTTCTATTTGAATTCAAGGGAACAAAAGGCGAAAATAGATCTCAGGATGTCAGATAGTCCCATTTCGGAACAGGCCCTCGAAACGGAAGAGTGGCCGGAGGAGCTCCAAAAGCTGGGGCAAGAGGCTGCGCCCACCCCGCCGGAGCCCGACGGCGGCCCGTGTGTGAACTGGCTTTTTGTCGATTTGAATTCCTATTTTGCATCGGTGGAACAGGAGGTTCGGCCTGAGCTTCGCGGGCGGCCCGTTGGCGTCGTGCCCATGATGGCCGATACCACTTGTTGCATTGCGGCCAGCTATGAGGCCAAGGCGCACGGCGTAAGAACGGGGACCATCGTGGCCGACGCCAAGCGGATGTGCCCGGACATTGTTTTGCTGGAGGGACGGCACGAAATTTACACCGAATACCATCACCGCATTGTCGAAGCCGTGGAGAGCTGTTTGCCGGTGACGGCGGTTCTCTCCATCGATGAGATGGCCTGCAGGCTCATGGGCCGCGAACGCCCGCTTCTTGCCGCGATGGAACTGGGCCGCAAGGTGAAGGCGCGCATTCTGGAGCGGGTCGGCCCCATGTTGCGCAGTTCGGTCGGGTTGGCTACGAACCGCTATCTGGCCAAGGTGGCCAGCGACATGGAAAAGCCCAATGGGCTGGTGGCACTGCCTCTGGACATTTTGCCCGAGGCGCTCAGCCAGCTCACGCTGCGCGACCTGCCTGGCATTGGCGCAAAGACTGAGAAGCGGTTGAACGAGAAGGGCATTACCACCATGAAGCAGTTGTTGGCTCTCAACTGCGAGCAGGCCGGCGAGTTGTGGGGCTCGGTGTGGGGCGAGCGGCTTTGGCACTGGCTGCAGGGCGAGGACTTCGACATGGCGGAAACCGAGCACCTGAAGTCCATCAGCCACTCGCACGTGCTGGCGCCAGACATGCGTACCGCGGAAAAGGCATACGCCGTAGCTCACAAGCTGTTGCACAAGGCCGCCATGCGGCTGCGCGCCGGCGGTCTGTGGGCCAGCAGCATCGGCCTGGCCGTAGGCTTTGCGGTGCCGCGTGGCGAAAAGGCCCCGGTGAGCCGCTTCGGCGTGCCCACGCGCGGCTGGCACGACGAGATAAAGCTGAGCGAGTGCCGCGATAATCCAACGCTCATCGCCGCACTCCGCCGTCTTTGGGAATCCCGCCCGTCCGGCCAGGACTATGAGCATCCCTACTTCATCGGCGTGCAATTGAATGGCCTGGTTCCCGACCGGCTGCACTCGCTGAATCTCTTCGACAAGTTGGATGGCGAGCAAAGCCGAACACGGCTTCTTGAAACCATGGATGAGCTGAACAACAAATACGGCCTCAGCACACTGGCTCCCGCCACCATGCTCACCGCGTTCAAAGCCGCGCCCACGCGGATTGCGTTCCACTCCATTCCCGAATTGTTCTGAGCCCAAAATTCCTGGCCAATTCGTCGCTGACCTGTCCGCGGGCGAACTTTTTTCTCCAGATTTCGTAACTCTCTGCATCCCAAGTTCCGCGTCCCTGCGGATAAGAGAGTAGCAGCGAGAGATATGGCCCACGACTGGCAGCCGGACTTTGAACAACTCGTGGACGAGCACCAGTCGATGGTGTTTTCGCTCGCCGCTCGGATGACCGGCGATCGCGGGTTGGCCGAAGAGATTGCGCAGGATGTTTTTATGGAACTGGACCGGCATCTGGGCAAGATCGAGTCGCCGCTGCACGCAATTTACTGGCTGCGGCGGGTGGCGATGAGCCGGTCTGCGGATGCTCTGCGGCGGCGCAAGGTGCGCGGCATGGATTTGTGGGTTGAGTTCGAAGACGGCCATGGGGCGCAGGCGGAGCAGAGATCCTCTCCGTTGGGCTCTCGGCTGGAAGGCCTGCTGACCACACTTCCTGAAGCGCAGCGCGCGGCGTTGGTTTTGCGCTATCAGGAAGACCTGACGCCGGAGGAGATTGCGGCCGCGCTGGACGCTCCGCTGGCCACGGTGAAGAGCAACCTGCAGCGGGGATTGAAGCTGCTGCGGGCCAAGGCCACAAGTCATTTGAAGGAATACGTGAGAGTCAAGGAGCAGGCGCGTGGAATTTGAACCGATGGATCACTTTGAGCGCGAACTGAAGCAGGCACTCGAGCGGCGGCCTGCGCCGCCCGGCCTGAAGCGCAAATTGATGGAACAGCGAAGTCGCCAGCGCACGGAACGCCTGCACATTCGCACTGTGATGTGGCAGCGACTCGCGGCTTGCTTGTTGCTGGTGAGCTTGCTGGGCGGGGGGTTCGCCTGGCGCAACCGGGAAGAACGGCGCAAGGGAGAAGAAGCGCGCCAACAGGTGCTGACCGCGCTGCGCATTACCAATCGCGCGCTCAATCAGATGAAGGCACAGCTCGCGGAACACGACCGCAATACACAGGAGTAAGGAGAAAGCCCGATGAAAAAACACGTCATAGCTTTTGTATTGGGGGTTGCCGCATGGGCCGCGCCACTGATTGCGCAGACCTTGCCGTTGCCGCTGCCTCCGGCAGTGGAGAAGGAACTGGCTGCGCGCGCGTCCAACGTCACCGAGGTCACGCTGGGCAAGAACATGCTCGGCTTCGCCGCAAAGTTTATGAACGGCAAGGACAAGGACGAAGCCTCTGCACAGCAACTGATTCAAGGGCTCGACGGGATCTACGTCCGCTCCTACGAGTTCGACAAAGAGGGGCAGTATTCGATGGACGAAATCGACAAGCTGCGCCAGTACTTTGAGACCAGCGAGTGGTCGCCAATGGTGCGTGAACATGAGCGCAAGACCGGCGAGACGACTGATGTAATGGTCAAGCTCGTGAACGGCGATCCGCATGGGATGTTCATTCTGTCGGCCGAGCCGAAGGAGTTGACGATCGTGCTGATTCTGGGGCCGATCCGCATGGAACAACTGAGTGAGTTGAGGGGGATTGGCGGCCTTGGCGCATTGGGAGCGATGGGAGGAGCGCAACACGGACCGCACGGCAGGGATAAGGACAAAGACAAGACCGGGGACAACGACCGGAACAAAAACAAGGACACGAAGGACGGTGGCAAATGAGGAATCTTTGGTTGATCCCCGTTGCATGTGTTGTCCTTGTGATTCCTGCGACAGTGGTTCTGGCCAGCAACGGCGAGGGCGCCTTTGACGGCATCGTGAGCTCAATCGAGAGCAAGTATCACGTGCGGGCCACGCGCATTCCATTTATGGGGTTGGTGAGCCTCATCTCCCACAAGGCCTCGCATGGCGGCGTAAGCGGAATGCACGTTGCGGAGATTGAGAATTTCCAGGCGCCGGTGGATGGCGAAGAATTGAATCGGATGGTCGAACAAAAGCTCGGCGCGGGATGGGAGCGCATGATTCGCGAGACCAGCCGCAACGGGAAAGAGCAGACGCTCATCTTCGTTCATCCGGAAGGCAATCGCATGGGCATGTTCATCGTGGACAAGGACGGCAATGAGATGGACGTGGTGCAAATCTCCGTCGATCCCGATCACCTGAATCAGAGCATTGGTCAGTACGACCACCCCCATCATGACGGCGAAAAGGACGAGGACGCTTCGCAGTAAGAACTTTGCCTTGGCCCATGCGCGATGCAATTTATTCAGGGAATCAAAGTGTACCTATGCGGAGTGGGAGTTGGCTGCCTACACTTAATGGAGTATGGCTAGCCGTTCCAAAACTTCAAAGTCGGCGTATCGCGGCCGGCTTGCACCTTCGCCAACCGGGTATCTGCATGTGGGGCACGCGCGTACATTCTGGACAGCGTGGCTGAGAGCGCGCGAGGCCGGCGGCACACTGGTTATGCGCATGGAAGACCTGGACCCGGAGCGCAGCAAATCCGAATTTGCCGAGGCCGCGCTTGAAGACCTGCACTGGTTGGGGATTCGCTGGAAAGAGGGCCCGGATAAAGGCGGTCCTTTCGAACCCTACGTTCAGAGCAAGCGAATGCCAATCTATCTTGGCGCTTGGCGCAGGCTGTTGCGGCGCGGCTTCATCTACCCCTGTCGCTGTTCGCGCAAGGATCTCGAAAACGCGCTCGGTGCGCCGCACGAAAGCTCATCGCCGGGAGCGCCCGGGCAGCAAAGCCAGGACGATCTGGAACCACTGGACGACGAACCGATCTATCCCGGCACATGCAGACGAAATCAGTGGCGCGCTCCGCAACTGCCCGGCCCCACGGTGAGCGACATCGAAATGCCCGACGGCATCAACTGGCGATTTCACTTGCGTGACGGCGAAGTGGTGGAGTTCGACGACCTGAATCTCGGTCCGCAGCGCTTTGTGGCTGGCGAGGATTTTGGCGACTTTGTGGTGTGGCGGAAGGACGGCATGCCCAGCTATCAGCTTGCCTGCGTGGTCGATGATGCATCCATGCGCATTACTGAAGTCGTGCGCGGAGCCGATCTGCTCAAGTCCACGGCGCGGCAGATTCTGTTGTACCGGGCGCTAGGCCATGACATACCCGCATGGTTCCACTGCCGGCTCGTGGTAGACCACAACGGTCGCCGACTCGCCAAGCGCCACGATTCTCTGAGCCTGCGGGCTATGCGCCAACGCGGATTGACGCCGATGAATATTCTTGCAGCAGATCTGCCAGTTGAGGCGTGAAAGACAGCTGTAAGCTCCGCCTCAGGGAATCCTCGGCATGCCTTGCTTGCTGTTCGGCGGGTCAACCGGGTTGAACTTCCGCGCCAGTTCCGGCGTAGACTGCACATCGTCCGCGGGCGGGTTATCTGCCTTCGCCACTTCCGCGGCAAATACGTAGCTTGGTCCGAACATGTTGCTGGTAAACAGCACCAGCGTCTTGTCGGGCGAGAAGCGCACGTTGGGTTCTTCGCGATAGTAGTGGTGCGACATGTTGACCAGGCGTTCGGAGTGGAAGACTCCCGGCTGCCAAAATGTTGACTCGTTCAACGCATCAGGTCCACCGGCGATCGTCTGCGGATGGAGCAGTTCAATCCACTCGCCATCCTTTGCTCGAGCCACCTGGCCGGGGTCGCCGCCGTCGCCGCAAAACAAATCGAGATCCTTGGTCAGGTTGAAGTGAATGGACCACTCGTCGCGTTGCATGTGGAAGGCAGTGCGCTTGCCGGTTTGCAGGTTGTATCCCGCCAGAAAGAAATCCTCGCCCTTGGGATACTGCCAGTCGTACCAGATCGTTTCACCGTCGAGGCCCCAGAACTCGTGCCCCGCAATTTCCATCAACATGGTTCGCTTGTGGATCAGCGTGTTGTGCGTGCCGTCGGTATGGATCATCCAGATTCGGTCCACCTTCTGCCATGGCCCTTCGTGACAGTACATCAGCAGTGTGGGATCGGTGGGTGAGAAAAGCAGGTGATTCACCCAGTCGGTGGAGTGCAACAGAATCTTGATGTCTCCGGGCCTCTCACCGTTCGGTCCGGGCTCAAGGCGAATGGTAAACAGCACTAGCGGAAGTCTCGCCGCCAACCGGCGCTCCATCATCTCGCCTTTGTCCATAGGCTGATAATGCGGCCCCTCCGCATTGCTGGCTACGCGGTTGTCTGGCCTCTGCGCTGCTGAAGCCGGCATATTCTGTCCGAATTCCTTGCCGGTCGCATCGCCCTCAATGTACGTTCCCGCCGCAAGCGTTTCATCCGCGTTTACGCATACGATCATCCGTTTCGCCGGCAGGTCCACAAGCTTGCGTACATCCCCACTGTTGGTGTCAGCCTTGTATACCGAGGTCACGCCTGAGGCCGGATCGGTCTTCGTATAAAACACGCTGTTCGTCTTGTACCCTGCGACCAGTGCGTGCAGCATGCCGGGATACATCGGCCCCTTCGCATCGGACGGACGCGGCGGGTTCGCCACCAGCAGCCTGGTCGTGCGCGTCGCCATTTCCATCACGTGGATGCCGTCCGGCGCGGTGTAGATCATCTGCTTTCCGTCCGAGGTGTAGGCATTCACGTTGAAATAGAAGCCGCCGGAGTTGGGCTCGTCACTCACGCGCCAAACGCGATGACCGGTGTCCTTGTCCACCCACGTCTTAGGTGGGAGAGGCCCGCCGGGCGTAGTTTGAGCGATCGAGACCAGGGGAAGGCTTATGAGTGCGAACGCAGCGAGTGAGCGGAGGCTCATAGTGAGGTTTCTCCTTGAGGAGAGGATTTGCTTTAAGCGAGTTCGTCCGCCGGTTTACCGGGAGATAGTCTAATTCGCAACGGAAAAAGTACTGGCCAGCAGGCAGGAGTTTTATACACCGCGGACCTATCGATTGGGAATTTGTTCTCATGGGGGGAATTGAGGCGGACGCCCACCAGATCAACCATGCCCGCGTCCCTCCGCAATGAACTCTCGTCGAAACTGATTGCCCGTCAGGCCCGCTTCTTCAACTCCGGATATCGCGCATAGATCCTGCGCTGATCGTCCGCGGTCAAATTACCCAGCAGGACAGGTTTGTCCTGCGGCCGAGTGCCTTTCTGGTTCAGCACATTCATCAGACTCCATTCCCGTTGCAGCCCTTCGGGTTCCTGCGCCTTCAGGTCGTAGCGGGTAAAGTCAATCACTGAAGGAGGGCCGCCGGTGGTCCAGTTCCGCAGCAGCGCCAACCGAAAATCGCGATTCATGAACCACTCGATTTCCAACTCCTTCTCCGACCCCGGCGCTCCCGTTCCTTTCGCATCGAACCGGTAATTGAGCGCATTGTTATTGGGCGTGTGCTTTCGCCACTCCAGGCCGAACGCACCTTCGGTCATCACCTTTGTATCCGGCCATCTCTCCCGCACGGCCTGCAGCCAATAGGTCAAATCTTCATCGTGGCCAATCGATACCTCCCAGATGCCTGTTACAAAGCCGAATCCGTTCAGCGTGTGGCCACGGTCAAAGTGCATCGCCGTGGTATCCATCATTTCTTTTCGCCCGCCCGTGATTCCCAACTTCGGGTTTCCCACGGTTTCGATCGGTCCTACGCCCATCCTGCTGTTGAATCCGCCCTCGAAGCCTTGTCTCCGCGCGGTCAGAAAGTCGCAGGTCCAGCCATCCAGGCATACGCAGTCAATAGAATCTGCCGCGCCTTGCGCCGGCTTGAGGTAATGTTCGCGGCTGGGATAGTACGGATAGCAGATGCCACCATCGCCATCGCCGTTATCAATTCCGTGCTGGCTCCAGATTTCACCCTGGCAAACATGGATGCCCTCTTCAGTAGCCAGCAATCTCTGGTTCTCCGCATCCATGTAGCCCGCTACCAGCGACTCCGGACGATATCCGCCGCCCACCATGTTGGTAATCATCTGCAACGCATCGTGAATCGTCTTGTGGGTTTCCGCGCGCGTGTTGTACATGGGCGCAAAGTAGCCGCCGGGAATGAATGTAATTTCGTCACCGTAGCGGTCATGGTAAGAGGCCAGCAGCCGTCGTGCTTCTTTGTAATCCTGGCGGTTGTCATTCAACGCCAGCCAACTGATCGCCCATGTCATCCGGCCATCCGGGCAGCCTCGCGCAAATGCTTCCCGCCGCCCACGAATACGATCGGGGTGGTTGTCTGCAACTTCATCAAGACCGATCGAGCGAGTGGGAGTTACCTCAATCTGATTTACGCGCACCACAGAAACATGCGTCAGGAATCTTCCCTGCAGTGCGGGTGGAGTCACAACTGCGCCGAGCGCGTTTCTTGCTGTGGATGCCAGGGCGAGTGACCCTGCTGAAGCCGCAGCTCTGTTCAAGAACTGCCGTCTGTTCCAATATCCGTTCATTGCCATCGTTCCGTTCCTCTTTCCTTCCATCGGATCCGGCGACAATAGCATATAGCCCCGCAGCCCTTTCCGCGTTGGGCGCGAAAAGAGCCGGGGAAACATTCTTACGCTTGCCTGGTTTTGTTTTACGCGTGCCCGCTTTTGTTTTAGGCGTGCTTGATAAACGTACCGGTCTGCAACTCGCTCATGGCCTGGCGCAGCTCAGCCTGCGTGTTCATCACGATCGGACCGTACCACGCGACAGGCTCTTCGAGCGGCTTGCCTGACACGAGCAGGAAGCGAATGCCTTCAGGGCCGGCCTGGACCACGATCTCATCGCCGCGGTCGAACAGCACGAGCGAATGGTTTTTCGCGTCGTAAACCGGCGTTGCATTCGGGTCCACTGCCGACTCCGTCAGTACAGCCTGCGGGTTCGAGGCGTCGCGGAAGGTTCCCGCACCGGCGAAGACGTAAGCAAACGCGTTGCGCGTGGTTTCCACCTGGATGCGTTTCCGCTTGCCCGGCGGAACGGAAATATCCACATAGCGCGCGTCGACAGCCATTGATTCAGTCGCCACGCCCTCCACCGGCCCTCTCTTGCCCCAGAACTCGCCACAGATAATGCGCGCTTTGGTCCCATCGTCCTCGGTGACCTCGGGGATCGCGGTCGACGGAATGTCCTGGTAGCGCGGATCGGTCATCTTGTGCGCCGCGGGCAGGTTGGCCCACAGCTGAAATCCGTGCATGCGGCCGCGTTCATCGCCCTTGGGCATCTCCTGGTGCAGAATGCCGCTGCCGGCGGTCATCCACTGCACGTCGCCTGCCGTCATCTTGCCCTTGTTGCCCAGGCTGTCGCCGTGCGCTACCTCGCCGGCCAGCACATACGTGATGGTCTCGATGCCGCGGTGGGGATGCCAGGGGAAGCCCGCGAGATAATCCGCTGGATTCTCGTTGCGAAAATCGTCCAGCAACAGGAACGGATCGAACTCAGCGGTCTTGCCGAAGCCAAAAGCGCGCTGCAGCTTTACGCCCGCACCTTCGATGGTGGGTTTGGTTTCAAGAATCTGTTTGACTGCACGAAGTGACATTAGGTTGACCTCCTGGGGCTTACATACATTTGATGCGCGAGAGCGATATTTGTTGCAACAGGTATTCAGTCGTCAGTGGACACTACACAGCGGCCGCGCAAAGCAGCACGGGTCTTTCTCTGTTCACTGACCACTGCCCACTGTTTACTGCTTGATGAACTGCAAATCCAGCGTAATCGCCACTTCCTCGCCCACCAGCACCCCGCCGGTCTCGAGCGCCGAGTTATAGCTCACCCCAAAATCCTTGCGGTTGATCTTCGTCGTGCCCGTAAGCCCGATCCGATGGTTGCCCCACGGATCCTTCGACGGTTCGCTCACGTCTTCCACCTTCAGAACAACCGGCTTGGTCACGCCGCGGATTGTCAGGTCGCCGGTCACCTCATAGCTGCCGCCGCCCGTCGAATCGATATTGTTCGACTTGAATGTCATCGCAGGAAACTTGTCGGCGTCAAAAAACTCCGCGCTCTTCAAATGCCCGTCGCGTTGGTCTTCGCCGGTATTGATAGTGGAGACGGGAATCGACGCGTCGACAGTGGAATGGGCGTAATTAGTTTCGTCCAGCTTCAACGCGCCAGAAAGGCCGGAGAACTTGCCCTTCACGTTTGAAATCATCATATGCTTCACCTTGAACTCGGCTGCGGAGTGCGCCGGATCAATCTTCCAGGTGGATACGGTGCCGGGGGCTGAGACTGCTGTCGCCATGGTGGTGGTGCTCCTTTCGAATTTGCTTTCACTTCCTTTGATGCGCGTCTGAGATATTCGTTGCAACAAGTATTTCGTGCTGGGAGGATGGGTTGTCGAACGGGGCAGTTTCCGGCGCTTGCCGGTCCCGCATCCCATGCCTGCCGCGGGCATCTAACCCGGAGGCGCCCAAGGGCGCGAAGGAGTGAAAGATGGCAAATTCGGGAAGAACCTGGTTTATTACCGGCGCCTCCACCGGCTTCGGACGGTTGCTGGCTGAGGAACTGCTCAAACGCGGGGAGCGGGTGGCCGCAACCGCGCGGGACCGGGCAAAGGTGCAAGACCTGGAAACCAAATACCCAGAGACGGCGCGGGCCTTCGCGCTCGACGTGACCAAGCCGGCCGAAATTGAAATAGCCGTGCGGCAGGCCATTGCAGCCTTCGGACATATCGATGTACTGGTCAACAACGCCGGCTACGGCGTCAATGGCGCAATCGAAGAAGTTTCGGAAGACGAGTTCGAACCCATGTTCCAGACCAATATTTACGGCCTTATTCGCACTACGCGCGCCTTCCTGCCGCATTTCCGCCAGCGGCGCAGCGGGCATATCTTCAACTTTTCTTCGATTGGCGGCCTGATCGGCGGGGCAGGCTGGGGTTTCTACAACACCACCAAGTTTGCCGTGGAGGGTTTCAGCGAGGCGCTTGCGGCCGAAATGAAGCCGCTCGGTGTGCATGTCACCGTGATTGAGCCGGGGCCGTTCCGCACCGATTTCCTTGGCCGGTCGGGCAAGCTGGCCCAGCGCGAACTGCCGGAGTATGCGGAGACGGCCGGCAAGGCGCGAGACTACTTGAGGACGCAATCCGGCAAGCAGCCTGGCGACCCGCAGAAGGCCGTGGAGGCTCTGATCGCGGTTGCAGATTCGCCCGAGCCGCCGGTGCATCTGATTCTTGGCAAGATAGCTCTCAGCCGTTTTCGCGAGAAGCTCTCCACGTGGCAAAAGGAGATTGCCGCGTGGGAAAGTGTCACGGCCGGGGCCGATTTTCCGGAAAATAGCTGAGCGCCCAGACCCGGAGCGGCGCCGCCGTTCCGGGCCGACTTTCTGTCCGCCTTTCCACACATAGGGCCGGCCTTGCGCCGGCCTTATGCTCATAACAGACCCCCGTGTCCGACTTCGCCCAAACCGTCAAGCAGCAGGCCGACATCGTCAAGGTGATCGAGGGGTACATTCGCCTGCGCAAGGCGGGGGCGCAGAACTACTCAGGGCTGTGCCCGTTCCACAAGGAGAAGTCGCCGTCGTTTTCGGTGCACGCCGTGCGGCAGTTTTATCACTGTTTCGGCTGCCAGGCCTCGGGCGATGTCTTCAGCTTTGTTGGAAAGATCGAAAATGTCGGCTTCCCTGAGGCGGTCCGAATCGTCGCGCAAAAGGTCGGCATTCCTCTGCCCAAGCGCGAATTTTCATCCCCGGAAGAAGCCGCAGGCGCGCGGATGCGTGCAAAACTTCTTGATCTGCACGAGGGCGCTACCGCGTGGTTCGAGGAGCAGTTGCGCGGGCCCGAAGGGGCCGTGGCGCGCGAGTACCTGGCTGGCCGCGGATTGACTCCCGAGGGCATCAAGACCTTCCGCATCGGTTACGCTCCAGACAGCTTCAACGCCCTGCGCGACCGTCTCAAGGGTATGGCCGATGACGAAACCCTTCGTGCCAGCGGCCTTTTCAGTTCAAAGGAGCAGGGCGACGGCGGCCACGGCCCCATCTACGACCGCTTCCGCAAGCGCGTCATGTTCCCCATTGCCAACGAGAGCGGGCGGGTAATTGCCTTCACCGCGCGCACGCTGGAGACGGGAGAAAAGGCTGGAGCCAAGTACATCAACTCGCCGGAAACGCCGCTCTACTCCAAGGGCCAGGTCCTGTTCAACATGGACAAGGCCCGAACAGCGATTCGCCAGTTTGAGTTTGCCCTGCTCGTCGAAGGCCAGATGGACTGCATTTCGGTCTTCCTGCGCGGAATTCAGAATGTGATTGCCACCAGCGGCACGGCCTTCACCGAACAGCAGGTGGCTCTCTTGCGCCGCCACACTTCAAATGTTGTCGTCAATTTCGACCCCGACGCTGCCGGCAGCAATGCCGCCGAGAAGTCCATCGCGCTGCTCACTGAGGAGGGCTTCACCATCAAGATCGTCACCCTCGACGGCGGCCTTGACCCGGACCGTTACATCCGCGAGCGGGGCGTGGAGGCCTACACGGCAGCGATCCGCGATTCCCGGCGGCAGTCGGACTACCTGATCGAGCGCGCCCGGCAAATGTTTCCCGGCGCCAGCTCTGACCAGAAGGTAAAGGCCATGAACTTCCTGCTGCCGCACATCCGCCGCATGCCAGAGAAACTGGCGCGCGACCAGTTCGCCGGCGACGCCGCTCAGAAGCTGGGCATCGATTCAGCAGTGCTGCGCGAGGAATTGCGGCAGGCTGCACTCCGTCGCCGTGACCACGTAGAGGTTCGCGCCGCAGCCCTTACCGAGGTGGAGCGGGTGCTTCTCCGCGCCCTGGCCATCTCTGACCCGGAAAACGAACACTCGCGGCGCATGGCTGCCCAGGCGTTGGCCGAGCAACCGGCATGGTTTGAGCACCTTGGAACGTTTCAGGCGTTGCAGGCCCTGGCCAACCGGCAGGCGCGCGATCCCATGGACGTAGTCGAGGACCAGGCCCAGCGGGCCCTGCTGGCTGAGGCGCTTTTGGCCGAGGTCAAGCCGCCCGAGGAGAATGAGGTGCAGAGCGCCGTGCAGGAGATTCAGGAGCGGGCGCTGGTAACCAGGCTGCGCGACCTCCGCTCTTTGATTGCCGAGGCTGAACGGCGCGGCGATTTTGCCGAACTGGCCCTGCTGACCCAGCAAAAACTGGACCTGGACCGGGCGTTGCGGAAGTTGCACAACCACAATGTTCCGCGGCCCTGAACGCTCCCTTCCAACTGGCCGAAAATGCTGCCTAAAATCGCCCGAATCGTGCGTCGAAATGACCCCCGCCGGCGTCTAATTGTTAGGGAACGGATCGGGTAGCACGCACCCCCCCGGCCCTGGCTTGAAGACAGTTCCCCACGGATCAAGGCTTTAGCAACGAATTATTGCTGAGGCGAACCGGGCGGAATGTGGTAATCTATTGATCTCTGTGAGGATGCGCGCCCCTCTGCCCCACACATGAGCTTCGGCTCGCGGGCTAACCAGGCGAAACCTGAAGCGCCGTCATCCTCTTCCGAGCAACTACCTGAAACCGCTCCTTTTTTGCGGGTGACCGCAGATTTGTGTCCGCATGTGTGCAGAGATTTCCTTTCGGAAATCTTTATTTGCATGCTTGGGTCGGACCACGCACCGGCGCGCAATACGGTGCTGAATCTCGATTGCGCGGCTGTATGGTCCGGGATGATGCATCCCATTATGTAAGGCACTCACGTCGGCGCGGCCACAAGGCAGCGGCGACCCAGAACGAAATCGGGCAGGACCCAGTATCCCTGGGCATGCCGTGAAGGCAGGAAAAACTTGGCGATTGACGACAAATTCGAACACGACATCGACACCATCATCGAAGTGGGCAAAGAGAAGGGCTATCTCACCTACGGCGACGTGAATGACATGCTGCCGGAAGAGATTGGCTCGGGCGACGACCTCGACGATCTGATTACGACCATCGGTACGCAGGGCATCGATCTGCTTGACGCCCCGAAGTTTCCCGGCGACAAGGACTTTGAGCTTGAAGAAGGGGAAGACGTCGAGCTCGACCTGACCCCTGGAACGCTGGAAAAGACCAACGACCCCGTCCGCATGTACCTGCGCGAGATGGGCACCGTGCC
>OBLW0100001251.1_pt1 | contig 21746 bp, 22 predicted proteins | sample 1520161 | NCBI WGS metagenome assembly OBLW01 (sample SAMEA3539309, study PRJEB22396) | soil metagenome | biome: tundra; feature: field; material: soil | place: USA | collected 2010-05 | depth 0.15 m | reverse complement strand
TTTCACGGCGGTTTCATTCGCTGGCCCGGGTGCTCGGCGATCCGTACCGCACGAAGAACGCCTACATCCGGGAGGACCGCACCTGCGAAGCCGCCAAGACCGTTATCAGGAAAGCAAGCTAACCCCGGGCCCAGAGAGCCCCGCGCCGGAAGGAGGCGAAGAAACCGCCGGTCGCCCGGCACACGCGCGAGCCTGCGTCCGGGTGACGTCTCTGCATGCCACAAAAAGGCCCGTTATGGGGAATTACTGTGTCCGAGGGACTGCACCGCAAAACCCACACCTGCTAGCCGCAGAGTTCCCGCTGGTCCAGCAGTGCTAGAAGGCGGTGAAATCCAGCACGAGTCGGCCGCGCACTCCGCCCTCGGCCAGCCGGCGATGCGCCTGGGCGGCTTGGTCGGCCGGTAGCACGTCGGCCACACGCAGCGTCAGCTCGCCCGTGCTTGCCTGGTCCCGCAACCGAAGCAGGCGGGCATGGTCGGTCGCCGCTTCGGTGACCCGGACCGGGTGCACGTGGATGCCGCGGTCGGCCGGGCCGTCCCAACCGCGGACGACGGCCAGCCCGCCGCCGTCCCGGATCGCCGGGAGGATCAGCTCGTTCAGCGTCGCCCCGTCGAGCGCGGCGTCCACCGATCCCGATGCGCCGAGTGAGCAGGCAAAGCGGCGAGCGTTCGTGGTAGAGGCCGCTCAGCGACTGACATGCGCCCAGTCGGATGCGTAGGCCTCTGGTGATGCTTGACTCGGCGCGGCGGGCGCCGGCGAGGATTGCCTTCTCGGGCGTCATGGTGCACTGCCCGTGTCGTCTGCCGGTTCGAAAAGCTTGCGGTAGGCGCCGTAGCCCTCGCGTTCCAAGTCGTCGACCGGGATGAAGCGGAGGGCGGCGGAGTTGATGCAGTACCGCAGGCCTCCGGCTTCCTTGGGCCCGTCATGGAACAGGTGGCCCAGGTGACTGCCGCCGTGGGCGGAGCGGACCTCGGTCCTGGGTATCAGGAGGCTGAAGTCGCGGCGCTTGACCACGTTGCCCGGCTCGATCGGAACCGTGAAGCTCGGCCAGCCGGTGTGGCTGTCGAACTTGCTGACCGAGGCGAACAGCGGCTCGCCGGACACGACGTCGACGTAGATGCCGGGCTCCTTGTTGTCCCAGTAATCGTTCCTGAAAGGCGGCTCGGTGCCGTTCCGCTGGGTGATCCGGTACTGCTCCGGGGTAAGCCGGGAGATAGCCTCGGGGTCCTTGCGGTAATTGTCAGTCATGTCAGCTCTCTGATTCGTGGTCCCGCTGGCTGCGGGACGACCCGCGATGGATGCAATCTAGAGTTGGCCACCGTTATGTCCGGCGTAACCGGGGCCTGCGGGCCGCTGGACTCCTGGCGCACGCGCTGCTGGCGATGTACTTGCTAAGGAGGACGCTGCCGGCTCGCCTGGCACCGCAGCGCTACACCACAGGTGCATGTGATCGGCGTGCCGCGTCTGCACGACCTGTACGGCGGCGAGCCTCCGGCGCGTCACGGGGTTGCTACCTGGCCGGGCCTCGTCTCAGGTGCCGTCCGCGTCCAGTTGTTGCGCCCGTGAGGACCAGTTCCTGCCGCACCTCGACGGCTGGCTGTCCCGCAAGTTCGACCCGATCGCCCTCTCCTGAGGACGCGTGGGGACGGACAGGCAGCTTCGCGGCCATGACCGCCATACGGATTCGGGTTCAGTATTCACCCTTGATCACAAAGAAGGAACCGCGGATCACTCCCGCCAGCTTTGACTTTTGGCGCGCGAACTTAAAGCGCGAAGCCAGTTCGTCGGGGACTTCCATGCCTTCTGAGAGTTTGAACCCGACAGCGCGCTTCTTTTCGTCCGCGATGCCGTACATCACGTTGACTGACAAGCCAGACTCATAGAACACGTAAGCCATCCGAAAACCGCCCACCTCGAAAGAAGTCACCTCAAGCGGACGGGCGGAGATGACGATTCCGCGCTCGTCGGCGAGGATGCGGTTCAGCCAGCCGAGCGTCTCCGGTTCCTCGCTGGCGGGGCTCACGGTGAATACATGATCGTACTTGTTCTTGAAGTAGCGCGCCTCGTTGGCGCGTAGTCCAGCGAGAGCCTCCGCGACCGGGGACGAGTCCAAGCCGACGGTGGACACGTTCTCGAAGTCGACGACGTGCGGCATGCGCCCTCCCGATGACGATCTACGAGGTCAACGGTAGCGGACGGGCGACTCTAGTTGGCGAGCCTGGAGACACGATGTCTGGACCGATGCCCTGGCCGACTACAACCGCGCCATCGAAGCCAGGCCCGGTGACGAGGAGTACATCTCCCAGAAGTTTTGCAGTCCGCTCGATCCTGACCAACCCTCGCTACTAGGTCCACCGGATGCGCAAAGGGTTAGCGTCCGAGAGGGAGTTGAAGCCATGTGCCTCTAACCTGCGGCGCTGCCCATCTAGCTCAAGCATCGAAGGAATAGGTGCAGGTCAGAGGTATGTGATTGTGTCCGAGGGGGGACTTGAACACGGAGAGTAGTGCGATCTCCCCGATTCGGGGAAATCACGCGGCTAGAATACAAGGCCCTTCACGCGTGTCAAGCTGGCAGTCCCGGTGGAGCCGTCATCATTCGCCTATCTTTCCGGTCTCCTGCCATTGCAAAATGCCGAGATCCCGAAATCCGATTCAGGGACGCTCGGGTGCGGTGTTCGGTGCGACGAGGCCGGTGTCGTAGGCGATGATGACCGCCTGCACGCGCTCGTGAACGCCGAGCTTGTCGAAGATCCGGGCGACATGCGTCTTGACCGTGTTCTCGGTGATGAACACGCTGGCCGCGATCTGCGCATTGGTGAGCCCGGTGCCGACCAGGGTGAGGATCTCCACCTCCCGCGGGGTGAGGGCGCTCAGGCTGATGTCGGCTCCCGGCGCACGCCGGGGCCGGCCGGCGAACGTGGCGATCAGGGTCTGGGTAACCGACGGCGCCAGCAGCGCCCCGCCGTCAGCGACGATGCGCACCCCCCGGATCAGCTCCTCGGGGACGACATCCTTGAGCAGGAAACCCGAGGCGCCGGCCTGCAGGGCATCGAAGAGGTACTCGTCCAGCTCGTAGGTCGTCAGAATGATGATCTTGGACGGGCTGGTGCCCGACTCGGTCAGCTGACGGGTCGCCGCGATGCCGTCCAGGCCGGGCATCCGGATATCCATGAGGATGACGTCTGGCTGCAGCTGGCCGGCGAGACTGACGGCGGCCGCCCCGTCCGCTGCCTCGCCTACCACGTCGATGTCGGGCTGGGACTCCAGGATCAGGCGGAAGCCGGCCCGTACCAGGGCCTGATCGTCGGCGATGAGCACCCCGACCGTCATGAGGGACCTCCGGTCAGCTGGCTCTGGAGCGCCGGCGCGGGACGCGCGTCCAGCGGCAGGCGGGCGAAGACCTCGAATCCGCCGGCCGCCGTCGGCCCAGCCCGGAACTTCCCGGCGGCCATCGCGACCCGCTCGCGCATTCCGATCAGCCCATGTCCCGGACTGTCCTGCGGTGGAACCAGGCCAGGCGCGGGAGCATCGTTGGTGACGATCAGCGTGACGCTGCTGCGGTCGCAGCGCAGGCAGACCTCGGTGCGGGCGGGCCCGGCGTGCTTGAGCACGTTGGTGAGCGCCTCCTGCACGATGCGGTAGGCGGACAGGTCCACCCAGTCGGGTAGCTGGCCCAGGGTGCCGACGACCGTGAGCTCGACCGGCAGGCCGGCCTGCCGGACCTGGTCGATGAGCCGGTCGAGCTGGCCCAGCCCCGGGTGCGGGGCCGCCGCCCGCTGAGGGTCACCGGGCGGCGCGCCATCCTCGTGGCGCAGCACGCCCAGCAGCCGGCGCAGCTCACGCATGGCCTGATGCGCCTCACTCTCGATGGATCCGAGCAGGTCATGGGTCTGCTCGCCAATGGTCGCGTTCAGCATCCTGGCCGCACCGGCCTGCACGCCCATAACCGCGACGTGGTGGGCGACGACGTCGTGCAGCTCGCGGGCGATCCGGGCCCGCTCCTCAGCGGCAGCGCGCTGCGCCTCCGCTACGCGCTGGGCGTCCACCCAGGCGGCGCGTTCCTCCAGCCCGGCCACGTAGGCGCGCCGGACCCGCACGTTGTCGCAGATCACCCACAGAACGAGGATCAGGGCGGCGGGCGCGATCGCCGTATCGCTCAGCGCCATGCCCCTCGACTCCTGCCAGATGTCGATCGCGGCGGAGGCGCCGATGAGCGCCACCGAGCTGGCGGCCAGGGACCAGCGGCGGCTGCAGCGCGTATCGACGGTGTAGAGCGCCGCCAGGGCCGCGAGGCACGCCTCCGGGTAGGCGGGATAGTGGAAGCTGAGGGAGACGAAGGCCGCCGCTCCGATCCCGGCGAACACGAGGCGGGGCGCCCGGCGCCGGACGAGCAGCGCCGCGACGGCAGCGAGGTCGAGCAGCAGCGCGGGCTCGTCCTCCTGATAGCCATGCAGCTCCGAAAGGGCAAGGAGCGCGCCGAGAATGGCGGCGGGCGCAACGTCCCACGTCCAGGCGGGGACCCGGCCGAGCCAGGCCCAGCTACGAGAACCCAGCGGACCGGCGGATTGGCTCATGCGCGTCACGCTACCGGGCGCCGGCGCCGCGCGGGTCCTACTGGGGAATGGTCCGGCCGTACTCCAGTGGGGTGACAACCAGCATGCGGGTGCAGGTCAGGGACTAGCCAGGATTCGCCTAGCGGGGTGACGACGCGGGCACCGTTTCCGAGCAGGCTCGTCCTCGTTCCCAGCCACCCGATCTGCTGAGGAGGACCGCATGCAGGACCAGGACTTGCTCCCGAGCGCGGCCAACGCCGCGGGAGTTTCCGTTCGCCCGGGCCGCGGCTGGTCACCGGCCCTGGAGGTATCCGGGCTGACCAAGAAATTCGGTGACCGGACGGTGGTCGACAATGTTTCCCTCACCATTCCCCGGGGCTGCGCGTTTGGCTACGTCGGGCCGAACGGCGCAGGTAAGACCACGCTGATCCGCATGGTGCTCGGCCTGACGCCGGCCACCTCCGGATCGATGCGCGTGCTCGGTATCTCCGTCCCGGCGCAGCGGGCCCTGGCGCTCGGGAAGGTGGGCGCGATCGTCGATGAGCCCCGCTTCCACGGCTACCTCACGGGCCGGCAGAACCTCCGCCTTCTCGCCGCCGCCCGGGAGCCGGGTGCCGAGGGCCGGATCGAGTCGTCGCTGGACCGGGTGGGCCTGCGCGACCGGGCCGGCGACCGGGTCGCGGCCTACTCGATGGGCATGCGCCAGCGCCTCGGAGTGGCGGCCTGCCTGCTCAGTGACCCCGAGCTGCTGATCCTGGACGAGCCCATGAACGGGCTCGACCCGGCCGGGATGGCCGAGCTCCGGCAACTGGTGCGCGGCTTCGTCGACGAGGACCGGACCGTGATCCTGTCCTCGCACCTGCTGGATGAGGTCGAGCGGATCTGCGACGCGGTCGCGGTGGTCGATCACGGTCGCATCGTCGCCTCCGGCCCGATCGGCGAGGTGGTCGGGGCCGGCGGTCAGAACGTGACCATCGAGTGCGACGACCCTGCCCGGGCCCGGCAGCTCCTCCTCGTGCACGGCCTGGCCCAGCAGGTGAGCGTGTCGCCCGGCACGGTCACGGCCCGGCTCCACCAGCAGTTCGTCTCCCGGCCGCGCGCCGCGGTCGGCGAGATCAACCGCGTGCTCAACGCGCATGGGATCACGGTCTACCGGATCGCCGTGGACCGCGCCTCGCTGGAGCAGCGATTCCTGGACATCACCTCGACCCTGGGAAGGGCGGCATCATGACCACCTTGACGTACACCACGCGCACCCCGTCGTCCCACGCCCGGGCGCTGCCCGGATCGGCTTGGCTGCCCGGCGGCCGCATGATCCGCGCCGAGCTCATGAAGCAGGCCCGGCGCCGCGGGCTCATGATCGCGGCGGCCGTCATGACCGTGGGCGCGGTGGTCGCCTACTTCGCCGTCGAGGAAGCGCTGCATCTGCACAATCCGGGCCAGTACAGCCCGGCCGGGGGCACGCACGGCCTGGTCAGCGCCGACTACATTCTCGCGATGCTCGGCGCCGTCGTGGCCATCCTGTTCGGCGCCTCGGCCGGAGCTGCTGACGTCACCGCCGGGGTCTTCCGCAACCTGGTCACCACCGGCCGCTCCCGGGCCGCGCTCTTCCTGGCCCGCATTCCGGCCGGCCTTGCTCTGAGTATTGCGTTCACCATGGCCGGCTATGCGGTGGCCGTGGCGAGCTCGGTCCTGCTCGCCGGGTCCCAGCACGCCCCGGCCAACCGGCTCATGCCGATCCCGCCCGCTCAGCTCATCCTGGCCGGTGGTGGCTGGCTGATCCTGAACACCGTCATGGCCTACCTGCTCAGCCTGGGCCTGAGCTCAGTCACCGGATCTCAGCCCATCACGGTCGCGGTGATGCTCGCGCTGAACATGTTCGTGATGCCGGTCCTGGCCGTGATAAACACCCTGCCCAGCGTCCGGCAGCTACTCCCCGGCATTGCTCTCTACCAGCTTCAGCCACAGGCCATCAGGCAATTCAGCAGCCCGAGCCTGATCATGTCCACCACGATGATCGCCGTCGTCCTGATCGGCTGGGCCGCCCTGGCCGTGGGCGCCGGAATCTGGCGCACGACCAGCCGGGACGCCTAGCCCCGACAGCAGAGAGCGGCCCGCCGCCTGTCCTGCTCACCGCACTCAGGATGTGCGGTGAGCAGGACAGGCATCCAGCGTGCGCCAGGCGATCGGCACCGAGGCCACCAGCCCGAACGGTTCCTGTTGGCCGGTCATGACCGGAACTCGCTGATCACCTCCGCGCCGTGTTTCGTGCTCTGTTCAGGTGGGTGCGTGCGGCACTGGCGGAGATCCCGAGTGCTGACGCGATCTCCACCAGCGGCACCCCGTGCACCCAGTGCATGACAGCTATGACGCGCTGCCGCGGCGGGAGGTTCCGGATTGCCCGGATTGCCTCGCTGGCCAGGGTTGCCTCTTCGACGTGCAGGAGGGTCTCAACGTGCCGGTGACGGAGGTGATGTCGTGAGCGCGGCGTACTTCTCTCTGAGCGCGCGTACGGCTGCCTTGTCCCTGACATGGATGGGCGGCACATCCTTGATGAACAGTGTGACGGTATCTGCCCCCCGGTCCAGGTGGAGCTTGACGCCTGGCGCTAGCGCCACGCCGGGGCTTGGATTCTTACTGGACATCGCTGTCTCCCTTGCTCGGCATTCCTGATTGGAACGCTCGCGACAGGGCTCCGGGGAGCCCCACCGTCAGCTTGCCTAGCTGAAGCCGCATCCCGCACAACCGTGGGTCAGCGGCCACGGCGCATCATGGGCAACTCGCCACCTCCCTCACCTAATACACTACCTTCTGCAACTAATCGAACACTTATGGTGACAGCTTCGCCATGGTGAGAGGGCAACCTGTCACGCAGACTCCAGCCGGGCAGACCCCGGCGGCCAACGGACCAGCCAGCCACGCCGGCCACGGCTGGTCCCCGGCCGCCCTGCTGCACCCCAGCGCACGTGGCAGGCAAGGCAAGTGCTCACGCGGGGGGGTGCCTCCGGCGCAGACAGTCCCGTTTATCCGGGATCGGGGGGCGGCACCGTCAGCGCCGGGTGGCGCAGCGGGTCCAGGTGGCGCCAGCGTTGATGTGCTGGCGGTGGGTGGTGGTCTGGTGGAAGCCGAGGGCGTCAGCGATGACGGGCGCGGGGGCCTGGGCGACGAGCTCGCGGAGCGCGGAGACCCGGCCGGCGCGCACGGGGAAGCCGAGGCCGCGGAGCTGGTCGAAGACCGTGGCGCGGTGCGCGACATGGCCCTGAAGTTCCTGACCACCAATGCCGCCCCGGCATACATGCCTATCGCGCGTGCCGGGCCAAAACTCCCGCTGAGAGGAGCGGGAGTTTTGGGCGGTCGGGCTTAGGCCTGCCCCCACCACTGGTGGAGGTCGTCGAGGTTTACGGGACTGCAAGGGATGACCCGGACCCCGTAATCTACCGTGCCGTCCAGGCATAGGCCATTGGCCTGGTCCTGATACTCGTTGATGGTAATGCCATTGACTCTTATTGCGGACCATTGCTGATGCGCGTCGCCGGCGATGCATGGCTTGAGGGTGACGCCGTACGTGCCCTCTACGCCGTCCAGGCAGGCGCCCCCCGCGGTCGGCACGATATCGTAGTAGCCGTTGTGCGGGACGATCTCCCAATATTCCGGCTTATAGCCCCCTACACATTCGTCTAGTGTGACTGCGTTTCCGAGACCCGAAAACCACTCGAACCCATCCAGGCACGTGTGAGTGTAGACGTTCTCGATCTCGATGGAGGCGAGGGGGATGGAGGCGACGGCCGCGTTCGCCGGAGCAGTGCTGCCGGCAAAGAGGGCGGCGCTCAAGGGCAGGCCGACAACGACCCGATTGTGCACGTGCACGCCAGCGCGTTGCTGACCGGCGCCGGGTCTACCAGGATCGTGCTGGCGGATTTGCGTCAACCAGAGACCATCCTGGCCCATCTCAAGGTCCGGGAGCTGATCGACTTCAGCCAGCCGGTCGCCCTGCTCCTCGTCGCGATCTTGCATTTCATCACCGACGACGATGACCCGGAACGCATCATCGCCACGTTCCGCGATGCGCTTGCCCCCGGTAGGTACCTCGTCCTGTCGCACGGGACCGCTGATTTCCACTCGCAGGACGCTGTCAGCCACGGCACGAAGGTGTATCAGCGGGCGACCGCCCCGTTGGTGCTGCGAAGCCACGCGCAGGTCACCGCCTTCTTCGACGGGTTCGATCTAGTGGAACCCGGCCTGGTGCAGGCGCCGCTGTGGCACTCGGAGGGCAGGCGCCCTCGCCTGCGCGACCTCACCGGGATCGGCATCTACGGCGGCGTCGGCCAGCGCCGCAGCGCCGACGGCTCCGCGGCGCCAGGTCCGGCGACAGGCCTGTGATCAGGCTCCTGGCCGGCCTCCGATCTGTTAGCCGGGATCCTCGGGGGGGCGTGAGTGGAGCGGTGACTGCCGGCGGCATGTCAGTGAGCGATTTGAGGGCGGCAGCGCGCACACGCTTTGCTTCCTCGATCGCGTCAGCTCCGGACAGGTTCCCGGCTCCGGTGTGCGCAGCGCGGATAGTTCCGGCCACCTCATCCGCGATCGTGTTCTCGCGGTGGTACTCGATCACCATGCGCAGGGTTTTCTGCCGGGCCTTATACATGGCGGCGATCGCGGACATAATCCCGGCCAGCGCGAGCAGGGCAGCTGTGGCGAGCAGCGGCCTGGCGTCCGGCCGTCCCGTGAGCGCCCCCGTGACGCCCTCGCTGGCCGAGCCCCCGCCAGGGCTCCTCCCGCGAGGAACCAGGACTTCCTGACGCTAGCTACCTGCCTTGTCCCTCCCTGCCCGGAGCCGGCCGCAACAGGTCGGCGCGGCTCCTCGCCAGGGGCCTGGCCGTCATCCGCGTGGCCGGGCTGGGCGGGAATCGAAGCCAGTGCGGACTCCGCGTCCTGCTTTGGCCTCGCCCTGGCCGTACGTGGCCGGGCCGGGCGGGGCAAGGGGGTGTCGTTCATTCGGTTAACCGGATGGTGGTGAAGGCCAAGGCCAGCGTCTCCGGCTGATCGTGGCTGACCACGGTCAGGAGGCCGGAGCCGCGTAGCGGCGGATCGATGACCAGCACGGTGAGCTGGCCTTCCGTGAGGTGATGGTCGCGGGCCCAGGTGGTGAGGGCCTGGACCATGTCGGTGAGATGGTCCGCGCAGGCCTCGGCGTTCCGGCGGACCGGCTGTGCCCCATCGGCGGCCTCCAGCCGGGCCTGGAAGCGCGGCGGATGCCCGCAGGTGCTGTCGGCCTGGCAGACGTGAGGCTGCATCCGGGGCAGGGGGTACGTCATGCCAGCTCCTCCGCAGGGCCGCCCCGGAAGGACGATGGCAAGGCCGGCGTGCCCGTCCTGGCACACAGCCAATCCAGACCAGCCCCAACGATCAGCCCATGAGACTGCCGGAGAACGGCGTGACTTCTGCGAAGGGGTAACCACCAGTGAGAATGGCCTGGACGGTAAGGATGCCGGGCGGGCGGCTGAAGGCCTTCGCGTGGATCCTGATGGCCGACGCTGCCTTGCAGCCGGATGCCGCATGCCTCGTGACCAGGGAGCAGTCCGGGCCTGAGGTGATCGAATCGTCTGATGCGGGATGGCGCGAGTCCTTTCGCTCCGCGTTCATAAGCCATACGCTGGTGCATGGTCGTGTCCCCTGTTGGAGGCGACTAGTGATTAGGCGGCAGCCCTTGCGCCACAAGGGCTGCCGCCATATACCTGCGCAACTCGCGCAGACTCCGCGGGCGACTATCCGGGGAGCTTATGGCTGCCTGTCGTGGTGCATGGCAGGCATAGCCGAAGGTCAAGCAATTAGAAGTCCGTCAAGCCCTCTTCGTGTAGTCATCAAGTGCGTCTATTTTGATCATGCGAGTCAGCGGCTTCGTAGCTAAGCACAGAGGGGAACCAGCCCAGCGTCCCCCAGGCTCTTGGCCGTCACGGGCGCTGCGCCCAACTGTGAAGACTCAAAGTACAGCGCTGAGGCATGTTGTGCTGAAGTTCACATAAATCTGTTTGGCACCTTTCGCGAGGATAGTACCTGCAAGCGAAAGCTGCACTGAAATGCGCACTGTGACTTGCGTCAGGCCCTGGGCGGAAGGCCATAGGACGGACCGGGGCACCCCTCTACGCAACCGATTGCTCTCGGAGTATGACTCCTATACCGCCTAGTAATCAACCGTCTCAGGGATGCCTGCGAGACTTGAGATCTACAGCAGTGTAAGCGTGTCCAAGATTCGCTGTCGCCCTAGTTGCACCTTTTGCCACATTACGAAGGCAATCGAATGCATTGATGGCAAACGCTATTGCACGTGCAGTCACCATTGCACATGCACTGGCCGCGGGCGCTGGGGCCTCAGTTGCCTCCCATGCTGCGCCTCGGCAGCGACCTCTGCGGCCTCAACCGGGAGCGCAGGTCCGGGCCGGTGAGGTGAACGTGCCGCATAGGCACGCCTTACCGGGTGGGCGCGGGATTCCTCATCCGCCCGCTGGCCTATGGCGAGCGAGTGCTTACTTCATGCTCAGTCTTGCTGGACGCGATGATCTCCACCCTCACCAGTCCGCAGGTCGTGGCGGCGATCGCCGACGTCGACCCGATCGTGGTCCCGCCGCCCCAGATCGTGCACGCGGCCATCCAGCTCGCCGGGGGAACTCGCCGGATGGCAGTCCCGTCCGCTGGACCGCGTCTACCCGGTGATCTTCATCGATGCCCTGATGGTGAAAATCAGGGACGGGGTGGTCACCAACCGGGCGGTCTACCTGGCGATCGGCATCGACTGCGAGGGCGAGAAGCAGGTCCTGGGCCTGTGGGTCGGGCCCAGCACCGGGGAGTCGGCGAAGTTCTGGCTGCCGGTGCTCTCAGAGATCCGCAGCCGGGGCGTGGCGGATGTGTGCATCGTGTGCTGCGACGGCCTCACCGGCCTGCCGGACGCGATCGGGGTCGTGTGGCCGCAGGCGGTCGTGCAGCTGCGCGTGGTGCACCTGATCCGCGCATCGCTGCGGTATGCCTCCCGCAAGTACTGGGTGCCGCTGGCCAAAGATCTCCGCCCGCTCTATACCGCCGCCGACGAGGCCGCCGCGGCCGCAGCGCTCGAGGCCTTCGCCGCGAACTGGCAGGACCGCTACCCGGCGATCGTGAAACCGTGGCGGGCGCACTGGGCCGAGTTCACCCCGTTCCTGGCGTTCCCGCCCGACGTCAGGCGGGTGATCTACACGACGAACCTGATCGAGTCGATGAACGCCCGGCTGCGCAAAGTCACCCGCAACCGCGGCCAGTTCCCCTCCGGGCAGGCCGCCCTGAAAGTGCTCTACCTGGCCGTCCGCAACCTGCAGGACTACCGGAACGCAAACACCGGGATCCGGAGTTCCGGCTGGAAACAGGCGCTCCAGGCGTTCACGATCTACTTCGACGGGCGAATCCCAACACCATGACCGCCACGATCACTTACACAGACGGTCGGACGCTCCCCCAATATCCGCGGGGGCCCCGGAGTTGTGCAGCTTTTCCTGGATGCGGGCTTCGTCTGGGTGGTTGAGGTCGCTGAGCAGGCTGGCCGCTTCCTGCCAGGCGTCCTGGGCTTGCTGCTGGCCGCCGGTGGCTTGGTGGGCGTCGCCGAGATGGGTGAGGGTGTCGGCTTGGTGGTAGCGGTCGCCGAGCGTACGGAAGAGGGTGAGGGCGTGCTGGTAGCACCAGATGGCTGACCGGGGCCGGCCGAGATGGTGGCTGATGTAGCCGAGGCTGTCCCAGGTGGCGGCCTCGCCGTGTTGGTCACCGAGCTTGCGGTGCAGGGCGAGGGCTTGTCCGCAGAACAGGCGCGCCTGGTGGCAGGACCCAAGCTGGGCGTGGTGCCAGCCGAGGGAGTTGAGCGTATACGCCTGCCCAGCCTGGTCAGCGATGGCCTGGAACAGGGTCAGGGCTTGTTCGGTGTGACTGATGGCCTCGACGTGACGGCCCTGGTGCATAGCCAACCAGCTGAACGCCCGGTGGGTTCGGGCTTGGCCGGCCTGGTCACCGGCTTGCTCGGACAGTTCGAGGCAGCGGGTCAGGTGCGTGCGGGCCTCGTCGTAGCCGGTGAGCCGGGCGCATGCGATGGCGAGGAGCCGGCTCGCGATGGCCTGCCCCGCGGTGTCGCCGAGCCGGGAGGCGGCGGCCAGCGCGGTGCGCTGGGTGGTGGCGTAGTCGCGCCAGTGCCCGTGCCGGTCGAGGGATTCCGCGATGGCCCAGGGCAGCTGCCAGGCGTAGATGTCGAAGCGGGCATCGGCGGCCAGGCTGATCACGGCGAGCAGGACCCGGCGCTCGGCTGCGAACCAGCCCATCGCCTGGGCCGGGTCTTCGGGCTGCTCGGGCGTTACGTCAGGCTGGGGCGGGGGTGAGGTGACAGGTTCGCGTGACGGCCTGATCAGCAATGCGCCAGCGCGGGCCGTGCGCAGGTAATGATCGAGGACCCGGCCGGTGGCGGCGCGCCGGTCCGCGTCGCTGTCCTGAGCCCGGGCCTGCTCGGCGGCGTAGATCCGGAGCAGGTCATGGAGCGCGTACCGGCCCGGTGCGTGCGCGGTGAGCAGGGCTTCGGCCGCCAGCCCGGCCAGAACGGGACCCGCCTGGCCGGGCGGGATCCCGGCCAAGCTGGCGGCCGCCGCTACGGTGATGTCGGGGCCGGGATGCACCCCGAGCAGCCGGAACATCTGCGCTGCCGCGTCGCCAAGCTCCCGGTAGGACCACGAGAACGCGGCCCGCACGCTTACGGTGGCGTCCGCGCTGAGCACGTCCAGGCGCTGCCGGGCCTGGCCGAGTTCCGCGGCGAGAGCGGCAAGGGGCACCCCCGGGCTGGCGGCCGCGCGGCCCGCGGCGATGGCCAGCGCCAGGGGCAGCCCGGCACACAGCCGGACCAGGTCGGCCGCGGCCGCGGGTTCCGCGCCGGTGCGCCCGGCGCCGACCCGGCCCGCCAGCAGCTCATGGGCTTCGGTCTCGGTCAGGGTGTCGAGCGTGATCAGCTGGGCGTCCTCCGCCGCGGCCAGCGAGGTGAGCTGATGGCGGCTGGTGACCAGCACCAGGCTGCCGGAGGCTCCGGGGAGCAGCGGGCGGACCTGCGCGGCGTCACCTGCGTTGTCGAGCACCACGAGCATGTGCCTGTCGGCCAGCAGTGACCGGTACAGGGCCGTCATGCCAGCCAGGCCCGGCGGCATCTGGCCGGTCGTGACCCCGAGCGCGTGCAGGAAGTCGCAGACCGCTTCCGCGGGCGTTACTGGCTGGCCAGCAGGATCGAAGCCCCTCAGGTTGACATACAGCTGACCATCGGGGAAACGCGGCGCCACGCGATGGGCCCAGCGCACGGCCAGGGCGGTTTTGCCTACTCCCGCCGTCCCGCCGATCGCGGAGATGACCACGGTTCCTGGTGCCTGGCATGCGGCCTGGTCCAGGAGCTGGGACAGCCGGGCCAGTTCGGCGGACCGGCCGGTGAAGTGCGCTACGGCGCCGGGCAGTTGCCGCGGCACCTCCACCGGGGAGCTGGCCGCGCCCGTGTGCGGCGCGAGTGCCTGCGGCGTGCTGTCGCGGCCGGCCGGTGGCGCGTCGAGGGCGGGGTCGCCGTCCAGGATCTGCTGGTGCAGGAGCTGCAGGTGCGGGCCGGGCTCGATGCCGAGTTCGGCCTTCAATGCCCGCCGGGCGTGCCGGTAGGCCTCCAAGGCCTCGGCCCGGCGGCCGGCCCGGGCCAGTGCCTCCATCAGCTGGGCGTGGAACTGTTCCCGCAGCGGATACTGCGCGGCCAGGTCACGCAGTTCGGGGATAAACCGGTCCGGGTGGCCCAGCCGCAGGTCCGCCTCGGTGCGGTCCTCCAGTGCCTGCAGGTGCAACTGCTCGAGCCCGGGCACGAACTGGTCGTGCAGCACCTGGGAGGGCACGTCCAGCAACGGTGTGCCGCGCCACAGTTCCAGCGCTCGCGCCGCGGCGACTGATGTTTCCGGCCACCGGGCGGCGCGGCGGGCCGCACCTGCGTCCCGGCATGCCCTCCCGAAACCCAGCACGTCGAGTTCGGGTTCCCCAACAGCGATCAGGTACCCCGGATCGCAGGCCGTGATCCGCGCGGCGACCTCGGGCCCCAGGGAAACCCGCAGCCGCCGGACGTGGCTGCGCAGCGTTGTCGCCGCCCCTGGCGGCGGTGAACCGTCCCACATCGCCTCGGCCAGGGCACCGGCCGAGACCGGCGCATTGGCGGACAGCAGCAAACAGGCAAGCAGAGCCCGCTGGCGCGCCCCGGATACCGTCACCGGATTCCCGGTGCCATCAGCCAGCGTCAGCGTCCCGAGCAACGCGAACCGCACACCGCCCACTTACGCCTCTATATCCCCGCCCCCGCAGCCGGATCAGGACATCGCAGGCCGATCGTACGCACGCTGCACTCAGATGCAACCGGAATGGCACGCCAGGCGCTCATGCTGATGCCCGGATATCGGCGCGGGTTACCTGGAGGTTATGGATGTCCTGGCAAAATTCGCACTCGCCGCCGCGGGTGCAGCCACGGCCCTGGCCGCCGGCCTGGCCTCGTCTCCGGCCTATGCCGCGACTGGCATCGCCTCGAGCACGGTCGGAGCCGTCGCAACTCCGCAGGCCGGCGTCCCGTCCTTGGGCGCTGTCACAGTTAGGACCGTCAAATCGGCGAACGCGGCCACCTACGTTCAGCTCGTCAACTACTACACACAGACGTGCCTTGATGCGCCAGAGCTGGAAAGTGGAACCCGCCCGGGGCCCCAGGGCCTGGCGCAGCCGGCCTGACGTGGCTGCGCAGCGTTACCGCCGCCCCGGGCGGCGGCGACCCATCCCACACCGCCTCAGCCAGGGCATCACACGAGACCGGCGCATTGGCCGACAGCAGCAGGCTAGCCAGCAGAGCACTCTGCCGCGCCCCGGGCACGACCACCGGATCCCTGGCACCGCCGTCCAGCATCAACGTCCCGAGCAAGCGAACCGCACACCGCTCACCCACGCCTCGCTATCCCCCGCCCCCGCTGGCCGGACTGGGATACTCCAGGCCGATCGTACGCATACCGTACGCGCGTTGCACGCAGATGCAACCAGAATTGCACGCCCGGCGCTCATGCTGGCTCACAGGAACCTGGCCGGGAGGCCTTGTCGAGCCGACTGGCGGAATTGGAGGTGACACCGCAGGCAAATGAAACGCGAATTCGTCCGCACTGAATAGAGAGCTACGCATTAATTGGCAATCCCATCTGCCCTCGGACCTTTCCCTGACGTTTGAATCTCCCGTAGAGGATAAAAATGCGCAAGGGCGTTGTGGCGCTGGCGATAGGCGGTCTCGTGGCTGGTGCTGGGATCGGTGCCGGGCCGGTTAGTTTCCGCGCCGGGCCGGCGCAACGGGGTACTGCGGTGGTGCTGACCGCGAATCTGAGTATTTGCGATAAGTACTGTGACGGCCGTGACCCGGCTCTGGCCAGCGGTGACCGGCGGGCGCTGAGCACCGCGATCTACGGCCGGAGCATCGTGCTGCATTTCGATGACGCCGATGACATGGCGTGGGCCAGCATCGACGGCGGCAGCGCGGGTGATGAGGTGTGGATGGACCGTTCCTGGGACGGCGGCTCCACCTGGAGTGATGGCTCGAAGCTCGGCGACACCACGATTCCGGCCGGCGATACCGGCTGGCGTACTGAGATGTACAACCTCGATGACTGGAGCGTGCACCCGGGGGTTGGGGTGGTCCGCGCCTGCGGCAAGGCCGGCAACCAGAGCGCGATCTCCTGTACCCCGTGGGCCAGGACCACGTGGAACGCCACGGACAGCAGGCGTGCCGCGGCAACCGCGCTGATGCAGTTCTACAACGAGGGCACCGGCCTGTTCAACGGGACCGGCTGGTGGAACTCGGCCAACGACCTCACCTCACTCATCGACGGCATCCGGGTCACCGGGATGACCAGCTACCAGTACGTGATCGCCAGCACCTACGCGGCCGAGCAAAACGCGAATCTCGGCGACTTCCGCAACAGCTACATGGACGACACCGCGTGGTGGGCCCTGGCCTGGATCGACGCCTACGACCTGACCGGGAACACGGCCTACCTGAACACGGCGAAGGACGACGCCAACTACCTGGCCGGGTACTGGGACAGCACGTGCGGGGGCGGCATCTGGTGGTCATCGGCCAAGACCTACAAGAACGCCATAGCCAACGAGCTCTACCTTTACCTGAACGCGGCCCTGCACAACCGGATCAGCGGCGACACCACCTACCTGGCCCGGGCCACGGCCGAGGAAAGCTGGTTCCTGCACAGCGGAATGATCAACGGGCAGAACCTGATCAACGACGGGCTGACGATCAACTCCGGCGGCACGTGCGCCAACAACGGCGGTGCGGTCTGGACATACAACCAGGGCGTGATCCTGAGCGGGCTGACCGAGCTGTACAAGGCGACCGGAGACGCCGCAGTGCGGAACGAAGCGGTCCAGCTCGCCGCCGCATCGACCAGCTCGCCGCAGCTCAACCCGGTCTCGGCCACCGCGCCGAAGGGAGAGCTGGCCGACCCCAGCGCGGGCGGCGCCGACGAGCCCACGTTCAAGGGCGTCTACGCCCGCGGGGTGTCCGCACTGAACTCGGTGGCCAGCGGCGCCCCGTACAGCTGCTACCTGTCGCGCCAGGCGGCGACGGCCTACGTCAACGACCGCAACTCCGCCGACCAGTACGGCAACCTGTGGGCCGGCCCATGGTCAAGTACCCCGCAGGGCGGCCCGGACGCCCCCGCGGCCGCGCAGCAAGGAAGCGCCGTCTACCTCCAGGACGCCGGCCCAGGTTTCACCTCGCCCACTTCACCCGCGGTCACCAGCGCCCTCAACTGCTGATGAGGCTCAGGCGAGCGGGCATCGCAGCGGTGGCCGAGGGTAAGAAAGGTGCGCTGGCCTGGGCAGTCTTATTAACGGCAAGGCGAACGTTACCTCGATCGTCAGGCCGCCGGCTGTGCGGGGACGTACCGATAGCGTTGTGCGCATTCCGCGCAACGGGCTGTGACGGTGGGTAGCGGCAGGGTGGAACCCCGTTGCCTGTCCACGATCTGATCTCCCGTCACCTTGACGCGAAGCCCCTGCTAGCAGTGAGCCTTGCCTAGAGATCCACCGCTGCCGAGGGGCTTCGCGAGTCCGGCGTCCCAGACGATCCGATCCTGCTCCATCCCGAGCACGACTCCGGCCCAGCGGCTACGTGCAGTGACGCCCCGTCAGCCGGTGCGCGGAGGCCGCCGTCGCCTCCAGCCCTATGGGCAGGCCTCCTGATCCGCTGCCGGGTCGCGTGACGGCGGTGGGGTGGTGATGACGAAGAGGGTGAAGTCTTCGCGTGCCTTCGCGTCGATGGCCATGGGCAGGCGGATGCGCCCGGAATCGACCATGCCTCTGACGGCGGACCGGCTCAGGCCGAACCCGGCCGTGAGTAGCTTCTCGACCCGGATGGGCGCCGGGAGTTCGAATCTGACGATTACCTTGAGCGGCGCCGGATCCTCACGCCCGGGTTCGCAGGACGGCATGCCGGTTTCCAGCTCCCATGTGCCGCTCCAGTCGAGCTGGTATCCAGCCTTGCCGGCCAGCGCCCCGTCCATTGCCAGATCCCGCGCCATGGCCGGATCGTTGTTCTCGAACATCAGCAGCCGCTCGCTGTCGAGCGCCTGCACATAGATGCGCTCGTGGATGGGGATTTTCGACGTGCGGCCGCACAGCTCGCAGCAGATCAGCATCCAGACGTCGAGGAGCTTACCGTTCGCGTTCACGCGGAACTTTCCGGTGGGATGGTGACGCGTGGACCTGCACGACACGCATGCTTTAACGATGGCGGGCAGACCGAGTTCTCTGACCAGCCACAGTGCTTTCCGGCCGATGCCAGATCCGCCACCTTCAGCGGGCATGCCAATATTGCGAAAATCGTTCATGGCTTCGGCGGATTCCAAGGCTTACGGAGGCGCCACGCAGCGCTCTGCGGCGCGGTGAACTGCCTCCTGGATCCAGTGGCATACGGCCAGCGCTTGAAAGTGGACTGCGCTGGCTGGTGCGACGTCGCACATCACGTCGCGTGGAGGAAGCCCGCGCTGATCACAAGGTGCGGGCTTCGAGCGGCACGCCGGCCCAAGACGGGGAGTGGCTCGAACCCGTCTTCATTCGTTCCGCACGTGCGCCACTGCTTACAGATCCATGCTCGCCATAATGTTCGGCCAGCGGGCCGTCAGCAACAGATTTTCCAGGAGACCGCGGTCGGTCACTCAGGCACGTGAATGGTCTGGCTGGCATCCGGTCGATGCCATGCTCTCGCAGTAAAACCTCACGGGCGGCCATGGGCCTTGGACATCCAGGGACCGACTACGCGGAGAACGACTCCTTCGGATCGCCGCCCAGCGATACCGACCGGAGCAGGACCGGAGGGTCGGGCGCGGACGCGAGCAGCGGAACCAGTCGCGGGATGTTCGGCGCCATCCATTCGCCGTGCTTCTCGAAGCCGGCGGCCGACGTGTGGGCCTGGATGACGGTCAAGGGCGTGGCCTCGTCATCGATCGGCTCGTGGACCGAATAATGAAGGCATTCCGGGTCGGCGTTGATCGAGTCGGCGAACTCGCGTAGGAGGCCGATCAGAGCATCGCGCTTACCGTCCGCCGGCTGGAGCCGGTGGATGAATACCACCGTGGCCATGTTCACTCCTGGAGAGAATCTTCAGAGGACCTCGGCGCCCAAGGCGATGTCGAAGCCGGCGCCGTTGCGTGCCAGGCCCACCAGGAGGATGCCGGCCCATTCAAGGACGTAGGCCATCTCGAGCCCTCCTGCGTCGAGGGGCCGCATGTCCAAGCTCTCCAGAAACGCCGCGACACGTGCCTTCGCCTCGGCGCTGTCGCCGGCGAAGAACACGTCCAGGGGCTTGTCTTCAGCAAGGACGCCGCGGAAGATCGAATTGAATGCCTTCACGACGTGTGCGCCCTCGGGGGCGGCGGCGGCGATCTGCTGGGACACCGAGTTGCCTGCGGTCGTCACGAGTCCACTTACGTCGGCGTTGAACGGGTTGGTGATGTCGACGAGGATCTTGCCGGCCAGCGCATCGCCGTAGTGCGCGACCACTTCAACCGCGCCGGTGTACAGGACGGCCACGATGACGATGTCACCCGCCGGCCTTGCGCCGAACGTGCCGACGGTGGCTCCGTTGCCGATCTGGTCGGCAAGCGCCTGAGCCTTGGCGGTGTTGCGGCTCATGAGCTCGATGGTGTGGCCGTGCTTCGCCGCCCGGGTGCCGATGGCGGTGGCCATGTTGCCCGAGCCGATGATGCTGATGGTGGTCATGACGTGTGTTCCTTTGTTGTGTATGGATCAGTTGGTCGTGGGGGTCTTGCTGGCGTGCTGGGCCGGGGTGTCGATGCGGCGCCGCGCCAGACCGCCGGGCCGGCGCCCGGCCTGCGCGGCGCGGCGCTGACCACCACCGGCGACGGGCTCAGATCACTGTGGTGCCGCCGTCGACAACCAGCTCCATGCCATTGACGTAGCTCGAGTCGTCCGAGGCGAGGAACAACGCGACCGACGCGATCTCTTCAGGGCGGCCCATCTCTCGCCGCGGGATCACGGACTCGAACTGCGCCTTCATCTCCGCGTCCATCACCTCCTCCAGCATCGGCGAGGCGACCTGGCCGGGGGTCAGCACGTTCACCCGGATCTTCCTGTCCCTCAGCTCGGACACCCACACCCGTGCGTAGGCGGGCAGCACGGCCTTGCTCGCTGCGTACACACTCCAATCGGGGTAGCCCCGGAGCGAAGCGTTTGACCCGGTCATGAAGATCGAGCCTCCATCGTTGAACAGCGGCAGCGCCTTCTGGACCGTGAACAGCGTGCCGCGCGCGTTCAGCGAGAAGGCGGCATCGAACTGCTCCTCGGTGATCTCGCCGAGCCTGCCCTGCTCGCCCATCCCGGCACTTGCCCACAACACGTCGACCGTGCCCTTTTCCTGCTTGACCGTCTCGAACAGTCGGTCCAGATCGTCGAGGTCCGCAGAATCGGCCTGCACGCCGGTCACGTTCCGGCCGATCAGCTTGACGGCTTCGTCCAGCGCGTCCTTCCGCCGGCCCGAAATGAAGACGTGAGCTCCTTCATCAACGAACAACTTCGCACCGGCCAGCGCCATCCCACTTGTCGCGCCTGTGATCACCGCAACCTTGCCATCGAGCTTTCCCACGACCACTCCATTCACATGCCGTGCCGATGTTATGTACACCGATCTGCGTACCTAACGTATCGAACAGTCGCGCAGGGTGCAAGCTATGCACACCGAGCGGTACCCAAGTGGGCTACGCTGGGCGTGTGACAGAGTTGGAGAAGGGGCCGCGAGGCCTGCGCCGCGGCAGGGGCGCACGAGAGCGCATCCTCAGCGCTTCACAACAACTGTTCCGCGATCAAGGCATCAACGGCACCGGCATGGACCAGCTCTGCGCGGTGGCCGAGGTGTCCAAACGCACGCTCTACCAGCACTTCACCGGCAAAGACGAGCTAATCGCCGAATGCCTACGCCGATTCGATCCCGACATCCTGCCCGAAGTGTTCGACCGCACCGACCTCACACCCCGCGAACGCCTCCTCGCCGCGTTCGACGTGCACGCGCCCCTGTGCCCGTTCATCGCAGCCGCCGTCGAAATCCCCGACCCGGGCCACCCGGCACGCGTACACGCCCGCAACTACAAAATAGGCTTTGCCGCCCGGCTCACCGATACCGCCCGCGAGGCCGGCGCCACCAACCCCGAACAGCTCGGCGAGCAACTGGCGCTGCTCCTGGATGGCGCCTCGGCCCGCAGCCGAGTCCTCAACACCGAAGCGTTCACCACCGCCGCCGCCATCGCAGCCGTCCTCGTCGACAACGCCATCCCCACGGCAGCGGCACCGGCCGGCGCAAGCGCTGTCGAGCAGCACGGCCAGGATGACGATGACGCCGGCCGGGGCGGCGCCCCACGTTCCGGCCGTGGCGCCGTTGCCGAGCACCCTGGCCAGGGCCACATCCTTGACCGCATCACGGAGCAGATGTGATCGGAAAGCTTCATTGAGCCGAATAGCGCGCGCAAAGATCGCAGCGTCGACTCGCGCAGGCGCGCCGGCGATGATGCGCCACGGTGCGTGCGGTGTCGCCACTGGACCGCGGCCGTTGGGGTGGGGATACCAGCTCCAGCTGGACAT
>OBLW0100001250.1_pt1 | contig 21748 bp, 19 predicted proteins | sample 1520161 | NCBI WGS metagenome assembly OBLW01 (sample SAMEA3539309, study PRJEB22396) | soil metagenome | biome: tundra; feature: field; material: soil | place: USA | collected 2010-05 | depth 0.15 m | reverse complement strand
CGGCGGTGTAGAGGGTGGAGGGATGGCTGGGTCCCAGCACTTGCCGTTGGCGGTCCAGGGTCTCCTCGTCCATGCGACGCGCCGCAAGGAAGTCGCCTGCCTGGGCCAGCGAGAGCGCCAGGTTGTGGGCAGCGCCCAGGGTCCGCGGGTAGTCCTCGCCGAACTGCTCTTTGAAACTTTCGTAGGTTTTCTGGTCGGAGATCAGCGCCTGCTGGAAGTCGCCGAGCTCGCGAAGGTCGGCGCCCAGCCCGCCCGCCGTCATCAGGGTGTGCGGGTGGTCGGCCCCGAGCACGGCCCGCTGCCGCTCCAGGACGTAGGTATCCAGGTCGCGCGCGGCGCTGAAGCGGCCCTGGGACCGCAGCACGTTGGCCATCTGGAATTGCAGGTGCAGTGTCTGCTGGTGGTCGGGCCCGAGCTGGTGGGTCCAGAGATTCTCCAGGCGCTTCGCCAGGCTCAGGCCAGACTCGAACTCACCCAGCTTCCATTGGTAGCGGACCCAGTCGATGAGGAGCTGGCGGGTCCGGGGATCGTCGCACTCCTCAGCCAGAGAGGGCCCCAGGTGTGGCCAGATGATGTCGAAGGTGGACCAGTTCGCTGGGTCGTCCGTCTCGCCCTGGCGCGGCCGGGCACCGGCCAGGATCTCGTGCACCTCATGTCGGGCCACCCGCTGCTCCTCTTCGGTCATCCGGGACCGGATCACGGCCTGGACGAGCCGGTGGATCTGCAGTGGGTTACTACTTTGATCGATCTTGACCAGGGCGAACCGGCTGATGTCCCTGATGACCTGGCCGAGCATGAACTTGTCACGCAGGCTGTCGTCGAAGGGCAGCAGATGCTCGATCATCGCGTCGCTGTAAAGCAGGGTCATGGAGATCGGCTCGGGAGAGCAGAAGGCCAGGGTCTGCAGGAGCCGCACCGCCGCCGGTGATCGCTCCCGGAGCCGGTTGAGCGACAGGTTCCAGGTGGCCGCCACTGGCATCGCGTAGCCGAATGGCTTATTCAGCCCCAGGGCGCTGGTGGCCTGCGTTTCCAGCCGCTCAACGTAGAGGGCCGCGGGCATGCCGGTCTCCGCCAGCCACGCGCCCGCCTGCTCGATCGCCAGAGGCAGGTTGCCCACCGCGGTGGATACCCTCGCCGCGTCACCCGGATCCAGCCCGGGGACGTGCCGCATGAGGTGCGCGACGCTCTCCGGCTGGGTGAAGACGTCCAGCTCAACTGGCTCGGCGTGGCTAGTCCACGCCTGGTTGCGGGACGTGATCAGGACGTGGCCTGACCCGGTCGGCAGGTAGGGCTCCAGATCCGCCGGATCGTCGGCGTTATCGAAGATGAGCAGCCAGCGGCCAGCGATGCCGCAGCGTAGCTGCTCGAGAGCCGCCGCTGCTGCCTCCACCGCGTTGTCGCTGGTCTGGAGCCCGAGCTGGACCGCCAGATCCGCGAGAGCCAGGCTGATCTCCTGAGGCTGTTCCGCAGGGACCCACCAGATCAGGTCGTAGTCGGCCTTGAATCGATGCGCGTATTCGAGTGCCACCTGGGTCTTGCCGACACCACCCAGTCCATACAGGGCTCGGGCCAAGACGACGGCCGTATAGTCGCCGGCCACCTCGTCCCGGAGTGTTTCAAGGATGGCGCCGCGTCCGGTGAAGTCGGCATTCCTGTTCGGCACATTCCAGATCCGCGGGACCGTTCCAGTGAAACCAGGAACACCGGGAGCCGCTCGCCAATCAGACTGGGCTGGCCCGGCCGACGGCCTGCCGCCGGTCAGTTCGCTCAGCGCATGGAACACCTCAAGCTCCAGGCCGTCGCCGGAGGTGAAGGAGCGGACGACCAGCCCGGCGTCGCGTAACCGCTGCCGGAAAACCTCCACTGGACCACGATCGACATCGGCCAGGCTCGGCGGGCAGGCCGCCTCGTCCAGCAAGAACACCAGCCGGGGCACGCCCTCATCGCTGGCCGCCTGGAACTCCATCTCCGTGTAAGCGACCGCCTCGCCCGGCACCAGCGAGCCATACCGGAACCCGACCACCGCTACGTAGATCCCACATTCGCGCACCCGCTGCCGACAGTAATCAGCCGGCTTACCGTCCCGCGCGGCGAAATACCGCATATCGACCGGTAGCATCCCGGCCCGGACCACCGCGTCCAGCGCGGCCTGCACAAACGGCCGGTCTGCCGGAAATTGCGCCATGTCAGAGGTATGGCTCACGAACACCTGGCCCGTCTCCATCACACCCGCCCACAGCCTGTGCCCGGGAAACACCCATCCCGTTTCAAGCTACACCGGGCGCTGCCACATCAGCGGCGTGCCGGTTTGCTGCAGCCACCGTCGGCGAAGAACATGCGCTGGGCGAACGACTGTCACAGGCCCGCCTCCGGCCGCAGGCCGAACTCGGTTAGCCGTGCACGCGCGATGGATTCTGTTCCATCTGACTCTCGCCCAGTCAAGAGGAACCCTTCGCGACCGCCTGCCTGGCCTTCCCTGAGTGGGCGTCCCGCTCCCCGCGACGCCGGCTCGAGCTGATCGCTGCGGACCGTGTCCGGGTGCGCCTGTCTGCGTTTGGCTTGATCAGCAGTGTGGTCGCGGTCAGCCAGAGCGCGGAGAAGAGGAGGCTGCCGAGGACGTCGGTGGGGTGGTGCTCGCCCCGGTACATGCGGGAGGTCGCGACCAGGACCGGCATGGCGATCGCGGGGATGAGCAATAGCCACCGCCACCAGCCGTGCGCGTGGCCGATGACCAGGATGGCGATGGCGACATAGAGGCAGATGGTGGCGGCCGTGTGCCCGGACGGGTAGGCCGAGGTCGGCAGGTGCTGGTCGAGATGCGGGACGTTCGGCCTGGGCCGTTTGACGACCTCGGCGGCGGCCAGGAACGCGGCGAGTTCCCCGAACATCACCACGGCGAGATAGATGATCGGTCGCCAGCGCCGGGTGACGGCCAGGAATATGACGCAAGTGGCGAGAGATACGACGAGGATCGCGGTGGTCGCGCCGAGGATCGTGAAGATCAGGCTCCAGTGGGTCAGGCCGGGTGTGCGGTGGGCGGCGAACCAGTGCGGGATCGTCGTATCGCCCAGCCAGTTGCCGTTTCCGTCTTTGGTGACCAGTTCACCGAGCCCGATGACGACGCCGAGGATCAGCACCCAGGCGACCAGGACTCCGGCGGCGATGCGGCCGCGATGACGGGTGGGAGTGTTTTTCACAGTGGGCTCCGGTTGGGTTGGCTTGAGGTCGGCCCGGGCTTCGGGTTCCAGTCCTTCGGTCAATGGATCGGTCACTGGCTGGCCCGCGGCCTGCCGGGTCACCTCGAAGGCGAAGGTGGTGACACCCAGCCAGGTGATCCCGAGCGCCCACGCGCCTATGACGTCGGACAGGTAGTGCACGCCGAGCAGGATCCGGCTGATCCCGATCAGGGCGACGAGCGCGACGATCACAGTGATGAACGCGGTGCGCCACCGGCCGCGAGCGGCAGGCAGGAAGACGAGAAGTATCGCCCCGTAGCAGACAATCGAGCCGAGTGAGTGCCCGCTGGGGAAGCTGTCCCCGGTGCCGTGGGCGATCGAATGAGCCACCACCGGGCGCAGCCGGCCGACCAGCGATTTGAGCGTCGGGTCCAGGACGAGTGCGCCCGCGCCGGTGATGAGCAGATAGATCGCCAGTCGCCAGCGCTTTCTCAGCGCGAGGATGATCGCCCCAGCCCCGACTACCGTCCAGAGCACGCCGTCGCTACCCAGCCAGGTAACCGCCTTGACCACCGTGACGAGCGTGGCATGACCCGCAATCAGGCTATTGATACGGGCCGCGCCGCCGTGGTCAACCGACTCCAGTGGCGGCCATTGCAGGCGCACCAGGATAAGCAGGATGGTGAAGATCGTCGCCGTGACTGTGACCGCGATCAGCGGCGCGAGACTCCGGCGCGGGCGGTCGAGTGCATTGGCCGGCATGGGAATACCCTCTGCCCGCCGCGCAACCGTTCACACACGTTACGTTCAAGGCCCTTCCCGGCAATGGCGTACTGATCACAGCCGCCTCGTGGGCGCCGTCCTCATTTCCGGCCGAGGGCGGCCTGGACTGCGGCGTTGGTTGCCGACAAGCTGAGGTCGTCGGAGAAGACACCGCCCGGGTAGGGGACGACCCACACGTGCAGCATCTGCGCCGTGTACCTGTTCTGCCAGGTCGCAGGGTTGCAGAAGCCACGCAGCTGGACGCCGAATCCGGCGATGGTCGGCTTGCCGCCATTGCACGTCACAAGGTGCGCGTGCCAGCGGGTCAGCGATCCGCCTATCTGCGGCCCGTTCGTCTGCTCGTTCTCGATGTACATGGCGCCGAGCAGGATCGGCGCATGATGCGGCACGTTGATCGCATAGACCAGCGAGGACGGGTCCTGCGGATTGAGGCCGGCGTAGCTGGGATCGGCGCCGTCGTAGAGGAGGTGCTCCTCGCCGTTGGTACGCAAGACGTAGGTGTAGCCAGCCGCGAACGCGGCCCGCACGTTCTGGTAGCGGGCGAGGCCGGTGTCGGTCGCCTTGATCAGCTGACCGGCGGCGACGACCTGCGCCGCGGTCGGCGGAGCAGTCGAGCCGTACATCTTCATGTCCGGGAGACCTGCGGTCGACCCCATATCACCCATTCCCGCCGCCGCCGCCGACGCCGACCCGGACGTCGCCCCCGTCGCCCCCGACGCCATGCCTGCCGGTCCCTCGGGCCCGGCCCAGCCGGGTGTCATCACCGCGGTGGTCGCCGCGATCACCAAGACGGGGACGGCCAGCAGGGCAGCGGTGGTGGCGGCGCCCCGGCGGCGCACTGGCCGGTCGGCCAGAGATGGCCGCCACAAGAGCGCTGCGCACCCCGCGATCAGGGCGAATTCCAGGATTCCGCTCACCACGTCCAGAGCGCCGACCTGTTCCGGTTTGCTGACGTCCGGGCCGAACGGCAAGCCTGTGGTGCGTGACGCCACGTACACCACCAAGACGATGGCGTTGCCTGCTATGCCCAGCCACAGCCACAACCGCGACGGCCGCCACAGCAGGACAGCGGGCCAGATTATCTGGGCCCAGGAGATGATGAGGAAGAAGACGCCGTACAGCACGTACTCGCCGAAGTGCTCAAATATGACCGCGAAATGGATCGCCGCGGCACCGACAGACAGCGCAGCCAGGCCGGCGAGGAGATAAGGTCTGGCCGTTGCGGGCGTCGGGCGGACTTTTTCATCCGCTAATACAGATGTGCTCATACGGGCATGCTAGATTCACCGCCCACGCCCTGGCATCCGTCTGAGGGCTCATCTCGCCGGGTTTGCGAGTTGCCGGGATGACCGCAGCTACATCTTCAGGTGTAGGCCCACCGACCGATCGCGCCGCCGCCCATCACGTCCCCCGGTGGGCGGAACCTCCGTACCGTGCGGGCTGAAGCCGAAGGTGCCTCATCCCTGAGATGTACCCATTTACGCCGAACGAGCGACGATACCCAGCCGCGCGAGGACGACAATGTTCAGATGACGGCAAGAAAACCCGGCCTGTCCGTCCATCGCCTGCTAGACCAGGTTCGCGGGGTGGTCGACTTCCTCCGGGCGTCGGAACCACGACGGCCGCTGTCCGGATGGTCACTCGCCGTGGACGTGGCCGTCGCCGCGGCGGCGACGGCCGCCGTGATCGCGGAAGTCATCCAGCGCACCCGTTCCCTCGCCCCCTTCCCCAGGAACACAATCTTCATGCCGGCGACCATCGAGATGGCCGGCGTGCGCAGGGTCATCGGGTACGCGGCACTGTCGAACGGGCAGATACTCGGGGTCGTGAAGGACCTGCCGCAGGACCTGCCGCTGCTGGCGGGCCCGTCCGTGACGGTCATGCTGGGCATCGCGCTGACGGCGGCGCCGCTCGCGGTCAGGCGCAAGTACCCGGTCGCCGCGTTCGCTGTGATAGTGGGCGCCGTCATCGCCACCCGCGGCTGGGCACCGCCCGTTACCTTCGCGACGGCGATATTCGCCGCGTACTGCGCGGTCGTCTACAGCAAGTTCCGCCAGCTGGCACTGCTCGCCGTGCTGGCCGGCGCGATCATCGTCACGACGACCTTCCCGAACACCATGCCGAGGGTAACGGAGCGGTACACCGCGATCCTGCTCGTGATCCCGACGGTAGCGGTCGGGATCGGGATACGCGAGTGGCGTCGGCGGGCAGGCGACTCGGCTGAACGGCTGCGCCGCGCGCAGGCCGAACACGACGCCGCCACGCGCCGCGCCGTCGGGCTGGAGCGCGCCCGCATCGCAAGCGAGCTGCATGACGTGGTGACGCACAACGTCAGCGTGATGGTGGTGCAGACCGGCGCGGCCCGCAAGGTGCTCGCCATCTCTCCTGACGAGGCACGCGAGGCGCTGCTCGCCGTCGAGGCCAGCGGCCGGACGGCCATGGCCGAGCTCCGTCACCTGCTCGGCCTGCTGTGCCCGTCCGGGGAGGAGGGGGCGCCCGGAGAGGCAAGCACAGGCGACACCGCACTCCATCCGCAACCGGGTCTGGGCCAGCTGTCCGCACTGCTCGGACGCGTTTCCGCCGCGGGGCTGCCCGTCGAGTTGTCCACCATTGGGACGCCGTGCGGCCTGCCGCCCGGCCTGGACCTGGCCGCCTACCGCGTTGTCCAGGAGGCGCTGACCAACGTGATCAAGCACGCGGGCCAGGCGTCGGCCTCGGTGCGGCTTGACTACCGCCCCGGCGGACTGGTGATCGACGTCACCGACGACGGGCGTGGATCAGACCCCAGCGTGCCGGGAGGCTCCGGCGCTCTCGGCGTGCCATCTAGCCCCGGGGCCGGACGGGGACTGATCGGGCTGCGGGAACGGATCGCTCTCTACGGTGGTGACCTCGACGCCGGCCCGCGACCCGGCGGCGGCTGGCGGGTCCGCGCGCGCATTCCGTTTTACGCGACGCGGGCCGGCGGACCGGACGATGTGCCCGCAGCGGCCGACTTGCACGCCGCATCCACGTGACCAGTCAGGCCGAGGCGCTGCCCCGGGTCGTCATCGCCGACGACCAGACGCTGGTGCGGAGCGGGTTCCGGCTGATCCTGCACGCGGCTGGCATCCCCGTCCTGGCCGAGGCGGCGAACGGCCGGGAGGCGGTGGACGCCGTGCTCAAGCACCGGCCGGAAGTCGTGCTGATGGACATCCGGATGCCCGAGATGGACGGGCTGGAAGCAACCAGGCGCATCGTCGCGTCCCGGCCTGATAAGGAACTGCGGATCATCATCCTCACCACGTTCGACCTCGACCAGTATGTCTACGCAGCACTCACCGCCGGGGCCAGCGGCTTTCTGCTGAAGGACGTCTCCCCGGAGCACCTGGTGGCGGCCGTCCGGTTGGTGCGCTCGGGCGATGCGCTGCTCGCCCCGTCCATCACCCGCCGCCTGGTCGAGCGCTTCGCGCCGCGGCAGGCGGCACCCGGCCGGGGCGCCCAACCTGGCTCAGGTACCGGCTCTCGCCCCGTTACAGGGGAAGGCTCGCCGCCGCGTGACCTGTCCGTGCTGACGGCACGCGAGCATGAGGTCCTCGGCTTGATCGCGCGCGGGCTGAGCAACGCGGAACTCGCCTCGGCGCTGACTCTCAGCGAGGCTACGGTGAAGACGCATGTCGCCAGGATCCTCACCAAACTGCGGCTTCGCGACCGCGTACAGGCCGTCGTCCTCGCCTACGAAACCGGCCTCGTTTCGCCCGGCCAATCGGAGCGGAACTGACCCCAATCTGGCGCCGAGTCGTTCGGCTACCAGCTCATGTGCCTGGCGTTCCGGGGGTGAGCAGTCCTCGGTTGAACGCCTCGGCGACGGCGGCAGCACGGTCGCCGACGCCGAGCTTGGCGTAGATGTTCAGCAGGTGAGTCTTGACCGTGGCCTCGCTGATGAACAGCCTGGCGGCCGCCTCCCGGTTGGTGGTCCCGGCCGCTACCAGTTCAAGGACCTCGAGTTCTCGCTGGCTGAGTAGCTCCGGGCCGGGGGACCGGACCCGGCTCATCAGCCGGGTGGCCACCGATGGCGAGAGCATGGCCTGGCCACGGGCCGCTGCCCGGACCGCTCGCAGCAGCTCGGCACGCGGAGCGTCCTTGAGCAGGTAGCCGGTAGCGCCCGCCTCGATCGCCGGCAGCACGTGGCTGTCGGTGTCGTATGTGGTCAGCACCAGCACGCGCGCGGCGACACCTCGCCTGGCGAGCTCAGTTATCGCGGTCAGGCCGTCCATGCCAGGCATCCGCAGGTCCATGAGGATCACGTCGGGCTTGAGGGCCTGGGCGAGCCGGACTGCCTCGGCGCCGTCGGCCACCTCACCGAGCACCTCGAATCCCGGATCGCGGGCGAACATACTGCTCAGCCCGTCCCTGACCACCGGGTGATCATCCGCGATCAGCAGTTTGATGGGGGCACCGGCCGCGCCGCCGCTCTGGCCGGCGGCCTCGGGGGGGCTCACTCGCGGGCCCCGGCGGGTGCGGCCGGGACGCAGGCCGAGATCGCCGTGCCGACGCCCGGCTCCGATTCGACCTGCAGTGTTCCCGACAGGCCCTCGATCCGCTGCCGCATCGCGACCAGGCCGAACCCGCCGCCGCCGGCCGCGCCGCCAGTATCCGCACGCCGCAGGCCGCCGTCCCCGCCCGGCAGGCCGTTGCTGTCCCCGCCCCGCAGGCCGTTGCCGTCCGTCCCGGGCAGGCCGCTCATGCTGGCATACGCCGGTTCGCTCCTGGCCGGCCGGGGCCCGCGGCCAGCTGCGGCACCGCTTCCGGCCACGCCGTCGCCGAGCTGGGCCGGATCAAAGCCCCGGCCGTCGTCGCGCACATCCAGGGCGACTTCATCCTCCATGTAAGACAACGTCAGCCCGGCCCTGGTCGCCTGCGCGTGCTTGGCCACGTTGGCCAGCGCCTCCTGCGCAGTTCGCAGCAGCGTGAACTCGACCTCGGGCTGCATCGGCCGTGCCGTGCCAGTCGTGGTGACCTGGACCGCGATCCCGTGCAGCGCCGACCAGCGCTCGGCGACGTCGGCCAGCGCATCGCTAAGCCGGGCCGTCTCCAGCGGCTCGGGACGCAGCGCGTCCACCGACCGGCGTGCCTCGGACAGGCTGTCCCTAGCCAGCCTGGTGGCGGCCTGAACATGCCTGCGCCACCCGGCCGGGTCCTCGCTGGCCTGCTCGGCCGCCTGCAGCTGGGTGATGATCCCAGTGAGCCCCTGGGCCAGGGTGTCGTGAATCTCCCGCGCCATCCGCTGCCGTTCGTCGAGGATCCCGGCCTCCCTCGCCTGGGTCATCAGCTGCTCATGCAGGCCCGCGTTCTCCGCCAGCGTCGCCTCGAGCCTGCGGTTCGCCTCGCTCACCTCTTCGAGCACCCGGTCGCGCTGATCGCTCTGCTCGCCGTTTCTCCAGAGGACCCAGGCCACCCCGCACATGGGGACCACGTTCACGGCAAGGACGGCGATGTAGATCGTCATGCCGAGGGGGGTGGCCTTGTCCACGCCGGACGCCTGCGCGGTGGCGGCCAGAACCGCCACCGCGGCGACGCCGCCCAGCCGCCACGGCCAGCGCAGGATCGCGAACGCGTAGAGATACCCGGGAAACGAGAAGAACCCGAACAAGGAGTCCCTGACCACCAGGACCGCCATGATCGCGATCAGCGCGGTAAAGAACACCCCCATCGCCCGCGGACGGAGCCGCCACCCGGGATGCAGCGTGAACATCCACAGCATCCACGCCGCGGCCAGCGCGCACAGCGCTAGGTCGATGCGCATGGAACCCCAGGCCGACCTCTTGATCATCACCGTGAAGAAGACCAGCATGGCCAGGATCACGTACGGCACGACGGTGAGCACGAGAAGAAATCGTGGTTCTCGCCTGCCTGCCCGTGAGAGCGGCATCGGACTGCTCATCTGCGCCCTCCGCGCTGAGACCTACTCCCAACGAAACAATCTAGCCGCGGCCAGCCCGAACGCCACCGCGTAGGCCGCCATGGTCAGCAGCGGCAGCGGGTGCGGCCAGTGCCCCTGTGCGGCGTACTGCAGGGCCTCCACCGCCGCTCCGAGAGGGGTCGCGTGGCAGACATGCTGCACGGCGGAGGACATCGCGGGGACGGGGATGAACAGCCCGGCGAAGAACATCATCGGGAGCAGCAGTATCTGCCCGATCGTCTGGGCGGACCGGCCGCTCGGCGCGAGCGCGGCGATGAACAGGCCGATGGCCACGAGCGCGGCGGCGGCGAGCAGCGCGGCGATGACGAACCCGGCGAGCTGCCGGGGCAGGAACACGCTGTAGACGAGCCTGGCCACCGAGAGGATCAGGGTCACCGCCACCGCCGCGACGGCCAGGCTGACCAGGACCTGGGCGGCGAGCACCCGGGCCGGGCCCACCGGCGTGGTCTGGAGCCGGCGCAGGACCCCCTTCTCGCGGTAGTCGGCCAGCGTCATTGGCAGGGCGACGAGCATGAGCACGGTCAGCGAGTACGCGGCCAGGATGGGCACGTACTCGTCGAGCAGGGTGAGGCCGCCGAAGACCTTGTCCGGGTGCTTGTAGAAGGGGATGCTGCCGAAGATGATCACCAGGGCCAGCGGGATCGCGAAGCTGCCGATCAGCCGCACCCGCTCGCGGGCGAGCAGCTTCAGCTCGGTGAGGGTGAGCCGTCCCAGCGCGGAACCCCGGGGGGCAGCGGGCGGCAAGGCGGTGACTGACATCTTCTCCTGCTCCCTGTTCTGGTCTGGCTGGCTAGCTCTGGCCGGCGTCCTGCGCGGCGCCCGCGTGCCGGCCGGTCAGCGCGACGAACGCGTCCTCCAGGCTGGCCTGCTCCACCCGCAGCTGCTGAGCCACGATCTGGTTGCGGGCCAGCACGGAGGTGACCGCGTTCAGCGCGTTGCTGTTACCGGTGACCACCACGACATCACCCCGGTGGATGACGCTGGTCACGTCGGGCAGGCTGGTCAGCAGCCCGTCGTCCAGCGGAACCGACGGGCGGAACTGGATCCGCTGCTCGACCTGGACCCGCTCGGTCAGCGCGGCCGGGGTGTCCACCACCACGACGCGGCCCGCGTCGATCAGCGCCACCCGGTCGCAGAGCCGCTCGGCTTCCTCCATGAAGTGGGTGACGAGGACGATCGTGACCCCGAGGGCGCGCACGCCCTCGATCAGGGTCCAGGTGTCCCGTCTGGCTTGCGGGTCCAGGCCGGTGGTGAGCTCGTCGAGCACCGCCACCTCCGGGCTTCCCACCAGTGCCAGCGCGATCGAGAGGCGCTGCTTCTGGCCGCCGGATAGCTTCCCGAACCTGGTCCGGCTCTTGTCCGCGAGCCCGAGCATGTCCAGGAGCGCATGCCAGTCGGCCGGGGCCCGGTAGAAGGAGCTGTAGAGCTTCAGGGCCTCGGCGACCTGCAGCTGGTCGGGCAGTTGGCTGTCCTGGAGCTGCACGCCGAGGCGCTGGGTCAGCTCGGCCCGGTCCCGCCGGGGATCAAACCCGAGCACGCTGATCTCGCCCCGGTCCGGCGTCCGCAGTCCCTCGATGCATTCCACGGTCGTGGTCTTGCCCGCGCCGTTGGGGCCGAGGATCCCGAAGATCTCACCCTCCTGCACGGTGAAGGAGACATCATCGACCGCCAGGGTGTCCCCGTAGCTCTTGTGCAGCTGCCGCACCTCGATCACTGCTGGCATGCGCTCGTCCTTCCGGCTCCGGCCCTTCGCGGCTAGGTACATCCAGAGTCGCAATACCGCGCCCGGGCGCGCATCGGCCGGCCAGCCAGATCTCGCGGGCCGTCCGGCTGAACCGCCGGATCAGCCGGACGGCGTAGCCGCATCCACTGATCGGCTGATTGGCGGCGGCCTGCGGGAAGAGGGTCAGCAGTTGACCAGTTCCGGGCGCTGGTTAAGGATCTGGGCGCGGGCGGTGATGAACTCCTGGTAGGCCGCCTGCGCGGCGGGGCCGAACACGGCGGCGCGGTGGCAGTTCTGGAACGCTAGCCGCACCCCGAAGTGCCGCGTCTACGCGCTGCTCTTGGCCCGGAGCGGCAGGCACACCGTGAAGTTCACCCACAGGGCGTGGATGAATCCCGTGGGCCACAGAACAAGCCCGATGACGATACCGGCGATGGTCTGCGCAGACTCGGAGCCGTTCCCCGGGTCGGGGCCGCTGGCGATGAGCGCGAACGCCGTGACCGCCAGGACGAGGTAGGTGGCTCCGGCGACTAGCCACGAGAGCCGCTGGTGCCGGGCGGCGATGTAGCCGAACGACAACCAGGTGGCCACGCCGAACAGCAGGGTTGGCAGCACCCACAGGCTGTGCACAAGCGTCCAGCCGACCCCGGGCCGCGCCACGCGCTGAGTCGTGGGTTGGTGAGCGATCAGTTGCGGGCCGGGCGGTCCGGATACACCCGGGTCGGTGCCACTGAGCCGGACCAGGAGAAGGGAGTACAGGCCCATGCCGCTTCGGCTGACCGCCGCCGGGTTGATGTCGCCCAGCGGCCCGGGCCGTTCAACATACGGCAGGAGCCGGTCATAGGCCTCCCGGGCATCCGCCGGCCGCCGGGCCGGGTCCTTCTCAAGCAGCTGCCGCACTAAGGTTTCCAGCCACGGGGGCAGGTCGTCGCGGTGCAACGGCGCGGGAGCCTGTTCGAGATGCTTGCGCATCAGCCCGGCGGGCGACGTAGCGGCGAAGACCGGCTCGCCTGCCAGCATCTCGTACAACAGGCAGCCGAGGGTGTAGAGATCGGTGCGCGGCGTCGCCGGAAGGCTGTGGATCTGCTCGGGGGCCATGTACGCCGGAGTGCCGACGGCCACTCCCGTGCTCGTCATCCGCTGGTTGACAATGCCAGCCACTCCGAAGTCGAGAATCTTCGCGGTGCCATCCCCGGTAAGCATGACGTTTTGCGGCTTGATGTCCCGGTGAATGATCCCGCGCTCATGGGCCATGGCCAGCACCGCCGCGACCTGTGCTCCGATCCCGGCCACCCAGGGGACGGGCAGCGGACCCTGCTCGGCGATGAGATCGCTGATCGTGTAGCCGTCCACGAGCTCCATGACCAGGAAGAGCCCACCGTCGTATTCTCCGGCGTCGTAGATAGTCGGCACACCGGGATGCTCAAGCCCGGCCGTGACGGCCGCCTCCCGCGTGAACCTGCGGACCAGGTCATCCGGCTCCGCCCGCCCGGCCAGCATGTCCCCAGTCAGGAGCTTCACCGCGACCGGTCGTCCAAGCCGCTCGTCCCGGCCCTCCCAGACCTGGCCCATGCCGCCGCGGCCCAGCGGGCTGATCAGTGCGTAGCGGCCGGCGAGGACCGTGCGCTGCCCCACCTTCCGCCTCCTCGCAGCGGCGATGTCCGGGGCCCGATCTTAGCGTGCTTTATCCAGGTGTGGCCGGCCCTTCGGGCGGCTGCAGCGTGCCCTCCGTCACCCCGTCAGCCAGCAGCCGGGCCAGCTCCGCGCCCATGGCCGTGATGGAGCGCAGAGCCGCCTCAAGTTTCTCCATGCGCCGAAGTGCATCGCCATAACGGCGCTGCTCGGCCAGTGGCAGGTGAGGCACCTGGGCGCGCCGGATGTCGGCTCGCTCCGAACCCCCGGTTGCCGCGATCGAGGTCTGCGCGTTGGCCGAGCTGCGCAGTGCTCCAGCCACGAAATGCGGATCGAGTTGCCCTGGGTCGACCCGCAGGAGGGCAAGCCCGGGACCGAGCAGGGCGCCATCGGCATCCAGGACCCGCACCGCGAAGCGCCCGGCGGCCGCGGCCACCACGATGTCCCCGATCCGCGTGGTGATCCAGCGTTCATCCGGCCTTCCCCGGCCCGAAGCCGGGTGGCCTTCGATAACGTCCTCGGCGGTGAGCAGGGCCTCCTCGCCGTGTCCGAAGTCGCCGCGTACCGGTGCGTGATGGATCGTGAGATGCCCGATCCGGGCCAGCTCGGCCACAGGAATGACGATGAGCTCGCGGGAGTGCGTCGCTGGCCGGAGGTCGGGTATCAGATCGCGGAGCTCATCGACCATTGTTCCCAGGCGCTCCCGTGCCTGGGCGAACCGCTCGGCGGTGCGCTCCGGCGCAGGGGCGGAAAGATGGCGTGCCGGGGTCAGATCCACCTCCTCATCGAGCAGATCGATGATCGGCACCGCCCGGCTGACCCCGGGTTCGTCATGTGCCGGGTCCTCGCCAAACCTCCGCCATGTCGTGATGATCGTTTCGAGGTCAACCGGGCTGACCATGAGGACACTCCCGGGCCTGTCGCCGACCGGTCGCCGCAGCAGCCAGAGATGGTGCGTCGCGGACAGCGCCACTACGGCGCGAAGTGCGCCCCGGCGCAGCAGCTGCGCCCGGATTCGGCGGCCGGGCCGGCGGGCGGCCGCCGCGGCGGGCATCAGTACCACCGCCAGCCCGCCCGGCGCCAGGTGGGCCAGCGTGTGCTGCACCCAGGCCAGCTCCGGTTCCAGGCGCGGGGGGAGACCATATATCCACCGCGGATCCGCGGTGAGCTCCTCGTGACCCCAGGCCCGCTCGTGGAAAGGCGGGTCGCATAGCACCGCATCGGCCAGGACACCGGGGAAGGCATCGTGGAGCAGCGAATCCTCCGTCCTGATGGTCGCGTCACTGCTGCCCAGCCGGAGCCGGATCCCGGCCAGGCGAGCGGAGTCGGCGGCGGCGTCCTGACCGAGCAGACGACGGGCGGCGCCGTGGTCCCGGGCCGCGAGGAGGAGCTCACCGGTTCCGCATGCCGGGTCCAGGACGGTACGGGCGTCGCCTGCCAGCGTGGCCATGAGCTCCGCGATCTCCGGCGGCGCGGCGGCGGCGCGGCGGGCCTGCATCTCCTGGAAGCGGCGCAGCAGGACCTCGAAGGCATCAGCGGCGCCGACCACGGCGGCCAGCTCGCCGACGGCCGCAGCCACGCTCACCGGGCCCGTCACCAGAAGCTCTCCGACATCGGCCAGGGTCGCGGCCAGCCGCAGGTCGTCTCCCGCGCGCGCCCGCAACTCCTGCCAGGCCCGTTCCGCCAGCGGGACCTCCAGAAGTTTCCCCTGGCCGCGAAGCCACGCCTCGACGTCGGTCAGCGCGAACAACGGGCTGGCTGGCGTGCCCCCGACCGGTTGCGGGAAGTCGGCGTAGCGGCGTCGCCAGTTGCTCACGGCCGTCCGGCCGACGTCGGCCAGCCGGGCGACGTCCGCAGCGCTCACCGTAGTCCCGTCCTGCACGGTCCAAACGGTACATCACAATCTGGCAGCCGACCACAAGAGAAAAGGTTGTGCATTAAGTTCACACGTGCTTTGCTATGCGCAGCTTCGCACGATTTGCTACCCAAATGGATCAGGTTCACCTCGTAGGAGACCCCGATGCGCTTCATCTCGATAACGGCGGTTGCCGCCCTCCCGCTGCTCGTTGCCGCATGTTCGTCAGCCCCGTCGGCGGGCACCTCAAAGCCGACCGGGGCAGCGGCATCGTCGGTCACGGCCAACCCGGACGCCGGGCTTACGACGGGGGCCCAGCTGAAGGCCCTGCTCGTGCCCGCCGCGCGGTTCCCGTCCGGTTTCGCCCTCGACCCGACCGGTTCTGTCAACTCCGGGGACACCTACCAGTCGCCGTCGTCGGCCGCCGGGGCACCGGACTGCACCAGACTGGACGCCACTTCCTGGGAGGCGCTGGCGGATGTCGGCTCCGTATCGTTTGCCGAGAACGACTACATCGACAAGGTCACCTCGGAGCAGTACGCGCAGGAGATCGACGTCTTCCGCGGGACGAGCGCCCAGGGCGCCATGGCGGGACTGCGCAAGCTGGCCAGCACCTGCCCGAGCTTCCACGATTCACAGACCAGCAGCACGGTGACCGTGAAGCTGTCGAAGGGGCCGGCGCTCGGCGACGACGCGCTCACCTTCGCGCTGGGCAGTGCAGCCTGGCAGGGCGGCATCACCCTCGAGGCCGTCCGGGTGGGAACCGCGGTCGTCACCGTCCTGTACTCGGCATCCAGCGGAACCGGGACGTCCCAGGCGACCGACCTCGCGACCGCCGTTACCAAGAACCTCAAGAGCAAGGGCTGACCACGCCGGGGTACGGATGCACGGCCGGGTCCGCCGGTCGGGTAGAACGGGTGGGTGCCAGAGCTTCCCGAGGTTGAGGCGCCAACGGCGGCGCGCACACCGGCGACATGGTCGCGGCCCGCCACCCGGGCGGCGTCTGCCCGCGGGACGGCGCCCCGATGGCGCACGGAACGGTCGGCGGCCGGTCTACCTGGTGGTGCTCACGCGAGCAGGCTCTCCGGGGGTGACGGCCCGTCAGGCCCCGGCGGGGGCGAGGACGATGTCGAAGCGGACGCGTGCCCAGGTTCGGCCGCCGAGGTCGCGGCCGCCGGGTGCCGGCGTGGCCGCCGGCTGCTGCTCGAAGTCCTTGACCAGGGACTCCTTGACGCCGAATACCGCATCGCGGGTGAGCCATTCGTCGCCGCGGACGAAGATGTGCGTCACCAGGGTGCGCTGGCCGTCGGCGATCACCATGAAGTGCAGATGGGAAGCACGCATGGGTGAGCGGCCGGCCGCCTGCAGGAGCTTGCCCACGGGCCCGTCGTGCGGGATGGGGTACGGCGTCGGCGTGACCCCCCAGAACCGGTAGCCACCCTGTTCGTCGGTGAACAGGTGCGCGCGTGCTGCCGTACGGTCGTCGCCGTACTGGACGTCGTAAAAGCCCGCCTCGTCAGCCTCCCACACCTCGATCCGGGCGCCGGAAACCGGCTTGCCGTCGCCGTCGGTCACCGTGCCCTCGACCCAGCACGGCTGGCCGGCCGCACCGGCGGCGATGTCCCCGCCGGGCGGGATCCGCGGGGACTCCTCGACGAAGAACGGCCCGACCACGGTGGCCTCGGTCGCGCTGGCGTACGCCTCGTTGTTGATCGCGATCGTCTGCATCGAGGCGCCGAGCACGTCGGACAACAGGATGAACTCCTGACGCTTGTCGTCGGTGATGTGCCCGGCTTCGGTCAGGAACGCGATGGCGCGCCGCCACTCGTCTTCGGTCAGGCGGACCTCACGCAGGAAGGCGTGCAGATGCCGGGTCAGCGCCTGCATCAGCTGCTTCAACCGCGGATCGCTCGCGTTGCCGAACGAGGCGGCGACTTGCTCGACGAGTTCCTGTTCGCGGGCCTGCTGCGCGGCCGGCAGATCGGCCACCTCGGTGCTCTGCTCGTTGCTGCTCATCCGCTGTTCTCCTCGTCGCCCGCCATCGCTGCCGGATCCGCTCCCTCCCACGCCGCATGCAGCAGGCGACGCAGGCCGCCCGCTGTCACCGGTCTGGGGTTGCTCGGCGGAACCACCGGCACGATGGCCCCGGCCGCGCCTGGGATGTCGGACTCAGCGAAACCGTAGTCCCGCAACGCTCGCGGCGGGTAGTTCCCGGCGCGGCTCTTCCAGGCCGCCGATCGCCCGCTTGGCGCCCAGCGCCTCGGCGAAGCACACCCGCTGCGGCAGGCTCTCGTGCACGAAACGCATGCTCACGCGGCGCCCACCGCGTCGCCGGCACAGAAGACGCGGCCCGACTGCAGGTGCGTCGCGTACATCTCGTTGTTGCCCCACAGCGAGGTGCCGGTGATCTCGACCTCGAGTTCGGGCATCCCGAGCAAGTTGCGCACGATCTGCCGCGCGGCCTCCTCGTCGACCACCGGTGCGGGCTGGCTGATGTCGTAGCCCCACACGATCAGCCACTCGTTCCACGGCCTGACCATGCGGACCAGGCCCGCACCGATCCCCCCGACGTTCGAGCCCGGCTGGATCACCCAGTACAGCACCGAGGGGCGGTGGCTCACGTAGGCCGAGATGTCGCATACGCCAGCTGGAGACGGCGGGACAGGACGTGCCGGGGGACACTCGTCCCGTCGGCTGCGAAAACCCGGGACAGATGCCGCCCGCTGATCCCGATCGCCGCGGCCACCTGCGAAGCTGTGAGTCCTGGATCCGGCAGGTGCGCCTCGATGAAGGAACGCGCCGCGGCACGATGGGCAATCGACATATCGGTATCCCGGCCCGCGGTGAGCACCGCGACCAGCTCCAGAATGGTGCGTTCGTCGGCCGGCACGGCATGTTCCGGGCGGGCCGCGCGGTCCACCAGCCTGGCGAGAGCCCTGGCGTAGGGATCGTTCCCGCGAGCGAAGTCAGTGATCAGCGGAGACCGGAGCGAGGTCAAGCCCGTGGTATCGGTGAAAGCCGGGCGAGGCACTTTGATGGCCAGTTCCTCGAAGCCGCGCACGAAGGGCCGGTCCGCGTCGCAGATCAGAACGTGGCCCGGCCGCAGAGACCGGGTACCGCCGGAGTGCTCGAACCAGGCGTCTCCCCGCAAAGTGAGGTAGACCGCGATGGCGTCGGCGGGACTGCGCTCGATGACGGCGGCAGTTCGCTGCACGACGTGGGACGAGCCGGCCACCCGGGCCAGGTGGACCTGGCCTAGTTGCACGTTGAGCTCGGTCGCCTCAAGCGAATCCGAGGCGGCCGTGTGACAGCTCAGGCCGATGAGCGCGGCCGCGTTGTGACTCTCCCACAACTCGATCCGGCGCACATCGGGCACGCCGACGGTGGAGAAGATCCTCGGAGTCTCCGGCATCGTGACGAGCGATCCGGAGCGGACGACGGTCGAGATGTTCACTGCCACCACCTCGTGGTAAGTATGCATCTCACCAGCTAGGCAAACCGTGGCCGATGGTAAACGGCGGGTCAGCACGGCATTTCTGGGGTACCGCTGAGGCGGGCAGTGGCTAGTGCGGTGACCACGAACGTTCACCAGTTTGGGCCATGGCACCTGCTGGGCGAAGCGGAAGAAACCTGCCCGGCTGCCGGCCACCTATCACCGCACGCACGGCGTCCGCTATTTCCACGGCTGCTACACCCTCGGCGCGGATGTCACGGGTGGGCGTCCCAGTGGCGGCGCAGCGCTGCGGTGAGTTCGGTCGCCCGCTCGTCGGGGAAGAACAGGCGGGCGCCGTCGATCTCGATGACGTCGGCGGCGCCGGGGATGGTGTCGCGCAGCCAGTAGGCCCACTTGCGGCGGAAGACGTTGTCGCCCGTGCCCCAGACGATGAGGGTCGGGACTTGCAGGCGGCCCAGGGCGGGCTCGATCGCGAGCAGGTCGCGGGTGTGCAGGGACGTGAACAAGCGCTGGTACTGGCGGGCCGACTCCGCGGTGCCGAGCAGCGGTTCCACCCAGGCGCGCACGACGTCCTCGGGCAGGTTGGCGACGTCCTGGTAGCCGCCGCCGTAGACGCGTTTGCGGGCCCGCGGGATGTCGTGTGCCAGCCAGCGTCCGAGGCGGGCGAACAGGCCCATCCGGGCGAGCAGGACCGCGGGCAGAAGCGCCTTAGGTGGGAGGTTGTCGTGTGCTTCGCAGTTGGTCAGGGTCAGGGTGTGCAGCCGCTCAGGGTGGCCGGCGGCGAACACCTGGGCGACCGCGCCGCCGGTGTCGTTCGCGACGAGGTCGACATCGGTCAGCTCGAGCGCGTCGCAGAAGTCGGCGACGAAGCGGGCCAGGGCCGGCAGCGAGAAATCCTGGTCGGCGGCCGCGGGAGTCTGCCCGTGCAGCGGCAGGTCGAAGGCCACGCAGCGGCGCTGGCCGTCGAGCTGGCCGATCACGTGCCGCCACAGGTAGCTGCTGGTGCCTACACCGTGGACGAAAAGCGCCACGCGACCCGGGCCGCCGGTGTCGATGTAGCTGGCGGGACCGGACCGGGTGTGCACCTGGCCGCGGTGCTTGTCGAGCTGTTCTAACGCGCTGGGCATGGGTTTCTCCCCTCGTTGGCGACCGCCGGAGTACAGTACTCTTAAAGACCGACCGGTGGTCTAACTGTTCCAAACCGGCGGTCGGTCTGTCAACCTGTATCGCGGAGGCGGATGAACAAGAATGTCGAGCGGGGCCAGGCCACCCGGGCGCATCTGGTCGACGTCGCGACACGGCTGTTCGCTGCGCACGGCTACGACGGCACGTCGATCGAGGCGGTGCTGGCGGACTCGGGGGTCAGCCGCGGCTCGCTCTATCACCACTTCCGGGGCAAGGAGGCCTTGTTCTGGGCGGTCCTGGAGGAGGTCGGCGCCCGGATCAGCGGGCCGGTGGCGGAGGCGATGCGGGATGCCCGGGACCCGGTCGCCGCGCTGCGGGTCGGCTGCCTCGCGTGGATCCGGCTGGCCGGTGACCCGGTCGTCCAGCAGGTCATACTGATCGACGCGCCGGCGGTGCTGGGCTGGCAGCGGTGGCGGGAGCTTGACGAGAACAGCCTGGGGGAGATCAGAGCCGCCCTCACGTACGCGGCCGAGGCAGGCAGCATCGAGCGACGTCACGTGGACACGTTCGCTCACATCGTGCTGGCCGCCGCCAATGAGGTGGCCATGATGATCGCGCGCGCTGACGACCCTGCCGCCGCGCTCAGCGCCGGTGAGAACGCGGTCGCCGAGTTCCTGGACCGCCTGCTGGGGGACCTGGTGACACCTGTAGCCGGCACCGACGGGCACAGGCAGCCGTACCGCAGCTAGGACACCCGCTTGCAGGCTGAGGCCCTCACCCGATGGAGCAGGCATGAACAGGATTGATAATCCGCTGAAGCTAGTGACCGATCTCAAGCCGGCGATGCTCGACCGCCTGGCCGAGGAGGGGTACTCCCGGCGGCGCCACGACGATCTGGCCCGCGCCGTAGCCGTCGGCCCCGTGCCTGCGCCGGCTGCGGGCAGCCACCGGCCTTCGCCTGGGCATGGCCGGCGCTGGCGTGCCCTCGCCCTGAGCGTCGCGGTGACTGGCGCCGTCACCGGGCTGGTCGCTGGCGTCGTGGTGGCTGTTTCCGGCGGCGCGCCCGGTGGCGCGCACCACGTGACCGCCGGCCGGCCGACGTTGGCCGCGCCCGATGCGCGGAGGCGCTGAGTTCGCCAGGGATGAGCGGGGCCGCTATGACGGCGACAGGGCTAGCAGGAGAGGCAGCGGTCCGTGGGCCGGGCGGGATGGGCTGATGGCGTGGGCGGAGCGCACCGGGCGCCGCCGGGCAGCAGAGCCGCGTCACGGCGGGCTGCGGTCCGCGTTTTACGGCCGGGTGCCCACCGAGGACTATCAGGATCCGGTGACGTCGCGGGCGCGGCAGCGGGATCAGGCCGGCGTGGTGGTGACCGGTCCGTACCGCGATGGCCGCGCAGACCCGGGAGCAGGGCCGGTACCTGGGTGCGTGGCATGACCGGGCACGGGACCTGGCACCCGGCCGGGGTCACAGGGCGAGCCGTTCTGCCCCGTGCGGGGATCCCGGCGTGGCTGTCATGGGGGGGCCTGCCGGGGCCTGGGCAGGATCCCGCGCAGGATCCCGGGCAGGATCCCGGGCAGGCTGGCCTCGCCGCGCCCGGGTTCATCCCGGGAGGCGCCTTCCCGCCGGTCCTCCTCGCGCCCCAGGCGCTCGTAGAGACTCTCCAGGGTGGACGCGTCGACGGACCATATGGCCCGGGGGGTTGCCTGCCAGCCGTCCCCCGACTGCCCGATGTGCCACTGTGGGAACCGCTGGCGGATGTCGGAGAGCGCCCGAAGCGCCTCCGTCTCCGCCGCCTCCTCCTCCGCGCCGCCGCCGTTCACTGGCCGTCGCCTGCTGGCGCGAGCGCCAGTACCCGGGCGATTGCGTCGGCAGCGGCCGCCGCGTCGGCCGCTGGCGCGATCCGGTCCGCCCACGGCCACCAGAACCATTCCGCGTCCGCCATGACTGTCTCCGCGAGCATCGTCGCTGCCGGGTTGATGACCGCCAACCAGGGCGGCCGGCCGTCAGGGACGGTGAGCCGGGCCTCGTAGCCACGCGCGT
>OBLW0100001247.1_pt1 | contig 21757 bp, 21 predicted proteins | sample 1520161 | NCBI WGS metagenome assembly OBLW01 (sample SAMEA3539309, study PRJEB22396) | soil metagenome | biome: tundra; feature: field; material: soil | place: USA | collected 2010-05 | depth 0.15 m | reverse complement strand
CGGTGAGGTCGGCACCGCCGAGGTCAGCACCACGGAAGTCAGCCCCGGTGAGGTCAGCTGACCTCAGGTTGGCCCGCCTGAGGTCAGCACCGATCAGGCGCGCCCCGCGCAAGCTGGCGCCGCTGAGATCGGCGCCGCTGAGGTCGGCTCCCCTGAGATCGGCTCCCCTGAGATCGGCTCCCCTGAGATCCTTGTGGTTGAGGTCACCGTGGTTGAGGTCACCGTGGTTGAGGTCCTTGTGGTTGAGATCACCGTGCGGTCGGCCGCCGGCCCGGACGAGTTCGCTCGTGCGCAGCAGCAGGGCGTTCACGCCGTCCCGGTGGGCCGCCACATCCAGTGCCATGAGTGCCTCCGGCCTGGCCTGGGTCAGGCGCTCGGTCTCGCCGAGCGCGCGGCCGAGTTCTTCGTGCAGCGGACGGGCCGGCTCCAGCGTCAGCGCTTCGGCCAGGTACCAGAGCAGCTCATGGAGCTGCCGCATGATTGTGAAGACCTCGAACATCTGCTGGGCGATCCGCGGGGCCCGCCGCCAGTCCTGCCCGGCGAAGGTGACCTGCGACACCTGCTGCCCCGCGCCGAAGCAGTCGTACACGGTGCACCCAGGGAAACCCAGCTGCCTGAGGCGCGGGTGAATGCCACAGCGGAAGTCCGGTCGCAGATGAGGGCAGGCCTGCCCGGCGTCCTTGTCGATCGCGAAGTCCGCCGAGGCTGAGAAGGCGGGCGCGACACAGCACAGCCCGACGCAGTGCTCGCAGTCAGCGCGCAGGCTGCGGCGATCTCTGCCGTCGGCCGGCCCGGCGGTGCTCAGCGGGTCCGCCCGGTGCGGATGAGTTCGGCCACGTCGCGGGCGCAGCCCCAGGACAGGGTGATCCCGGCGCCGCCGTGGCCGTAGTTGTGCACCACGATCTGGCCGGTGCCGAGGGTTTCGGAGTCCAGCCGTACATGGGGCCGGACCGGGCGCAGGCCGACACGGTGGGCGAGGATCCGAGTCGTGCGCAGGCCGGGATGGACGCTGGCACAGTCGCGCACGATCCGTTGAGCTGTCTGAGGGTCTGGATCCAGGGACCAGTTCCCGCGCTCCTCGGTTCCGCCGAGGAGGATGATGTCGCCGTGCGGGAACAGGTAGGTCAGTTCCGCGGTGTCGTCGCTGGGCCCGATGAAGAACTCGGTGATACCGGGGTTGGCCGCGACCACTACCTGGCCACGCACGGGGGTGACCACCGGGTCCGGCACGAGGCGGCGCGCGCCGGTCCCTGTGCAGTTCACAATCGTGGCGGCGGTCGTATCGCGCGCCACCTCGGCTAGTGAACCCGCTGCTGCCGTGCGAACCTGGCCGCCGGCCCGCCGGAACCTGGCCAGCAGGTACTCGAGGTAGACGGGCATCGATGCGATAGGTGCGGTATACCGCCAGCCGGCGACGAAGCCGTCGGGCAGGTCGGCGGGGTCCGCCGGGCTGAGGTTGCCGAGCACATGACCCCAGTGCGGGAAGCCGGTGGCGGTTCGGGTGGCCTCCACACCGCTGGCCATGTGCACGCCGCTGGCCGCGTCATCGGCCAGATCCGTCAGCACGGCCAGGCCTTCGCGGCTCCAGCGGGTGACCCTGTCGCTCCGTTCGACCAGGTGGGGGCCCCAGATAGCGCCGGCCACCGAGGACGTCGTCTGCTGCGGTAGCAGATCGGCGTGGATGGCTACCCTCAGCCCTGCCTCGGCCAGGCAGACAGCGGTCGTCAGACCCGATACCCCAGCCCCGACCACCAGGACATCAAGCTCATGGCTCGTCACAGTCCGACGGTAGCGTCCCAGCGGGATTCGGTGTCCCGGTGTGCCAGCGCCGTGGGCCAGCGTGCCGCGGTCACCCTGCCGAGCGACGCGCGCATCCCGATCCACTTCGGCGTCTCGTACAACAACTTCGTGTCCAAGCGCGCCGGGCTTGTCATGCACCCGGCCGCGGGTGCGGTGGCTTATCTGATCCTGGCCTCGGTGAGCCACGGCAACTCGGCACGTGCGTCGTCTAAAGCGCCGCCGTACGTCATCCTGCCGGTCATCATGTGCGTCATGCTGGTCACCCAGGCTGGCGGCATAAAGGTGGCACGCGGCAATGTACCTGCCCGAGCCATTGCGGGTGGGTTTGAGCCGCGGCCACGTCGCTGGATCTTCCTGACGTCGCGGCCGGCCAGTGACGAAGACCACGCACCCGGGCTCGCAACCCGACATAGGCTCAAGCTTTGGGCGTCACCGTACCGGGACCAAGGTGTCCGCCCGCTCGGCGTCGAAGGCCGGGCCTCTGGGACGCAGGACTGTCGAAGGCAGAACTGTGCGGACAGAACTGCGGAAGGGGAGCAATGGCGGCGCGGCGAGTCAACCTGAACGGTGTTCAGGTCTCCGCCGGATTGTTGTCCACTTTGACAGGCGCGGTCGCGGCGTCCTACCTGGGCGTGGGCGGCACTCTGATCGGCGCCGCCATCGGCAGTCTGGCCAGCACGGTCGGGGGCGAGGTCTACCGGCACTACCTTGAGCGCACTCACGACCAGCTGCGCGGAGCCATTGATGTTCGCCGTTACCGGTCCGCCAGGAGCACTGTCGTCGGGCAGGCAAATCCCACGGTCGCCCAGAACCGGCTGGGGGTAACCAGCCGTCGCCAGGATGACCAAGACGCTGTGGAGACCCAGGTTCTCCATGTGCCGCGTCCCGGAGACGCGGCGCACGGTGCGGTTACCCCTCCAAGAACCATCGGCCCCAACGATCCGACCGAAACCTTCGCCGCCGTGGACGGCCGGCCGCAGACCGGCCCAGCGGCGGCTCCCACATCAGCGGCCGGCGCGGCCGCGGGCAGTACGGCAGAAGTCAGCGCGGCAAACGACGGTGCGGCAAACGGCGGTGCGGGCAGCACGGCGGAAGTGGGCGCGGCAGACGGCGGTGTGGCAAACGGCGGTGCGGCAGAACGCGGTGCGGCAAACGGCAGCGACGGCAAGAAGAGGCCGCGGTGGCTGGTGCTGGCGGCCGTCGCCGTAGGAACGTTCCTCATCGCGGTGGCCGTCATCACCGTGTTCGAGCTGTCGGTGGGGAAGACGCTGTCCGCGACCGTGCGGGGCCAGTCAGGCAGCGGGACAACCGTGGGAGGCGTCGTCGGCGGCCGGACAGCTAAGCCGACTCCTCCGGTGGTTAAGCAGACCGCGACGCCGTCCGCGACGCCGACGACGCCGTCTCCGTCGTCAACGGCGTCCGTCGTGCCTAGCTCCATCGCCTCAGTGGGTGCGACGCCGAGTCCCGCTACCAGCGTCACTCCGGGCGGTCCCAACAATCTGGCCTCCACACCAGCGCCGTCCTGAGCAGCGTCGGATCGCGCGGCGGAGCAGGCATTTCCTGAGCTCTCTTGCAGCATTTGATCTGTAATGCAAAGCTGTTGGCATCGAGGAGCATCGGGCGGCGCCGCACCGGCACGGCCGGCGGCAGGATCGGAGAGAGCCATGAGCGGCGAGGCGCCGGGCGAGCAGGGTGAGGTTCCGCAGGAATCAACCGGATCGTCGGAACCAGCTGAATTGCTCGGCGAACTGGCAGTAGTACGGCGGCGGACCCGGTCGGCGCGGCACGCCTACTGGTTCCCGCTCGTCCTTTTCGGCCTGCTGACCTGTGCTGCCGCCCCGCTTTATGTCTCGGCCGCCGAACCCCCGTATGCCTCCGCCGCCATCCCTCGCGCCATTGTCTCGTCCTCCCAGGGCGGGGAGCCGCTCGTGCTCAGCGGCGTGTCCATCGGCGGGAGTGGTTTCTACCTTGGCTGGTACTGGCTGGTGGCACTGGTCGGCGGCTACCTGCTTACGCTGCTGTGGTACCGGTGGCACGCCCGCCGGGCCGGTGTGCAGACCCCGGCCCGCGGTTATCTCGTGACCGGTGTGGTGCTTACCGCGCTGGCCGTCGTCATCCCCCCGCTGTCGGCCAGAGCGCACCAGTTGCAGTGGCTGTGGCTGGTCCTCCCAGGTGACATGTGGATTCGGGGCACGTTCGCGTTCCTCATCATCGCCGTGGGCTTGTGGGTGCTCGCCCGGGCCGAGCGCAGCGTCGCCCTCGTGATCACGGCTGCGGTGTACACCGGCGCCGCCCTCCTGGCCAGCCTGTACAACGTCGAGAACATCCTGTTCCGGCTGGGGTGGAATCCCGGCAACGCCGACTTGTCGCTGACCGTGCTGCCGGGCGTGCTGCTGCCCGCCGCCGTGCTGCTGATCGCGGGCGCGGTCGCTGGTGCCGTCGCGTTCGTGGCGCGGCGCCGGATCCGGCCGACATGAGCGGCGAACGGCCACCCGAGCCCGCGGCCGGCGGCGCGCCGCATCCCACCAACGGGCTTGATGACACGGTCCATCAGCGGCACCGGCTCGGCGTCCTCACGATCACGGCCGAAGCGCGGCGAGCCGATTTTGGTTACCTGCGCGATGCGCTTGGCCTGACGCCCGGCAACCTGTCCAGGCACCTGATGGTGCTCGAGGAAGCTGGCCTGGTCCAGGTCGAGAAGGGCTACGAGGGGCGCCGGCCGAGGACCTGGGTGCGGATCACCAGAACCGGGCGCACGGCGCTCGCCGCCGAGTTGTCCACCCTCAACGAGCTGGTCCGTCGGCATGGCTCGGGCAACGGCGAGTCGGGGCAGTCAGGCTGACAGCCGTCCATGCCATCCTGATGCGATGACCAAGCGAATCTGCGTAACCGGCGCGAGCGGCCGGGCCGGGCGGGTCACCGTACGGGAACTGCTCAGCCACGGCTACCAGGTGGTGGCCACGGACCGGGTGCTCCCGGCGGAGGATCTGGGCGTCAGGCCGCTGCTGGCCGACCTGACCGACTACGGCCAGGCCGTGGAGGTGCTGCAGGGCACGGACGCCGTGGTTCACCTGGCGAACATCCCGGCTCCGGAGATCTACACGCCCGCCACCACGTTCCAGGCCAACATCACCATGAACTTCAACGTCTTCACCGCGGCCGCCCAGGCCGGGCTGGACCGGGTGGTGTGGGCGTCCAGCGAGACGACGCTGGGCCTGCCGTTCGACGTGCCGCCGCGCTACGCCCCGGTGGATGAGGACCACTACCCGTTCCCGACGAGCACCTACGCGCTGTCCAAGGTGGCCAGTGAGACCATCGCCGCGCACATCGCGGACTGGTCCCAGATCCCCTTCGTCGGATTGCGCTTCTCCAACATCCTGGGTCCGTTCGACTACCAGGACTTCCCCTCGTACTGGGCCGACGCGCAACTGCGCAAGTGGAACCTGTGGGGCTACATCGACGAACGTGACGCCGCCGCGGCCTGCAGGCTGGCGCTGGAGGCCCAGGCTAAGGGGAGTGCAAGCTACATCATCGCCGCGGCGGACACCGTCATGAACCGGCCGTCGGCCAGCCTGCTCGCCGAGGTCTTCCCGGGCGTCGCGCTGACCCGCGATGTGGCTGAGTTCGGCACGCTGCTGTCCATCGACCGCGCCCGCGCGGCGCTCGGCTTCACTCCCGAGAACTCCTGGCGCGACGAGCTCGGGGAGACACCCGGCTGACCGGGACGACCAGGGAGGGTTCGCCCAGCTCCCGGCTGCGTGCGTCCAGCTAACGGAGACGGCCGTCCAGCTACGGAGACGGCCCGTCCAGCTACGGAGACGGCCCGTCCAGCTACCGGCGGCGTGCGATCTCGGTTTTGTCACGAATCGGCACCAAGTAGTGCTCCGGCCCTTGCCGGTGGCTTCGCGCTGCTCTTGAATCAGTGTTCATAATCTGGCAATGTCGCCTAGCTGAGCAGGACTTTCCCGGTGAACGATGGTTCATCTGACGCGCGTCCGCCGACGGTGGCGGGTTCGGGTGCCGACGTGCTCGAAGTGCAGGGCGTGACGGTGCGCTTCGGCGGAGTGACCGCACTGGACGACGTCTCGTTCACGGCACCGGGCCGCCAGGTCACCGGGATCATCGGCCCCAACGGCGCCGGGAAGACGACCCTGCTCAACGTGCTGTGCTGTTTCGTCCGGCCTGACGCCGGCCGGCTGCGCTTCGGTGGTGCCGAACTGAAGCGGCTGCGCCCGCACCAGCTGGCATCGCTGGGGATCGCCCGCACGCTGCAGGGCATCGGGTTGTTCCGGCATCTGTCCGTCCTGGAGAACGTCATGGTCGGCGGAGAGCACGGCGGCGGGCAGCACGGCGGCAGGGAGCACGGCGGCGGGCAGCACGGCGGCGGGCAGCATCAGGTCCGGGCGGGATTCTGGTCCGCGCTGGGCGGCCTGCCCGCCGCGGATCGCCGCGAGCGCCTGCTGCGCGCGCGGGCGTTGGAGGCTCTCGACCGGGTAGGCGCGCCCGGCCTGGCTGACCGGATGCCCGACCAGCTTGCTTACGGCGTGCGCAAGCGGGTGGCCCTGGCCCGGGCCGTGGTGGGTCGCCCTCGGCTGCTGCTGCTCGACGAGCCGGCCAGCGGCCTGTCCGAGACCGAACTCGACGGGCTCGGGGACCTGATCACCAGCCTGGCCGCGGACGCGTCGGTCGTGGTGGTGGAGCACCGGATGGACCTGATGATGTCGGTTTGCGACAGCATCGTGGTTCTCGACTTCGGCCGGGTCATCGCGGCTGGCCCGCCTGATCAGGTGCAGGCCGATCCGGCCGTCACCACCGCCTACCTCGGGGCGGAGGACACCGATGAGTGAGCCGGCGGCCCTGGCGGTGCAGGAGATCTTCGCGGGCTACGGCGGTGTCCTCGCGCTGGAAGGTGTCTCGATCTCTGTCCGCCCGGCCACGATCACCGCGGTGCTCGGGGCGAACGGTGCCGGCAAGACCACGCTGCTGCGCACGATCAGCGGCTTGGTGCGGCCGCGGCGCGGGCGCGTGGTGGTCGACGGGAGGGACGTCACCGGCCGCCCTCCCGAAGACATGGCCCGCGGCGGGGTGGCGCACGTACCGGAGGGGCAGGGGGTGATCGCCGAGCTCACCGTCGAGGAGAATTTGCGGCTTGGCGCGCTGTGGCGGCGCGGGCGTGGCCTCCGGGCGGAGGCCCTGGCCGAGGCCTACCAGCGGTTTCCGGCTCTCGCGAGGGCCAGGCGCAGGCCTGCCGCCACGCTGTCGGGGGGCGAAAGGCAGATGCTCGTCATCGCGCGGGCGCTGATGTCCCGCCCGCGGGTGCTGCTGCTGGATGAGCCCTCCCTCGGCCTGGCGCCGAAGATCGTGACCCAGGTCATGCGGCTGACCGCGCGGTTGCGCGACGAGGCGGGCCTGAGCGTGCTCCTCGTGGAGCAGAACGCCCGCAGCGCGCTGGGCATCGCCGACCAGGGAGTCGTGCTCAATCTCGGCAAGGTCGTCGCCGCGGCGGACGCCGCGGAGCTTGCTGCCGACGTCGGGCTCCGCAAACACTACCTGGGCTTCTAGGAGGCGGCTGGTGGGAGAGTTCGGCGAGCTCACGCTCGGCGGGATCAGCGTCGGCATGATCTACGCCGCCATCGGGCTGGCCCTGGTGCTGATCTGGCGGGCGACCCGGATCCTCAACTACGCCCAGGGCGGCATGGCCATGCTGACCACCTACATCGCGCTCACGGTCATCAACCACACCGGCAATTACTGGGCCGGCTTCGCAGCGGCGCTCGCGGCAGGCCTGGTGCTCGGCGCGGTGATCGAGAGAGTGGTCATCCGCCCGGTGGAGAACAAGCCACCGCTCAACGCGGTCATCGTCACGATCGGCCTGCTCACCCTGCTTGAGGGACTGGCCGGGATCATCTACGGCGGGCAGTTCCGGTCCTTCCCCGCCGCGTTCTCTATCACCGGGCTGGACCACGGGTCGCTCGGCATCTCGTCGAACGATGTGTTCGTGGCGGGCGCCGTGCTCGCCGCCGCGCTCGCGCTGGCCGTGGCGTTCCGCTACACGTCGGTTGGCCTGCGGTTGCGCGCGACGGCTTTCAACGCGCAGGTGGCCAGGCTGCTCGGGGTCAGGGTGGGGCGGGTACTGACCCTCGGCTGGGCGCTGGCCGGCCTCATCGGCGCACTGGCGGGCGTGCTGGTCTCGCCGTCCACGTTCCTGTACCCGAACAGCATGGACTCGATTTTCGTGCTGGGCTTCACCGCCGCGGTGATCGGCGGCCTGGACAGCCCGGCGGGCGCGATCGCGGGCGGCCTGATCCTCGGGGTCGCGCTCAACTACGTGGGCGGATACCTGGGCGCCGACCTGGTGCCGCTGTTCGGCCTGGCCGCCCTCACCGTGGTCCTGATGGTCCGGCCGTCCGGCCTGTTCGCCGCCACCAGCACCCGGCAGGTGTGACCATGACCCTGCTTCGCCACCTGGCCGCCGCGGTGGTCCTCGCCGTGATCATCGTGTTCCTCAGCGTGCGGCTGAACGCCTACCGCGACTACCAGATCGCCGAGATCGCCTGCTACGTGGTGGCGGTCGCCGGGCTCACCGTGCTGGTGGGGCTGAGCGGCCAGATCTCCCTCGGCAACGGAGCGTTCATGGCCATCGGCGCGTACGCCGCCGCACTGATGACCCTGCACCTCGGCTGGCCGCTCGCGGCGGTGCTGGTGGCCAGCGCGGCGATCGCGGCCCTGGCCGGCGCGTTGGTGGGCCTGGCCGCGGCCCGGCTGCGCGGCCCCTACCTGGCCGGTGCCACGCTGTTGCTGGCCGTCGCGCTGCCCTCGATCGCGACCAGGTACGCGGGCGCGTTCGGCGGCGACCAGGGGCTGACCGTCCCGATCACCGTCCCGGGCTTCCTCGGGCCAAGCTTCCCGGTGACCCGCTGGCAGGCCTGGCTGACCAGCGCGGCCGCGCTCATCACCCTGGTGCTGCTGGCCAATCTGGCCCGCAGCCGGGTCGGCCGCGACTGGCGCGCGGTCCGGGACGACGAGGTGGCCGCCGCGCTGAGCGGCCTCAACGTGGCCAGGCTGCGGATTCTCGCGTTCGTGGTGAGCGCGGCCTGCGCCGGCCTGGCCGGCGCCTTGCTCGCCGTGACCACGTCGATCGTCTCCCCGGGCGCCTTCACACTCACGCTGTCCATCGCGCTGCTCACCGGGGCCGTGCTCGGCGGGCTCGGCAGCCTGGCCGGCGCGGTGTGGGGCAGCCTCGTCCTCGTCCTCGTGCCCACCTACATCACAGACCTGGCCGCCAGCCATGGCCTGTCCAGTTCGGCAGGGTCCAACATCCCCGTCGCCGCATACGGCGTCGTGCTCATCGTCGTCATGCTCGTCTTTCCCGACGGCATCCAGGGCGGACTGCGCCGCCTTTTCAAGCCGATCACACCTGACACGGGCATCCTCCGGGGCACCCCGCGGCGGCGTGCGCCGGCCAGTGAACACCAGGAAGAAGGCTCCACATGAAAAGATCGCACCTGAGCCGGTCCGCCGTCATCGTCGGAGCCGTCGCCGCCTTGGCGGTGGCCGGCTGCAGCTCGGGCGGAAAGTCGTCGAGTTCGTCGAGTTCGGGCGCCCTCACGGCGTCTGCGCCCGGCATCACGTCGACCACCATCACGATCGGCAGCCACCAGCCGCTCACCGGGGTCGCCGCGCCGGGGTACGACGAGATCGCGCCCGCCTCCACCGCCTACTTCGATTACGTCAACGCGCACGGCGGGATCTACGGGCGCAAGATCGTCTACAAGTACCTCAACGACCAGTACAACCCGACCGACACGGTGTCCGTGGTCAAGCAGCTCGTGCTGCAGGACAACGTGTACGCCATCTTCGATGGCCTGGGGACCCCCACCCACCTCGCGGTCGCGCCCTTCCTGAACTCAGAGAAGGTCCCCGACGTATTCGTCGCCTCCGGGTGCGAGTGCTGGAACGCGCCGAAGACCCTGCCGGAGACGTTCGGCTGGCAGCTTGACTACGTGCGCGAAGGCAAGATCCTCGGCAGCTACATCAAGCAGCATTTCGCTGGAAAGAAGATCGGGTACTTCTACCAGGACGATGAGTTCGGGCAGGACGGCGTCAAGGGCCTTGACGATGAGATCCCGGCCGCCGACGTGGTCAGCAAGCAGAGCTACGACCCGACCAACATCAACGTCGGACCGCAGGTGGCGGCGCTGAAGGCAGCGGGCGCCCAGGTCGTCGTGTCGTTCTCCGTCCCCGCCTTCACCGCGCTGCTGAGGCTGAACAGCCTCAAGCTCGGCTTCAGCCCGACCCTGGCCGTCAGTGACGTCGGCGCCGACCCGATCACGCTGGGGGGCCTGCTCGAGGCGTACGCCAAGCAGGGCGGCGCGACCGTCTCCGGCAACGCGCTGACCCAGGGCATCATCACCGACGGCTACGCGCCCACTCTCGGCGACACGAGCAACAGCTGGGTCGCCCTGTTCAAGAAGATCCACGACCAGTACATCCCCAAGCTCCCCCTCGACGGCAACGTGCTCTTCGGTGAAGCAGTCGCCTACACCTTCGTCCAGGCCATGCTCAAGGCGGGCCGCAACCCGACCCGGGCCGACCTGGTCAGCGCCATCCAGAGCGGCCTGCCGCAGGGGCCCTCGGTGGCGCCCTATGCCTACTCCGCGAGCGATCATGCTGGCTCGACCGGCGCGTACATCGGCGTCATCCAGAACGGCGTGATCGTCCAGCAGGGCCCGGTCCTGGTCACCAACACGGCGCCGTCCGGTGCGGTCACGACGTTCACGGGGACGGCACCATCGGCCCCGGCCAGCGGCTTGCCCTAGGGTCTGTCAGAGATCCTGTGAGCGAACGGCGGCCAGGTGGGTGCATCGCAAGGCGGAGGAGGAGTCGATAGCGGAGCTATCGGCGACGACGACAACGCCGCGAGGTGCCCGCCTGGGCGACGTGCAGCAAAACGGGCGGAGGAGGCGTGAGCGTCGCAGCTAGCCGGCGGCCCGCCGCTGGCCCCGAGCAGCCGCCGGCCGAGCGGCTGCTCGGGGCCGCCGAGCAGTTGTTCGGGGAGCGGAGCTACCAGCGGACTACCGTGGCAGGCATCTGCGCCCGGGCCGGCATGGCGACCGGCAGCTTCTACGCGCACTTCGGCTCGAAGGCGGAGATCTTCGCGGCGGTTGTCCGCCGGATCAACGCCGATCTGCGGATGGCCATGAGGGCGGCCATCGAGCAGGCCGGTGCCGGGCAGCGGGAGATCGAGCGGGCCTCGTTCCGCGCGTTCTTCGACATGCAGTCCAGGCGCCCGTGGATGGACCGCATCGTGCGGGAGTCGGAGTTCGTGGCGCCGGGCCTGTTCCGTGAGTATTACGAGCACCTGGCGCGGGGCTACGCCCGCGCAGTGCGCCAGGCCCAGCTCAATGGCGAGGTGGACGCGCGCTACGACCCGGAGGTCATCGCCTTCATGTACACGGGGATCGGCAACTTCGTCGGCATGCGCTGGGCCGACTGGACGGCAGGCGGACAGGTTCCCGACGACGTGCTGGATGATCTCCTGGAGGTTCTGCGCCGCGGGCTCCCGCCGCCCGCGGCGCAGGGCAACGTATCGTCGTAGCCATGGCTGACGGGATCACGTCGCCCGGCACGATCCCGGAACTGCTGCTGGCGGCGGCGAGCCGGGACCCGGACGGCGTCTGGGTGCGCGCCGACGAGGGGTCGCTGACGTTTTCCGGTGCGGCAGCGCGGGTCGCCAGCGCCGCCCGCGCCCTCCGCGAGGCCGGTGTCGGCCACGGGGACCTGGTCATGGTCACGGCGCGGACCACCCCGCCCTACCTGATCTGCTGGCTGGCCGTGGCGGCCCTGGGCGCGGTCACGGTGTCCGTCAATCCGCGCAGCGCGCCGGCTGAGCTGGCCGGGCTCGTCCGGCAGACACAACCGCGGGCGATCATCACCGACCAGGATCTCGCGCCGCTGCTGACCGAGGCGAAGGTCGGCGATCAGCCCCCCCTGGACCAGGCCCCCCTGGAGCTGCCACCGCTGGGTGTGCTCGACGTGGCTGAGCTGACCGGTGACTGGGCCGCCCCGAGCACGGGACCCTGGCCGCTGCCGGACGCCGCGGTGAAGCCCGACGACCTCGCCGTCCTCATCCCGACCTCCGGCACAACGGGCCGGTCCAAGCTAGTCACGCAGACCCACCGGGCGTACGTGATGGCTGGTGAGGGCTTCCCGTACTGGATGGAGCTGACCGCCGCCGACCGGCTCATGACCTCGCTGCCGTTGTTCCACATCAACGCCCCCGCGTACTCGGTGATGGGCTCGCTGACCATCGGGGCGGGACTGATTCTGCTGCCCCGGTTCTCGGCCAGCGGGTTCCTCGACTCGGCCCGCAAGCACGGTGCCACCGAGTTCAACGCCATCGGGGCGATGCTGGAGATCCTCATGCGCCAGCCGCCGCGGCCCGACGACGCGGACACGCCGCTGCGGCTCTGTTACACCGGCCCGGCGCCGGCCAGGGAGCGCCAGGAAGAGATGGAGCGCCGGTTCGGCCTGCGCATCGTGGTCGGATATGCGATGTCGGAGAGCCCCTACGGGCTGATCTGGCCCCGTGGCAGCCGCCCGTTCGGCACGCTCGGCGCGCTCCGCCAGCATCCCAGGCTCGGCGTCGTCAGCGAGGCCCGCGTCGTGGCTGACGATGGCCGGGACCTCGGCCCCGGCGAGACCGGTGAGCTGCTGCTGCGCAACCCGGTGGTGACTCCGGGCTACTGGGGGATGCCCGAGGAGACCGCCGCCGCGATCGCTGACGGCTGGCTGCACACTGGTGACCTGGTCACGGTGAATGACGGCGGCACGTACACGTTTGTCGCGCGGAAGAAGGAGGTGCTCCGCCGCCGCGGCGAGAACCTGTCCCCGGCCGAGGTGGAGGAAGCGCTGGCCGAGCACCCGGCAGTGCTGGAGTGCGCCGTGGTCGGGGTTCCCTCGGAACTGTCCGAAGAGGAGGTGAAGGCGTTCATCGTGGCCGCTCCGGGCGCCCGCCCCGACTTCGCCGAGTTGCGGGCGCATGTCGCCGCCCGGCTGGCCGCCTTCAAGGTGCCCCGCTACTGGCAGCTCATCGGCGAACTGCCGCGCACCCCGACGGCGCGGGTGGCCAAGCACCGGCTGCCCCAGGGGCATCAGCCGGGGGAGTACGACGCCGAGGCCGTCCCCGGCTGACACCCCGGGCGGACGGGGAAATAGTCAGATCCGGAAGGGCAGTCAGATCCGGAAGAACAGGTTGAGGAACCGGTCGGCGACGTCCAGGTCGCCGCGAACGGTGCCGGAGTTGCTCGACACCAGGCTGCTCCGCCATCTCGAACAGCCGGTTAGCCTCCTCGCGCACGACTCGCAGAATCGTGTCCTTACCCTCGTATGACATCGCGTCCCAAGCACTCATCACCGTCCACCTCTCTGTGATCCGGGCAGTACGAACGACAGCGCACAACCTCACGGCGTGTCAATGCCCCGGCCGGAGCTTCCTCGTCGTTCGGTTACGCTGGCGCCGGAACTTGTAACAGGACCACAGTCCCGAAGGGGGGTGATCGTGACAGGCGAATGGTTCCGCGGCATTTCGCCCAGCCGGGAGGTGCCGCTGGAGTTCGACACCAGCGTCGCCCATCCGGCCCGCGTGTATGACTACTGGCTGGGCGGCAAGGACAATTTCGCCGCCGACCGGGAGGCCGGCGAGCGGGTGATCGCGGCCCAGCCGGCCATCCTGGTCGGTGTCCGGGCGAACCGTGCCTTCCTGGGCCGGGCGGTGCGCTACCTGGCCACGGAGGCCGGCATCGAGCAGTTCCTCGACCTGGGCACCGGAATTCCGACCGCCAACAACACCCATGAAGTAGCCCAGGCTGTGCTGCCCTCGGCCCGGGTCGTCTACGTGGACAACGACCCGATCGTGCTGGCCCATGCGCGGGCCCTGCTGACCAGTACCCGCGGTCCCACGTCCTACATCAACGCCGACGTGCGGGACACCTCGGCGATCCTGAAGACCGCCGGGCGGACCCTGGACTTCGATCAGCCGGTCGCGGTCATGCTGTTGATGATCATGCATCTGATCCCGGATTCTGATGACCCCTACGGGATAGTCACCCGGCTGCTCGATGCCGTGCCGTCCGGCAGCTACCTGGTGCTCTCGCACCCGGCGAGCGACATCGACACCGCGGCGGCGGCCCGGGCGACGCAGCGCTACAACAAGCTGGTCGCGACCCCGCAGACCCGGCGCAGCCGGGCCGAGGTGACCCGGTTCTTTGACGGCCTGGACCTGCTGGACCCCGGTGTGGTCCAGACCGATCAGTGGCGGCCTGAGCCCGACGCGGATCCCGGCGGCAAGGCTCCGGGCTACGCCGCCGTCGGCCGCAAGGCGTGATCGCCGCTGGCCCGCGGGAGTAAGGATCGCGGGATTGGGAATTGTCGGGTAGCCTGCAAGCTCCCGCATAACCTATTAAACAGATCGATATAATTTGTTAGGATTCCTCCGCAGGTATGTCGCATGCGAAGGAGGCCCCCATGGCCCTGCCGGACTTCCTGATCATCGGTGCCCCGAAGGCAGGCACCACCGCACTTCACGCCGCTCTGGCCAGGCATCCCGCGCTCTTCATGTCGGCGGTCAAGGAGCCGAAGTTCTTCCTGACCGACGGCCCGCCGCCGGCCCGGGGCGGGGGACCGGGCGACATCACCACCTACCGCGAGCACATCTGGCGCCGGGCCGACTACGAGGCACTCTTCGCGGCCGCTCCGGCCGGGACGCTGCGCGGCGAGTCCACGCCCTTCTACCTCTACGACACCCGCGCGCAGCGCCGGATCCGGGACCTGATCCCGGAGGTCAAGATGATCGCGGTGCTCCGTGACCCGGTGGAGCGCGCGCACTCGAACTGGACGCACCTCTGGTCGGCCGGGCTCGATCCCATCGACGACTTCGTCGCGGCCTGCGCGGACGAAGACCGCCGGGTCGCCGCGGGCTGGGCCCAGTTCTGGCACTACACCAGGCTTGGCCGGTACGGGGAGCAACTGGAGCACCTGCATACGCTGTTCCCCCGGGAGCGCGTCCTGGTGCTCAGGTACCGGGCGCTGGTCGATTCGCCCGCTGTGACGCTGGACTCCATCTGCGGCTTCCTCGGTGTGCCGCAGGGCGTCATCACCGAGGTACCCAGGGAGAACGTCACCGCACACCCGGAGCGCTCGTTCAGCCATCTGGCGGTTTCCCAGGTGGTCCGCGCCCTCACCGCGGCCGGCCGTCATCTGCCGGGCACGGCCGCGGCGACCCTGGCCAAGCCGCTTGAGCGCATCCTGCAGCAGAAGGCACCCAGCCGGCAGCCGCTCACCTGGGCGCAGCGCCAGGCCCTGCTGCCGTACTTCGACACCGATGTCCGGCGGCTGGAGAAGGTCACAGAATCGGACTTCAGCGACTGGCTGCAGCCACGAGAGCGCTCCGGCGGGCTGGTGGGCGAGCGGCCACCAGGTCAGCGTCAGGCACGCAACGGCCGCCCCGAGCCCCGGCCCTGACCGGGGGCCCGCGGCGTCAGTCAGCGAGCGGCGCGGGCCGGCCGCGCCGATCAGCGGAGTTCGGTCCGCAGTTCGTGCGCGCCGTCGGTCCCTGTCATCTCGTAGTAGAGCCGCCGCCTGCCGCCGCCCAGCGGGAGGATGTCCAGGTAACGCAGGCCACCAGTGGCGTGCGGCGACTGGGCGAACGGGACCGATCCCAGCGCGGACAGGCCCGTTGGCTCGGTCCCGGTCGCGACGCCGGTGCGCTCCTCGTAGTTCTCCGCCGCGCTGGCGCGGCCGTCGTAGTAGGCCACGATGGTCTCGCCCAGGTAGCACACCGTGCTGACCCGGGTGCCGCGTGAGTCCCACAGTCCTGGCCGGCCGTTCAGCGCGGTCCCCTGCCAGGTCCACGCCCGCCCGTCGTGGCTGGTGGCGTAGTCGGTAGCCATCTGGTCCGCCTCGTCGGGATCGGCCAGCGGGTGGCACGACGCCCACAGCTGCCAGATCCCGTCGCGATGCACGATGACCGGATCCTTGACCGCCGTCTTGGTGTCGCCCGGCAGCACCACCTGGCTGCGGCGCGCGTCGAACTCGGCCGGGTGGGCCGCCTCGATCAGCTCGACCCGCCAGTGCTTGGTGCCCGGCGTGGCGCAGCTGACGTAGAGCCGCCAGGTGCCCTCCGGGGTGCGCACGAGCGACGGCCGCTCCAGTGACTCGGTGTGCATGAGTTCGCGGCCGATGCTGAGCACTGTCTCGAAGTGCTCCCCGTCGGCGGACCGGGCGATGGCCAGGGCGTAACCGCGGCCGTGGCCGACTGGGCGGCGCATCCGGTACGCGAGGTAAATGCCGTCATCGCCGAGCGCGGCGCTGGGCGCTCCGGCCCAGTAGCCAGCCCCCCTGTGCGGGGGTTCGATTGCTACAACGGATCGCCGCGGCTCCGGCAGCAGGACGCCAGCGGGCAGCCCAGATTCCCCTGTAAGCATATAGGAATCATAGACATATATTCGGCTCCTCGCGTGGGACGGGAGGCAACATCTGGGTAACGTGTGCTGCGTCCAGACCTCGCGCGTCATGCCGCACGCGCCGTGCGGGCCGGTCACCGACCGCAACATGCTACGTAGGACGGAGCATACTCTGATAGACGGCGATCAAGGCGGCCTTCTGGTCGTCACTCAGCCTCTGATCGGCCCTGATGGCTGCCTCTGCCTCCGGGAGAGATGGCATGGAACCCGGGCCTGCGGCCTTGGCGGCGCCCGCGGAGCTGTCTGGATCCAGCAGTCCCGCCTCGGCGAGCAGCGTTTCCGCGGAAACGTCGAGAGCATTGGACAGGAGCTTGAGAACGCGGACGGAAGGCTGGTGCAGCCCGCGCTCGATCTGGCTCAGGTAGGGATTGGACAAGCTGGTCAGTTCGGCCAGCTGGCGGAGAGACAGGTTGGCGAGCTTGCGCTGGCTGCGGATGAAGGCACCCAGGGCCTCCCGCTGCGCGGCCCACGGATCTGACACTGGATCCCCCTGTGGTGGAGCAGAAAATGTGTGGTGGAGCAGAAAGTATTTGCTAGGTATAGTATGCATGACGCATGGCGGGCAGGAACGCGCAAACGCGGCGAACCTGGGAATCCCTGGTCCACCGCGCGGGCGACTTGGTCACTTGGCCTGGGCGTGAGTCTTCCTGGCCGAGGTGTCGTTGGTGCCGCTCTTGTCGGCAATCATCGGCGCGGTCGCGTGGAGCACGCTCTCAGCGAACTTGCGCTGGCTGGCCAGCAGCTGCTCGGCGAAGTCGTAGGCGTTGGCCACGAGCTCTTCGGGCTTGGGCAGCTTGTCGGTGTAGGGGAGGTTCGGCGTGGGGATGGACGGGGTGACCGACTGGACCGCGTCGGCCCAGCGCTTGATGGCATCGACGACGGCGTCCTGGCTCTTGCGGACGGTGTTCAGGATCTCGCTCTGAATTTCCTGGCCGGCGGTACGGGTGTCAGTCATTTTCTTCTCCTCGGGTTGGCTTCTGCTAATTATACTACGCACTCTGGTTGATTTGTCAAGCGCACCGGTTTGCTGGGCACCCACATCCGGCGGCGGATCCGCCGGCCGGAGGTGTCAGCCGAGGGGTGTCAGCCGTGGATGTACTCGCCGGGCGAATCGCCGAGCGCCGGGTACCGCTTGCTGCCCATGCGCGGCGGCTTGACCAGGTCGCCGGAACGTTGCTTCGCCCAGTCGGCCCAGTCTTCCCACCACGAGCCCTTGATGGTCTTCGCGCTCGCGCGCCATTGAGTCGCGGAGCCATCGCCGTCCGGGCTCACTTCATGCCAGGCCTTGGGCCCGGGCGGGTTGACGATGCCGGCAATATGCCCTCCGTTGGACAGTACGTACCGCACCTGGCCGCCAACCAGGCCGCCGGTCTTGTAGGAGGCCGTCCACGGCACGATGTGGTCGTTCAGCGCACTGACTATGTACGTGTCGGCGGTGATGTCCTTCAGGGACAGGTGCTGGCCGGCCAGTTCCATCTCGCTCTTCGCCAGCTGATTGTGCAGGTAGAGCGAGCGGAGGTAGAAGGAGTGCATGGCCGCTGGCATCCGCGTGCTGTCAGCGTTCCAGGCGAGGATGTCGAAAGCTGGCGGCTGCTGCCCCATCAGCCAGTTGGTCGCCACGTAGCTGAAGATGAGGTCGTTCGCCCGGAGCATGTCGAACGCGGTCCTCATGTCTGACGCTTCAAGAAAGCCCTTGGCTTCCATGTGATGTTCCATCCGGGCCACGGTCTTCTCGTCGGTGAAGATCCCGAGCACACCCGGCTCGCTGTAGTCGAGCAGCGTGTTGAGCAAGGTGATCGATCCGATGCGGTCATCACCGGTCTTGGCCAGATAGGCGGCGAGCATCGCGGTCAGGGCGCCGCCCAGGCAAAGCCCGGTAATGTTGATTTTGTCGGCCCCGGTGATGTCGGATATCACGTCGAGCGCGGTCCGCGGCCCGTCGATGAGGTAGTCATCCAGGCTTACCCCGCGCATCTGCTCATCTGGATTGCGGTACGACATCACGAAGACCGTGTGTCCGTGCTGCACGGCCCACTCGATGAAGCTGCGGCCGGGCGCGAGGTCCATGATGTAGTACTTGTTGATCCACGCCGGGCTCATCAGCATCGGGAAGGCCCCGACCTTGGGGGTCTGCGGTGCGTACTGGATGAGTTCCATCAGGTCGCTCTTATAGACGACTTTTCCCGGCGTGGCCGCGAGGTTCTTGCCGAGCTGGAACGGCCGCCGGTCCACCTGCCTCGGGCGGCCGTCGTTGTTGGCCAGGTCATCCAGGAAGTTACGGGCCCCGGAGACCAGACTGGCGCCGCCGGTCTCGAACGCCCGCTTCATCGCGGCCGGGTTGGTGGCCAGGAAGTTGGTCGGGGCGAGCGCGTCGAGCAGGAATCCGCTCATCAGCCGCGCTTTCCCGTCGCTCACTGGATCACCACTCCCGGCCTCGAGCAGGTCGTCGTTGAACTGCCGGAACGCCAGGTAGGCCTGGCGGAGCCCGGCGAACCCGGCGTTGTCCTCCCAGGTGCAGTCCGTGAACCGCTTGTCCGCGGCGAGTGGGATGGGCGGCGCGGCACCCACCCCCGCCGACCGGGCCGCCGTGAACTGGGCGATCCTGGCCAGGGTGGTGCCGAAACGCAATCCCGCCTCAGCGAATTCGCCCGGGCGCCGCAGCGCCCGGCTCACCACCTCGACGATCGACCCGCCGAAGCTGGCCATGTCGAATTCGGCAATGAGATCAGCCTCGGGCGCGAGGACCTCGGCCGCGTCTTCTACCACCCGTCGCACGATGTCATGCTCGGACATGCGGCACCTCCTAGATTGAGTCTGCCTAGATTGAGTCTGCGTGCCCCGGCATCGGTTGGCTAGAGCCGTTCGAAGATCGCGGCGATGCCCTGCCCGCCTCCAATGCACATCGTGATGAGCGCGTACCTGCCTCCGGTCCGGCGCAGCTCATGCAGCGCCTTCACGGTGAGGATGGCGCCTGTCGCGGCGAGCGGGTGCCCGAGTGAGATGCCGCTGCCGTTCGGGTTGGTCCGGTCGGCGGGCAGGCCCAGCTCGCGGATCACGGCCAGCGCCTGCGCCGCGAATGCCTCGTTCACCTCGAATACGTCGATCTCGTCCACCTTCAGGCCGGCCCGGTCGAGCACCTTGTGTACCGCGGGGACCGGGCCGATGCCCATCACCCTCGGCTCGACACCGGCGTGGCTGTAGGCCACGAGCCGCCCCATGGGATGCAGCCCGTGCTCCTGAGCGTACGCCGTGCTGGCCAGGACCACGGCGGCCGCCGCGTCGTTGACCCCGGAGGCGTTGCCCGCCGTGACCGTGCCGCTTTTGTCGAAGGCCGGGCGCAGCTTGGCCAGGTCCTCGACCGTGACCCCGGGCCGGATGTGCTCGTCAGCGGTGAACCTCGTGGTGCCCTTCCTGGTGGTCACCTCGATGGGCGTGACCTGCTCGGCGAAATAGCCTGCCTCCGTGGCGAAGGCCGCGCGCCGGTGGCTTTCGGCGGCGAGGGCGTCCTGGTCAGCCCGGGAGACCCCGTAGTCGGCCGCGACGTTCTCCGCGGTGATGGCCATGTGGCAGCCGTCGAACGGGTCGGTGAGCGCGCCCACCATGGCGTCCACGGCCACCGCGTCCTGCATCCGCCGGCCCCAGCGCAGGTCGGGAAGCCAGTACTGGGCGCGGCTCATCGACTCGGCACCGCCGGCCACGGCTGCGTCGGCATCGCCGAGCATGATGGCCTGGGCCGCGGAGACGATGGCCTGCAGCCCGCTGCCGCACAGCCGGTTCACGGTGAGCGCGGGCGTGCCGACCGGGAGACCGCCGTTGACAGCGGCCACCCGCCCGAGGTACATGTCCCTGGCCTCGGTGTGGATTACGTTGCCGAACACGGCATGGCCCACATCCGCGGGGTCCACCTCCGCCCGGGTCACCGCGTCACGCACCACCGCGGCGGCGAGGTCGCAGGGCGGCACGGTGGAGAGGCCGCCGCCATATTTGCCGATCCCGGTCCGCACCGCGGACAGGACCAGAACTTCGGGCTGCTTATGCATGTCATTCATTACTGTTCCTCACATGGTTCATGGCTGGTCCCTCACATGTCCAGGCCGCCGTTGACGGACCAAACCTGCCCGGTGATGTAGGCGGACTGGTCGGCGGCCAGGAAGGTGACTACGCGGGCGATCTCCTCCGGCGTGCCGAGCCGGCCGACCGGGATCTGGCCGCGTATCCGGTCGAGCACCTTTTCCGGGACCGTGGCGAGCATGTCGGTCGCGATGTAGCCCGGCGTCACCGCGTTCACGGTCAGCCCGACCCCGTCCCCTACCGGCCGGCCCGCGCGGGCGAGCTGGAAGAGGGACTCCTTGGCGAGCGACTTGGTCAGGCCGAACAGACCGGACTTGGACGCGGCGTAGTTGGCCTGACCGATGGCCCCGGTCTCGCCGATGACCGAGGACACGCTGATGATCCGCCCGGTGCCCCGCCCGATCATGTGCTCCAGCGCCGCCTGGGCCATGAAGAAGGCGCCAGACAGGTTGACGGAGATGACCCGCAGCCAGTCCTCGTCGGTCATCTTGGCCACGGTCTTGTCGGCCGTGATGCCTGCGTTGTTGACGAGGATGTCGAGGCGGCCATGCTGGTCGATGACCTCCTGAAGCACCCGGCGGCAGTCGGCCGCGTCGCCGATGTTGCCCTCATGCAGGGTGATACGGCGGCCCGGATAGCTCGCGGTCATGTCGGCGAGGAACTTCTTGGCGGGCTCCTCGTGGCGCCAGTAGCCGGCGGCGACGGCGGCGCCCTCGTCGGCCAGCCGGTGGCAGATGGCCTCCCCGATGCCGCGGGCTCCGCCGGTGACCAGGACTACCCGGTTCTGGAGCTGGCCTGTTGTCTGGTGCTGCGTGTCTTCTTGGTACTGCATGTCTTCGTTGACTGTCATCCCGTGTCCTTTAGGTGGGTATGTGGCAAGGGTCTAGTGCATCGAGCCCGGGGACGTCAGCTGCCGGAGGCGCGTCATCACGGAGCCATGCCTGCGGAGTCTTCATTGTCCCCTCTTGGCTTATTATTAACTCATATCATCGGGGCACCACGAAAAGAAACAGTAAATGAGCTAGCCCGCAGAGCTGATACAAAGAAGGGACTTAGATCATTGCTCTTGCTGACCTGAGGCCTGATAATGCGGCCTAAAGGCCTCTGGACAGGCCGATGAAAATGTGCTCCTGAAAAGACCAGGCTGATCAGCCGACACGCATAATAATACTGCCCCACTTCTTTATTGTGATGCGCGCAGCCCGTTGAGAGCGCACCCGCATCATGAGCCACAGCGCGCGACCTAGACTTGGGCACCAGAATCGGTGGCGGGAGGAGCCCCATGCTGGACGGATGGCTGCTCGTCGACGCCCATGTCCACCCGCCGCGCCTGGCCACGCTCAAGGCGGCCTGGCACAGCTGGG
>OBLW0100001245.1_pt1 | contig 21764 bp, 19 predicted proteins | sample 1520161 | NCBI WGS metagenome assembly OBLW01 (sample SAMEA3539309, study PRJEB22396) | soil metagenome | biome: tundra; feature: field; material: soil | place: USA | collected 2010-05 | depth 0.15 m | reverse complement strand
ATCCGGAACTGTAACGTTTAACGGACCTATCTCCGCTGTCCATCCATGTGGCGTGGATTGAATGCTGAGGCTATTCCACCTGGAGCTAACTGCATTAGTGGTACTCTGCCAGAGGCCTCTCGTGTTGCGTCCGGACGTCCCTGCGCTGTTTGGGCCATCTGCGACGGTGAGCGCCTGCGGTTGGCTACAAGGTCACGAGAACGGAAACGCTCCTAAAAACACGAGCTTCGTGCTCGGCTTCACTTTCACCTCTACCGGATCGAATTTGAAGTTATGAAAGACCACCATCGTGTTAGCAGTTTCGTAGCCTAGCTTCGATGCAGCTTACATCGTCGAGCGCAACGAATCCGACCTCCTCTGGTACGAACGAGCGCTCGATCGTCACGAAGAACAAATCAACTCGGCCATTCCGCAGGCCGCCTGAGAATGCGACCAACCTGGCTTGCTGAGCGAAGGGCCGGCCCTTCTGAAGCGCCCTCAGGTATAATGCAAGTGATCGTTGCATCACGCAAACGCGCGTGCCACGTTCTCACACAAAATGAGAACGGTCATCGTTGAGGATCAGCTTTTCATCCGCGAAATCCTCAGGAAGGTCTGTTCAACCGAGCTGAACTTCGAGATTGTCGCAGAAGCATCGGACGGAAGGCAGGCAATCGGTGAAATCCTGCGAACCGGGCCAGATTTGATCTTGTTGGACCTGCAATTGCTCGGGGCCGATGGATTCACGGTCATCGATCTTGTCCGCAGAGCCGGGCTGAGGCCCCGGATCCTCGTATTCTCATCTTTTTTGGACGAGTACACCGTTTACCGGATCGAAAAGGCGATGGTTCATGGCTTCATGGACAAAAACTTCAGCAGCGTGGATTCTGTAGCGGCTGCAATTCGCGCAGTCAGCGCGGGCACGGCGCGGTTCTCAGATGCATTTCAGAAGGCGAAGGCGGCCAGGCACTCCGATCCCAATGCCTTCGACAAACTGCTTAGCGAGCGGGAAATCGAAGTGCTGAGCATGATTGGCGATTCCCTGAGCGATCGGGAAATTGGCGAGCGGCTGAACATCGCCGACCGAACCGCCCAGAAGCACAGGTTCAACGTGCAGAGGAAGCTCGGGTTGAAATCGACTCACGATCTTGTGCACTACGCACAAAACCACGGCTTCACCCAGTCGTTCGTTCGACCGTCTCCGCCACCAAGTCCTTGAGCAGCAGGTTTGCGTGCGCCAATATCCCATCCACGAGTTCAGGGATGCTGTCCTTGCTGCCGGTTTTCGCAGCCAACATGAGTTCGGTCGCCGCTTTCGCCAGGTCATTGGCCTCAACCACCCTGGCGTGCGCCAGAACCTGATGCGCAACCGAGCCCACCTCTCTCCAATTGCGGGCACTCGCCGCTGTTTGCAGCGCGTCGAGAAACTCCTTCAGCGTGCTCGAATATCGCCTTATCTGCTCTTGCACCCCTGCCGGCTCGTTGTTCGCAAGGTACTTCAACATCCAATAATTGTAGCGGCCCGGCGGCGACGATGCGAGATGCACGGACGGCGCCGCCGGGGCGCCTGTGCCAATGCTGAGCAACGCCTGACGAAGCTTTTCTGGGCTGAGCGGCTTCGCGACGAAGCCGTCCATCCCAGCTTCCAAACACATGCTGCGGTCCTCCACGGTCGAATAGGCTGTGACAGCAATGATCAGCGCCGGAGGAGCCTCCCCCTCAAGAGCTCGAAGACGACGGGCCACTGTCGTTCCGTCCAAGTCTGGAAGATTGCGATCGAGAAGGACTAAGTCGTATCGGTGACGGGAAAACAGTTCGATGGCCTCCGCCCCGGTCCGGGCTCTCTCTGCAACGGCAATTCCCAGCTTCGCCAGAATCGCGGTGTTCGCGTAGGCGTTGTAATCGGTGTCTTCAACCAGGAGCACGCGGCTAAACGAGAATGAGGTTGCGACAGTGTCGTGAGCTGCGGAGGCCAGCACCAGCGGCAAGCGGACAAAGAATTTGGCGCCGCGTCCTGGCGAGCTATCCACTCCGACGGATCCGCCCATCAAGTCTGCCAGCCGTCGGCACACGGCCAGTCCCAGCCCGGTTCCCTTGACTCCCTTGGAGGCGCCCAATCGATTAAACTTTGTGAAAAGAAGGTCCTTTTCGCCTTCTTCCAACCCAGGCCCGCGGTCCTTTACGGCAAATTCTATCTCCCTGGACTGGTCAGCCGGAATCGCGGCAGAAAGCGTAACCTGGCCGCCGGCGTACTTCAATGCGTTCGACGTGTAATTGATCAGAATCTGCCGAAGACGCGCAGGGTCCGCGACGATTGTTTCCGGCACTCCATCGAGGGAAACGTCGAACGAAGCCCCCGCTGCATTCGCTTCTGTTTGCAAGGTCGCCGTGACCGAGACTAACACCTGCCGCGGCGAACAGGGTTCTGGATGGAGCTCAATTTTGCCGGCCTCGATCTTGGCAAAATCGAGAACCTCGTCGACCAGGCCGGTGAGATAGTCGGCACATCCACGCAGCGCTTCGACATACGTGCGCTGCTCTTGGTTCAGGCGCGTCTTTTCGAGGGCGATGCTCAGGCCAACGACCCCATTCAACGGATTGCGAATTTCGTGGCTCATATTCGCCACAAATTCCGTCTTCGCCGCATTGGCGCATTCGGCCTGTTTGGTTCTGCGCGACACCATGGCTTCCAACTCAGCCGTCCGACGCTTCAACCCCCTGATTCGGAGCCGATGGATGTGGTAGATCACGGCCGCGCCGGCGGCGAGAATACCGGCCATGGCCGGCCAAGTCGTCCACCATGGGGGTCTGATCACGAACGAGCAGGTTGCTTCGCTGCTGCACACCCCTGTCTCAGCGACGGCTCGAGCGCGCACGGTGAACCACCCCGGTGATGCCAGTTTGATCTCGCGAGCCGCGGAAGCGTCCATCGGGACCCAGTCGCGGTCGATGCCTTCCACTAACGTTTCAAGCCGCAGAGCCGAGTGACGCGAAAACGTTGGCTCCGAGAGCATGATTCGGAACATGCGAGCCGAGTGCGAAAAGGCACGTTCGTCATCGGAAAGAGGAATGTCCGTCCCGCTGCCCGGCTCATAAAAAACGTGAAGCAGCGGTGCCGGCGGGACGGGCGCGGCAGGGATTCCCGAAATGTGCGCGTGGACCATGCCTGAGCTGCCGTCTAGCCAGAGCTCGGTTTCGTTGCCCTTAACCGCCGTAGTAATTGCTCTCATCGACCCAATTGTCGTGAGTCCTTCGATTTCGACGGGGCGCCAGGTCGGCGTTTCTGCTGACACATCAACGAACGCGGCACAGGGCAGCAGGCGCCCTTCGGCCGGGTGCAGCAGCCAAACCACATGGCCACCGTCGAATGCCGCGATGGAACACAAATCCCGGCGGGGGTAATGGTTGATCAACTGGAATCGATCGCTGCCTGACTTCAGGATGAAGCCGCCTGAGGATGTGACGGCAAGGATCGTGCCGTCAGCGGCGCGGGCGACCCTGGTGGATCCAGCCGTGATCGGCAGTCCCCATTTCTTCTCATCCTGGATAGGACTGCCGTCAGGATTGATTCCTAGAAATCCTGCCGTTGTCGTTCCCATCCAAATTCTGCCCGAGGCATCCTGAGCGATCGAGGTCGGGATTTCAGGGAGATTGGTCGCAATTGGGATGGCGGCATCGGATTTCTCGTCAAATGCAAAGACAGATCGAACGGATGAGAACAGCCATTTCCCCGGAGGGCCTGCCGAAGGACAAATCGCAAAGACGTCTTCTCTGCTCCGGCACAAAACTCGAATTCCGGCACCATCCATCATGGCGAGGCAGCGATCGAGCCCCAGGAAAAGACGGTCACCTTGCCCATAGAGAGCCCAAATGCGGGCGCCGGGAATTTCGATCGCGCTCACTTGCCGGTCGCCATCCCGCAACCTGAAAAGCCCTGTTCGAGTCGCGAGAAACAACGCAGAGTCCGTTCTGGCGAGCGCCTCGACCGGTTCGCCGGGAAACCCAGAAATACGCGTCAAAGAGTCGACAGGAGAGGCAAGTTCGATCCGCATCAGGTAGGTGCTGGACGATGCCCAAAGGCCGCCCTCGCGGTCCTCCATGATCGCATAGATATCATTCGCCGGCAGAGCGGATGCCTTGTCGAGAACGGCGTCGATACTCCCATTCTTGCCCATGATTACGATACCTCCTTCAAAAGTGCCGAGGGCCAGGCGGCCATCGACGAGTCTGACAGCGGCTGTGAGGCGATGTTTCTGGATGAACTCGGAGACTTGCACGTCCGTTGAACTCAGGGTCGAGCCGTCCCAAGTAAACATTCCAAGTGAGGTCGCCATGAGCCAACCGTTTGCTGTGGGCTCCATCCACAAGACAAGTTTGTCGCCGAGCTTTGACGCCGGAATGACCAAATCCAAATCCGTGCCCTTCACGCGGTATAACCCTGACTCCCGGTGATCGATGAACACGACCCCGCCTGCCTTGATGCCCCTCAGCCGGTAATTGCCAGGATATCGCCGGGCCGTGAGGCGCTCGCCATTCCAAAAGAAGACCTGCTCCTTGAATACAAAGACGGCGCCCTGTTCGATGGCAAAGGCCGCCCAGCCGTCACTCGGCGGCTCAGCTGACGGAGGCAGAAATTTCTTCAGCGAGTGGAAAGCAAAACCCCGTGACGCGTCTCTCTGGAACCAACCAAGATCATTCGCGGCTGCTGCCCAAATCCGCCCGTCCGGAGCGAAATCCAGGCCGCGGAGCGCATAAGTGTTCGGGATTATGAAGGTTTGCCACCGGCTTCCATCGAACGTGGTCAAGCCATCGCTGCCCACAAGCAGAGTCCCGTTAGAGTCCTGGAGAAAGCGCCACCCCACCGCATCGGTGCCAAGTTCTTGTGCGGCATAGGTGGTGACCAGCGGTGAGCCGGCCTCCTGGCCGGCCAGAGCGAAGACCCGAGGCCCCGCGAGCGCGACCAGGGCACACACGTGCAGGTAAATGAAAGTCAGGAACTGCCTTTGAAAAGGCACGATGGGAGAATTCAAATGCTAGCAACACGCTCCGACGGGAGCGACTCAATTCCGCCATACTGAAAAATCGGTAGCGATGCGCGTTTATGAGCAATCGGAGTTATCGAAATCCAGCAGCAAGCGGTCTCCAGTGAAGTCGCCATGAATTCATTCACGAGATTCCTACTCGGACTATTATCGGTTCTGCTTCTCGCTGTCGGGCTTGTCCGTCTCGCCGCACAAACCGATCCAGCCGTCACCCACGTGCGCGCAGCTTCGCATTCAGCATTCACCGATCCGGGTCCTTGCGGGACTCCGTGTGATCTAACCAACGCGGCCGCAGAGAAATATGTTCGATGGTCTTGAGTCTGGCGGGATTGCGTTTCCGGCGGGCGTTCCATGAGGATCAGGGCCCCGTTGCGAAACTTGAGACTGGGGAAATCACAGTCGGCGGAAGGCCTTGGCATCAGGTCAATGCCTTCCTCGCCGACGGTATTCGGCCAAACAAGAACCGCGAGGTGTACAGTCAGGCAGACGGGACTGGCGCGGATCCGACTTGGGTGATCGCCTCTCACAAGGCGATCTCTGAAGCCATGGAGCGGTGGGCGTATTACGAAACCGCCGTTTCCCCAGAAGCTTCGCTCTACGGCTTCGATGTGGATCCGACAACCAATGGGATGGCGGCATTCCCGGGTTTGTTTGCCCGTCAGGCTCGGAAATCTGCGTGGCTCGAAGGCATCGAGCGAGCAACGATCTTGGCTTGGTGGGATGGTCTTCTCGACGGAAAGGTGGTCGAAACGGATTGGCCGGGGATTCATGCAGTGCTGTTCTCGCCTCTAGGAGGAGGGTTTGTGGCGATCGTGTTTTCCCGAACGCTGTTCGGCACGTATGCTTTTGGTCACGGTGCCGACGAAACAATCTCAGGCGCCTTCCTTAAGGGGATGGTCGAAATGGACCGTCATGATCGGGCTGTGCGTCGCTACCTCACCCGTCCGCACGGAAAGCCGCCGGCCATAAACATTTTTGAGCGCCGGGCGCTTTTCTTTTCTTCGAAGGCGGGATTCGAAGCCTTCACCGAAAGGTTGCAACGCACTGCGCTGCGGCCGATCGGCCGGTTCCAGAAGATCTGCGATCGCGAAATCCCCGGCCCATGGTCGCAGTACGCAGCCGTTTGGCGAGTGGCCTTCCGTCCGCCATCCGACGCCTTCATCACCGCGGATGAGGCCTATTTCTACTGGTGATCACGCTAACACGCCCCGGCTCCGCCTGCACCCGCACCGGCACCTAACGGATCCAGACCGCCTCCACCCCAATCAATCCTGGAGCCATTACCGCGCCCTTTTGAACGTCGATCGGCCGGAGGCCCGGGCGTTCTACTAGATCGATACCATCAAGAACGATTGGCCGTTTCGGGAACTGGACGGGGCGTAAGCAGGCCACGCCCCATTTGTTCACTTTCGGGATTTGACCAGTCCGAGAGCCTTCTTTATGTTTTGGACGCTCGGGAGTGAAATCTTCAAGGCGCCGGCGATCTGGTTGCCCGTCTTGCCGGATTTGACCAAGACTTTGACCTTGGCGCGGATCGCGTCAGTAATGACGGCTCGCTTGCGCTGCTTCCTTGTGACCGGATGGACCGCTTGGCGGGTCCGCCGGGTTCGACCGTCCGAGGCCTTTTCCACGGCTGCGATGAACGCGGCCGTGCTTGAGAATCCGTACTTAGCCGGCAACGCGGCCAAGGCGTGAGCCAGTTCGGCGGCGATTTCGTGTTCGAGGCGCGCGATCTTGACGCGGGTATCTCGCAAAGCGGCGATCTTGAGTAATAGCATATTGAAAAGAAATGGATACAGCTCCGCCGATCTCCATCAATCAGAATATATCGTCCAATGCTGTATCCGGCGGGCTCGCGATGTGCCCGGCAATCCGCCGTCTCGGGAATACCCCGGAATTTGATTCCATTGGGCGGGCTGCAGCCGGAAAAGCGGGCCTTCGCGCCTACCTATTTTATTACGCCCGCCGTGGTCTGCTCGCTGCTCTCCACCTTCCTGGCCGTCGTCCTTCCCCTTCGCGTGGAGCATTCGGGCGGCGGCCCGCAAAGCTCTCCCTCGGATGTACAAATAACCCACCTGCTGCGGGAGGCGGCCGAAACGGTATCACGTGTTCCGACTATCCATTGCGGTACCTATGCCCTCAAGCAGTTCCTCGCGGTTAAAGGGTTTCAAGAGTGTTGCATGCGCACCCAACTTCTTCGCGATGTCCGTGTAGTACGCCGGTGTGAAATGCACACTGCCGCCGGAGATCACGAGAATCTTAGTCGCCGAATATTTGTTCCGAAGCTCGGTGACGACTTCTAAGCCGTCTCCGTCCGGCATGTCCACGTCGGCGATCACAAGATCAAAGCAATGGCTTTTAAGGAGTTTTATTGCTTCGTTCCCACCGGTAACTGTTGTCACCGCGTGCCCGTCATAGGCAAGCACTTGCCGAATCAATTCGAGAAGTGGTTTCGAATCATCGGCGACGAGGATGCGTAGATGGTGCACGAATTGAGATGAACGAGATTTCGCGCGTGATATTATAAGGCTCCCTCAGAATACGACTTTGCACGTCCAGTTAGGCCAGTCGTCGCTCTTATGGCGGTTGTTCTCCCATGCAGCGGCTGAAGATTATCGATGGCATCAGTGCCGCTCTTTGCGACCGGTCTTATATGATCGACTTCCCATCCCCAAAGCTCGGTTTTTCCATACTTGGCTCTCTCGATTGACACACCGCATGCGTCCTTGCGGAAAAACCTGAGATCCGGCTCTGGCATCCCCTTCTGCCAGACCGCCTCGATTGTGTCTTCGGCGAACGCCCCGCCGGTTATGTTGGTGTTGTGAGCTCGTGGCATAGATTCGTTGTCACCAACTTGCTACCTTCCCCTCTCAGTCATTGTCCAGCGCACCTTCTACGCCAAGAATGCCATCGATACTGAAATCTCAGTAGCAGTGCGTAGCCGATGGCGCCGTCATATTGGCCCAAGAACAATCCATTCTTGCCGATCGCTCGCGCGCGCAATCGCTTGCCTGCCGCCGCCTTCGCTCGCCGCGCTGATGCCTCGGCGATCGCAGTGGTGCTCTTCCCTTACGCAATGGGCCGTGAACGAATGCAATACCTCAAATGGTGGACGGGCGAAGGCGATTGAACTAGTCTAGTGTCTTACAAATACCTATCCATTTCCGGCCGCTTTTGTCCCTGGGTTGCGTTGCAGCGGGGAGGGATAGCCCCGCTGGGGATACCCCTTCCCACTGCGCCTTGCCCAGGGCCAAAATCAGCTCGGAACTGTAAAGGTATTTGTGAGACACTAGACTAGGGTACAGCATCGATTGAAACAAAGGAGCCGAGAAATGAATCGCTCTATGGCAAATGGTGCAGTCTCACTTCGCATTCTGCGGTGGTTGGCAAGGGTATGGAGCGTCCTCGCGGTCGGCCTTATACTCTTGTTTGGCGTCGGGGAAGGAATGAACCTGTTGCTCTTCACTGCGCGCGAGTTGCTCTTGTTTGTGTTCTTCCCTCTCGGAGTCAGCCTTGGGATGTTGGTGGCGTGGCGGTGGGAGGGTCTGGGCGGCGGCATCACGGTTGCGAGCCTCATAGCCTTTTATCTGGTGCATTTTCTGCAGTCGTCCCAATTTCCGCGGGGCCTCGCCTTCGTAACGGTGGCCGCACCGGGCTTTCTGTTTCTTCTATACTGGCTGTGGACCCGTTCAGCGGCCAAGCGACACGGAGTGTAAAGCCATCCCAAGGCAAACCGGCCGGGTCAGGCGGAAGCCTTTGACCATTTGAAGAAATTGACCCCGAGTGCGCCCAGAAGGACGAGCGAACTCACGCCGGCCAGCAGGACTCCTCCCAGGATCTGGTCATTCTCGGCATCCAGGCCCGGCATGAGCCGCGGGGCAAGGCTGTAGGTCGGGTACATCGGGTGCTCGGCCATCAGCACATAGGAGAAGACGGCCGTCAGGGCGACCTCGATCGCGAAGAGGTAGACCATCCGGGAGCCGAAACCCTGAGAAGGACAGATCCGGGAGGGACTCGCCAGCGGCCACCAGAAGAGGAGCCCCGACAGAAGACACGTCGTCTGCTCAAGGGCGTGACCGCCGGGACTGCGCAACGTCCACTCGAACAGCCTCGGGACGTACCAGACGCTGGCAACGAGCGTGAAACCCGCCCCGCAGATCCACGGTCGCAGCAAGCTGGTCGCGACCAGGCGAGTGGCCCGCGGCCGGAGCGCCGCGTCCACGGTCCAGCGCGGCAACCCCTGCAGAATGAGCGCCGCCGCCGGATAAAGAATCAGGAGTTGGAGGCAGACGTGAGCGCTGAAAAGGTAGATTCCGCCGATGAGTGCCACCGGCGATCCCACGGCGAAATAGACCAGCCCCAGGCCCGAATAGAACCGGATTGCGGCGGCACGGGGCCAGGGCTCCCCGGGCGCGATTCGGGAGCGAAGCGGCCCCAGGAGCATCGCATACGCCCAACCGAAAGCCACGAGGGCGTCCACAAGGGCCGAATCGTGTCGCCACTGGCTCCAGTCAATCATGGCTCGGCTGACGCGGCGCCATCCCTCCGCCTCACGAACTCGAAAGCGGGAGGCTGTTCGAGACTGAAAACAGCTTGAGAAGCGCCAACATCGTCCCCCCCGCGAGAATCAACCCGATGAAAAAGAGGATCGTGCAAAACGGCCGGTCCCAGCGCAGATGCATGAAGATGAAGATGACGAAGAGAAACTTCACCGCCGAGGACACGACCAGCGCGGTGACCAGGAGCGCGTGGGCAAATGGCAGGTAAACGGTGACGATTTCCATGCCGGTGATGACGGCGAGAAGCATGGCAACGCGGACAAACAGCTCGAACTTGCTCTCCTCGAGCGCGTGTTCGTTTGCGGGGACGGCGGCCGGATTCATGGCGGGGATCAGATGTATTCCAGAAGGTAGACGGACGTGAAGATGACGATCCACACGATGTCGACGAAATGCCAGTACAGGCCCATCGTTTCGACATCGATCGCGTCCTTTTCGGACAGCCGTCCGGTGAAGGAGTAGATCAGCATGGAGGTCAGCCAGATGACGCCGATCAGCACGTGGAGGCCGTGCGTGCCCGTGAGCGTGAAGAAGGTCGATCCGAATATGCTGCTCGTGATCGTCAGGTGCTTTTCGCTCACAAAGTGGCTGAATTCATAGACCTGGCAGCCGAGGAAAATGCACCCGAAGAAAATCGTGGTGAGGAGGGAGGCGCGCAGGCTCCTCAGGTTGCCCTTCTGGATCGCGTTGACGGCCAGCGCCATCATCAGGGACGACATGAGCAGGATGAAGGTCGAGAACGACGTCAGTTCGATGTTGAACACATCTCTGGCCGCAGGGACGCCGGGGGGCGGATGAAGCCTGTAAATGAGATGCGTGGAGATCAGGCAACCGAAGAACATGCAGTCCGACGCCAGGAAGGCCCACATGAGGAGCTTCTTGTTCGGAATGCCCGTCGAGGTGGTCGGGTCGCGGTGGTGGTCGATCGTGCCTGCTGCGGCTGTGCTCATGCTGGAAAGGAAAGGTGGTGCAAGGGGCAGACTTGGGCCTCAGTGGGGGCCGGCATTCGAACCCTCGTGGGCTCCGTCATCGTCGGGATGGATGTGGGTGCCCTCGTTGCCCTCCAAAGCCCAAAGGTACACGGCCGCAGCCAAAACGGCGAAGCCCGCAAGCGCGACCGCGAGCTTCCTGCCGATGATCACCTTGGGATCGGGATTGGCGTCGACGACGGAAACGCCGACCGCTCCGATCAGGATTCCGACCCCCGCAATGAAGGGGTAAATCGACTGGAACGGCATGTGGATGCCGCCGTGCTCCGCCTCGCTTTTCGCATGCACGGCCTCTTCTTGGGCGATCTCCTCCCTGTGGTGCTTTTCATACCAGAAGGCATCGCGCGCGTGCACGGTCGGAAGGACGCGATAATTATACTCCGGGACCGGATTGGGCAGGCTCCATTCGAGCGTGCGCCCGTCCCAGGGGTCCCGGCCGGACTTCTCGCCCCTGAAAAACGTATAGATCATCACGCCGAAATAGACGGCCACCCCGATGCCGAGGATAAAGGCGCCGATCGTCGCGATCAGGTTCCCCACGTTCCAGCCCATGTTGGGGTCGTAGGTGAAGGTGCGCCGCGGCATTCCGTTCAGCCCGAGGAAGTGCATCGGGAAGAACGTCGTGTTGAAGCCGACGAATATGATCCAGAACGAAAGCTTGCCCCAGAATTCGCTGACCTTCCGGCCGAACATGAGCGGGAACCAGTAGTGGATGCCGGCGAGAAGGGCGAAGAGGGAGCCGCCGATCAGCACGTAGTGGAAATGGGCGACGACAAAATAGCTGTTGTGCTGCTGCGCATCCGCGGGCGCCGCGGCGTGCATGACTCCCGAAAAGCCGCCGATCATGAACAGCCAGATGAAGCCCAGGGCGAACATCATCGGCGTGCGCATGGACAGGTGGCCGTTCCAAAGCGTCCCGATCCAGTTGAAGATCTTCACGCCCGTCGGCACCGCAATCGCCATGGTCGTCATCGAGAAGGCCGCAGTCGCCATCGTCCCCATCCCGGTCGTGAACATATGGTGGCTCCAGACGCCGAAGCCCAGGAAACCGATGCACGCCCCCGAGAAAACGACGATCGGATAGCCAAAAAGGGGCTTCCGGGAGAACGTCGGAATGATTTCGGAGATGATGCCCATCGCGGGCAGGATCAGGATGTAGACCTCCGGATGGCCGAAGATCCAGAACAGATGCGTCCAGAGGACGGGCATGCCGCCGTTGGAGACCTCGAAGAAATTTGTTCCGAACAGCCGGTCCATCATGAGCTCGACGAGCGCGATCGTGATGGCGGGGAAGGCGAGGACGATGAGGAACGCCGTGAAGAGCGTCATCCAGGTGAAGACCGGCAGGCGCATCATCGTCAGGCCCGGCGCCCGCAGGTTGATGATGGTGGTGATGAAGTTGAGCGAGGCGGCGATCGATGCGACGCCGAGGAGTTGGAGGCCCATGACCCACATGTCGATCGAGTGGCTCGGGCTGAACGTCCGGGTCGTGAGCGGCGTATAGCCAAACCAGCCGCCGTTAGGGACGCCGTCATGGATGAACCAGCCTATGTTGAGGATGATCGCGCCCGCGAGGAACACCCAGAAGGAAAACGCGTTGAGCCGGGGAAACGCCACGTCCCGCGCCCCGATCTGGAGAGGCATGATGAAATTGAAGAACGCGGCGCTGAGGGGCATGATCGCCAGAAAGATCATCGTCGTCGCGTGCATCGTGAACATCTCGTTGTACTGCTGCGCCGAGAGGAAGTCGTTGTTCGGCACCGCGAGCTGTATGCGGATGAAGAGCGCCTCCAGACCGCCGACGAGGAAGAAAAATAGGGCCGAGATCCCGTACAGGAAGCCGATCCGCTTGTGATCGACGGTCGTGAGCCAGCTCATGAGGCCCGTCTTCGCGGTGGGCCGCCAGAGGACAAGGGCCTTGGAGGCCGTCTTTTCACGTTTGCCCAGAAATTCGGATCTGACGAGTGCGTCTGCCATGCGTGGGAAAGGTTATTTTCGGAACCGGCCTATTTCAGGCTTTCAAGGAAAGCGGCAAGGGCCGCCTCGTCTTCGGGGGTGAGCTGGATGTGGTTCACCAGATAGCCGGTGACCCACATCTTGTTGCCCGGCTTCACCAGCTCGGGATTGTGAATCCACCGCTGGATCTGCTCGGGCGTGTTGTCGAGAAGCCCGCCCGCAATCGAGGATCGGGCTCCGACGTGGGTCAGCTCCGGGCCGGCAACGCCCAGGGCGCCCGGGACTCCGCGGATCGTGTGGCAACTGATGCAGGTTTTCTCGGCAAAGAACCGCCTGCCTTCGGAGATCAGCGCAGGATCCTCTCCTTTCTCTGGAAACTGCTTGGCGCGCCACGCATCGAGCGGGGCCACTTCAAAATTCCCGGACACTCCGCTTTCGTTCTCGCCGAACGCGCGAAGCGACGCGAGGCGCGCCTTCGCCTCTCCAAAGGGGGCCGCGCCCGCCACGGATCTGGCGGGCTGCCGCTGCTGGGCCAGCCAGTCGTTGAATTCGCGCGGCTCGAGGGCTATCACTCGGAAGCGCATCACCGCATGCGACTCGCCGCAGAACTCCGCGCACTGGCCCCAGAAATATCCCGGCTCGTCGGCCTTGAGCCACAGAAAGTTGGGGCGGTTCGGGATCATGTCCACCTTGCCCGCCAGCTTCGGCACCCAGAAGCTGTGCATGACGTCCATGGAGCGCAGGTTGATATGGATGGGGCGGCCGGCCGGGATCACGAGCTCGTTGGCCGTTGTCAGCGTCCCGGCTCCCGCGATTTGTTCGCCGGGATACTCAAACTTGAACCACCACTGGTATCCCGTGGCCGTCACCTCGTACGCGTCGGCCTTGTCCGCGATCGGAACATCGTACGTAAACAGAATGGCCTTCAGGGTCGGAACGGCTATGATGACCAGCGCGAGCACCGTGCCGCCGATCAGGGACATCTCGACGAGCGGATTGCCGTGACCCTGCGGCGGAGGTTCGGCGTGCTCGTCCGCCGCGGAGCGGGACTTGAACCGGATCGTCGCGTAAGCGAGGACGCCGGCCACGATGAGGAATATCAGGAAGGTCACCCAGCAGGTGATGTAAAACAGGTGAAGCTGCACCCTGGCGACCGGTCCCTGAACGTCAAATGTCGACTGCTTGCCGTTGAGGCCCAGCCACGACTGCCACGAACATCCGGACACCGCGAAAGCGCCCAGAACGGCCGCGCAGGACCGTCCGAAGGTGGCGGGCTTTACTAGGAAAGGAAACGGACGCATGAAGCGGATCTTACGAAGGGACGCGAACTCGGGAACTTTTCAAGTCCCATTTCTTGGCTTTCTGCCATCACTTCTTGGCTTTTGAGCCCATTTCTTTTGTCCTCTGCTGAACCAATGGTAACCTCCAGTCGCTGGTTATTTTCAAATTTGATGGGCCGGCGCTTTTTTCGCCATCCATCGCTGCCGCGCCGGGAATCCAGGGGAGCACCGGTGTCGCGTGCAAATATGGTTTTGCCCCAACGGGGCTGAGCTTCCAGGGTGGCGGCCATGGCAACCATCGTTTTCACCATCGCCAACCAAAAGGGGGGCGTCGGAAAGACCACGACCGCCGTTAATCTGGCGGCGGCTCTGGCCGAATTGGCGATTCCGGTGCTTTTGGTTGACCTTGATCCGCAGGCCAATGCGACGAGTTCCCTCGGGATCGAAAAGCACGAGGGCAAGAGCCTGTACGGCCCCCTAAGAGGCGAAGGCAGCGCGTTGGACCTGGTCACCCAGACGGCGGTCCCAAACCTGTCGCTGATCCCGAGCGAGGAGGACTTGGCCGCGGCGGAGATCGAAATCGCCCAGATGGAGAACTTTCTCCTGAAACTGAAGGGGGTCCTCGAACCGATCCGGGCGTCCGGCAGCTACCGCGTTGTCATCATCGACTGCCCGCCCGCGCTGGGGATGCTGTCGATGAACAGCCTCGCGGCGGCCGACTTCCTTCTGATCACGCTCCAGTGCGAATACATGGCCCTGGAAGGCCTGGGCCAGATCCTGCGAAACGTCGAACGCCTGAAGTCGGCCGGCATCAACAGCTCCCTTGAACTGGGCGGCATTGTCATGACCATGTACGATGGGCGGACGAACCTGTCGCGCCAGGTCGTCGACGAGGTCAGACAGCACCTGCCGGAGAAGATCTTCGAGACCGTGATACCGCGCACGGTTCGATTGAGCGAGGCGCCGAGCTTTGGCCAGACCATATTCGCCTACGACGCGACGAATCCGGGGGCGGCCGCCTACCGGCGCCTCGCGGGAGAAGTGGTCCGGCGTTTTGGCCTCCAATGACAGCGACGCTCGTCAAGTACCGTCAGGCCTTCCTTGTCGGACTGCAGAGCAATCTGATCTACCGCTGGAATTTCCTGGCGAGGGGAGTGTTCTCGCTCCTCCGCCTGGGCGTGTCCGTCATCCTCTGGAGCGCGGCCTATGTCGGCATCGCCAAGATCGGCGGTTTCGGCCTCGACCAAACGCTCACGTACTTCGTCACCCTGATCCTGCTTCAGTTCTTTGTCGGGGCCTTCAACGAGGACTACCAGATCAGCGAGGACATCCGCAACGGCCTGATCAACCAGTTCATCACAAAGCCGATCAACTACTTCCTCTACCGTTTCAGCATATTTGCCGCGGCCCGCCTGGTTTCGGGAGGGCTCATCCTTGTGCCCCTCCTCCTGTTCCTGCCGGTCATCAGTGGCTGGCTCACCTTTCCCCACGAGGCCTGGCGCATCGCCTGCGCGATCCCCGCGTTGACGATGTCTGCGCTCATTCAGTTCTCGATAGCCTATTGTTTCGGGCTCCTGACGTTCTGGCTTCTCGAAATCCAAGGCTTCGTGATCCTGTCGATGGCCGTGGAGACGGTCCTGGGGGGGCAGATGTTCCCGCTGGATCTCATGCCTCCGGCGATCTTCCATGCCTCCCGCTTCCTGCCTTTCTTTTACCAGATGTATTTCCCTGCGGCGATTTTGACCGGACGGGTGGCGTTTCCGATGGTCGTGCAGGGGCTGGGCCTGCAATTCGCCTGGGTGGTCATTCTCCTCCTTGTGGCCGAGTTCCTATGGAGGCGGGGCTTGCGCCGCCATACGGCGGTAGGGGGATAGAGTCATGAACTACTTCCGAATCTGGTACGCAGGAGCCCGCTACTCCCTTGTGCGGACGTTGATGTTCCGGGGCGACTTCTTCGTCTGGTCGCTGGTGGAGCTGCTGTGGATGGCGGTGAATCTGCTGCTCATCGCCGTCATTTACGGGCACACATCCTCGGTCGCCGGCTGGAACGAATACGAGATGGTGCTTCTCGTCGGAACGGGAATGATTGTCCAGCGCCTCCTGACAGGTTTCTTCTGGAGCAACCTTTTTGAGCTGGGCCGCAGTGTCCGCACGGGCGCATTCGATTTCTACCTGGCCCAGCCCGGCAACCCTCTCTTCATGGTGTCCACGCGCAAGCTCGATCCGGACGGCCTCGTGAATTCCGTGGTCGCGGTCGGCATCGTCCTGTATGCCGTGCACCGGCTGGGGCTCCACCCTTCGGTCTTCGACGTCGCGCTGTATGCCGTGATGATCCTGGCCGGGCTCGCCATCCACTACAGCATTCTCGTTCTCACGATGGCGTCGATATTCTGGCTCACCAGTTCGAACGGAATCGAGGGAACCTACTTCACGCTCGTCGATTTCTCCCGATTGCCGCGCGAAGCGTTCCGGGGCCTGGCAGGCGTCGTCTTTGTCTGGATCCTTCCCGTGGTGGTCGTGAGCAATGCGCCCGCGCGCACGCTTCTCCACGGTTTCCAACCCCTGTGGGCGCTCTGGCTGGCGGGCGTCGCCGCGCTGTGGTTCTTCATCGCGGTTTTTGTCTTCAACCGCGGGTTGCGCCGCTATTCGAGTGCTTCATCCTGACCCCGTGGAAACACAACACACGGGGAAAAGCCCTCAGGAAGCGCTCATGGCCCGGATCGGCCATGACTTCAACGATTCGGCGCTCCTGGAGCGGGCTCTCACCCACCCCTCCTATCTTCCCGAGCACCCCGAGGCCGCCGAAAACAACCAGCGGCTCGAGTTTCTCGGGGATGCCGTGCTTCAGCTCGTTCTGACCGAGTCGCTTTTCGACCTGTATCCCGGCGAACGGGAGGGGGGCTTAAGCAAGCGCCGGGCCGCTCTCACGAACGGCGCCTTTCTCGCCGAACTTGCGCGCGAGGTTGGCCTGGACGCCTGCCTCCGTCTCGGCACGAGCGAAGAAGCGACGGGAGGCCGCGCCCGCGCCTCGGCCCTGGAAGACGCCTTTGAGGCGCTGGTCGGCGCCCTGTATGTCGACGGCGGACTCCCTGCCGCCCGGCGCGCGGTGGCGGCCCTGTACGGCAATCTCGCCGACCGGCTAGCGTCCGTGGGCGAGGTCGACAACCCGAAGGGGCGCCTCCAGGAGCTTTTGCAGCCGGTCCACGGCAATCAGGCCCTGCGCTACGAGGTCGTCGTCACGGAGGGCGCGGATCATGCCCGTGCCTACGAGGTCGCCGTGTTTGTTCTCGACCGCGAACTCGGTCGCGGCCGGGGCCCTTCGAAAAAGATTGCCGAGGAGGCTGCGGCGCGGGTCGCCCTCGCCGTTTTGGGATAACGCCGGGTGTTTCGATGCCAGCGGGGAACTCATCCGAGCGCTTCAAGCTGACCGGCGTCTGCCCCCCTGCCAGGGCGGCGGTGCTGGCCGAGCTGATTCGCGCGGGTCCCTCCGCGGTCTGGGTTGTCGTTGTCGACAATGCGCGGGAAGCCGAGGGCCTCGCCGAGGACGCTGCCTTCTTTCATGCGGCGGCGGACCGAAGGAAGGCGGCGGGGCCGCCCGAAGCTGACTTCCTGGTTCTTCCCGAGTCGATCGCGGACAGCCGCGATCTCCGGGAGGCCTTTGCCGCCTCGAGCGAGCGGTTGAACGTGCTGTCGCGGCTTCGCGGGCGGCTGGCGGTCCGGGCCCAATGCGCGCCGCCGGATGGCCCGGAAACGTCGGAGAGCGCCGGTCTCGGGGATCCGGGGCTGCCGCGGAGCGGTCCAAAGTCCGCCGCCAAGTCACAGCGGGGCGTCAGGCGCGCGATCTCCCCTCCCCTCGTCGTCGTCACGACTCCCGCAGCGCTTCTCCAGCCTGTGCCTGCGCTCGAGAAGTTCGCGGCCCGCGAAATCATCCTCCAAAGCGGGCAGAACCAGTCCTTTCCGGGCCTTCTGGAGAAGCTTCGCGATCTGGATTACGACTCGGAGGCCGTCTGCGAGGCCCCCGGCCAGTACGCGATCCGGGGCGGCATCATCGACGTCTATCCCGTGACGGACGGGCGGCCCTACCGGCTGGACTTTTTCGGCGACGAGATAGAGTCGATTCGCGTTCTCGATCCCGTGACACAGCGTTCGGGCGAGCCGGTCTCCTCGATCGCCCTCGCCGCGTCGCCCCGCGTGCAAATCGATCCGGCGAAGACAGGACTGGCCGGCTACCTTGGCCCGACGGCCCGCTTGGTGCTGGTCGAACCCGCCTCCCTGGCGGAAGAATTCGGGGCGCTCGGATCGGAAGGCGGAAACGGCCTGGAGTCCCTCCTGGAAAAATGCTCTGCGACCGTGGGCTTGAGCGAACTCGACGAGGCAAGTCCATACTTCGATTCCGATACGACCGAAAGTGCCTGGCATACGGAGAGCCTCGTGCAGACCCGCCGGTACCCGGGTGCGGAGCTTGTCGCGCAGGAGAGGCTGGAGGCCGAGGGCGGCGCGCGGCGGGAGTTTCTTCATCGGCTATCCGACTGGAAGAAGGAGGGATATGAAATTGTCCTGGTCGCCCCAAAGGAAGGCGAGGAGCAGCGGATGCGGGAGATTCTAGAGGAGGTGGGCCTTTTGCGCGAAATCGGGCCGCGATTCCTCCGCGGTTCCCTCAATGAAGGATTCCGGGCGGACAACCGGGATCGAGTCGCGGATGCCGCCGCAACGATCCCATCCCGGTTCTCCCTGGCTCCGGACTCCCGCGGCCTCGTCGTGGTCACGGAAACCGAAATCCTCGGCCGGCAGCGGCCCCGCCGGCCCGGTCCCGATGCGCGGGTGTCGGTGCTGCGAGCCCAGGTCGACCAGCTTCTCGATTTCTCCGAACTTGTCGAAGGCGACCACGTCGTCCACCTGCAGCATGGAATCGCGATCTTCCGAGGCCTGACCAAACTCGAAACCGCGCAGGGGCTGCGTGAGGTGATCTCGCTCGAATTCGACGACGGGGTGACTCTGCACGTTCCTCTCTCGGAATCGCACCTTCTCAGCCGCTATGTGGGGCTGAGCAAAGTGCGCCCGCAGCTGGGCAAGATCGGGTCGGGCCGCTGGGAGAAGGCGCGGCAGGCGGCCGAACGCGCCACGCTGGACTTCGCGGCGGAGCTTCTCCGCATCCAGGCGAGCCGGCAGGCCCAGCCCGGGCAGGCCTTCGGGCCGGACACCGCCTGGCAAAAGGAGTTCGAAGCGTCGTTTCCCTTTACCGAGACGCCCGACCAGCTCCGGGCCATTCGGGAGACTAAATCGGACATGGAGCGGGCCCGTCCCATGGATCGGCTCATCTGCGGCGATGTGGGCTTCGGGAAGACCGAAGTCGCATTGCGGGCCGCCTTCAAGGCCGTCCAGGACGGGAGCCAGGCCGCCCTGCTCGTGCCCACGACCATCCTCGCCCAGCAGCACCTGAACACGTTTCGCGAGCGGATGGCGGGCTATCCGATCGCCGTCGAAATGCTCAGCCGCTTCCGAACGCAGGCCGAGCAAAAGCGGCTCCTCGCCGCGACGGCCGCGGGCCAGGTCGACATCCTGATAGGCACCCACCGGCTCATCCAGGCCGACGTGAAGTTTCGCAACCTCGGCCTGGTGGTCATCGACGAGGAGCAGCGCTTTGGCGTGAAGCACAAGGAGGTCTTCAAACGCATGCGCGAGACGGTCGACGTCCTCTCGATGAGCGCCACGCCCATCCCCCGGACGCTCTATCTGGCCCTGACGGGCGCCCGTGACTTGAGCGTCATCGAAACCGCGCCGACGAACCGCCACCCGATCCAGACGATCGTCAAGACCTACGACGAGAAGATCGTGGTCGACGCCATCCGCCACGAGATCCGCCGAGGGGGCCAGGTATTCTACCTGCACAACCGCGTCGCCACGATTGATGTGGTCGCGGCGCGGCTGCAGACGCTGGTTCCGGATCTTTCGATCGGAGTCGGGCACGGCCAGATGGAATCGAAGGACCTGGAACGGGTCATGACCGATTTCGTCGCCGGCCAGTATCAGGTGCTCGTCTGCACGACCATCATTGAAAGCGGCCTGGATATCCCCAACTGCAACACGATCATCATTGAAGGGGCGGATCGCTTCGGCCTTTCGCAGCTCTATCAGCTTCGCGGCCGCGTCGGCCGCTTCAAGCACCAGGCCTACGCCTACCTCCTGCTGCACCGGCATACCCGCCTCCTCGACCTGGCCCGGCAGCGTTTGGCGGCCCTCCGGCAGCACAACCAGCTCGGGGCCGGATTCCGCATCGCCATGCGCGACCTGGAACTTCGGGGCGCCGGCAATCTCCTGGGCGCCGAGCAGAGCGGCCACATCGCCGGCGTCGGATTCGAGCTGTACTGCCAGCTTCTGCGGCAATCGGTTGCGCGGCTGAAGGGCGACAAGGCCGCCCAGGCCGTGCGCGCCTCCGTAAAGCTCGATTTTGTTCTCACCGGTGCGAACACGCTCAGCGAAAGGTCGGGCCGCGGCCGTCGGGACGATGGTTACACCGCGATAAAGGATGCGGAGGACAAGGCCGACGGCGCCGAGCCGATCGCTCCGGTCCAGGCGCGCATACCGGCCGCGTACATCGGCGAGACCCGGCTCAGGATCGATGTCTACCGCCGTCTGGCCCTTGCAGGCGGGATTTCCGATCTGCGCGGCATCGAGGAAGAACTCCGGGACCGGTTCGGGGACTTCGGGGACGAAGTGCGCGCCCTCTTGCTGACAACCGAGATACGCATCCGGGCGGAACAAAAGGGCCTCTTGTCAGTCGAATCGGAGTTCCACCGCCTGAAGTGTTTGCGCAACAGCGGCCGCCGAGACGATTGGGTGATGCCCGGCTCCCGGTTTCCGAGGTTGACCGCCGCCGGGCCGCTTCTACGGTTGAGGGAAATCATCACTTTCCTCATTAATCTGCCCAACTCATGACCGTACGTCGTCGCTGCACCGTTTTGCTTTTGCTGGCCGCAGCCGGCATTCGCGCATCAGCCGACCCAGTCCCCACGGCCCCCCCCGGCGACAACCTGAACCTTCGTTTCGCGGATGGCATCGTGGCCATCGTCGAGCAAAAGGTGATCACGGTCGATGACGTCCGCCGCGAGATCCAGCCGCTCATCGCGCAGTTGCAGCGCGATGCGCGCAACGAGGCCGATTTCAATCAGAAGCTCGAGCAGTTGCAGGACAGCGTGATCCAGCAATTGATTGATAAAGTGCTGATAATTAAAGAATTCAGGAAGCACAAAGAGGGCGACGACGAGAAGAAGATCCCCGAAAGCTATATCGACGACCGGGTCGCTGAAGTTCTCAACGATCAGTTCGACAACGATCGCTCAAAGTTCCTCGCCTACCTGCGCTCCCGCGGAGAGACGATGAAGGATTTCCGCAAGGATCAGGAAGAGGAAATCATCTATCACTACATGCGCGAGCAGCAGCAGAAGCTGGAGAGCATCGTGAGCCCGGTCCGCATCGAGCAATTCTACAAGGAGAACAAGGACCAGTTCTACCAGGAGGACAGCGTCCACCTGCGGCTGATCCAGCTCAGCCGGGCGAACGGGGACACCGACGATGCCCTGAAGGCCAAGGCGGGGACAATCCTGGGTCGCTTCCATTCGGGAGAAAAATTCGATGACCTCGCCAAGGAATTCAGCGAGGACACAAAGCGCACCAAGGGCGGCGACTGGGGGTGGATGTCGCGAACCAATCTGAAACCGGAGTTCGCGGATCCGCTTTTTGTCCTGAAAAAAGGCGATACCACGGATCCGATCCTCACGCCGGACGGTTGCTTCGTCCTTTTTGTCGAGGACCGCAAATACGCCGGCATCCAGCCCCTCGACCAGGTGCGCGAGCAGATCGAACACATTCTGAACACGCAGATAACCCAGGCCAGCACCGAGCACTGGCTGGAGCGCCTGCGCCGGAATGGCTACGTGAAGCATTTCTAGGCGGGTTGCT
>OBLW0100001244.1_pt1 | contig 21767 bp, 20 predicted proteins | sample 1520161 | NCBI WGS metagenome assembly OBLW01 (sample SAMEA3539309, study PRJEB22396) | soil metagenome | biome: tundra; feature: field; material: soil | place: USA | collected 2010-05 | depth 0.15 m | reverse complement strand
TGCCGTCCCGGCGGCGCTCGTAGTGGCGCATCACGCCCACCGGGCGGAACCCGAGACTCCCGTAGAGGCGGATCGCGGCTTCGTTCTCCGCAGCCGGGTCGATGGTGAGGCGATGATGGCCGTCCACCTCCAGCAGATGGCGGGCCAGGGCGTGGATAGCGTCCGCACCGATGCCCCGCCGGTGCCAGTCCGGGTGGACGGCGATGTCGATACCGGCGTGCCGGTAGTCGGGCGTGGGCTCCTCGCAGGATTGGATGATGCCGACGACCGTGCCCTCGTACTCGATGGCGTAGCTGTCGATGTCCTCCGGCGGCGCGCATGCCTCCTCGGCCTGCTCGTCGGGGTCGCCCCACCAGCGGGCGACCTCCGGGCGCGCCAGGATCTCGCGGAAGCGCAGGAGGTCTGTATTCTCGGCGGGGCGCAGACGCACACGTCGTCCCGTGATCACTTCCACGGCAGCCTCCGCTGGCTCGGGCGTCGGCATCGCAACACCCCCTAATGGGGCGTTCCGCCAGCGTACGCGCCAGGACTCCGAGGCTCGCCGTGGCCCGGAGACACGCCAGGGTCCGCGCCTCCCGTCGTGGTGACCACGAATGCAGAAGATGCCCCGCTACTATGCCCCTCATGATTGTCAGAGCGATTCGCGGGCGGTGAGTTCGGATGCGCCTTGGCGGGGATCTGGTGGGCCGGTGGGGACTGACCCTGCTGGCGGTCGCTGGCGTGGCGGGCGTGATCCTGGCCATTCACGGCTGGGCGGGCCGAGCTTCGGGAGTTGTCCCTGCGGCCTTGCCCGCGGGCGCTGGGTCACCTGCGGGCCGGGTGACGGCCGGCCCGTCATCGGGGCCGTCGGCATCGCCTTCCTCTCCCGCGGCCACATCCGCCTCCGCCGCGCCCTCCGCCTCATCCAGCACCGGGCCGCTGCTCAGCGCGGAGCCCTACGCTAGCTACGCGTTCCAGGTCTGGCCGGGCACGCTGAGCACAGCCGCGAAGCAGGCCCTGACCGGGCTGACCGTTTCGGTTCACCGGCAGCCGGCCGGCCTGTCCGTCACCGCCGGCGCCGCCGGCCAGGCGGCGGCGGCGCACGTGTACCCGACGGGCGCGCGCGTCTATGTCGTGGAGGCCTCACTTGGCGATGACTCCGGGAACTCCGATTACAGCCTGGGCGATGACGGGCTTGTGGTGACGGACTCCGCAGGGAGGGTCGTGGGATGAGGCCGTCAGGCGGCACGAGCGCGCGAGCGGGGACCGTGAGCGCGGCGGACCGCGCGGCCCTGCTCGGGGCCGAGTGGGGTCCGGTCGCGGGACGGGTGCTGCTGGCCCTGGTGCTCGCCTGGTTCGGCTACCACGAACTTGTCCGGCCTGCCCTGTGGACCGGGTACGTCCCGGTGCTGTCCCCGACGTCGACGCTGGCGGTCATCCTGGTGCTGGCGCACGGCTGGGTGCTGCTGGTGGTCGCCGTCGCCCTCGCGGCCGGGATCGCGCCGCGCGCGGCGGCGCTGCTCGCCGCCGCGCTGCTGCTGGAGATCGTCATCTCGCTCACCGTGCAAGGCGGCCTGTCCGACCTGACGCTGCGGGATGTTGGTGTACTCGGCCTGGCCCTGTGCCTTACCGGGATCAGTCACCAGCGGCTCGCGTTGCGCCGGTAGGAGATCAGCCCGGCACCAGGATGGTCTTGCCGATCGTGGCCCGGGCCTCGATCGCCGCGTGCGCGTCGGCGGCCTTGGACAACGGGAAAACCTGGCCGATCGTCGGGCTCAGGCGCCCGGCAGCCGCGAGAGCGAGTCCGTGCTCGACGAGTGCCCTGTTGTCCTCGGCGGTGCGGACCACGGTGTTGCCGGGGATGAACTGGATGCCGCGGCTGGAGATCTCGCGCCGCTCGATGCCGCTGGCGCCGGTGAAGGCGCCGCTCGCCGCTCCGTAGGCCAGGAACCGGCCGCCTCGGCCGAGCAGTCCCAGCGCGTCGTTGCCGATGTCACCGCCAACACCGTCGAAGACCACGTCAAGGGTGCCGGTCACCGCCCGCACCTGCTCCGCCCAGCCCGGCGAGCTGTAATCGGCCAGGACATCGGCCCCCAGCGTGCGCGCCACGTCGAGCTTCCGGGTGCTGCTCGCGGCGCCGGCCACGTGCCTCGCGCCGGCCGCCCGGGCCAGTTGCACCAGGAGGCTGCCCACGCCGCCCGCCGCGGCGGTGGCCAGCACCCGGTCTCCCATCGTGACGGCGGCTGCCCGGATCAGGGCGAGCGCTGTCCGGCCGTCGGCGAGGAGCGCCACTGCCGTTCCGCGGGCGAGGCCTTCGGGGACGGGGACCGGGTCCGCCGCGTCCACCACCACCCGGTCGGCGTAGCCGCCGAGACCGCCGGTGGCGGTCACCACCCGCATCCCGACGAGTGCCGGGTCCACGTCAGGGCCGGCCGACACGATCGTGCCCTCCACGCCGCTGCCGAGCACCGCCGGCAGCGCGGGCCCCGGGCCCGGCCGCGGCGACCGGCCAGCGCGCACCTGCGTCTCGACGAACGTGATGCCGGCCGCCGCGGTGCGAATGGCCACCTGGCCCGGGCCGGGCTCGGCGTCGGGCACCTCTACCAGGTGGAGCACGGACGGAGGACCGTACTCAGCCATCTGGACCTGGTACATGCGATCAGATCTTGGACCAGGCCTGCGTGAGCACGCTGCGCAGGATCTGCTCCATCTCATCGAAGTGCTCTTGCGTGCAGGTGAGCGGGGGAGCGAGCTGGATCACCGGGTCACCGCGGTCGTCCGCCCGGCAGACCAGCCCGGCGTCGAAGAGCGCCTGGGACAGGAACCCGCGCAGCAGCCGTTCGGACTCCTCGTCGCTGAACGTCTCCCTGGTGGCCTTGTCCTTGACCAACTCGATGCCGTAGAAGTACCCGTCACCACGCACATCGCCGACGATGGGCAGGTCAGAGAGCTTCTCGAGGGTGGAGCGGAAGGCAGCCTCGTGCGTGCGGACGTTGCCGAGCAGGTCCTCTTTCTCGAACACGTCGAGGTTGGCCAGCGCGACCGCTGAAGAGACCGGATGACCAGCGAAGGTCACACCGTGCAGGAAGGTAGCGGTTCCCCGGCCGAACGGTTCCATCAGCCGGTCACTGACCAGCATGCCGCCGAGCGGGGAGTAGCCCGAGGTGACTCCCTTGGCGAACGTGATGATATCGGGCTGGTATCCGTAGCGCTCGGACCCGAAGTAGTAGCCCAGCCTGCCGAAGGCGCAGATTACTTCGTCCGAGACGAGGATCACCCCGTAGGTATCGCAGATCTCCCGCACCCGCGCGAAGTAGCCGGGCGGCGGCGGGAAACAGCCACCGGAGTTCTGCACGGGCTCGAGGAACACGGCGGCGACCGACTCCGGGCCTTCACGCAGGATCGCGCGCTCGATCTCGTCGGCCGCCCACCGGCCGAACGCTTCCAGGTCGTCAGCGACGAATCCAGGGGCGCGGTAGAAGTTCGTGTTCGGCACCCGGACCCCGCCGGGGGGCAGCGGCTCGAACGGTTCCTTGATCCCGGGCAGCCCGGTGATCGCCAGCGCTCCCATGGACGTGCCGTGGTAGGCGATGTCCCGGCTGAGCACCTTGTAGCGGCCTGGCTGGCCGATGATCTTGAAGTACTGCTTGGCCAGTTTCCAGGCCGACTCCACTGCCTCTGAGCCGCTGGTGGTGAAGAACACCCGGTTCAGGTCGCCGGGGGACAGCCCGGCCAGCCGCTCGGCGAGTTCGATCGCCCGCGGGTGAGCGTAGGACCAGAGCGGGAAGTAGGCCAGTTCGCTGCCCTGGCGGGCGCCGGCCTCGGCGACTTCCTTCCGGCCGTGCCCGATCTGGCTGACGAACAGCCCGGACAGGCCGTCCAGGTAGCGCTTGCCATGCTGGTCATAGACGTACTGTCCGGACCCGCGCATGATCATGGGGATTTCAGCACCGGCGTAAGAGGACATCCGGGTGAAGTGCAGCCACAGGTGGCGATGGGCGGCCTCCTGGAGTGCCTGCCCGGAGAGGCGGCCGGCGCCATCCCCCGAACGCTCGGTGCCGTGCGTAGCGGTCATCTGGTCCCCCAGCCGTAGGTCTGCTTGCGGAGTTTCAGGTACACGAAGGTCTCGGTGCTGGTCACGCTCGGCACGGCGCGCACGCGGCTGAGGATGTCAAGCAGGTGGTCGTCGTCCTCGCAGACGACTTCCACGAGCAGGTCGAATGATCCAGACGTGATGACCACGTAGTCGATTTCATGCATATCCGCCAGGTGATCGGCGACCCGTTCGAGATCGCCGGAGCACTTGATGCCGATCATGGTCTGGCGGCGGAATCCGAGCGTCAGCGGGTCGGTCACCGCGACTATCTGCATGACCCCCCCGTCGACCAGTCGCTGCACCCGCTGGCGCACGGCGGCCTCGGACAGCCCGACCACCTTGCCGATCGACGCGTAGGAGCGGCGGCCGTCCTGCTGCAACTGCTCGATGATCCGCTTGGACAGGTCATCGAGGACCACGCGGATCGGGCTGCGGGTGCGGCCTCGGCCGGTCCGCGGGTGGCCGTCCCGCTCGGCGTTCAGTCCGCCAGGGATGGCGGGGGTCCCCGGCGTATGAGCCATGCGGTCGCCTCCTTCGCAAGGCAATCGTGTCATGCGGGCTGCGCTTGTCAACTGATTTCGTTGAAAGGCATGCTATCTGCGACGGATTCACTTGTGCGTGATTCGTTTGTCTGCGAGTGCCGGAGCCATGCCGACGACATCTCAGCCAGCCCGGCTCCACGAGCTCAAGAACTTCGTGAACGGAGAGTTCACCCCGGCCGCGGAGGGCCGTGCCAGCGACGTCATCGATCCCAGCACCGGCGAGGCCTACGCCCTCGCGCCAGTCTCCGGGCCAGCCGACGTGGACGCCGCGCTGAAGTGCGCCGAAGCGGCCAGGGAGGGATGGCGGGACGCAACTCCCGCGGAGCCTGGCGCTGCTAAAGATAGCGGACGCCATCGAGGCCCGGGGAGCGGACATCGTGGCGGCCGAATGCCGCGACACGGGCACGCCGGTGGCTCTCACCATGGCGGAGGAACTCCCGCCGGTCGTGGACGAACTGCGGGTATTCGCTGGCGCCGCCCGCATGCAATCCTGACTTACCACCATTGACCACGGTGAGCTAGAAATGCGGGTGCCTTTGGCTCGATTCGTGAAATGACTCTTATGCTCATGCCAATGCTTTGCTGAAATGCGTGATCATTGGCATGAGCTCGAAAGTGAACCGCGCGTATCGTAGGCGCAGCACCATGCGGGCACCATAGGAGAACAGATGACGGATCAGTACGCAGCTGCTGTCGCGGGGACCGCGCCGGCGCCCCGGGTGCGGCTGGAGCCTGATGCGATTGGTGTGGCGCAGGACACTGTTATCGGGATGGCGTCGTCGGCTCCGGCGGCGACGGTGGGGCTGTCGCTGGCCGCACTGGCGGCGGCGACCGCGTATGCGTCCGGGCCGATCCTGATTCTGACGGCTATCCCGATGCTGATCATTGCCAATGCGTACCGCCGGCTGAACATGTGGAACGCGAACTGCGGCGCGTCGTTTGAGTGGGTGGGCCGGGCGATCAGCCCGTATCTGGGATTCCTGACCGGGTGGCTGATGGTGGCGGCGTACATCATCGGCACGGTCGCGGAGGTGCTGCTGCTCGGGCCGTCGGTGCTGGCCGTGTTCGGCTCCGGGTCCACGAACACCGGGGCGTATATCGCGATCGGCGTCGCGGTCGGGGTGGTGATGCTGATCATCGCGGTGGTGGGTATCCGGATCACCGCGCGGGCGCAGGTCAGCATGGCGCTGGTCGAGTACCTGATCTTGATCGGGATGGCGGTCGCCGGGCTGGTGTGGGTGCTGGGCCACCACGCCGGGTCGGTGCCCGTCACCAAGGGCTGGGCGAGCCTGTCGGGGACCGGCGGGCACGGCGGCGCGGTCGCGGGGTTCTTGATCGCGGTGTTCATCTACGGCGGCTGGGACGGCACGCTGTATGTCAACGAGGAGGTCAAGCACCGGCGGACCAACCCGGGCCGGGCCGCCATCTTCGCGGTGGCGCTGCTGGCCATCATCTACACCCTGGCCCAGGTGGGCCTGCAGGGAGTGGTCTCGCCAGCGAAACTCCAGGCCCACCCGGCGACCGCGCTGGTCTACATCGCCCAGGTGCTGGGGGGCAGCGGCTGGGCCAAGGCGATGGCCCTGTCGATCGCGCTGTCGGTGATCGCGACCACCGGGACCGGGATCGTGCTGTCCGCCCGGATCGCCTACGGGATGGCCAGCTACCGGGCGCTGCCGGAGTTCCTGGCCAACGTCTCCCGCCGGTTCGCCACCCCGGCCGCCGCCAGCGTCATCGTCGGCGTCCTGATCATCGGCCTGTCGGTGGTGTACTACCTGGCCACCTCGGTGCAGAACGCGTTCTTCGACGTGATCGACGTGACCGGCCTGCTGTTTTCCATCTTCTACATCCTCACCGCGCTGGCCACCATGGTCTACTACCGGCGCCGCGTATTCAGCAGCGCCTGGGACGCGCTGATCCTCGGCATCCTGCCGCTGGCCGCCGCCGTGTTCCTCGGCTGGGTATTCGAGAAAACCGTGCAGACCGCGCCCATGCCCGAAATCTGGTCACTGGCCGGCATCGTTGCCGCGGGCCTGATCCTGCTCCTGGTCGCCCGGTTCATCCTCCGCTCACCCTTCTTCCAGATCCAGCGCGAAAGCGACACCCAGGCCCGCTAACCGGCAAGCGGCAAGCTAGGCGCCGCTGCCCTGGCTGGACCGTCCCGCGATGTTCGACAGGCTCTTCCGGACAGCTTGCGTCAACGGATCCCTGGGCGGCAGAACCCGCTCACAGCGCGCGACGGTATCGCGGAGCAGTGTCGTCGCGTCGGTCAGCCGGCCCACGGCGTAATAGGCGTGGGCCAGGCTCGCCTGGGACGCCAGCGTACCCGGGTGGTCGGGGCCCAGAACCCGCTCGTAACCGGCGCAGGCCTGCTCACAGAGCCGCAGCGCGGAGGCCATCCGGCCCACCGAGTGATACGCGGAGCCGAGGTCGGCGCGGGCCGCGATCGTGTCCAGATGATCAGGACCAAGGGCGTGCTCCCGGTCGGCGAGAACCCGCTTGTACTGGGACAGGGCATCCTTGAGCCGGCCGTCGGCCAGGTAGACGTCGGCCAGGTTCTGCCGGGCGGTCATGGTGTCAGGATGCTGAGGTCCCTGAACGCGCTCGCGGTCGGCCAGCGAGCGCCGGCACAACCGGATCGCGTCGCCGAACCGCCCCGCGGCACGGTACGCGGCGGCGAGCTCATCCCGCACGCTCAGCGTGTCAGCCTGATCAGCCCCGTGGATACGCTCGTAATCACTGGCCGCGCCGTCCAGGATGGTGACCGCCTCGCCGAACTGGTTCGCGGCCACCAGGGCACGGCCGAGATCCCGCCTGGCCGCAAGGGTGCCGGGATGATCCGGCCAGTACGCATGGGTCTGGTCGGCCAGGATCCGCTGAAACCACGAAACGGCCTCCGCTGCCCGGCCCGCCGCCAGGTACGCGTCGGCCAGCCGCTGGCCCGCCACCAGGATGTCCGGGTGGCCCGGCCCAAGGAGCCGGTCACTGGCCGCCGCGAACGCGATCCAGTACGCGACAGCCTCTCCGGTCAGGCGTGCGCTGTCCAGGCTCCGGCCGATGCGAAAGAGCAACGGACGGCAGCCATCGCCCAGCAGCCGGTCTCCGGCGGCCTGCTGAAGGCTGGCCGCACACGACCGCAGGCGCCGGGCCAGCCCGGCCGGCAGCTCATCCGCAGGCCACACTTGCAGGAGCGTGTCGGCGGCCGCCCGCACCGCCCGATCCAGCATCTCGTCAGGCATCGTCGCCCGGATCGCGGCCTGGACCACTGAGTTGATCCGGACTGTCGGCGGCGTGGTGGCGGTATCGATGGCCAGCAAGCCTGCCCGCTCCAGAGTGAGCAACGCGTCCCAGGCACTCCCCGGATCCGTGGCACTGTCTCGGGCCAGGTATTCGCACGCGGCCGCCGAGGCGAATACCGCGCCGGGAATCCCATGGCCATCGAGAAGCGCGGCCAGCCCCAGCACGGACTGGACGCCCCCACCCGGCGCCAGCCGGTCAGCCTGCTCGACAGAGAACATCCAGGTGACCGCCGCGGCCGGCGGCTCCGCCATCTGCTCCCGCCGCTGCCTGAAATTCTCCAGATATTCACGGCAAGTCAGCGCCGAACTCGCGATCACCGCACTGGCCTGGGCGAGCGCCAACGGCTCGCAGCCAAGATCCGCCGTGAGGTCCGTCGCTCCGACGTGCTGGCCTGGGTTCGCGGCGAGCCGGCCCGTCAGGTAACTCAGGGCCTCGCGGGAGCTGAAGGCCCCGACCGGGAGGATCCGGGCCCGGTGCATGGCGGAGATCGTCACGGAATTCGTGGTCGTGATCAAGACCCGGCCCGCTGGCCCAGCCGGCCAGAGCCCTTCCAGATCCGCCGCGTCGGACAGGTCACCGAGCACCACCAGCCAGGGCCGCCGGGTCTGGCCGAGCCAGCCCACGAAGCGGGCAGCGACCGACTCAGCGTCACCAGAAAGCTCGGTCCCCATCGCCGCCGCCGCCTCCACGTAGCAGGACAGCACCGACGCGCGGCTCGTGGCCACAATCCAGACCAGCAAGTCCACTCCGCGGGACTGCCACAACCCCTCGGCGAAAGACACCGCGATCTGGGTCTTGCCGCAGGACCACAGCCAGTCCCGCGACGCCTTCGCGCCCACCCAGCCAGGCACCAGCACCACCGCGGCGCCCGGCAGCAGCTCCGCCTCCAGGGCAGGCGCGCTCTCGGGCCTGGGAATGAAACCATTGGCCAGCGGAGGCACGGCGCCTGACCGGATCGGCCACGCACCCCCGCCGCCTCGTGACTCCGTCGGCCCCCCGGCTGGCACCCGGCTGTCCATGGCCGCTACCCGTGACCAGCGTCCATCCGCACCGCCGCCGCTGGCGGCGGTGGGAGTGGCCATTTCGGATCGCAGGGTGAACCCAGAGAGATCGCTATATATCGCTTTGCGCAATTATGTGTCACGCTTATCGTATGCGTCCTATCGGTCATTGAGGACCCCGGCATGCCGGGCGGTAAATATGGAACTAAATTGCCCGGGCTTGACAGGGTGCGGCAGGATTTGACCGGCGAATCCGCATAGCTGTTCACGGGTATATTGGCTACCTGTGCCGAGAGTACCCCCTCCAGTCCGCGGCAAGCCTCCGCGCCATTCCGGCAGGTGATAGTCAGTCTGCCCGCTAGCCCCGCCAGGACAACGATCTTCGATGTACGGATTCGAGGACTGCCCGCGTGTCAAGCAGGTGATGAGCTACTCCGGCGGCTGGCCCGGTGATCGGGGGGCGTGCCGCCCACCTGTTACGAGGACGTTAACTGAATTCGTTGTGATCAAGCCATGTTGCGACTGATTCGGTTGATTTCACATTGCCTCTCTGCGAAGATCGGGTCATTCATCGGGGTCTGCCGTGCTGACCGGGGGGGGTCGGCCGTACTGAGAACGTGCCGAGACGAGGGATAGCCGCCTGACATGACCGACATTGACGCACCCGCGGCGGACGGGCGTCCGCCGCGCGCGGCGGCGACCGTCGGCACCAGAGCTGCGAGCCATCCGGATGCCTCCGCGGCCGGCGCGGCGGGCGACGTGGTCCCCGCGATCGAGCTGGCGGGCGTGGCCAAGGAGTTCCAGGCCCGTGGTGAGCTGGTCGCCGCGGTGCGCGGCATTGACCTGGCCATCCGGCAGGGGGAGTTCTTCTCCATGCTCGGCCCGTCCGGCTGCGGCAAGACCACCACGATGCGGATGGTCGCCGGATTCGAGGAGCCCACCCGTGGCACAGTCAGCCTGCAGGGCCGGGATGTCACCTGGGAGCCCCCGAACAAGCGCGACGTCAACATGGTGTTCCAGTCCTACGCCCTGTTCCCGCACATGAACGTGTTCGAGAACGTCGCGTTCGGGCTGCGGCGCAAGAACGTCGCCAAGGACCGGGTCATCCGCCAGGTCGGCGAGATGCTCGAGATCGTCGACCTGACCGGCCGTGAGCAGCGCCGGCCCCGTGAGCTGTCCGGTGGCCAGCAGCAGCGGGTGGCCCTGGCCCGGGCGCTGGTCAATCACCCGAAGGCGCTGTTGCTCGACGAGCCGCTCGGCGCGCTGGACCTCAAGCTCAGGCAGGCCATGCAGGTCGAGCTGAAGCGCATCCAGCGTGAGGTCGGCATCACGTTCGTCTACGTCACGCATGACCAGAACGAGGCGCTGACTATGTCGGACCGCATTGCCGTGATGAACGACGGGGTCATTGAGCATCTCGGCTCGCCGCGTGAGATCTATGAGCACCCGGCGACCCGTTTCGTGGCGGGCTTTATCGGAACCTCCAATCTGCTCACCGGCCGGGTCAGCCGGGTGACCGGCGGGACCGCGGTCATCGAGGTCAGCCCGGACGAGCGGATCGTGGTCCCGGTCGGCCAGCGGGCCTGCGGCCCAGGCGACGACATCGAGGTCACGGTGCGTCCGGAGAAGATCGCCCTGTCCCTCGCGCACCCCGTGAGCGCTGGCTGCGCGCTTCGCGGCACCGTGACCGAGGTCGTCTACCTCGGCACGTCAACGAACTTCAACATCACCACGTCCACCGGTGCGGACGTGGTGGTGTTCGTCCAGAACGCGGCGGTCACAGACGACCAGGCCGCGGACGCGCACCGTGGCGACGTCGTCTGGCTGTCCTGGGAACCCCAGTACTCCTACGCGATCGGAAGTAGCTTGTGATGAGCGAGAACGACATACACAACGACGACCCTGCGGCGCTGCGGGGCATGACCCGGCGCCGGCGCAGTGGTGTCGGGGGGGGCCAGGCAGCCGGGCCCGGTTACAGCCGCCGCGAGGCCCTCGGCCTCGGTGGGCTGGCCGCCGCCGGCCTCGGCCTGGCCGCCTGCGGTGTGTCAGGTGCGGGCAAGGCGCAGAGCGCCAGCCAGGTGGAGAGCGCGGCGAAGAAGTTCTGGACCGGCAAGACGAAGCACGGGCATGTGAACTTCGCCAACTGGCCGCTCTACATCGACACCGATCACCAGACCCTGAAGCAGTTCACCGCGTCGACCGGCATCTCCGTCGACTACGCGGAAGTCATCCAGGACGACCCGTCATGGTTCGCGAAGATCGACCCGATCATCCGGTCGGGCCAGTCCATCGGCTATGACGTGATGGTCGTCACCGACGGATTCGAGTTCTCCGAGCTGGTCGCGCTGGGTGAGCTGGTCCCGCTGGACCAGAGCATGCTGACCAATTTCCACAAGTACGCGTCGCCGAAGTTCCAGAAGCGGTCCTTCGACCCTGGTAACACCTACAGCATTCCGTGGGCATCGGGCAGCACCGGCATCGCCTGGAACCCGAAATACATCACCACCCCGGTCACCAGCATCAACGAGCTGTGGAACCCGGCCTACAAGGGCCACGTGGGCATGATGTCCGACATCCAGGACATCGGGAACTTCGGCATGATCAAGCTGGGGATCAACCCGGAGACGTCGAAGCCCGCCGACTGGGAGAAGGCCGCGGCCACGCTCACCGCGCAGCGGAACGCGGGCATCGTCCGCCAGTACTACGACCAGTCCTACATCGACGCGCTGACCAAGGGCGACACCTGGATCACCATGGCCTGGTCCGGTGACATCTTCCAGCAGAACCTCTCCTCGGGCTCGAACCTGCAGTTCGTGGTCCCTGACGAGGGCGGCAACATCTGGACCGACAACATGATGATCCCGAAGTACGCGCAGAACCCGGTCGACGCGATGACGCTGATCGACTGGTACTACCGGCCTGAGATCGCGGCCATGCTCACCGAGGGCATCAACTACATCACCGCCGTCCCGTCCGCGCAGACCATCATCTCCTCGGATGCGCAGAAGGCAACCGGGAGCACCAAGCAGACGCTCACCGAGGTGGCCAGCAGCACGCTCGTCTGGCCGAGCAGTTCCGTGTACAACAGGCTCTATAACTACGTGGATGTGAGCGGCAAGCTGAAGGACCAGTACGCCTCCATCTTCCAGCCGGTCGTCGCGGGCTAGCAGCGGTGCGCAGACTCCGGTCGACGCTCGTTCCCTACCTGCTCATCCTGCCTGGCGGGCTGTGGCTGGTGGTGTTCTTCGCCGCCCCGCTGATCTTCCTCATCTCCATGTCCACTCAGAGCGGGGACGTGGTCAGCGGGTTCACCCAGACCTTCGACTGGCATAACTACGTCACGGGGTTCAGCGACTACCACAGCCAGTTCATCCGGTCGCTGCTCTATGGCGGGCTGGCCACGGTGCTGTGCATCCTGCTGTCCTACCCGACGGCGTACTGGATCGCCTTCCGGGGCGGTGCCCGCAAATCCACCTACCTGTTCCTGATCCTGCTGCCGTTCTTCGTGTCGTTCGTGCTGCGCACCATCTCATGGCAGTACATCCTGGCCGACAACGGCCTGATCCTGGAGCCGCTGAAGTCACTCGGCGTCCTGCCGCAGAATTTCCGGGTCCTGGCCACCGGCACGGCGGTGGTCGGCGGGCTGACCTACAACTACCTGCCGTTCATGGTGCTGCCGATCTACGTGGCCCTGGAGCGGGTCGACTTCCGGGTGGTGGAGGCCGCTTACGACCTGTACGCGAGCCGCGTGCAGGCGTTCACGAAGGTGATCCTGCCGCTTTCGCTGCCCGGGGTGTTCGCCGGCGTGCTGCTCAACTTCGTGCCCGCGGCGTCCGACTACGTGAACGCGGCGGTGCTCGGCGGCCCGAACAACACGATGATCGGCAACATCATTCAGGATGAGTACCTCAACCTGCAGAACTACCCGATCGGCGCGGCGCTGTCCTTCACCCTCATGGCCATCCTGCTGATCGGGATCTTCATCTACGCGCGGGCGCTCGGCACCGATCAGGTCCTGGAGGCGGGCGCAGCGTGAGCGTCTCCGTTCAGGCGCCGCCGGGGGGCCCCGGCACCCGCCCCGAGCCACGGAAGCCGGCCAGGCGGCCGCGGAAGCGGGTTGGCGACCGGGTGCTGTTCCTCTACACCTGGGTGGTCATCGTCTGGCTGGCGCTGCCGATCGCCGCGGTCATGCTGTTCAGTTTCAACAACCCCAAGGGCCGCTTCAACTACACCTGGGTGGGATTCACGCTCAAGTGGTGGGGCCCCAAGCTGTTCGAGTACCCGTCGCTGACCAAGGCGATGGCCAACTCGATCATCATCGGCATCATCGCCACGCTGCTCGCCACCATCCTCGGCACCTTCATCGGACTCGCGCTCGGCAAGTACCGGTTCCGCGGGCAGGGCGCGACGAACCTGGTCCAGTTCGCCGCGATCTCCGCGCCGGAGATCGTGCTCGGCTCGTCGTTGCTGACCTTCTTCATCACGCTGCGGCTGCCGCTCGGCTATATCACGATCATCATCGCGCACGTCGCGTTCTGTCTCTCGTTCGTGGCGATCACGGTGCGGTCCAGGGCACTGACCCTCGATCCCTTCATCGAGGAGGCCGCACGGGATCTCGGCGCCGGCCCGTGGGACACCTTCCGGCTGGTTACCCTGCCGATGATCTGGCCCGGTGTGCTGGCCGGCGCGCTGCTCGCCTTCGCGCTGTCCATTGACGACTTCATCACCACCAACTTCGTGGCCGGCCTCCAGGTGCAGACCTATCCGCTGTGGATCTGGGGCGCCACCAAGGAGGGCCTGCCGCCGCAGGTGGACGTGATGGGAACGATCATCTTCGCGGCCGGGGTGCTGATCGCCGTCACGAACGCGGCACGGTCCCGCCGCCGGGCGGTATGACCAGACGGCGGATAGCGGCCGGCTCCCCGGCGGCCGGCGCACTGGCGGCCGGTGCACTGGCGGGTGCCCGGCCGGTCTCGTACTGGCTCGACCAGCCGGGCGCGCCCGACCCGGCCTCCCCGCTGGCTGGCCGCGCCGCGGCGAGCCTCGCCGTGATCGGCGGCGGGTTCACCGGGCTGTGGGCCGCGCTGCTGGCCAAGGAACGGGATCCGTCCTCGGACGTGGTGCTGCTGGAAGCCCGGACTGTGGCCTGGGCCGCGTCCGGGCGCAACGGGGGCTTCTGCTCGGCCAGCCTCACCCACGGCCTGGCCAACGGCCTGCGGCGATTCGGCGGGGAAATCGAGACCCTGGAGCGGCTCGGCACGCGCAACCTGGACGAGATCGCCGACGCGATCGCCCGGTACCGGATCGACTGTGGCTTCGAGCGCACCGGAGAACTGACGGTCGCGACCCAGGACTGGCAGTTGGCCACGCTCCGGGAGAGCGCCGAGGCCACCCGGGCGATGGGTCGCGAGCCGGAACTGCTGGGCCGCGACCGTGTCCGCGCCGAGATTGACTCGCCGACCTACCTGGGCGGCCTGTGGGACACCGGCGGCTGTGCCCTGGTCGACCCGGCGCGGCTCGCCTGGGGGCTGCGGCGTGCCTGCCTGGACGCCGGGGTGCGGATCCACGAGCACGCACCGGTAACCGCCGTCCATGACGAGGGCCGGGCCGGGCTGCGCGTGCGCACCGCCCGCGGCAGCGTGCTGGCCGCCGGGGTAGCGCTGGGCACTGGCGGGTACCGCCCGCTGCTTCGCCGGCTCCGCCACTATCTCGTGCCGGTCTACGACTATGTGCTGATGACGGAGCCGCTGACCCCCGCCCAGCTGGCTGGCATCGGCTGGCGGCACCGGCAGGGCGCCGCGGACGCGGGCAACCAGTTCCACTACTACCGGCTCACCGCGGACAACAGGATCCTCTGGGGCGGCTACGACGCCGTGTACTACAACGGGGGCCGGATCACCGCCGCGCAAGACCAGCGCCCGGGGACGTTCGCCCTGCTCGCAAGCCAATTTTTCGCAACGTTTCCGCAGCTGGTAGACGTGCGTTTCAGCCATGCCTGGGGTGGCGTGATCGATACCTGCGCCCGGTTCTGCGCCTTCTACGGCACCGCGCACGGGGGCAGGCTGGCCTACGCGGCGGGCTATACCGGACTCGGCGTGGGCGCGTCCAGGTTCGGCGCGAACGTCATGCTCGACCTGCTGGCCGGGGAGCAGACGGAGCGGACGTCGCTGTCGATGGTGCGCAGCAAGCCGCTGCCCTTCCCGCCGGAACCGGCCCGGTCCGCGGCGATCCAGCTGACCCGGGCGTCCATCGCCAAGGCCGACCGGAACGAGGGCCGCCGGGACCTGTGGCTGCGCGCCCTCGACCGCCTCGGCCTGGGTTTCGACTCCTGACCGTCCATCCAGGTCATCCGGCGAAGCTGGTTGGGTCACCGGCCTGCGGGTCGTTGCTGGCGGGGAAGCTGGCCAGGATGTTCCATCGCTGGCTGCGATCACCGATGTCGCACAGGTCGAGGGCCTGGGAGCGCGCGGTTCGCGGGCCGCGCAGGGTTCGCAGGCCGATGGCGACGGCCGCGCGCTGATCGCCGCGGTCGATCTTGGCTAACGAGATGTGCGGGGCGAACGAACTGCGGATGTACCGGCTGCCGAACGGGCCGCCCTCGAGGCCGCGGCGCGCCCGGGCGGCAACGTCGAGGATCGCGTCCTGAAAGGCCATGAGCTCGGGAGTGCGCTGCACGGCGAGCATCACGTAGCCACTGCCCGAGGGCCCGACCGTGAGCGCGGCGATGTCGGGCAGGCCGGCCGCCGCCAGTACCTCCAGGTCGGCGGTGACCGCGGCGAAGGCGGCCCGGGGGATCGTGCAGATGAGCAGGCTGAGGTGGGGCGGGAAGGTGCTGGCGTCGATGACGTTCGCGTTGTAGGAGAACTCGCCGGTGATCACCTGGCTGGCGGTTACCACGGCACCGAACAGCGGGTCGGCAGGGATCAGGGCGAAGTCGACCCGGACCAGATCTGCGGTCAGCATGGCCGCCCTCCTACGTGATGCGGTCACTCTGTTCCAGCAGCCTGTCGAAGTCCAGGCGCATAAAGGACAGCAGCCCTCCGTCGGAGGCTAGCAACGCCGGCGTCGGGATGCGCTCGCTGCACAGCGCGTACAGGGCCAGGATCCCCTGGTGGGTGAACAGGTAGATCGCGTGCCGGAACATCGCGGTGGTCAGGTAGACCTCGACATGCCGGGGCGGGCCGATGGTGGAGAAGTCGTCGATCGCCTCGGTGACCTTACGGCGGAAATCGTCCGGCGTGACGCGGAGCGCTTGCGCGTACAGAGCGGCGTGCAGGGAGTCGGCCGACGGGTCGGGTAACACCACCCGTATCCGCCCGCCGGGACGCCCAGCCAGGACATGCAGGTTCTTGCGGTAGGTATTGCGCCAGGTCGCGCCGTACATGACGGCCAGGTCCAGGGTCGACGAGGCCGCGAACAAGGCATCCCAGTCGCCCTCGATGTCGACGAAGTCGCTGTAGAACCGGCCGATGCCCGCAGCGCCGGCCCCCGGGGCCGTGGCGCCGTCCAGGTGCACGACGTCACCGGAATCGGCCTCCAGAGCGCAGATCGCGTCGGCCAGGTCGCGCAGCAACGGCTTCTCATGGTGCGCTCGCCAGCCGTCACCTGAGAGCAGGCCCAGAGCCTGGGCCGCAGCGGTCCTCCTGGTCTTGGACTTGACCCGTTCCGAGCCCGGCCGCAGGGCCAGCGCGGCCCGCAGTGCCTTCACCGGGTCGGCCGCGAGCCGGGGTAACCGGGCGTCGGGCGACCCGGCGGCCATCGCGGTCAGGCCGCGGTTCACCACGGACTCGATGGCGTCGGCGACCGAGCGGGCCCCCCCGTGGATGTCAGCCTGGACCAGGGCTAGATCCGGCAGCACGGCCAGGCCGGCGCGCGGTGAGCGCAGCCCGGGGTTGATGAGCTTGGCGAGGTCAGCCGCGACGAGATCCGGCGCCGGGGAAGTCATTCCGCTCGCTCCGCACGGAATTGGCACGCAATCCGCGCGGCTTCACCCGTCGCGGCCGATCGGGCGGCCGGACACACACTTTCCTGACGGGCCACGCAGCACCTCCCGGTCACGGTGCGTCCTGCACCGCTGCGCCTAAGGTAACCCGGTGCTGGCCCGGCTCTCCACCCTCGCGAGGCCAGGAGGAGCCAGATGACGAACAAGGAAGACGTCTCCCGCCTGTTGAGATACCTGCTCGCCGACGTCGGCCTGCCAGGTGACCCAGTCCGTGAACCGATGCGGATCTGGGCGCACTCCAGTGTCGAACGGCTCCGGTTCCCCGGCCGGGCATCCGTGATATTCAAGTTCGCCGACGCCCCATTCGACCGTGAGCACCTGGTGCTGCGGCTGGCCGCGCGGCGCGGCCTGCCGGTGCCGCATGTTCAGGCCGCCCGTACCGAAGCCGGCGTCCTGGCCATGCTGATGGACGATCTGGGCCGGCCGGTCCGGGAGGCCAACGACTACGACGGAGCCTGCGCGGCCGCCCGGCTGCACCAAGTGGACGGGGCCGGGTGGCTGGCTCGCGTCAGCACCGGGTGGCTGGCCACGATGCCGCACCGGATCGGTCTCCGCCTGGACCGGCTGGGACTGCCCGGAGCGGTGGCCGGCCCGGTCCGGACTCTCGAAGCCGCCGCGGCCAGCCGGGCCGCTGGGGCGGAACTGCCGCCGTTCGGGCTGTGCCACTCCCAGTACCATCCGACGTCACTGCACGTTGGCGAGCGAGGGTGGCATCTGCTCGACTTCGCCCGTGCCTTCAACGGCCCTGGCCTGCTGGACATCGCTTCCTGGTCCGGCACCCTGAATGCCCCGAACCCAGCCCGCACTCTGGGGCTGATCGAGTCCTATGTCGAGGTCGGCGGCCACCGGCAGGCTCTGGCCGCACGCGGCGGGCTCGACGCCGCATCCTGGGCGCTGGGCTGGCACCGGGTCTGGGTAGCGGACTGGCTCACCCAGCAGATCGAGCGCGGCTGGGCCGATAGAGCCGACGACATTTGGATCAGCGCGATCACCCGGCACCTGACCGAGGCAGCCACCCTGCTCGATGCCTGACCGGGCTCCCAGTCCTGGCCGTCGGGCCCGGTAGCCAGCGGGGCGGGCGGGCCCGACGGCCAGCGCGCCGGAATCGCCAGTCCATGCCTTACGTGGCGGATTCGATGCCGATCACCTCGACATCGATCTGGTGCGACTGGAGCATCCGGCTCGTATGCGCCAGGGTCACCTGGGAGAACGGGAAGAGCGTGGAGGCAGTGACCTGGTCTCCCTTCTTGAGAAGGATGGCGAACACGACCTTCGCGGGGATGAAGTCCGGACGGATCGTCCGTCCCTTACCGAGGTTGACCGTCGCGGCGAAGCGCTCCCTGGTGTCCGGTGAAAAGAGCAGACTCTGGGCCGACACCAGGCCCTGGGCGAACAAGTGGCTCAGCGGCGAAGATCCGCTGGCGCGCTTGACGTGAATGAGTTCATTGTCCGGGCCGAGCAGATCGCAGATCTCCACGGTGCTTCCGGTGCCAAGCGGATTGCGCACGCCCTGGCGATCCAGGCACACGTAGCCGGGCCGCACACCCGGGACGTACTCGTTGTAGTCCCGCTCCTTCCAGCCCTTCGTGAGCTCCCAGGCTGGCAAGTCCAGCGAGGCCTGCCCGTTCCCGAAGAAGCGCGCGATCTCGGCCCGCGTGGCGCGGGCATAGTCAGCTCCGATCTCATACCAGTGGCCGTCCAGGAGGAAGAACCGGCGCGATCCCAGCGAGACGGTTGCTTCCAGCCACTTGAGGGCGCTGACACTGCCGAGTGACTCGCGTCCCACCTCGTCGCTGAACATACGCACTTGCCCATTGCGAAGCGCTGCCACCCGCCGTCCAGCAAGCTGCACCCGGCTCCGCTGCAGGAAGTAGGCCGCTTCCAGGGAGTACACGAGCGGGGACCACACGGTTCCGATCTTGATGGCGAAGGTGCGAGCCTGGCGGAAGTCATCGAGGGCTGAGGTAGGAACGACGGGCACGAGTTCGTCGGCTGCGCACTCGCTCCCGAGGCGCGCGTCCAAGGCCGCGTCGAGTTCGGCCAAGGTCTCCCGGTCGCAGGTCGGCTGGATGTGCTCTACGAATTCGAGCGCGGGGTGAGGCTCTTCGTGTTCGCAGATCCTGGCAATCTCCCTGATGTCGGAGACAAGGTCATCTGGTTCGACCCCGAGGCGCATGCGCAACCCGGATGATCCCTCAGCCCGCACCGCACGGTCATCGCGGGAGGAGAACGTGAGCTGCATGTCTTGGAGTCGGCCGCCGAGTCGGCAGGTGATGTCGGCTCCGCGAGCATCGGGTTCTGGCTTGCGTGTGATCGCCTTCGCAGCGGGTCCGTGAGACAGCAGTGCTATCGGGGTTTGAAGATATTGCGGAGCCACGCTGGCCTGCGGGGCTGCAACGTGGAGGGCTTGGCCGGGCCGGCCCGGCCAAGCGGTCACCTTGCGATGCGGCGGCCGAAGAACGCCGCCAGCCGGTCGATCGCCGACGCGTTGTCGGGCACCGGCTGGGGAAAATCGAAGGGCATCCCTTCGCGGGGGGTGTCTGCTAGCTGGGCGCGGGAGAGAGCAAGTGCTTGCCTGGCCAGGTCTTCGGGGAGGTTCGGGGGTTGCCCGGTCGCCTGGGCCAGGTCCCAGCCGTGGAGGAGCTGCTCGGTGATCCGGAGGTGGACGAGGGCGATGCCGGGGGCTGGCCCGATCGGGGATTGGTAGATCCGCTCGAGGGCTCCGGGTGCGGAGAATGCGGCTCGCAGCGCCGCCGCGGAGGCGCCGTAAGCGGCGGTCTGGTCGTCGGCGGGTTCTTGGCCGGCGGGCTCAGCTTGGGGGTGATCGTGGAGGAGGGCGGCGAACCGCCGGTTGCCGGCGATGAGGTGGTCCACGAGTTGGCTGACGTCCCATTCGGTGCAGGGGGTGGGGTCCGGCCACTGCCCCCGTGCCACGCCGGCGACGAGGTCACCGACGGCGGTGCAGGTCCTGTCGAGGCTGCTGATCGGGTCCTCGGCTGGTGGCGGGTGGCTGGTCATGGGTTTCTCCTTCGTTTTCGGGTGATGAGGGTCCGGGTTCGGGTTGGCGGCCCTGGATCAGCGGGCGGGAAATGCGGCCGGTGATGCGGTAGCCGCGGACTGCGCGGCGGGCTGGCGGCCCTGTCGAGCTGGCTTGGGGGTGGCAGCAGGGAGTCGTTGCCGGCTGCCTGCGCTGAGGGCCGTGATGGCCCCCGGATCGAGATGGCGCCGGCGGCGCCCATCGCGGGGGCGAAGCCGTGAGTAAAGGCCTGGGGGGAAGCGAAGCCTCCGGCGTGCTGGAAGATCGCCGAGGCGATGGCAACCCCGAAGGGAGCGCCGATCTGGCGGAAGGATGCGTTGGCCGCCGCTGCCATCCCGACGTCAGCGGTCGGCACGGCGCCGGCGACGGCGTTGGCCCCGGTGCCGAAAACGAGGCTGATACCAGTCCCGGCGATCAGCAGCGCAGGCAGCAGCGACCCGTAGCCGAGGGCAGGGCTGGCGATCGCGGCAATCCAGGTGAAGGCGGCGCCCTGCAGCAGCAGCCCGCAGACCATCAGCGGCCGGTTCCCGATGCGGTCGGCGAGCGCTCCCGCTGCGGGGGTGAGGAGCATGGTGATGGCGGTCCAGGGCAGCAGCAGGACACCGGTCTTGAGCGCGGAGTAGCCGAGGACGGCCTGCAGGTACTGGGGGAGCAGGAACGCCGCGGCGAACAGGGAGGCGGCCAGCAGGAACGTGGCCGCGTTCGCCGAGAGGAACGTGCGGCGGGTGAACAGGTAGCGGGGCACCATCGGTGCCTGCGTCCGCAGCTGGCGGACAGCGAATCCGCCCAGCAGCGCCGCGCCGGCGATCAGCGCGCTGATGATCTGCGGGCTGGACCAGCCGCTGCCGTTGGCGCTGATGATGGCCCAGACCAGCGCCAGCGTCATGCGGGGCCTCCTGCGCTTGACGGGCCGGGGCGACCTGCCCGGCCCTGCGTGATGTACACTTACTTCAGCAACTTACTTAGGTTGCTTTATAAAGTAGCTTAATCAAGAGGCTGGAATAGTGTCAAGTACCGAACGCCGTCCGCCGGCTGTCCCGCCGGTGGCGATGAACATCAGCGCCGTCTTCGACTCGCTGGTGGAGGCGCTGCACACGGCGCTTCCGGCCGCCGGCTTCCCAGACATCCGCCCGGCGCACTCCATCAACCTCTTCCGCGTGATCGACGCCGGGGGCACCCGCCCCACCGAGCTCGCGCGCCGCGCCGGAGTCACGCCACAAGCGATGGCCGAGATCATCCGCTACCTCGAATGCCATGGCTATGCCGAGCGCGTCCCCGACCCCACCGACGGGCGCGCCCGCATCGTCAAGCTCACCCCGCGCGGCCACGAGGCCTCCGCCGTCGCCGGCCGGGTGTTCACCGGCCTCGAGGCGAAATGGGAGGAGGCCCTAGGCGAGAACCGCATGACACAGCTCCGCACGATGCTCGCCGAACTGGCCAGCCTCGGGACCTAGGAGCCCCGGCAGAGGGGCGGGGGTTGTGCGGGCTGGCCCGCGAATCCGCACCTGGTGACCGGCCAGGGCCGGAGCGACGACCGCAGGGCTGAGGAGAACCTGCCGGGTGGGGGTCAGGCATCATCGGGTGCGGCCGGAATGCGCCCAGTCAGTCATCTGGCGCTGCCTTCCATCCGAGATCGGCTCGTTTATGACGCCGCGCGTGGTGCGGGTGCGCCGCGTCACTGAACACGCCCGATCCACTGGCACGGGCGAACGCACGGGGGCACGGCAAGCTGATTTCAGCAGCCATTTTCACGCGGCGCGGGCTGCCGCGCCGGTGTCACCAGCATCGATATGGCCGGGTGCCGCCGGGCCGC